>ERZ1031176.166-NODE-166-length-12278-cov-44.917614_pt1 | contig 12278 bp, 13 predicted proteins | sample MGYA00518586_ERZ1031176 | MGnify/ENA primary metagenome ERZ1031176 (study PRJEB33718, sample SAMN03159775) | human skin metagenome | collected 2014-05-20 | study: EMG produced TPA metagenomics assembly of the PRJNA266117 data set (Human skin bacterial metagenome... | reverse complement strand
CGCACGCGTGTTCCAGAACGCGTACGCACTGCCCGACGAGGCATTGCACTTCTACGACTTCTCCGCGGTAGGCAAGATCCCGCACTACCGCGCGCACTACAAGGCAGCGCTCGACGCGATGCAGCTTGACGACGAAGAGCGCGCACGAATCATCTCCACCGCCCAGCACGTTTTCGACCTGAACCAGGCGGTGTTCCAGGACCTTTCGGCCCACGCCGGCTAGGCCGGGCGCGCTAACGCCTGTCGACGTAGGCGATCGCACCCCAGATCGCCCCAGCCGCCACGAGCGCAGTGAGCACTCCGCCAGTGAGCGTGAACTGCGCTGGCACCAGAAACAGCACGAGCACCGCCAAGCAAACGATCAAACCCCAAGCCACCGCGAGGACGATCCCCGCGCGTTTGCCCAGTCGAGCACCGGCATCGCGGCCCTTGTGCGAGGGCAGTGACGACAGCCCGAGAACCGCGGCCACCAACGCCACGCTCGCAGGGAACGCCCCCCAGATGTTTCCGGTGCCGCCCCGAACGCGATCACACCTGTGATCAAGGCGATCAGGGCCCCTTAGTGCCAGGGTGGTTGTGAACAACGAACCGTAGGAGGTTTTGTTCATGACCGATTCTCAGTTGCCTCAGTCGGTGCCGTCGGTGTTGACGTCGCCATCGGCTGTTGAGGTCCCCGTGGCTGCCCGGAAGGTCAAGTCTCAGACGTCGCGTGAGGAGGTTGAGGAGATTTTGGCGATGCCGCCGCGTGTGCTGGCGGCGGGGGAAGTGCTCGATGAGGAGACGTTGGTATCGCTTGAGGCGGTGGCGTTCGTGTTTTCCCCGTTCCGCGAGACCGGTTCTGGCAGTTGGTTTCATCCAGCGCAGCAGCGGCAGATGATCACGATTTACAACCTGTTGCCCTATGGCACGAAGGGCCTGTGGTGTGCGCGGCAGGGGATCCAATACTTCAATCTCAAGCGTTGGGCCCGCGCATTGCAGAAATCGAAAACCACTGATGACGGCCTCGACGGTACCGAGCGTGCCAAACGCTTGGCGGATGCTGCCTATCTGGGAAAACCTAGTGCGGAATACATCCGTGAGGTGGTCGTCGAGTACGGGTTAGTACCGCATGGCCAGAAAGAAGCTTGGTTGGTTGCGCATGGACTTGCTGCCCATACCGTGCGACGCTGGACAGCAATGGTGGCGGACGGTGATCTGCCAACACGCACAAGGCCAAGGGGGGTGGAGCGTTGACGATGGATGAATGCGCTGAAATTCAGCAGCTGCGCAAGGAAATCTCCGCGCTAACGCAGGATAAACGCAAGCTTGAACTCGACGCGAAACGTCGGGAAGAAGCAATGCAGAGTGCCCTGGATAAGGCGACGGAAAGGGCAGAGCGGGCTGAGTTGGCCACTGATGTGTTGGGAAAAGCTGTAACGTCCATGCCAGGAGCACCTGGCGTGGACTCAGACGCGGAGGAAAAGTCCTCACCGGCGCCCAACAACGCCTCTACGAGCAAGGACGCCAAGCGGAAGAAACGCTGATCAATCAGCTTGTTTCCGTCGGTTACTCCAAAACGAAGGCGATGGGAATTATCGGTGTGTCGCGCAGCCGGGTCTTCTACGAAACTCATCCGCGCCCGCGCACCGACAACCCGATCCCGTATCACCAACGCCGGATCAGCCGGCTGCCGGATGCCACTGTCAAACGCATCGTAGAAATGCTGGACGACAATCCGCATTGCGGGGTGGACCAGGTGTTTTACGCCACGTTGAACAACGGGATCTATCTGGCGAGTCTGCGCAGCTTTTACCGGGTGGCCAAAGCGCACGGCAAACTGTTGCACCAACGCCACAACACCAAAGCCAGACAAGCCAAACGCCGCCACGACGCCGCGCCGCCGCATGTGCACGCCACCGCCCCCGGACAAGTGTTGTGCTGGGATATTACGTTTTTGCCTGGCCGGTGCTACGGGCAAACCTTCGCGTTGCACATGGTGATCGATCTGTACTCGCGTGCCATCGTCGGGTTCGTCGTCGCAGAACGAGAAAACAGCTAACTTGCAGCAGCGATGTTCGCCGACATCTTCACTCGTTTTCCTGATGTGCACACCGTGCACTCCGACAACGGTGCTGCGATGACCAGCAAACGACTCGGTAAACTCTTCGCCGAACATGGTGTGGCCCGCTCGTTGAACCGGCCGCATACCAGCAACGACAACCCACACGCCGAGTCGGTGTTTCACACCCTCAAGACCAGGACGTACTATCCGAAAACCTTTACCACGCTGGGTGAAGCAGACGCCTAGGTCAGCGCTTGGGCGCCGGTCTATAACACCACCCCACACAGCGGGATCAACTACTACCCACCACAAGCAGTCCTCGACGGTACCTGGATAAACCTGCAACGCAAGCGAGAAGAAGGGATGCGAACCGCACTGAGCGAAGGCGCCATCGCACAACTACCGGACACCAAAGCTGGCACAGACCTTCCGGCAGAAGTCAGCATCATCCGTACCACCACCCAAACCGCCCAAACCCCACACCCCATCACGATCTAACACCCAGACCCGTTCACAACCACTTGACACAAAGCGCGACATTCAGCTCGCGCACGGAGTGGTCGAGGTGGCGGGCAAGGATGCGTCGGAAAGCACAGCCTCCGAACTCGCGCGCACGCGCGCTGTCATGCTCCAAGACGTCAGCGTGGCGTTTTCCTTCCTCGTGCGCGATGTCGTCGAAATGGGCCGCCACCCCTGGGGCCGTGGGCCGGACGATGCGGCGATCGTGGATGCGGCGCTCGACGCGACGGGGATCACCCACCTACAGGACCGCGAGATTGTGACGCTGTCCGGCGGAGAGCGAGCCCGCGCAGCCTTCGCGCGGGTGCTCACGCAGCAAACGCAGGTCGTGCTTCTCGACGAACCAACGGCAGCCATGGACGTTCACTTCCAAGAACAAACGATGGGAGCCGTTCGCGCGCTTGCGCGCCGCGGTGTGACAGTCATCGTCGTGTTGCACGACCTACAGCTCGCGGCGCGATATTGCGACAGCGTCGTGTGCCTTAAGGCGGGCGAGATTACAGCGGCAGGCACCGTTGACGAAGTGTACAACGACGCGATTCTCAGTTCCGTCTACGACTGGCCCATCACCGTGTTGCGGAGCAGTGGGCGGATCCTAGTGGCCCCCGACGAGGCGGGTGAACCCGTCTCCGGACTCTGGTGTCCAGCCCCAGCTCCCCCCACCCCTTGAAAAAGTTAGGGACACCTTGCTAAGGTTAGCCTACCCTATCCAATCGGTGCGATGTTACATCCACCACACCAACTCACCGAAAGGCTTCATCAATGTCCCGCACCACCACCCTCGCGGCCATCACCGCCACGGCCATGATCTCGACTGCATTCGCCACCCCCGCTGCCTTCGCGGATGCGCCAACCATCGAGTCGGGAAATGCGCACTGGAACATCAAGGAATCGTTCCTGCGCTACGTGCAATCCCCGTTCGTCGCCAGCACCATCACAACCACGGAAGGCGCGGAGAAGGTGCTTCGCGACGGCAAGCTTGCTGACTTCGCACTTCCGGTCAATGCCGCCGACTCCGCCCTCGATGCCAACGGCAACGGCACCATTGACCTCGACGGCGCCATTTCGATCGTGGGTCACCACGGCGCTATGGACATCAAGATGTCCGACTTCAAGATTGTGGTCAACGGTACGAAGGGCGTCCTGCAGGCGGATTACGTGCGCAAGGGCGCAATGCCGGGCTCTGAGCCCACCACCGCCACCGGAGACGACAAGCCGATCGCAGAGTTCGAGGTCACAGATGCGCTGAAGCCCGGCAAGGACAACAAGTTGTCTGCGACGTTCACCCCGACCAAGCTGACCGAGTTCGGCGTCGACATCTTCGGCTCGAGCTACGAAGTCGGCAAGCCATTGGATGACTCGAAAGTCGCCGTCAACCTCGCATTCAAGGCCCCGAAGAAGGAGCCGAAGCCGACTGACCCGAAGCCGACTGACCCGAAGCTGATTGACCCGAAGCCGACTGACCCGAAGCTGATTGACCCGAAGCCGACTGACCCGAAGCCGACTGACCCGAAGCCGACTGACCCGAAGCCGACCGGTGAGGACGGCTCGAGCACCGGCGCAATCGTCGGCATTGTCATGGCGGTTATCGCAGTGCTGGGCGGCCTGGGCTTTGCGGCGACTCAGCCTTCGGTCCAGAAGCTGATTAACCAGTTCATGGGCAAGTAGCGGCCATGTGCAAGGCGCGATTGTCCACCGCGGTGGCGGTGGCGCTATTGCTTTGCTCCCCCGCCGTCACTGAAGGCCAAACTGCGGAGGAAGACACTTTCACGGAGATTTCCTCGACAGACGACGGCTCGCCGGCTACGCAAGCCACGCGGGCAATCGCACTGGCGATGGCTTTCACCGGTTTAGGGTTCGCGCTCGGCGCCCTCATACAGGGGGCCGCGTCAATCCTCGGCATCAAGCCTCCACAACTGCCCCAACTGGTGCGTTAAACACTGTCCCAAGGGCCCCGTCGTCCGGCGAGGCCCTCATTTGATTCGAAAAGGATTCGCCTCAATGCTCATCTCCCGAAACGCCGCTGCGGCGGGGTTCTCCGCGCTTATATTCGCCACTGCGCTGGCAATTCCTGCCGCCGCCGAAAGCTCCTCCGCTGAGCCCGCCGAGGTTGGCGGCGAATTTGTGTGGCCCATTTCCACCGGTTTTCTGAATCAGGCCGTCATTAAAGGTCAAGGTCGCGTGCTCACAGGCGGGGGCGCGACGTGGAACCAGGAAGCGCTTGAATTCTCCTTCCCGGTCACCTCCGCGACGCGGACCGGAAAGACGTGGACATTCGCGCTCGACGGCTCAGCGCAGGTACAGGGATACAAGAATGCGGGTGGCTACGACGGCTGGGCCGTAGATGTAAAGTACTCGGACCTCAAGCTGAAGGTGGAGGGAAAAAACGCCACTTTGTACGGCGACTACCTCCTCGCCGGGGTCGCGAACAAGACGTACAAGCCAGTCGGTGCCAAGGGGGACGACGAGCCGCTGGTCACCTTCACACTCGGCAGCGAGATCACCCCGCCGAAACGAGTGACAGAGCACAACCGGACAACGGTGTCGGATACCGGCATGGAGAAGTCCCTCAGGCACTACCCGAAGGGCACGTTGCTAAAAGACTCTGAAGTGGATCTCAACGTGACATTCGGGGCGACTGCTCTCAGCCCTGGGGCGATCGCGGGCATCGCCGTGGGCGTGCTCGCCGTACTTGGCAGTCTCGCCTACGCATCAACCCTTACCCCGGTCCGGGCGCTCCTTGCGCAGTGGCTGCCCCGGTAACTACTTTCTCTTTTTCTTCTTGCTGCCCTTGCCCACTTTGCGCTTCTCCAACTTGGCGGCGACGTCGGGGACGTAGCGGAACTCGTCGCGAGGCGGACGCTCATAGTCCGTGATCTCCGGGCGCTCCGGGATCTCCGGCAAGTCCGGCTTGATGTGCTCGTACGGGATGGTGGACAAAAGGTGCGAGATGACGTTGATGCGCGAGCGCTTCTTGTCCTCGCTTTCCACCGTGTACCACGGCGCCGACGGAATGTCGGTGTGGACGAACATCTCGTCCTTCGCGCGGGAGTACTCCTCCCACTTCGTGATGGACTCCAGGTCCATCGGCGAGAGCTTCCACTGACGCAGCGGATCGTTGCGGCGCGACTGGAAGCGCTTGTACTGCTCCTCATCGGAGACGGAGAACCAGTACTTGCGCAGCATGATGCCGTCCTCAACCAGGAGGCGCTCGAAGATCGGCGCCTGATGCAGGAACCGGCGGTACTCCTGCGACGACGCGAACCCCATCACGCGCTCCACACCGGCGCGGTTGTACCAGGAGCGGTCGAAGATGACGATCTCACCGGCCGTGGGCAGCTTCTCCACGTAGCGCTGGAAGTACCACTGGCCCTGCTCGCGATCCGTCGGCTTCGGCAGCGCCTCGATGCGGCAGGTGCGCGGGTTCATGTACTGGGTGATCCGCTTAATCGCGGAGCCTTTGCCGGCCGCGTCGCGGCCCTCCATGACGATGACCAGGCGCTCGCCGTTTTCCACCACCCACTGCTGCATATCCACGAGCTCAGCCTGCAGGCGCAGCAGCTCCTTCTCGTACGCTTTCTTGGACAGTTTCGGCGGTTTGTTGTCGTGGCTCATGGGTGTAACCGTACCTGCAGGTGCCGTGAGCACTAAAAACACAAAGAAACCTGAGAAGAAAGATCAACATGAGATAACCAGTGCATTGTTCAACAATAAATGCGTTATACTCTCCGTAGTTCTAACCAATACGGTCACCCACCTGCGCAAACGCAGTAGGCGACAACTGATTTCAATACGGATGCCATGCTTGCACACAACGTTTCCGCCGAGGTCCGCCGCGCGATCTCACGTGGCGAATTCGCTCCCGGGCAAAAGCTCAACGAGGTCGCCCTCGCCGAGCGCTTCGGCGTTTCCCGCAACACGTTGCGTGAAGCATTCGCCATGCTGACCGCTGAAGGTCTCTGCGAACGCATCCCCAACCGCGGCGTGTTCCTGGCCACCCCGACGCCGGAGTTCGTCACCGACACCTTCCGCGCCCGCGCCGCCATCGAGCCGGCCGCACTGCTGTGGGGCCCGGACCTGGACGTCGACCGCCTCGACGAGCTGAACAAGGAAGCCCGCGTCGCCATTGAGGAAGAAGACGACGACCTGCTCATCGCCGTCAACCAAGCCTTCCACCACGTCGTGCTCGCCGCGATGGGCTCGAAAACCCTCGGCGACACCATGGACCAGCTCGACGCCTTCCTCCGCCTGGCCACCCTGCCCATCCTGGAGCGCGACCCGGCGTTCAACCGCCGCTTCATCGAGGTCAACGAGCACATCGTCGAACTGGTCCAGTCCGGCGACCGCCAAGCCGCCTCCGACTACCTCCAGGTGCAGCTGATGGAGCAGGCCGAGGCGATCATCGAGATGATCGAGAAGATCAACAACGGCACCGTCTAAACCACCCCCGTCCCAACCTGAGCGCAAGATCACATGCGCCAGGTTGTATAACTAGGGCCATGCATATCGACCTCAATGCCGACCTCGGGGAGACCACCGCGGGCAACCCGGTCGCTGACGACGCAGCCATGCTGGAGATGGTCTCCAGCGCCAACGTCGCCACCGGCTTCCACGCAGGAGACCCCCACTCCATCGCCGGCACCTTGAAAAACGCAGCCGCCCACGACGTGACCCTCGGCGCCCACGTTGCCTACAACGACCCGGCAGGCTTCGGCCGCCGCTTCATCGACTACGCCCCCGCCGAACTCGCGGACGAGACGCTCTACCAAATCGGCGCCCTCGACGCTCTGGCCCGCGTCCACGGCATGCAGGTGCGCTACGTCAAGCCGCACGGCGCGCTCTACAACACGATCGTCCACCACGAGGCACACGCCAAGGCGGTCATCGACGGCATCAAGGCGTTCAGCCCCGAGCTTGCCGTGATGCTGCTGCCCGGCGGCGTCGCCGTCGACATCGCCGAGAAGGCCGGCCTGCGCGTCATCCGCGAGGCGTTCGCGGACCGCGGCTACAACCCGGACGGCACGCTCGTGTCGCGGCGTGAGCCGGGTGCGGTCATGCACGACCCGCAGGACGTCGCTAAGCGAGTGCTCCAAGTCGCCTCCACCGGATCCGTCACCGCCATCGACGGCACCGAAGTCAAAGTCCAAGCCGAATCGGTCTGCGTCCACGGCGACTCCCCCGGCTCCGTCGAACTGACCCGCAGCGTCGTGCGCAAGCTTGCCGACGAAGGCATCCGCATCGAGGCCGTCCTGTGAGAAACATCAAACGCGTCGGCACCCGCGCCCTCATCGTGGATCTGCCAGACCTACAAACCGTCATGGACTTCTACGCGGCACTTACTGCCTCCCCACTGGAGCACCAAACCGATGTCGTCGCCGCCGCCCGCACTGTGCTGGTGACCTTCGACTCGCCAACCGCCACCACCAAGGCCGTGGACGTGCTGGCCTCCTACTCCCCCGACGCCGCCGACATGGGCACCCCGCGCGACATCAACATTGACGTGCGATACGACGGCGAAGACGTCGAAGCGCTGGCGTCGTCGCTAGGCATGAGCGCGGACGAGCTGATCGAATGGCACACCTCCACCACCTGGGTCGCCGCCTTCGGCGGGTTCGCCCCCGGCTTCACCTACTGCGTGCCGGAAGACGCCTCGCGCGCGCTGGAAATCCCGCGCCGCGACTCGCCCCGCACCGCCGTACCCGCAGGCGCCGTCGCCCTGGCCGGCGAATTCTCCGCCGTCTACCCGCGCACCTCCCCCGGCGGCTGGCAGCTCATAGGCACCACCGCCACCCCGATGTGGGACTCCACCGCCACCCCGCCCGCGCTCGTCGCCCCCGGCGACCGCGTGCACTACCGCGCCGTAGACACCCTGCCGGCGGACACGCAAACCGCGCGCAAGCACCTGGCCACACCGCCGCGCAGGCCCGTGTTCACGCTGGACGACGCCGGGCTGCAGACCCTGTACCAAGACCTCGGCCGCCAAGGCAACGGCAACCTCGGGGTGACCACATCCGGCTCCTCCGACCGCGCCTCCGCCCGCACCGCCAACGCCGCAGTAGGCAACAAACGCAACGCCACGCTTTTAGAAAACGTCGGCGGGCTGACCATGACCGCTCTAGCCGAGACCGTCATCTGCGTCACCGGCGCCGACGCCGACGTCACCGTCGGCGGCAGGCCCGCCCCCCTGGCCACCCCAACGATCGTGCCGGCCGGCGCGGAGGTTGTCGTCAAGCCGGCACGCCTGGGTTTCCGCACCTACGTCGCCGTGCGCGGCGGGCTCATCGCCGACACCGAACTGGACTCGGCGGCCACCGACATGCTCTCCGGCCTCGGCCCGAAGCCGCTTGCCGCCGGCGACACCATCGCCATGTCGCTGACCCCGCCGCAGTCCGCGAACTCGCTTCTGTCCAACCCGCTGCGCGTCGAACGCGACGGCGCCGACGTCGTCGGCGTAGTGCGCTGCGTCCTCGGCCCCCGCGACGACTGGTTCGACGCGGACGCCGTGGACCGGTTCTTCGCCACCACCTTCACCGTCACCGGCGACTCCAACCGCGTGGGCCTGCGCCTCGAATCCGACGCGCCCCTGACCCGCTCGCGCGACGGCGAGCTGCCCAGCGAAGGCATGGTCGCAGGCTCCGTGCAGATCCCCCCGTCCGGCCAGCCCGTGCTCTTCCTGCGCGACCACGCCGTGACCGGCGGATACCCTGTCATCGCGACCGTGATCAACGAAGACGTCGACATCGCCGCACAACTCCCGCCCGGCGGAAAACTCCGCTTCGAGCGCTACACCCTGGAAGGTTAAGGAATGACTCTTTCTGCCGTACTGATCGCCAACCGCGGAGAGATCGCCGTGCGTATCGCACGCACCGCCCGCGACTTGGGCATCCGCTCCATCGCCGTCTACTCCGAGCCCGACACCGGCGCACTCCACACCCAGGTCGCCGACGAGGCGTACCTACTGCCGGGCAACACCTCCGCCGAGACGTACATGAACATCCCGGCGCTCATCGAGATCGCGCACCGTGCCGGCGCCGACTGCCTCCACCCCGGCTACGGCTTTTTGTCCGAAAACGCCGACTTCGCCCGCACCGTCGAGGAGGCCGGCCTGAAATGGATCGGCCCCTCACCCGAGGCCATCGAGCTGCTCGGCGACAAGCTCTCCGCCCGCGCCCTCGCCGTCGAAGCGGGCGCCCCGCTCGCACCGGGCACCGGCGAGCCGCTGTCCACCTGGGAAGAAGCCCGCGACTTCGCCAGCGAGCACGGCATGCCTATCGCAATCAAGGCAGCCTTCGGCGGCGGCGGCCGCGGCCTGAAGGTCGTCTTCGACGAGGCCGACATCGAGGAAGGTTTCGCCTCCGCCGGCCGCGAGGCGAAGGAAGCGTTCGGCCGCGGCGAGTGCTACGTCGAGAAGTTCCTCACCCACCCGCGCCACGTCGAGGCGCAAGTGCTTGCCGACGCGCACGGCAACGTCGCCGTCCTCGGCACCCGCGACTGTTCCACCCAGCGCCGCTTCCAAAAACTCATCGAGGAAGCCCCCGCGCCGTTCTTGACCGACGAGCAACGCACCGCCATCGAAGAAGGCGCCCGCGAAATCATCCGCAAGGCGAACTACCAGTCCGCCGGCACCGTCGAATACATCGTCTCCGAAGACGGCACCGTGTCGTTTTTGGAGGTCAACACCCGCGTCCAGGTCGAGCACCCCATCACCGAGGCCGTCACCGGCGTAGACATCATCGCCGAACAGTTCCGCATCGCAGACGGGCTTCCGCTGTCCTTCGGCGACGCCGACCCGCAAATCCATGGTCACGCGTTCGAGTTCCGCATCAACGCCGAAGACGTCACCAACGGATTCGCACCGTCACCCGGCACCGTGACGCGTTTCGACGTGCCCACCGGCCCCGGTGTGCGCATCGACACCGGCGTGCGCACCGGTGGCCAAATCCCGCCCTACTACGACTCGCTCATGGGCAAGCTCGTCGTCTGGGGGCCGGACCGCGACACCGCGTTGAAGCGGGCGCAGCAGGCGCTCAGCGAGTTCGTCATCGAAGGCGTGCGCACCGTGCTGCCGTTCCACCGCGACATGGTCGACGCGCCCGAGATCACCGGCGACAGCCTCGACGTCTACACCGACTGGGTGGACCACAACTACTCGCCGTCGCAAAAACACAGTGACGTGGACATCGAGCACATCTACGACGAGCGCCGCGACGTCGTTATCGAGATCGACGGGCGCCTGCACACCATCGGCTTCCCCGTCGCGCTGCTCGGCGGCGGCGCTGCCCCAGCTGCGGCTGACGCTGCCGCCCCCTCCGGCGACGAGGCTGGCGCGGTGACGTCGAAGTACGAGGCCACCATCGTGGAATGGCTGGTCGCCGACGGCGACGTCGTTGCCAAGGGCGATGCCATTGCGACCGTCGAGGCGATGAAGATGGAATCGCAGCTCAAAGCGCCTCGCGACGGGCAGATCTCGCTTGCCGCACAGCAGGGCGAGCGCGTGAAGGCGAACGCCACCATCGCGACGATTTCCTAGATATGAGCGCGGTCACTGACATACGATGAGGGTGTCTGAAGCCACACCAGCGAAAGGACCCCTATCATGGCTGAGACAATGCAGGCACTCACCTACTTCGGCGAGGGCGACGTGCGCGTCGACACGCGCCCTGTGCCGACCATCTTGGAGCCCACCGATGCGATCATCCGCATCGACACCACCACCATCTGCGGCACCGACCTCGGCATCTTCCATGGCAAAAACCCCGAAATTGAGGAACGCGAACGCGAGCGCACAGGCGAATGGAACGGACGCATCCTCGGCCACGAAGGCATCGGCACCGTCGAAGCCGTCGGCGAGGCAGTGCAAAACTTCCAACCCGGCGACAAAGTACTTGTCTCGTGCGTTTCCCGATGCGGCGCGTGCGAGAACTGCCAAAAGCAGCTTTACAGCCACTGCCAGAACGGTGGATCCTGGATTCTCGGCTACATGATCGACGGCACTCTCGCCGAGTACGTGCGCACCCCGTTTGCCGACACCTCCCTCTACCACCTGCCGGACACACTGGACAAAGAAGTCGCAGTGTTCCTTTCCGACGCCTTGCCCACCGGACACGAAATCGGAGTCCAATACGGCAGCGTCACCCCGGGCAGCGACGTCATGATCGTCGGCGCAGGCCCAGTCGGCATGGGCGTGCTGCTCACATCCCAGTTCTACTCCCCCGCCACCATCACAGTCGTGGACATGGACGATAACCGCCTCGCCAAAGCCCGCGAAATGGGCGCAACCCACACCCTCAACCCCGCAAGCGATGATGTCAACGCCCGTGTCGGCGACATCACCGAAGGGCGGGGCGTGGACACCGCCATCGAGGCAGTCGGTCTGCCTGCAACATGGAAAACATGCGCCGACAACGTCAAGGAAGGCGGAAACATTGCTGTCGTCGGCGTGCACGGGAAACCGGTGGAGTTTCCGCTCCAGGAGATGTGGATCAAAAATCTCACCGTGACCACCGGTCTCGTCAACGCAAACACCACAGGCATGCTGCTTAAGGCAGTCCAGAACTCGGACCTGCCCATCAAGTCTCTGGCTACCCACCACTTCACGTGGGACCAGCTCGGCGAGGCATGGGAGACGTTCTCGCATGCCGACGAGCACCAGGCGATGAAGGTCATCATCGACAACGTCTAGCCGAAGAGTTGGTCGAGTGCTCCGCGGTCGGTGTTT
>ERZ1031176.163-NODE-163-length-12428-cov-6.218702_pt1 | contig 12428 bp, 11 predicted proteins | sample MGYA00518586_ERZ1031176 | MGnify/ENA primary metagenome ERZ1031176 (study PRJEB33718, sample SAMN03159775) | human skin metagenome | collected 2014-05-20 | study: EMG produced TPA metagenomics assembly of the PRJNA266117 data set (Human skin bacterial metagenome... | reverse complement strand
ACCCTGGACACAACCCTTCAAAATTCGAACACTTGTTCGTACCTTCGTTCGAACGGAAAACTTACGCTCACTCGACCCGGAGAAATGCCACGCGCTGTCACTGCACGTGGTTCGATAGAGGCCGTGTCCGTGACTATCCGCAAGCTCTCCCCGCATGAGTTCTCTGCTATGGCCCCAGAACTGGTGGACCTATATATCAAGGCCATGCGGTACCCACTGACGATCCGCGATGGCCGGGTCGCAGTATGGCGCAAAGACGCAATGGAGCAAGACTTCGCAGCAGTCGGCGCATTCAACAACGACTCACTCATCGGAATTGCGTACGGTTTTCGCGGCAACCCGCGGCGGTGGTGGGACCAGCAGTTACGCCGGGGCTTAGTGCATAGCCACGCAATGACACCAGAGATGATCAGTCTCCTAGGCAACTACTTCGAGCTGGCAGAAATCCATGTCTCTCCCCACATCCAAAGCCGCGGGATCGGGCGAGCTTTGCTCGAGCAGCTCTTTGCAGAAGTGCCGCAGCCCTATGTTCTGCTTTCAACGCCTGAAGTACCGCGAGAAAACAACGCCGCTTTCGGCCTTTACCGCTCGATCGGCTTTAAGGATGTACTCCGTAGTTTCTACTACGACGGGGACGCACGCCCCTTCGCTATTCTCGGCCGGAGTCTGCCTCTGTAGAGTGAGTTCTAATTGTGTTCCCCACTGCTGCTAGAAGGAGCATTCACTCTTGAGCGAGCGCACATACGACCTTTCCATTGCTGACGTACCGTCCGCTGTGGAAAAAGAGCTGCAGGAATTCATCGACGATAATGCGGCGCGAATCAATGACATCGGTGCGCCGGTAGCTGAGGCAGTTGAACATCTCCGTGATTTTGTTCTCGGTGGCGGAAAGCGAATTCGGCCAACCTATGGCTGGGTCGGCTTCACCGCGGCTTCAGGTGCCGCGAATGCTGCCGAAAACACTGAAGATCCGCACGCAGTCCTCCGCGCTGTAAGTGCTCTTGAGCTGATCCAGGCATGTGCGCTCGTGCATGACGACATCATCGATGCTTCTGATACCCGGCGCGGCCGGCCGACGGTTCATCGCGCAATTGCTGCACATCACGCAGAGCACGGCTGGCGGGGAGATGCTGACACCTATGGCCAGAATGTCGCCATTCTGATCGGCGATCTTGCGCTGGCATGGGCAGATGACATGTGGCGCTATTCCGGCGTGAGCGATGCTGCACTGCTGCGCGCCGCCGAACCGTGGCGTGGTATGCGCTCCGAGGTTATTGCCGGGCAGATCTTGGACATCACGCTCGAGGCGTCGGGAAGCGAAAGCGTGGAGATGGCTGGCGCGGTCAACCGCTACAAAACCGCTGCTTACACGGTCGAGCGTCCGCTCCATCTTGGTGCCGCGTTGGCCGGTGCGAGCGAGAAGACCATCGAAGCACTACGCGGTTATGGCCGCGATATCGGTATCGCGTACCAGCTACGCGACGACCTGCTGGGGGTCTTCGGCGACCCAGCTATCACGGGCAAGCCGGCGGGCGATGATCTCCGCGAAGGCAAGCGCACGGTGCTCTACGCCGTTGCTCTCCAGGCCGCGGATGAGAATGATCCGGAGGCAGCGGAAAAGCTGCGCTCAGGAATTGGCACCGCCACTGATCCAGCGGAAATCGCTGAGCTCAGCCACATCATTGAGGTAAGTGGCGCCGTGGAGGATGCAGAGGCCCGGATTGAGCGTCTGACGCAGTCGGGTTTGAAGCACTTGGAAAACGCAGACATTACCGACGAGGCTGTTGAAACACTCACCGCGTTGGCGATCAAGTCCACGGCTCGTCGTAAATAAAGTGCCTTTAAGCTCCATGTCACGCAAACTTTCACCTCAAACCGCGCTTTGTCTCGGCACCGCCGGCGCGGCATTGATGTTCCTTGGTTCTTTCGGCGCGGGTGCCACTCGTAACCGCGGCGGGGTACTCGACTATTTCGGGCTTTCTTTCCTTTCATACGGGCACGCCCGCGGGCTTCTCGACGTCGCGTTGACCCTCGGGCTTTTCCTTTTAGTCCTCGGTTGGATCACTGCCGGCTGGCACATCTTGTCGCAGCATTCCGCAGTGAAGAATCGGTTTGAGTTCGCGCGGGCCTCGTTGTGGTCCGCCACTGCCCCGCTGCTTTTGGCCGCACCACTCATGTCGCGTGACGTGTATTCATATCTGATGCAGGGCGCCATGGTGCGAGACGGATTTGATCCGTATTCCGAAGGTGCCGCGATCAACCCTGGTCCCTACCTGCTCGAGGTGTCGCATGACTGGCGGAACACCACGACGCCGTACGGTCCGCTGCACCTGTGGATTGGCAATGGTGTGACCACTGCTGTCGGTGACAATGTCATGGCCGGCATCATCATCTACAAATTCATCTCGCTCGCTGGCTTCGCGGCAATCGCCTGGGCGATCCCCCGCATCGCACGTCGCTTGGGCGGCGATCCTGCCCTTGCCTTGTGGCTCGGCGTGGGCAACCCTGTGATGCTCATTCACATGGTCGGGGGGATGCACAACGAGTCCGTGATGGTCGGTCTGGTCAGCCTTGGCCTCGTGGCATGTTTGTCGCGCCGTTTCTTGCTGGGCACTGCTCTCGTGGGCATCGCAGTGTCGTTGAAGGCGACCGCTGCCGTCACGCTGCCGTTCATCGTGTGGTTGGTCGTCCACCACTACGCACCGGAGAAAGCTCAGCTGCCTAAGCGCGTGGGCGTTCTCCTGCTTGGTGGTCTTTCGGTTGTGGCTGTGTCCGTCGCGGTCGTTGCTGGCGTGACGGTGGCGTCAGGCACATCCTGGGGTTGGTTGACGCAGATTTCCGGCAATTCGAAGGTGGTCAATCCCCTTTCCGGGGCGACCCTTGCGGCTGATGCAGTCACGCCGTTCCTTCAGCTCTTTGATGAGGAATTCCCGTACAACACCGTGCTGGATGCGACCCGCACGGCCGGTTCGATTCTCATGCTGCTGGGCCTTGTCGCCGTGTGGTGGATCTTCCGACAATCGGAACGCCGCGCGGTGATGGGCATGGCGCTGGCCTACATGGTGGCGTTCCTCTTCAATGCGGTCACCTTGCCGTGGTACTTCGCCTCGTCTATTTCCGTTGCTGGAACATTCACGCCACGCCGTTGGCTGACCCGTCTGATCATCGGGGCATCAGTCGTTGTCGCACTCGCATTCAGCGGTAGCGGCAACCACCGTTTCTACGATGGATTCTGGATGTTGCTTGTGCTCATCATCGCGTGGTTCACCACTGCGTATGTTCTGCCGCGCTCGTCCACGAGTCCTGTCGTGGCTCGCGAGCCAGAAGAGCACAAGGTCAGCTAAACCACCCAGGGCCTGGGGTCGAGAGAGATTCCAGGTACTTAGAACGCCATTGCTTGGGCGCGACGGATGACCTCACGTGCGCCATGGCCGTGCAGAGCATCGATCGGGCGGCCTGGCAGGCTCTCGTCCTCGGTGAAGAGATACGCCAAGATCTCATCCTGGTTAAAGCCACCGTCGAGCATTACGGTGATCGCCCCAGCAATGAACTTGGAAAGCTCATGGCCATTTTCCAACATCAATTCGGGGATGTATTTCTTGCCGTCTTTTTTATAAGAGACGAGCTTGCCCGCGTTGACATAATCATGGACCTTGGTCACCGGAACGTCGATACGCTCTGCTACCTCTGGGAAACTCAGTAGCGTCTCGCCAGCGAGCAGGGCGTCGAGGTCGTGGTTATTGGGGTCATGCTCAGAAAAACTCACGCCCACTACTCTACGCACCACACACCCACTACCGTTTGCAGCCCGCGTTGCACCATACTGGGGTGCATGACCCACCTTGTATCCGGCGATGAACTTGAAGGCAGGTACGTCGTTGACCGCCCAATAGCCCGTGGCGGCATGTCCACGGTGTACCGCTGCCTGGATACACGGTTGGGACGCGAAGTCGCAGCCAAAGTCATGGACGGCCGGTATGTGAATGATCAGGTCTTCCTTGAGCGCTTCTCCCGTGAAGCCCGCGCGATGGCGCAGCTGAGCCATCCGAATTTGGTCAATGTTTATGATTTCTCCGCTGCTGGTGAGGATGTTTTTCTCATCATGGAGCTCATCACCGGTGGAACATTGCGGGAGCTTTTGGCCGAACGTGGCCCAATGCCGCCTCATGCAGCTACCGCAGTCATGCGGGCTGTCCTCACTGGTCTTGATGTCGCGCACCGCCGTGGTCTCGTGCACCGCGATATCAAGCCGGACAATGTGCTCATCAATGGTGATAGCACGGTGAAACTCGCTGATTTCGGGCTTGTTCGCGCTGCCAGCGAGTCCCGCCATTCCACTGACCAGATCGTGGGCACCGTCGCTTATCTCTCCCCAGAGCAGGTCGACGGAACTGAGATCACCCAAGCATCAGACGTGTATTCCGCAGGCATTGTCCTCTTTGAGCTCCTCACCGGCACCGTCCCCTTCGATGGGGATAGTTCCCTGGCTCACGCGATGGCACGGCTGCGGCTGGACGTACCGGCACCGTCGTCACGCATGCGCGGCATCCCAATGCTTTTCGACGAGCTCGTTGCCACCGCCACCGCCCGCGACCCCCGCGAGCGATTCGCGGATGCCGGTGAATTCCTCGATGCCCTCGACGATGTCGCTGCTGAGCTGAGCTTGCCAGAATTCACTGTGCCTGTGCCAACGCAATCGGCGGCAAACCGTGTTGCTGCGATCCCGACCAGCATCACAAAGGTGGCAGAACCTGAACCCGCACCGGAAACTGCTTATGATCCGGCCCCAGCCCCTGCTGTGCCGCCACTTGCTCCCCCGGCTTATGCGCAGCCGGCTCCCGCATTTCCTGCCGTGCAGCCCCAAGGATTCGACGAGCCGTATGAGCCGCATGTTCCCCCGCTCGAGCGGGTGGAAGCACCCGTCGAGAGGCAGGAGCCTGAAATTCCTCCGGCAGAGACGAACCGCTCCCGAATCGCGACCGCTGTTGTTTTGCTCATCATGACAGCAGCCACCGCAGCTATCGCTGTCGGTGGCTGGTGGTTTGGCTCCGGATCCTACGGGGAGATCCCACAGATCATCCGGATGCCTGAAGCTCCGTACACCGGGTATTAGCCCGACGTACGAAACGAAGCATTAGTTGCGCAGCATCTCCGCAACCAGGAAAGCGAGCTCCAATGCCTGCTGGGTGTTCAGACGCGGATCACATGCGGACTCGTAGCGGCCCGGCAGATCAATATCCGTGATGTCCTGTGCACCGCCGAGGCACTCGGTGACGTGCTCACCAGTCAGCTCGATGTGAATACCGCCCGGGTGGGTACCCAAGTGACGGTGCACCTCGAAGAAGCCCTGAACCTCATCAATGATCTTGTCAAAGTGGCGGGTCTTGTAACCATTCGATGCGGTGAACGTGTTGCCGTGCATCGGGTCCGACTGCCAGATCACCTTGTGGCCGGAACGCTCAACAGCATCAACGATGCCCGGGAGAACATCGCGGACCTTGTCGTGGCCCATACGCGCAACCATGGTCAGGCGCCCCGGAACACGGTTCGGGTCCAGCTTCTCCGCGTAAGCAACAGCCTCTTCCGGTGTCACGGACGGGCCGAGCTTCAGACCGATCGGGTTATCAATCAGCGCGGCGAAGTTGACGTGGAAGTCCTCCATGCCACGGGTGCGCTCACCGATCCACAGCTGGTGTGCGGACAGGTCGTAGAGCTTGGTCTCGCCATTCTCGTCCTCGGCGAGACGGAGCATTGCACGCTCGTAATCAACGAGCAGGGCCTCGTGGGAAGCGTAAATATCAGAGGTGCGCAGCTCACGGTCGTTGACACCACAGGCATCCATGAAGTGCAACGAACGAGAAATCTCGCGCGACAGTGCCTCATAGCGCGCACCAGCAGCGGAATTAGCCACGAACTCGCGGTTCCATGCCTCAACGCGGTACAGGTCAGCCGTACCAGAACTGGTCAGTGCACGAACAAGGTTCATTGCTGCCGAGGAGTTGGCGTACGCACGGATCATGCGAGCCGGGTCATGGCGTCGGGATTCCTCAGTCGGCTCCACACCATTGACAATGTCGCCACGGTAATTCGGCAGACCGTTGCCATCCAGATCGGACGAGCGTGGCTTCGCGTACTGGCCAGCAATGCGCGCCAGCTTCACCACTGGGGTGGACGCGCCGTAAGTGAGCACCACTGCCATCTGCAGCAGGGTCTTAATATTGGCACGAATGTGCGGTTCCGTGTTGGACTCGAAAGTCTCAGCGCAATCGCCGCCCTGCAGCAAAAAAGCCTTGCCATTGGCAACATCAGCCAGCTGGCTTTTCAGCTTATGAATCTCAGGTGCAACGACGACCGGCGGGACCGATTCGAGAATCTTGCGTACATATAGAGACGCGTTGTCATCCCACTTCGGCTGCTGCTTCGCATCACGGTTGACGACGTCCATAAACGCCTCATTGATGTCACCGGGAAGCGGCGGCAGGTCTGGCAATACTTCTTTAGGGATGTCTACTGTCCAACTCACCCCTTTACTTTTAGCACGTTAGCCAAGGAATTTGTGCTGGATGGTGGAAATGCGCAGAGCTAGTCCGCCTTCGCGGTGGCGTGACCGCGACGATCGAGTGGCAAGGCCCGGGAGCAAATCTTGAATTTAAGAAGATTATGCCGTGCATCGACTAGCGCATCGTGGTTGCCTTTGGGCGCTGGCGGCAACGTCGGCCGCCCCGCCATGTCCCAGTACTGGCGCAATTCGCGCGTGTAGCGCGGCATCTCTTTCGGCAACTTGGCCATGTCGCCCCACAGCTGTGCGAGGACCACATGGTCATAGGCACCGACCCACGCCCACAGTTCCGGTTTCGAGTCTGTCGCGGCGAGGAATGCAAAGACCTCTTCCCGGATCTTTCGCTTCGGCTTCCACTCGGAGCGCTGCGGATTGGGGAGCTTTTCCAGGACATTTTCACGCACCCACGGGTTCGCGCGAGATGCGTCAAAATCGGTGGACACGGCGTAATACTCGCGTCCATCTTCGGCGACGATGCCGATTGAGATCAGCTCAATCGTCGTGCCGTCCTCGATGAATTCGGTGTCGTAGAAGTACCTCACTGCATGCTCTGCCAGTCAGGCTCCGTGCCCTCCGGGTAGCCGTTGCCCGCTTCAAGCGACTTCTTCACATCAGCGGCGTACGCATCGACGTAGTCGTAGCCCGTCAGCTCAACGAGCTGCTGCGTGAAGAAGTCGGTGAATGGGCGCCACACAGCTGAATCATTCGGGTCATAGCCGTTGTCACGAGCCCACTGATGCGGGTCAACCGGCTTGCCGATCTTCACGCGCACCTTCTTCGGTCGCGGAATCCACGAACCGATCGGGTTCGCTTCACGCGTACCGATCATGCCGACAGGAATGCACGGCACACCAGATTCCATCGCGATGCGAGCCATGCCAGTCTTGCCTTTATAAATACGACCGTCCGGTGAACGAGTTCCCTCCGGATAGATGCAGAACAGGTCGCCATTATCAAAGACTTCTTGTGTGACTTTGAGCAGGTTCGCACCCGCGTCCTTCGACTCACGGTCAATGGGAACCTGCCCCACCGCCGTCATGAAGAATTTCTGCACCGCACCAGAAAAACCAGGGGAGGTGAAGTATTCCTTCTTCGCTGGGTGGACCAGCTGACGCGGACATACGAGCGGGAAATAGAACGAGTCCATCACCGCTTGGTGGTTGGACACCATGAGAGCCGGGGTACCCTCAGGCGGGATATGGTCCAACCCTTCCGTTTCGGGGCGGTTCCAGATCCGCAGCCAGGGCCCGATCAGGATGTACTTGAAAAACTTGTACCACTTGTTGTTCATGTGTCCTCTACATCAGGTGTCGAGCCAAATCAGCAACGCCAATCATACCTGCCTGCGCGCCGAGCTCAGCCGTTTCCAGTCGCGGCGTGGGACGAAATCCCGCACCAACGACCCCGGCTTCCATTCCTTCGCGCGCAGCATCGATGAACAAGTCCGCGTCCCGGCTCACTCCCCCGCCGAGCACGATCAGCTCAGGGTCCAGCACATCGCACACAATGGAAAGACCCTGGCCAAGCCATTGAGCGAAATGCTTCATCGTGGCAATTCCAAGCTCATCGCCCTTGCGCGCGGCAGCCACAACATCAGTGCCAGAAGCACGCTTATCGACGACCCGTCGGTACAGCCCGCAGTCCCTAAAACCACCGCGCTCCGCGATTTCTACCGCGGTGTCGACCAGTGCTGTGCCCGATGCGTAGCGCTCCAAACAACCACGTTTCCCACACGAGCATGCCCGCCCACCAGGAACGACGGTCAGGTGACCGAATTCCGGCGCAGTACCGAATGAGCCACGGTAGATCTCGCCGTGGTGCATCAGAGTCGCACCAATACCGGTGCCTACTGCGAAAAGCACCCAAGTCTCCGCATCTTTCGCCGCACCGAAGCGGTATTCGCCCCATGCGGCAGAATTCGCATCGTGTTCAAGCCGCACCGGCAGGCCAAGCGCATCCTGCAAGACATCTCGGACTGGTTCATTGTCCTTCCACGGAAGGTGCGGGGCGAAACGCACAACTTCACATGCCGGATCGAGGAATCCAGCGATGGCCAGGCCAACGGCATCCACCTCGTGGCGGCTACGAAGCTGACCCACCAAGTCAACGATGGCGCGAGTCAAGCCTTCTTCGTCTTCTGGTGTCCGCGTTGCCACGGTATCCACTACAACGCCGTCAGCATCTACTACTCCCGCCCGAGTATTCGTTCCACCGATATCGAACCCGATGGTCAACGGGGAGGTGCTTTCGTGCGTAGGCATGGCTCAATATTCTAGCCCCGCACCGAAAAGAACCGAATCCCGGCTAGTACCCGCCAGTGCGCATGGTGAGCGAGCTACGGACCCTCCAGGGTTTCTACAAGGCGGTCACCGAGCGTCGACCAGGAGAACTTATCGGTAACCAGCCGTCGTCCAGCCGCCCCCATGCCGTCTCGTCGTTGCGGGTCTGCCAAAAGCTCAATCACCGCATCCGCGACCTCGTCGACGTTTCTTCCTTCAACGACGAGACCGGTATCTGCCGCTACGGTTTCTGGCGCCCCACCGGAGTTGCCCGCGATGACGGGCACACCGCAGGCTTGTGCCTCGAGGTAAACAATGCCCAGGCCTTCGACATCCAACCCACCTGCTCGCGTACGCGCTGGCATAGCCATGATGTCCGCAGCTGCTACAAAATCCCGCATCTCCTCGCGAGGAATACGGCCCAAAAACCTCACCGCAGTTTCAACCTGATGATGCGTAGTCATTTTCTTCAGCCGTTGCTCATAGCTTCCTTCACCGATGACGGCGAGGCGAGCATCCGGAAACGCACTCTGCACCCGCGGCCACGCACGAATGAGCGTGTCTTGCCCTTTGCGCGGTACAAGACGCGACGCCACGACCACCAATGGTTCTTCGCCCAGCCCATAGCGGTCACGCGTCAATGTTCTCTGCGCTGAAGAAGCAGGCCGGAAATAATCGGTGTCCACGCCCGAAGGCAGATGAACGTACTCGGGGTGCGAACCGAACGCTGTGCGGAAGCGGTTCAGCGTGTAGTCCGAAATGAATGTGACCACATCAGAGGCATTACCGATTCGCCGCAAAATCTGGCGCGCTCCCGGCAGCATCGACCAACCGACCTCATGCCCATGGGTCGTGGACACGATCCGTGTTGCTCCTGCCTTACGCGCGGCTGGCGCCATCGCGGCCAAAGGAGCTGCCGCACCAAACCAGACCGTGCTGATCTGATGGTGTGCAATCAATTCCCCCATCCGACGCACCGTGGCCGGAGTTGGGAGCATCACGCGCGCGGGCCAACGGTGCACGGTGTAGGGCAACGTGTCGTCGAAAAGCGCTGCCTCTTTCGCATCCTGTGTGGACGCAAAAACCACGAGCGAATCCGCTCCTCGCCTGTCCACGAGTTCAGCAGTGAAATCACGCAAATACGACTGAATCCCGCCAACCGTGGGCGGGAAATCATTCGTGACAAGCAGAGTGGTCATGCGTGCTTAGTAGCGGACCGCTCCTTGCACCGGCATGGAATTCAGCGGCACGACCTGAACAGGAATGCCGTAATCAGATGCGTGAACAACCTGACCATTGCCCACATACATGCCAACGTGGGTAACGCCCGGGTAATAACCAATGATGTCGCCCGGCTGCAGCTCCGACATCGAGACCGGAGTACCACCAGCGAGCTGTGCCTGCGAGGTACGGGGAATCGACTTACCGTTCTGCGCGTAGGCCCAGAACATCAGACCAGAGCAGTCGAACTGGCTTGGGCCGGCAGCGCCCCAACCGTACGGAGAACCGATCTTCGACAGTGCGGCACCGGCAACGCCATCAGCGCTTGCCGACGGCGGCACGTTCAGCGCCACCGGACCGTTTTTCGCCTCCCACCGAGTGCGCTCCTCTGGCGTGAACGCATTGACACGGTTCTCAACTTCCTTGACCTGATCTTCAAGCTCACGACGCTCACGATCGAGCTTCTTGCGCTTCGCTTCCAGTTCAACCTGACGGTAATTGGCAACTGCAACAGCGATATTCGCATCAGTTGCGCGCTGTGCGGCCTTGCGGTTCAGTTCCTGCGACTCGCCCAAGGTGCGCTGCGCGGAGCGCGACAGCGACCCCAAGTAGGCAGCGCGGTCAATGGCTTCTTGTGGGTTGGCCGACTCAAGCGCATTCACATTCGCGTCATTAGACAGGTTTCGATACTGCGCACGTGCGTGGTTATCCACCTCGCCCTGAGCACCAGACTGAGCATTCGCCGCCTTGCGTGCATCATCCTGCGCGACCTTCGCCGTCTTCTTCAGGGAAGCGACCTCGCGCTCGCCCTTCTTGATCTCGTCCTCGATTTCCTTGACCTCTTCGACCTTCGCGGTCGCCTTGTCAGAGATATCACTCATCTGCTTGATCAGATCATCAATCTCATCGGCCTGGGCCGGAACGGCACTCCCAGCGAAAACCATCAACGCAGCGACGCCCGCGACCGAACCAGCCTTGAAGGAAGCAATACGAGATGGAGCACGATGCTTGGCCACTATGAAACCTCTTTCAGAGAACAACACACAAACGCCCTCGAAGGAGCGCGGGGAGTTGAAGAAGATGGATTACAAACTTGTAACAAAACTAATCGCTCTAAGATCGCAGGTCAAACACACTAAAGCAACCAAAAGAACGCAGTTAGACGCAAGTGAATGGAGTGAAGAAAGCAACCAAAGAAAAACGGCCACACCCCGCCCACAATGACGGGATGCGACCGATCACAAGCTAGCGCTTGATCGCCTCTGAGATTAGAAGCGGACAGCCGAGTGAATCGGCATGTAGTTCAGCGGACGGTAGCCCACCGGGGTACCAGAGTTCAGAGCGTCGATGATCTGACCATTACCAGCGTAGATACCAACGTGGGATGCGCCGCCGTAGTAGACAACGATGTCGCCCGGCTGCAGGTCGGAGATAGCGACGTTACGGCCAGCGGAAGCCTGTGCACCAGAGGTACGCGGGATCTGCTTACCAGCCTGAGCGTAAACCCAGGAAGTGAAGCCGGAGCAGTCGAAAGCGTTCGGGCCAGCAGCGCCATAGACGTACGGGGAGCCGATCTTGGACTTAGCGATGGACACAATGCGCTCACCCTGGGTGCGCTTCGGCTGCGGAGCCGGGGCTGCCTTCTTAGCGGTGGCCTTGTACTGCGCCGGAGCCGGAGCGGCGGCGTACTTCTTCTCAACGCCATTGATCCACTCATTGAAACCCGGGACGTTGTTGATGCCCGGAACATTCTTCACGGTTGCGATAGCTGCGCGGACGTCAGCGTTCTTGTCAGCCTTGCCCTTCAGGGAAGGAATCCACTGATCGATACCCGGGACGTTAGCAATGCCCGGCACGTTTTCGATGCCCGGAACCTCAGTGGTGATGCCACTGTTTGGAACGGTTACCTGAGCGGCATTAGCGGTAGCGGGCGCAAACAGGGCTGCGCCGGCGACGATGGCAGAGGCAGTAGCGATGCTGCGCTTAGCGGTCGCGGTCTGGCGGCGGTGCTTAGCCATTGACAATCTCCAATATCTTCCAGTGACGCCTACCGGGTTAGCTGTCGGGTTTGGTGCGGGAATTCACCTAGAGGAGCTCCAGCGCCTTTCACGGCGCTCCTTGCCCTCATTCACCCCAGGAACGTTTATGGTTCCCCGGCTTCCATCCACTCAAATCTTTTCCGGAATGGAATTCGGCTAGTTGTTCAGATGTCTTATCGCTTGAGCCTCTTGGCTTCAAGGTCTCAAGTAGGTTACGAAACGGAAACGGATCTTGTCTAACGACGCGCCCGTTATTATTTCGTAATTTTTCACTATGTACAGCCACAGCCACTTTAGAAGTCTCAACACAAAGTTGAACAATCGACTAGC
>ERZ1031176.161-NODE-161-length-12560-cov-7.387605_pt1 | contig 12560 bp, 10 predicted proteins | sample MGYA00518586_ERZ1031176 | MGnify/ENA primary metagenome ERZ1031176 (study PRJEB33718, sample SAMN03159775) | human skin metagenome | collected 2014-05-20 | study: EMG produced TPA metagenomics assembly of the PRJNA266117 data set (Human skin bacterial metagenome... | reverse complement strand
GGCATGATCCCAATCCTTCTCTAGAAATGATCGGAACTAAACCCAGGACACTTCACACCCGGCTTTTCGACGCTTTCACTATCTCCCCGCACTCCAACCCAAAGAATCTCCTCACCGCGTCTAGAAGCTGAATCGTGCGGATTTCTTCCGGTGACAATCCGTCGATCTGTGGCACCGCCCACGCATGCACTCGTGCCCGGATCTCGGTGATGGCTTCAATCACCGCCAATGCTGGTTCGGACACTAAGAAAGGGCGGTTTTGAAAGAACACCGTCCACGTCCTGGTTCGTGAAACACGCGTGATCCGCGGCGTAAATTGACTCGCCTCAACAGTGCGTCTGACCGGCCCGTGTAGCGTGGTGTCGCAGCAATCTGCGAAAAACCGCAGGCCATATACCGCGAGCGCGCTCAATCCACAGATTGAATGAGACGGACGTTCAAGTGCCATGGCCACAGCCCTGGCATCAGCAGGTGCGCGGTAGATGATGTCGCGTGGGTGACATACTGATTCTTTAAATGCCAGCTCCTGAGGCCGCATCGCAAGTTCAGCAAGGTAGTGGCCTTGGGATATTTGGGTACCGAGCCCATCGTCGCGAAGCGTGTGCGTGTGTCGGGTTGCAACGTCCATGTTGTTTCGCAGGGAGACGGTTTTCCGGATCGGTTTGGGGGTTCGGTTGTTCATACATGCTTAGACTTCTCTCGGCAGCGCTGCGGTTCCTTGCCCAAGGCAGGCAGGCCCACGTGGCAGAATAGGGCGCATGAAAACCCCCGCTGAGAGCCCTCGCGACAACGCCGAAGCAAAAGCCGCAGCCAACGCCGAAGCAACGCTGAATCCGCAGGGCAGGACGGCGGCGGTGATCGTGACGCATAAGCGTGTGGAGCTGCTGCGGTACTCGTTGGAGCAGGTCGTGGGCCAAACGCACCCGGTGGACTGGGTGGTCGTGGTGGATAACGGCTGTGAAGCTGAAGTCCAAGACTTGGTCACTGAACTGGCAGGTGAGAAGGCGGTCTATTTGCCGTCGCGGACGAATCTGGGTGGCGCGGGCGGTTTCGCGTATGGCTTCTTGCACGCTCTCGCCCTGGGCGCGGACGCGATCTGGTGCGCAGATGATGATGGTCGTCCGGCAGACAAGAACGTCCTGGAAACCCTGTACGCAGTCGCCGCACGGGAAGGCCTGTCGGAGGTCTCCCCCGTCGTGTGCAATATCGAGGACCCGAATCAGCTGGCGTTTCCGCTGCGTCAGGGGCTGACGTGGCACCGGCGTCGCGAAGAGTTGGAAGGCGATTTCCTGCCGCAGTACGCGAGCTTGTTCAATGGCGCGTTGATCAGCGCGAAGGCGATGGAGCGCATCGGAGTGCCGGATTACCGCCTGTTCATCCGCGGCGATGAGGTGGAGTACCACCGTCGTTTGGCGCAGTCGGGGTTGAAGTACGGCACGGCGCTGACCACGGCGTATTTGCACCCGGACGGGTCGGCGGAATTCCACCCGATCATGGGCGGCCGCGCGCACGCACAGTGGCCAGACAATGACACGAAGCGCTATTTCACGTACCGCAATCGCGGGTACATCATCAATCAGCGCGGGATGCAGAAGATGAAGCTGCAGGAAGTCGTTCGTTTCGGGTGGTTCTTCCTCGTTCAGCGTCGCAGCCCGCAGGAATTCAAGGAGTGGCTGAAGCTTCTGCGCATGGGTGCACAGGAGAACTTCCAGCGCCCATAAGCGCAGCTAGTCGCGGAAAATCAGGACGCGCTGCAGGATGAAGTTGGTGATGGTGGCCACGCCCTGGGCGATGATGAAGGACACGGTGTCCTTCCAGGGATCGACAAGCCCAAGCGCAATCAGCGGGTCGTTGGTCAGCCAGTACAGGATTGTCTGCACGCCGAGAGTGGACAGGTAGAGAATGAACACGGCGAGCGCACGCTTGCCGGTGATTTCCGCTTGGAATGTGAACTTAGAGTTCAGCAGGTAGGCGGCCAGGGTGCCCAGACACCAGCCGAAGACTTTCGCGGTCACGCGGTCGAATCCGATTGCGTGCGTGAGCAGGTACGTCAGACCGAAATCGAGTACGGCGCAGAACACACCGACGACGAGGAAACGTACGAGCTGACTTTTGGCGTCCGGGGACGAAGTCGCTTCAACCTTGGAAGACACGCCGGATTACTTTACCCCAAGCAGTGCGCGATAAAGATCAAGCTTATCGACGACCGACCGTCCCCCCGCCCCATATCCACCCACCGATGCGAGTCGGACCAGGGAACCAGAGCAGAGTTGGTGGATCTCCTCTGCGGAATAGGGCGTGCCGTCATCGCGTGTCCAACCAAGGGCAGCCATGGCGGATTCGGTGACGTCGTCGGTGGTTGGTTCGTCGACAAGGCAGGCCAGGGCGAGCACTGTGCACCAGAATGCGTCGCGTGCTTCGTGGGTTCGTTCCCGGGGCAATGTGTCGAGGATGCGTGCGGTTTCCGGCGCCAGCTCCGTGGGGCGAGCCAGGTCGAGGGCTTGCAGAAGTGGCAGGAAATCCATGGTCTGCGAACGGGTGACCACATCTATGACTTCGGGGTGGACACTGGCCATGACACTTTCAACGGCAGAGGGCCCGAGAAGTTGGGCGTTGATGGCGGCGACGTCGAAAGGCTCACCCGCGAAATCACCAGCGCCGGCGACACACAGGGTGCGCGGAGTGGCGGAATCACGCGGGTAGATGTCTAAGAGAGTGAGGGTGAAGCGCCACAAGCCCCAGTGAAAGAAGAGCTCATCGCCAGGCTCACGCAGGTAGTCACCGATGGAATCGGTGACATCAAGTCGACCGGAATCAGCTTCAGCGCGCGTAAACCTGCTGGGAGCTGACCCATCCTGCGGGACAGCAAATGCAATCAGGAGAGCTTGCTGGACCTCCTCGAGAGTGCTGGAGGAGGACAGGCCGAGGTGGCGGAGGATCTCTTCGTCGGCAAGCAACGTGCCGCAACGAATAAGCAACGTGCGCGTCTGGTTGCTGCCTGGTCCGCGAAGGCGGGCGCGAGCTGCATCGAGGTCGACGACATGCGCCACTTGCTGGTGGCGGTGCGGTCGATACAACGTGCTCGGCATACACCCCAGCCTAATGAGATTTAGGAAATGTTGACGCGGGCATCAATTTCTGCGTCGGCGAAAAGCAGGGCTCCGGCGATCAGCCCGAGCACGGTGTGCGGGCGCTTCACACCACGTCGGCGCAGCGCATCCGCGAGCTTGTTTTGAACAGCGAGGCTCAAACGCACACCACCGATCAAAAGCGCAATACCAACGACGAGCACCGCCCACGTGCGGGCTGGGCTCGCGGTGTCGGAACTTTGCTCAACCTGGGCAGTGAGGTCATTGCGCGGGTCCTCATCAAACGCATTGAATGCTGCCACCGTGCCAGCAAACGCAGCAGTCAGACCGACCCACGATGCGATCCGTGCGGGTGTGGAACGTGCATAATCCGGCACAGCCGTTAGAGCGACCGCGAATGCCGCCTGAATCAACCGGCCGCCGGTGGTGTTGTCCAGCGCGTTGTAATCAATGCGCTCCTCACCCGTTTGCCCCTGAACTGTCTTCTGCTCCGTCATGGTCGTCATGTTACCGGCGGGAGTAACGGCCGTAAGATGGCAACCATGGCCAATACCGATGATTCTCCGCACATTGCCGCCCAGCTCACCAACCTGCCGTTGGATGACTTCATGACTCGTCTGGTGGCTCAAGAATTGCCACTTTTGGATAGCACGAGCCGCTCAATCGTCTACGAGGAACTGCGGGAATACCAGGAGTCCGGCAAACCGACGATCACAAGCCAGGAAGATCTTCCGGAGCGGATCCGCGAGATCATGGATCTGTGATTCTGCTCGCTTCCGCCTAGCTAAAGGCATTTCAGCGACCAGAGGGCCTAGCCGCAGTGACTAGGCTGGCCACCAGTGCCCACAGATGGGCAACCACAATCTATGGGGATGGAAGAGATGGAACTTCACACCACTACGAAATCGCTCTATGGCTGGGGACGCACCGCCCCCACCACCGCGCACGTCCTGTCCACACCGGATGTCGATGTGATCAAGCAGGCCGTCCGCCAGGTCGCTGAAGACAACGCGACCCTCCCGGAAAACCGCCGTCGTGGCGTCATCGCACGTGGCATGGGCCGCTCCTACGGTGACCCCGCGCAAAACGGCGGTGGCCTGGTCATCGACATGCAGGCTCTGAACAAGATCCACGAGATCAACCCTTCTACCGGCATCGTTGATGTGGATGCCGGTGTGACTTTGGACCAGTTGATGAAGGCGGCGCTGCCGTACGGCCTGTGGGTTCCGGTGCTGCCGGGTACCCGCCAGGTCACCATCGGTGGTGCAATCGGGCCGGATATTCACGGCAAGAACCACCACTCCGCAGGCTCCTTCGGCGATCACGTCTTGTCCATGGAGCTGCTCGTCGCTGACGGCCGCGTGCTGCACCTTGAGCCGGAAGGCTCTGCAGATGACCCGGACGGAACGCTGTTCTGGGCAACGGTCGGTGGCATGGGTCTGACCGGCATCATTCTCCGTGCACGCATTCAGATGACGTTCACGGAAACTGCCTACTTCATCTCGGACACGGTGCGTACGAAGACGCTCGACGAGACGATTGAGGAGCACTCTCACGGCCAGGAAGAGGGCTACACCTACTCCTCAGCATGGTTTGATGCGATCTCTGCACCACCGAAGACGGGCCGCTCCACGATCTCCCGCGGCTCGCTGGCCACCTTGGCTCAGCTGGAGGAATACGCACCGAAGCTGGCTAAGGACCCGCTGAAATTCTCTGCCCCACAGCTGATGACGGTGCCGGATATCTTCCCGTCTTGGACCATGAACAAGCTTTCGCTCATGGCTATTGGCGAGGCGTATTACATGATGGGTTCGCCCAGCCAGAACGATATTTTGAACCTGACGCAGTTCTACCAACCGCTGGACATGATCGCGGAGTGGAACCGTGGCTACGGCAAGGCAGGCTTCCTGCAGTACCAGTTCGTGGTGCCCACCGATGCGGTCGAGCCGTTCAAGCAGATCATCTACGACATCCAGTCGTCGGGCCACTACACCGCACTGAACGTGTTCAAGCTGTTCGGTGAAGGCAACCGTGCGCCGCTGTCCTACCCGATGCGTGGTTGGAATGTCTGTGTCGACTTCCCCATCCGCGATGGGCTGCACTCCTTCCTCGACCGTCTTGACGATCAGGTCATGGAATTCGGTGGTCGCCTCTACCTGGCCAAGGAATCCCGCACCTCGGCGGAGAACTTCCACAAGATGTACCCGGAGATGGGCAATTGGCTGAAGGTCCGCCGCGAGATTGACCCGACTGGGGTGTTCGCCTCCGACATGTCCCGCAGGCTCGAGCTGTCCTAAAGCCCCACGGCTTCACGGACAGAACAGACAAAGAGAAAGCAAAGGAAACACAATGCTCAATGCAGTAGGACAGGCACAGAACATCCTTCTTCTCGGCGGCACCAGCGAGATCGGTCTCGCGATTGTCGACGAATTGGTCTCCCGCGGCGGCAAGCCCACCGTCACGCTGGCAGCACGTAAGAACAGCCCGCGTATCGACGCTGCCGTGAAAGAGGTCACCAGCCACGGCGCCGGCGAAGTGCGAGTTGTTGATTTCGACGCCTTTGATACCGCTTCCCACCCAGCCGTGATCGACGAAGCTTTCGCTAACGGTGACGTGGACGTGGCCATCGTCGCCTTTGGCACCCTCGGCGACCAGGAAGAACTGTGGCAGAACCAGGAAGCTGCAGTCGCTTCGGCACAGACCAACTTCACCGCGCCCGTCTCGGTGGGCGTGCTGCTGGGCCAGAAGCTCAAGGAGCAGGGCCACGGCCACATCATCGCGATGAGCTCTGTGGCTGGCATGAAGGTGCGCCGCTCCAATTTCGTCTACGGCGCCACCAAGGCCGGCATGGACGGCTTCTACACCCAGCTCGGCGAAGCGCTGCGTGACTCGGGTGTGAAGGTCACCGTCGTCCGTCCGGGCCAGGTGCGCACAAAGATGACTCAGGGGCTGGATGAGGCGCCGTTGACCGTCGATAAGCAAGAAGTAGCGAAAGCTGCGGTCAACGCCGCGCTTGCTGGCAAGCCGAACGTGTTCATGCACAAACTCTTCGGCCCGATTTCGCTCGTGCTGCAGCACATCCCGGCGCCGATCATGCGCCGCTTGAGCTTCTAATACCGGCAACTGCCCCGCGCTGTGGGACACTGTCAGTTATGGCAGAGCAACTCACCAAGCAGCGCGAGCAGCAGTCAGAACAGACAATTGCGGAGCGCAGGCGCGTTACCGCATACGCACCAGACGGCCTAACTACTGGGGCCGCACTGGTGCGTTTTGTATGCGCACTCTTCGGCGGCGCGCTTTTCGCGCTGGCCGCGTGGTACGTACTGCATTCGGTGTCATTGGCTGCATTCAACGTCTCCATGGTCACTCGCGCGCTGGCGACGGCGTGCTCTTTCCTAGTGATCGTGACTGTCGCCGTGCTGACATGGCTGTGGTTGCGTGACGGTGATCGTCCGCGACCGCGGTGGCGCGCGTGGCTGACTGAGGTGGTGTGCACTCTTGCCCCGTCTGGTCTTGTGGTCTCCGCGCTGGGGATTCCACTGTCAGCGACCAAGCTGTACCTCGATGGCATCCAGGTGGACCAGGGCTTCCGCACCCAGTTTTTGACGCGGATGGCGGAAACCGCCGCGAACCAGGACATGAACTACATGGACCTGCCGTCGTTCTACCCGCTTGGATGGTTTTGGCTTGGTGGGCGTTTGTCCAACATTCTTGGCATGCCTGGCTGGGAGGTATATCAGCCGTGGGCGATTGTGTCGCTCGCGGCGGCCAGTTCAGCGCTAGTGCCGGTGTGGCGCAAGCTGCTTGGTTCCTTGCCGGCAGCGACAGCGATCGCTGTTGCGACGACGGCGATCTGTTTGACCATGGTGCCGGATGAGCCGTATGCCGCGATCGTGGCCATGGGCGTGCCGGCAGCCGCGGTGATGGGTTACCGCGCGATGCACGGCTCGTGGGCGAACACGATCGGACTTGCTGTTTACCTGGGGGTTTCGGCGTGCTTCTACACGCTGTACACCGGCATTCTGGCGATCACGATGGTCATCTTCGCCGTCACTACAGCCGTGGCGGGCACGCGCACAAAGAGTTGGTGGCAGCCGCTGCGACAGGTGGCTGTGATCGGTTTCGGTTCCATTGCAATCGCGCTAGTCGCGTGGGGGCCGTACCTGAAGGGGCTGCTCACTAGTCCGGAATCGGTGCGCTCGACGGCGCAGCACTTCCTGCCTTCAGAAGGCACCATCATTCCGCTGCCATTTTTCGCACTGACTGCAGTCGGTGCATTGAGCTTGATCGGTTTGATCTACATTCTGGTGCGTTTCCGTGATCCGGAGATCACCTACTTCGCCCTGGCAGTCACTGTTTGTTACGTGTGGGTTTTCGGTTCCATGGTGATCTCTCTCGCGGGCACGACTCTGCTCGGCTTCCGCGTGGAGGTGCTCATCGCGCTGCTGCTATCTACCGCAGGCATTTTCGCGATCATGGAACTACGCCTGATTGGCATCGACAGCCTGTACCCAGATCGGTTGACGGAAAAGGGCAATCGCGTGGTCACTGCCCTGTTTGTGGTTCTCTTCGCGGCGGGCACATTGGCGTATGTGCAGCAGATCCCGGATGAAAACGAGAGCTTCATCGACGAGGCCTACACCGGCACCGACGGCAACGGCGAGCGCGCTGACCGCCGCGAATCGGATGTGGGGCGCTACTACATCCAGATAAATGACTTCATCCAATCCCAGGGCTACAACCCGACGGACACCGTGCTGTTCACCGATGAGATCAACTTCATGGCATTCCACCCGTACCACGGGTTCAACGCGTATACGAGCCACTATGCGAATCCGCTCGGCGAGTTCGACGCCCGCAATGACACGATCGCATCGTTGGCCATCGGCTCCTTCAATGAGCTTTCAGATCCGGCTGAGTTCACGCGCGCCGTCGATAAGGTAAATGAGCGCTGGAAGGCCCCCGATGCGTTCTTGCTGCGTGGCAGTGAGACCGACCCGGAAGAGCCGTGGAAGACGCACATCGCACACGATATTTTCCCCAGCCAGCCGAATGTCCACTACGAGGCGTTGTTCTTCAACCCCAAGGCATTTGATTCCGCTGACTGGACCGTGGAGCAATTCGGCCCATTTGTGGTGGTGACCCGCAATAAGTGACCGGTAGTAAGAAGCAGCCACAGAATGAGCCTGAGCAGAAAGTACAATCACCCGGCGTGAATAAGGAAGAGCAGATGACGCAGACAGACTCACCCGTGGTGGGCAGCACCCGCACCGCGGCCCCACCGCAGCGCAGCCCAAGGAGGCTGAACCGCGTGGCGATGCTGTCGGGCGTGTTGGCATTCCTGTTCTTCGCGCTCACCCCGCTTTTGCCGGTGAAGCAGGTCCAGTCGTCGTTTGATTGGCCGCAGAATGGTTCGCTGAATTCAGTGAACGCGCCGTTGATTTCGCTGGCGCCAGAGTCTTTGGACATGACGATTCCGCTCACGGTGTCGGATTCGCTGAATCCGGGACAGACGAATGTTTTGTCGACTCTGCCGCCAGATTCGACTGAGGCGCTTGACCGCGGATTGTTCGTCACCGCGCCGGAGGAAGGCGGGCTGACGGTATCCTCGCTCAACGAGGTCGTTTTCGAGCTCTCCCCCGAGGAGCTGGACAGCGTGCGCAAGGAAGACGGCGCGGCGCTGAAGCTCGAGGCCACGGGCGATGGCGTCACGGTTACCGTCCCGGGCACAGAATTCAAGGGGGAGAGCGAGGACGATATGCGTCCTCAGCTCACGGGCATCTACACAGAGTTGTCCGAAGAGCAGGCACAAGCGCTTATCGACGCCGGCCTCAACGCCCACGTAGAGATCAATTCCCGCTTCACCTCTTCCCCGTCCGCGGTGAAATGGGTGGCCATGATCGCGGGCAGCATCTCCGCTGTCATCGCCCTGTGGTCGATTGTCCGTTTGGACTTGCTCGATGGCCGAAAGCTGCGCCCGCTGCGTCCGGAGTGGAAGACTCTCAAGCCGCTGGACGCTGTGGTCGTCGGCCTGCTACTTTTCTGGCACTTCTTTGGTGCCAATACGTCTGATGATGGCTTCCTGCTGACTATGGCACGGGTGGCCAATGATTCGGACTACATGGCCAATTATTACCGCTGGTACGGCGTACCGGAGTCTCCCTTCGGCGCACCGTTCTACAACCTGCTGTCCATGCTGTCGCAGGTCAGCACGGCATCGGCATGGATGCGCTTGCCGACGCTTCTGTCTGGCATCGCTATCTGGTTTGTGCTGTCGCGAGAGATCTTGCCGCGCCTTGGTTCTGCCATCGCGACCCGGCGCGTGGCGTACTGGACTGCTGCGTTCATGTTCCTGGCCTTCTGGATGCCGTACGACAATGGTCTGCGTCCGGAGCCGATCATCGCTTTGGGCACGATTGTCACGTGGGCTTCCTTTGAAAGCGCGATCGCTTCGCGTCGCCTCACTCCGGCAGCGTTGGGCACCGTGTTCGCGGCATTCACGCTGGCGTGTGGCCCGACGGGCCTTACCGCTGTCGGTGTCTTCTTGGTGTGCTTGCCGCGGGTGTTCCGCATTATGCGCGAGCGCACCGCCGTCGCACCCCCTGCCGCATACGTCCTGCCATTCCTTGGTCTGGGCTTCGCTGTGATGATCCCGGTCTTCCACGACCAGACTTTGGCGACAGTGCTGGAGGCCACCGCGGTGCGCTCCGAAGTCGGACCGGCACTGGAGTGGTTCAACGAGTACGTCCGCTACTCCACACTCTTTGAGGCAGCTGTCGACGGCTCCATGACCCGCCGTTTCGCCATGTTCACCTTACTGTTCTGCCTTGGCCTGGTGCTGTGGAGCATGTCTCGCTTTGGCAAGGTCGAAGGTGCGGAGAAAGACCCGACGAGGCGTCTGTTGGCTATCTTCGCGCTGTCCATGTTCTTCCTCATGTTCACCCCGACCAAGTGGACCCACCACTTCGGTATCTATGCCGGCCTCGCCGGTGCTGCCGCTGCGTTGGGTGCGGTGGTGCTCGCGCAGATCGCTTCTCGTTCTGCTCGCGCCCGCACTTTCTCGCTCGCTGCAGTGATGTTCCTGCTGGCCATTTCCTTGGCTGGTTGGAATGCCTGGTGGTACGTCTCCTCCTTCGCGGTGCCGTGGTGGGATAAGACAATCCAGTTCAAGGGCATCGAGGCAAGCACGGTCATGCTGGGCCTGTGTCTGATCACCGTTGTCGTGGGTGTTTTCCAGTCGCTGCGTTTCAGCCAGCGCCGCGAGCAGGCGGAAGCTGCCGGCAAGCTTCGGGAATTCGAGGCTGCCGAGGCCGCAGAAGGCTCCCGCTTCCGCACGATCATGACGGCACCGATCGCGGTCGCATCGATCCTCGTCGTCACGTTCTCGTGCCTGACATTTGTGAAGTCCTTCGTGGATCAAGCGCCGGCCTACTCCGTCGGCATGGGCAATCTCCGCTCGCTGAAGGGCGATACCTGCCAGCTCAGTGGCGATGTCTTGCTGGAGACCAACACGAACGATTCGTTCCTCACCCCTGTCGACGGCGTCCCGCTGGGCCGCTCCCTCGAGTCCGGTACCGTCCGCGGTTTCCACCCGGAGGGCGTGCCGGCATATATCGACTCGGAGAATGAGGGTTCGGCGAGCGTCGGCAAGATCGGCGATACGAATGCTGCAAGCGATAGCGGTTCTAATACTGCTAATAGCTCTGGCGACTCCTCTGCTGGCGCGGACAATGCCGCAGCGGAAACCCCGACCGGCAGTGGCACGGGTGGCGACGATGTCACTTCCGACACCGTCCAGTCCACCAGCCGCGCCGGCACCCAGGGCAACCGTTCCCCGGACCAGGTGGGCATCAACGGTTCGACGGTCCGTCTGCCTTTCAACTTGGATTACAACCGCATTCCGGTGCTGGGCACCTTCAATGAGAATGCGCAGTCTTCCTCGGAGATCACCACCAGCTGGTTCGAGCTGCCCGAAGCTACTGAGGAAGCACCGCTGCTGGTCGCGTCGGTTGCTGGCCGCATTGAGCACCACGACATCAACGGTGAGGAAAAGGAGGGCCAGACCCTCAAGCTGGAATACGGCACGCGTAACGACGACGGTTCTGTCACCGGTATCGGCGAGGTTGAAATGCTCGATCCGGGCCCGGCAGTGAAGTGGCGCAACCTGCGCTACCCCATTGCTGACTTGCCGGAAGAAGCCAATGTTGTGCGTCTTGCCGGCGAAGACATCAACCTTGACCCGTACGAGTGGATGGCGCTGACTCCGCTGCGTAACCCAACGCTGGAACACATCACTGAGGTCTTCGATTCTGAGACCCCGGGTCTTCTGGATTGGTCTGTAGCGCTGCAGTTCCCGTGCCACCGCACCTTCAACCACTACGCAGGTGTCACGGAGATTCCACAGTTCCGTATCTCCCCGGACGCACCGGGCAAGGAACAGCTCAGTGGCTTCCAGGACTTCCTCGGTGGTGGTGCGTTGTCCACTGCTGAGGCAGTGAACTCGGCTTACGAGATGCCGGGCTACCTGGATAAGGATTGGCACCGCGACTGGGGTTCCGCATACCGCTACGTGCTGCGCACCAACTCGCTTGGCCAGGATCCGGCGCCGGCGGAGATCAACTATGAAGAGATCATGCGCTCTGGTTGGTGGAAGTCTTCTGACATGAAGATCCGCAACCCGCACGAAGAAAAGGGACGAATGTAAGGTTCATCCACCCTTTCAAACCTGGAATCTCGCCGGGGCCGCCTTAGCGGTCCCGGCGTTTCACTACAGTGGGGAGCCATGAAGGACCTCTACAAGCTTGTGAACGGACCCTGGTTGGAAAGCCACGTCATCCCCGACGACCGTGGTGTGGATGGCACATTCCACGGCCTGCGCGATAAGGCCGAGGAAGACGTGCATGAACTGGTCAAGGAATCGACCAGCCGCGCGGGCGATCTGTACGCCTCTTTCATGGATACCGAGGCGATCAACGCAGCAGGTCTCGCTCCGCTGGAAAGCGATTTTGAGCTGATCAGCGTGGCCAATATTGACGAGCTTGCCCACAACTTGGGCGTGCTGGACCGTCGCGGTGTGTCCAGCCCGTTGAGCTACTGGGTTGAGAAGGATTCCGAGGGCGATACGGCAGTTCCTTACCTGGTCCAGTCTGGTCTGGGCCTGCCGGATGAGGCGTACTACCGCGATCCCGCACACGCAGAAACACTGCAGAAATACCGCGCGCACGTCGAGCGCATGCTCGGCTTTTTGGATCCCTCTCGCCTCTTCGGACTCAGCGCCGCGACCGCTGCCGAGCGCATCGTGGAAACTGAGAAGCAGATCGCGCACAGCCACTGGGATGTCGTGGCCAGCCGCGACGCGGTGAAGACCTACAACCCGACGGAGCTCAGCGAGCTTCCGGCCATCATTCAAAAACTTCTGCGGGGCTCCGGGCTTGAGCGCGGCCGCGTGATCAACATGATGCCCTCCTACAC
>ERZ1031176.160-NODE-160-length-12611-cov-16.603934_pt1 | contig 12611 bp, 33 predicted proteins | sample MGYA00518586_ERZ1031176 | MGnify/ENA primary metagenome ERZ1031176 (study PRJEB33718, sample SAMN03159775) | human skin metagenome | collected 2014-05-20 | study: EMG produced TPA metagenomics assembly of the PRJNA266117 data set (Human skin bacterial metagenome... | reverse complement strand
AGGAGTCTCGTGGGCTCGGAGATGTGTATAAGAGACAGCCATTATATAGGAAGGGAAACGGATAAACAAGTATTTTTCCGAATTTATCCGAATATTTTTTCTTTGAAACGGAAATTTCCGTTTGACATTCCGAATTAACTCGGTTTATAATTGGTACATACTTAAAGAAAGCGAGGGATAAAAGAAATGCAAATTACTATGAGAGCCGCTAGAGTGAACGCTGGCTTAACACAAGAAAAAGCGTCTAAAAGGCTTGGTATTAATGCTGACACTCTTTCTAGATATGAAAAAGATAATTCTAGAATACCTAGAAATATTATTGCGGAAATTCCAAAAGTTTATTTTATCGACAGTAATAATATTTTTTTTGGTAAAGAAACCGAGTTTTTTCGGAATTTATCTAAAGAGAATTCAGAAGAAAATGTAGAAACTTAATAATTAAAAACTCAGTAAGTTTCAACGCTCACATTGAGCGTATAAGAGCGAGAGTGAGCGATGATATGAGCCACACCATAATACATGATTAGGCCATTGCCAAGACTGTACGTTGAATGTGGGCGTTGAAAAGAGAAGGAGAAAATAAGAATGAATAAATTACAAATTTTCAATTTTGAAGAATTATCAGTGAGAACAATGAGTATAGACGGCGAACCATATTTTGTAGGGAAAGATGTAGCGGAAATTTTAGGATACAAAAAAACTGCAAACGCAATTAATAAGCATGTAGATGATGAAGACAAAGGGGTCACTAAATTAGGGACACCTGGAGGAGTTCAAGATGTAACTATCATCAACGAAAGTGGACTTTACAGCTTAATCTTCTCAAGCAAGTTAGAAAGTGCTAAACGTTTCAAACGCTGGGTAACATCAGAAGTTTTGCCGACATTAAGAAAAACTGGCACTTATCAAGTACCTGATAACCCAATGGACGCACTAAAACTAATGTTCCAAGCGCAAGAAGAAACTAAAGAAGAAATCAATAGTGTTAAAGCAGATGTGATTGATCTAAAAGAAAACCAAAAACTAGATAGTGGCGAATATGGTTTAGTTACTAGAACAGTAAATCAACGAGTTGCTTATATCAGACAAATTCACGGACTACCTAATAAAAAAGAAATCAACACACCACTTTATAAAGATATAAACAACGATATTCATGTAATGGCTGGTATCAAAACTAGAACACAACTTAAACAGAAACATTTCAATGATGTGCTAGACATGATTGCTAATTGGTTTCCATCACAATCAACTATGTACGTTGTAAAACAATTAGAAATGAAATTTGAGGAGGAACTGTAATGAGTGAAGAAATGTATAACTACTTTTTAAACTTTATGTACAAAGCTGGTGCATTACAAAAAGTAATTGAGGAGGAAGAACAACATGGAAAACAAAAAACTACTAACTAAAGATTTACGTTTGATCAATATATGTTCAGATATAGAACTAGAACTCGCAGCAGACTACTTACTAACAAAATACCCACAAAGAGTTGATAACTATTTGCACGATGAAAATAATCGTGGACTTGCCTATCACATATGTGGTTATGACGGTAAGTGTCAGCAGAAATTCATTGAAGATATAAAATTCACTCACAATGTGAACGTATTTTAAGGGGGTGATGAGATGACTAACGAAGATAAAACGATCGTGATCGCTGGAATAATGTTTTTAGCCTTATCCACTGCACTTACAATTACAGGATTATTCTTTATGCAAGCACTAGGTGTAGGAGTAATTGCAGCAGTAGTGACATATGTATTCTTCGACACTTGTTACTACGCAAAAAAAGACTGAATGCTATCGGCAAATAGCAAACAGTCGGAGTATCAACAAATAATATTCAATTTAATCATACAACGGGAGGATAAATCGTGCAAGAACTAAATATAGATGAGAAGAACGCAATCGAACTTTCAATGCTTGCTATCGAGAACAGAACGCTTAAACAACGAATAGCGTTAAAAGATGAAATCATCGATGACTTAATGAAAGATATCCGATACTGGTCAACAATGTACCAGTCAGCAAACACTAGAGCAGATAAAAACGCACAAGATATAGCTAGATGTACGGAGGTGCATGAACGTGAAAGAAACAGTCACTTATATAATCAAACGAAAAGATAACGACTTATATGTAACCAACATGCCTAGTCATAACTTCCCAGCAATCAAGTACTCAACTGAATTCAGAGATGCAAAAGAATTTAACGGAGTAGATAAAAGTTCGATAGACATGACGGTACACAAAGCTATCAAACATACGCACATAGAACAAGATAAGTATGAGGAGGTAGAACTTGATGAGTGAAGAAAAACAAGAAACTCAAGAAAAAGTAAGCATACTCAAAAAGTTAAAGATAAATAATATTGCTGAGAAGAACAAAAGGAAATTCTATAAGTTTGCAGTTTACGGAAAAATCGGCTCAGGTAAAACAACGTTTGCTACTAGAGATAAAGACGCTTTCGTCATTGATATTAATGAAGGTGGAACAACGGTTACTGATGAAGGATCAGATGTAGAAATCGAGAACTATCAACATTTTGTTTATGTAGTAAATTACCTACCTCAAATCTTACAAGAGATGAGAGAGAACGGACAAGAAATCAATGTTGTGGTTATTGAAACTATCCAAAAACTTAGAGATATGACATTAAATGATGTGATGAAAAACAAGTCTAAAAAGCCAACGTTTAACGATTGGGGAGAAGTTGCTGAACGAATTGTCAGTATGTACAGATTGATTGGACGACTTCAAGAAGAATACAAATTCCACTTTGTCATTACAGGTCATGAAGGTATCAACAAAGATAAAGATGATGAAGGTAGCACTATCAACCCTACTATCACTATTGAAGCACAAGAACAAATTAAAAAAGCTATCACATCTCAAAGTGATGTATTAGCTAGGGCAATGATTGAAGAATTTGATGATAACGGAGAGAAGAAAGCTAGATATATTTTGAACGCTGAACCTTCTAATACGTTTGAAACAAAGATTAGACATTCACCTTCAATCACGATTAACGATAAGAAATTTGTAAACCCTAGCATCAGTCAAGTAGTAGAAGCAATCAGAAACGGAAATTAAAAATTAATTAAAAGGACGGTAATCAATTATGAATTTCAATTTAAACTTACAAAACGCTCAAAAATTAGGTAGCTACATGAAACCAGGTCAATACAGTGTGAAAATTAAGAACTTCGAAAGTAAAAACTCTAAAAACGGACATCCTCAATTTGTTATCACATTCACTCACAGAGAAGAAGGAGACTTCACTCATTACGCTAACGCTGATATGGAAAATGAGTTTGCTAGAAACTGGATCTACACATTCTTAGATGACTTAGGTGTACAAGGTGATAACGGAATGTTCAATTTCACAGAAAGAGATGTTATTGGTAAACCAATCAATATTGAATTAGAACGTAAATACAATGACTATACGGATAAATGGAACACTTCATTAAAACGTGTTTGGAAATTTGATGGCACACCAGTATTTGAAAAATATGAAATTAAAGATAATCAAAAGAATAGTAATGAGCAACAAACAAGCAAACCTAGTTTGAACAGTCCAAACAACCCATTCGCAAATGGTAATGATTCAATTGATATTAGTGATGGAGACCTTCCATTCTAATCGGAGTGATTTAAGTGCAGCAAATTATTAAGTATCAACAAAATAGCAAAGGTTTATACGATGTGGTTATTACCAACGTTGAGATACCTGAACAAGCTATTGATTTATTGAACTTAGGCAAGCCTATTAATGTTGATTGTTCAGTGATAGATCCAAACTCTATCACTGGCAAACAACGTAGGTTGATATTCGCATTATGTAACGATATAGAGGCACATACAGGACAGCCTAGAGATTACATGAGGCAAATGTTTCAAGACTATGTGAAGTTCTTATATGGATATGAACAACGAATTTCATTAGCTGATTGTACAAGAACGATTGCTAAACAAATTATAGATGTAATGTTCGAGTGGATATTCACTAATGGAATACCACTTAACTACAAAACAAGCGAAATGATGAAAGAAGATAAAAATTATCTCTATTGGGCAACTATTACAAGACATTGTGTCATATGTGGTCAACCTAATTCAGACTTAGCGCACCTAGAAGCAGTAGGTAGAGGGATGAACAGAAATAAGATGAATCACTATGATAAACACGTTTTAGCGTTGTGTCGTAAACATCATACGACGCAGCACCAAATGGGGATAGAAAGTTTTAACGATTATTATCAATTACAAAATAGTTGGATAAAAGTTGACAGTAAATTAAATGCCATGCTGAAAGGAGAGAAAGCAGAATGCGATCAGCAATGTTGAGTTTTGAGGATAGAATGGAAATTTCTGAAAGAATTAGAGAAATCAGATTGAATGCTGAACTAATACAATATGAATTTGGTGAACGTTTAGGTGTAGGTCGTGTGACTGTTAATCGTTGGGAAAATTTTGCACAGTTACCACCAATGAAAATAATTAGAAAAATGGCTAAGGAATTCAACACTACACCTCAGTGGATATTGTACGGAAGTGATGAAGTATGAGTGACAAGGTGAAAACTAGCATTACTGGTTACGGACTTGTATTCAAACGAGTAATGAAAGACAGAAATATCAGTATAGAAGCTAAAGCATTATACAGTTACTTATCAGCTTATGCTGGTGCAGATGAAAGTGCATTTCCTAGTGTAGATCTAATCAAACATGAATTAGGTATCGGTAAACATAGATTTTTAAGAGCAAAAAATGAGTTGATTGATAACGGTTATTTAATGGTTGATAGAAAACAGACTAAGAATATTTACGGAAGTAACTTATATACATTGTTTCATAGTCCTCGACAGGTTGATGGTCGACCCGTCGAGGACCGACCTGCCTATGACCGACCGGTCGACAGTCAACCCACTACAAATAACAGTATTACAAATAACAATATTACAAGTAACAGTAAGACAATTAATAATAGCGCAACTGACGTTACGCGTGAACGTTTTGAGGAATGGTGGAAACTTTACGACAAGAAAAGAGATAAAAAGATTTCCTTTAAAAAGTTTGAAAAGTGCTTAAAGCAACATTCATTCGAAGAAATTATGCAAGGTACACGTATGTATCTGAAAACTATTAAAGATAAGCAATATCAAAAAGATCCTAAAACATTCTTACACAACGAAAGTTATATGAACGATTATAGTGACGAACTACCTCAACAACATACTAACCAATATACAGACGCATTTGAACGTGCTGCACAATCTGATATGGAAAATTTACCGTTCTAAAGGAGTGATAGCGTGCAAGCATTTGGAGATATAGCTAAGCCACCTAAGTTTAAAAGTAAGGTGGTTAAAGAAGAAAAAGGTTTGAAGTGTGAAAAATGTGGTCGCACCTATGACTACTACGAATTTGAAAAGCAAGATGGATCAATTCAGAAAGTAAGATTTGGTTGTGACTGTGAGATGCAAGAACTTGCTAGACAATCAACAGAAAACTATCACAAAAAACAACGACGTATCAAAGCTGAAAAGATATTTAAACAATCTATTGTTAATCAATCACTAGCGAATGCAACATTTGATAGTTATGAAATAGATGAGAAAACTCAACCACAATTAGCTAAAGCAAAACGTATATGTAAGAAGTACGCTGACAATTTCAATTTGGATAATAAACAATCATTACTCATACAAGGGACATTTGGAACAGGGAAATCGCACCTATCTATGAGTATTGTCAAAGAAGTTAAAGCAAAAGGTTATACCGTTCTTTATATGAACGTACCACAACTTATCTCGACAATTAAAAATACCTATAACAACGGTACAGATATGACCGAACAAGAGTTAGCAAAGATTATTAGTGATGTAGATTTGATGGTGTTTGACGACTACGGAATTAACATGAATGAGTTTGCTACCAGCAAGATGTTTGAACTGATTGAAAGTCGTATCGGCAAACACAATATTTTTACTACTAATCTAGATGAAAAAGAAATGACTAGAAATAAAGATTTGCAACGTATTTTTAGTAGGATCATGAGCAATACAACGCTAATCAAAATGGACGGTCAAGATTATAGAACTAAGGGGCTGAGATTTTGATTACGAAGGATAATATTAAGCAAATACTTGAGTGTAACGATATATATGCTCAGAAAATGGTTGATTGGTCAAATGGTGATGAAGAAGCATTAATTTTCCTTATGAATTGTAAATTGGAAGAACGTCGCAAAAGAGAGGCTGTGGTTGAATATGGGGCTTAGAGAAAATCAACCTAATTCTTACACTTTATATGAAAGTGACGGTTGGCCATTGTTGAGAGTGCTACCTAGAGACGATGGCACTTTCTACTTAACCAACTTAGGTGGAATGGCAGATAAATATTTTAAACCATCTGTCACAAAAGAAGAACTAGCAGAGATGAAACGTAAGCATAAATTATTTAAGCGAGAAGAACTCAAACGTCAAACAACGATAGACGATTTCTTATTCTAGGAGTGACAACGTGAGAGAAAGTGAAATTCAAAAACAAATTATTGAAACACTTAACGCAAATGGTTGCAAAGTCTGGCGTGCTAATGCTGGAACAGTTCGAGTAGGTGGCAGAACAATCAAACTGCTACCGAAAGGCTTTCCTGATGTATTCGGTGTGAGATTAACTGATGGAAAATTTATTGCAGTAGAGATTAAGAAGCCAAAAGGTAGAGTAAGCGATGAACAAGTGAAGTTCAGAGATTTCTTTGAAAAACACAATGTGATACATGGTATCGCACATAGTCCAGAAGAAGCAATAGAAATTGTAAAGGAGAAGATGAAGAATGGCAAAGATTAAACGTAAAGTAGAAATGACATTACCAGAATTAATTCAATGGGGTTGGAAGAACCATATTACAGAAAAAGCGTTTTATAGCAATCTCGATGGTGGTTCTGTGTATTTCGATAATCTTCAAAATGTATCGACAGAGCATGAAATTGCTATAAACGAAACTTTCACAGTAGAAATCGAAGAAGAAGTTACAGAAGATACAAAACTCCCTAAGTGTTTAGAAATTTCTTTTGATCGAAAAAGTGGCAGAGACATAGCGGTCGTTTATGAAAATTGCTCGGTTAAACAATTAACTGATAGAAATCCTGAACATTTACTAGATATAAGAACTATTCATCTAGTAAACGATGACGGAACGGTTAAACTCATCTGGAAAAATGGCGAATTGGTAGGTGATGAGTAATGGCAACAGTCAAAGCTGAAGTGTTAATCAGAGGCACGATTGAGTTACCAGCAACTAAAGAAACAGACGAAGAAATGGAATACACAATCGAACAAGCTAAGAAAAGTCCAGAAGAAATTTTCGACGATATCGACATTAAAGATGTAGATTTTCGTTATGAGCATTGGAAGTGATCGTATGCCAAGAGTAGTAACAAGAAACAATAAAAAATATTACAGAATGATAGTTACTGGCAAAAGGTATCATATTCCATTGGAAAAACTAGATTATGCAAATAAACATGGAATTACTGAAATGGCAATCAGAAATAGATTGAGATATGGCTGGACGATAGAGAGAGCAGTGACGGAGGGGATAATTGATGACTAGTATAGAATTACTCAGAAAAACTATTGAAAAAGAAAATGCTCGTATGGGAGATACATTAGAATACACATTTAAATATAAAGGTTATACGGCGCAAATAAGACGTGTACGAGAATACGGTCACTTATGTGGTTATGTAAAAGCTGATATTCAAAATGGTAGTAAAGAATATGAAATTGTAGATGAACATGCACATGGTGGTGTGACTTGGAATGAAAACGGTTGGATTGGTTTTGACTGCGCACATTTAGGAGATTTTTCGTTATGGCAATATGAAATGTTCGAAAAAATGGGCGGTATAAATCCAACGGTGATGAATGAGTTAGAAATTTATAGAGACTTTGAATATGTAAAAAGCAATCTACAAGAAATTATAGATGCATTGGTAAGGGGATAGGCGAATGGAGAACGTGAGAATAGTAGAACTCAACAAAGATGACATTGTGCAGTTCCAATGTGCTAATAAAAAGTTTAGTGCTTTTCAAACTGCGATTGTCAATCAAGTGTATGCAGAAGAAAAAAGATTAAAAACAATTTGGAAAGCAGAAGTGGAAAACCAAGCTGGACGTACATTTACGATAACTGATAACGACGATTTTATCAGAGTGAAAGAGCCTTTCACACGTAAGGTGGATATGCAGGAAGAACAAGACGTAGTAAACAAACCAAAACATTACACTTACGGAGATATTGAAGTCATTGATTACATTGAACAAGTAACTAAGAACTACAAACCAGAATTAGCATTTGCAATTGGTAACGCAATTAAATATATCAGTCGTGCTAATCATAAGAACGGTAAAGAAGATTTGGATAAAGCACGTTGGTATTTAAATCGTGCATTTGAGAACTGGGAGGACTAACTATGGTGTATATGTACGAGCCATTCACTCACACAGTAACCAAAACTGACTTATCTCATCTACACAACGTTACAGGTATTCCACACAACACACTATGGTATCAAAGTAAGAATGGTATCTATAACGATAAATTAAAATGTTTCTTCTCAGATACGCTACCTAGATTTAAGAAGAAACAAAAGTTTAATGAGAAAGTTATCGCAGATGATGAAATTTGGAAATACAGTGATAAATATGATCTGTATGTTAGCAACTTAGGAAGAATGAAAACGCCGAATGGTAAGTATAAGTTCGGTAATGGTTGTAAAGGTGTAATCACAGTAATTTATAAGAATAGTAAATATCGTGCAGCAGATATTGTGTATGAAACGTTTATTGGTGGTTTAAAGACAGGTTATCACGCTTACCCTAGAGATAGTAGATACAACAATCTTGTAGCAGATAACCTATTCCCTTCTACTATCGCTAAGTACAGATTATATCGCAGAAATACAGGGCGTTCTAAACCACTCTACCTAGTGGATAGCAACAATGAGATTGTAGAGGAGTTCGCAAGCACGGTAGAGGCACAAAATATATTGTTCGTTGACCGACGACATATTGCAAGAAGATGCAACAGTAAATGTGTAAGCGACGGACTAATGTATGTGTGGGCAGACGAATATGAGGAGTTGAACGCATGATATTATCCAACACAATTAATCAACGCTATCGCTATGCTGCACAAGGCAAGACACCTACACAAATACAGCATGAGTTACGTGAGTTAGGTGTCAAAGGCTTTGTGGTTAAGGTAGCAGGAAGTAGAGTGACGATGAAAGTTAGTGAGTGTGACATAAAAAGGAACAGGGAGTGTTTGAGATAATGATTAAATTTAGAGTTTGGGATAAAGAAGAAAAGAAAATGCATAAAGTAAAAACTATTGAATTCAGTCGCAGAGGTGCAAGAATTATACATTTAGCCGAAGTAAATTCTAACGGTAAAGGAGATCATAAAAGATGGCATTCATCTGTTGAACTTATGCAATCAACAGGACTTAAAGATAAGAACGGCGTTGAGATTTATGAGGGAGATATTGTTCAACATTCAGAGAAACCTAATCCATGTTTTAGTTACCCCTTTGAAGTTGTACAAGCTAGAACTGGAGAATGGAGATTAGATAATTTTAGATGTGGCACAGTGTTAGCATTTAGTAATCAAGATGAGTTGGAAGTATTAGGGAATGTGTTTGAAAATAAAAATTTATTAAGTGAGGAGTGAGAAAATTGATTGTTAATTCACAAAAAAGCATAAATTTTAGAAATGAATGTAATTGCAAAGTTGATTATAAAGAATTAGAAAAAGCTATATTATGGGTTCAAAGCAAACCCACTTCAAGTAATAAAAAAATTTATATGCATGGTCTTTACCCTTGTGTTTCTGTACACGATAAAAAATACCATGTACATAGATTATTAATGATGTATTGGTTAGGTGGAAAATTGGGGAAGGACGAACACGTTCATCATATTAATGGCGACAAATCGGATGCTTCAAAATCAAACCTTACAATCTTAACAGCAAGTCAACACTTGTCAGGTCATAATAAAGGGAAATCTCTTACGCAAAGTCATAGAGATAAAATTGCTGAAGCTGGTCGTAAAAGAAAAGGGATGAAGATGAAACGTAAGTATAATATTGATTCAAAGGAATTAAAACAACACTTGGGAAACGGTCTGAGCATTAGCAAAATAGCTAGGATATACAATTGTGATTGGACAGTTATAAAACAAAGAATTAACGAAAACCCAGAGTTATTGGAGGATAACTAATTGAACATCAACAATCTCTACACCTACAAAGCAACATGCACCAATGTTGTGGACGGGGATACTTTAGATATCTTGCTGGACTGTGGCTTTGATACCTACGCTAAACGTCGTGTACGTTTGCTAGGTGTCGATACGCCAGAGAGAGGACAGGATAAGTTTAAAGAGGCAACAGCGTTCACTAGAGAATGTGTAGAACATAAAGATATCTACGTTCAAACATACAAAAGTGATGTGTTCGGTAGGTATCTCGCTAATGTGTGGTACGAGGACGGGCAACGTAGTTTGAATGATGATCTAAGGGACGCAGGACTATTGAAAGAGAATTCTAAATGGAATGAGGGATAGGAATGGCAGAAGTTAAGTTATCGCAGGAAAGTTATGATGAACTGCTATCAGATATAAAAGCATTGAGATTACAAGCAGATACTTATTTTGAACAATGGCAAGATGCTAAAAGGAAGGCAGAAGCGTGGGATAAGTTAAAAGAGGAAAAAACTAAGGAATATGTGTTACGTCACAATCAGTTAAAGCAGACCGATATATTAGATCCTAGAAATTTATCTATAAAAGAAATGATGTGGGAATTGAAATATGACTTACAACGCATGGACGAACTAGACGGGACGCATGAATTTCAAAATTTATTAAGTGATTTGGAGCGTGGTAGTGATGAGTGAACAAACTATATTCCTAGATGAAAATGACTTACTCAGCTTATTGAATGGTGGCAGTTTTCATACATTGGTCGGTGAACAAAAAGTAGTTATTAAGCAGTCGCCACTTAAACCACCAGTAGTACCTGCGTTGAATTACAGATATCAAATAGTTGATACAAAAGCAGAAAGTGAACGTTTATCAAGAATGGTACAACATTCAATTAATTCAAATATTGGAGGAACAATAAATGAACACATTAACAGTTGATCAATTAAATGAACTATTACAAATACAAAAGGAGTTCGACGATAGAATTCCGACGCTCAATTTACAAGATAGCAAGATTGCGTATGTGGTTGAGTTCTTTGAATGGTTTAACACATTAGAAACATTCAAAAACTGGAAGAAGAAACCGGGCAAGCCATTAGATGTGCAACTAGATGAGCTGGCAGATATGTTGGCATTTGGGTTGAGTATTGCTAATCAACGCAAATTCGATGAATATGATATCCAATTGTTCTTTGAAAGTTGGGAACTGGAAAACTTTTTAGAAAAATCCTATTTCATTAACCAAGAAATGATTTATGACATGATGTATGAGTTTGAAGATGAGGACTTTACTCCTATTAGAGGGTTAATAATTGTATTTAAAATAGCCGAACAGTTATACACTATCGACCAACTGATTGCAGCATACAAAAAGAAAATGGAGGTCAATCATGCAAGACAAGACGGAACAACAGACAAAGATAAAGGCTACGTGTAAGAAGGATATAGTAGCAGAGATTAAAAGAATACTTGGCAAGGAGTGAACAGGAATGGAAGATAAATTTATTCAAATTATCCCAGCGTCAGAAAATCTTTTTAGTAAGTCATATATAGAAGAAGATGGAGTTTACCTTTATTCGCCAATAGTGTGTATGGCACTAACTTCAGATGGAGATATAAAATTTTGTGATATGGATGGAAGTGGTTATATAGATGAAATAGACACTTTTATGGTCGTTAAATATTTACCTGAATTAGATGAATATGTAGAATTATTCGATTTTGAGAAGGAGTGAACGGAATGAGTGATTTCAAAATAATAACTTCAGAATTAATTAGCAAAGGCATTGAGTTTGAAATAGAAGATGACACCTTGATTGTTGGTGATTGTTCAGTAATCAATTATAGCGATGTGTACTTTTTAAAATTGACCGGAATTAATACTCAACAAGGAATGGCTGTTAAGCATCCTATAGTTATAGCAGATTTCTTATCTAGTTATTATTACTTATTAGAAGATCATAATAGTATCACTGTAAAAGATATTAATTTTAAAAGTGAGGTGCGTAGTAATGATTAAAAGGATAATCAAAATATGGTTCATCATCGCTGTGTATGAACTTAGTAAATATATAACTAATGAACTAATCGTTATGTGGCAGAGCGAAGATGATATTGATACTGCACCTAAGGACTTTGCGATGAATGGAGATCAGATTGATTTGAATAAAATCAAGGCAGAGGTGAGTGAGTAGTGTGGGTAATGACAATACTATTTATAATTATGACTTTATGTTGGCTAATAACGATGAGTAAGTATAGAAAAACTAACAAGAATATATCCTGTCTCTTATACACATCTCCGAGCCCACGAGACTCCTGAGCATC
>ERZ1031176.159-NODE-159-length-12679-cov-6.798954_pt1 | contig 12679 bp, 9 predicted proteins | sample MGYA00518586_ERZ1031176 | MGnify/ENA primary metagenome ERZ1031176 (study PRJEB33718, sample SAMN03159775) | human skin metagenome | collected 2014-05-20 | study: EMG produced TPA metagenomics assembly of the PRJNA266117 data set (Human skin bacterial metagenome... | reverse complement strand
CGAGATGCTCAGGAGTCTCGTGGGCTCGGAGATGTGTATAAGAGACAGATCACGACTCTAGACCGGCGGGTGCCGCACTTCGTAGCAGGTCTTCTAGCTCCCCACGTTCTGGCAGGTCAGTCGGTGAAAAATCCTCACCCGTGCGGACGTAGAAGAACACCGCGCGAATCGGCTTTCCATCCGCAGCGATGCGACGCCATGCTTCCCGGTACACCGCCAGTTGGAGTTTCGCCGCACGCATTTCCGCGGCCTGGGGTTTATTGCCTGTCTTCCAGTCCACGATGGTCCAGCCATCCTCATCCTCAAAGACCGCGTCGATGCGGCCGCGCACAGTTGATGTGCCCAGATCGATCTCAAAGGGATGCTCGATGTGCGCGGGGCTGCGGGTCGCCCACCGGCTGGCGGAGAAATTCTCCTTCAGGCGTGCCAAGGTTGCTGCGTCGATGTCGGGTTCGTCGTTGCCGGGCAACTCATCGTCGTCAAGCAGGGGCCGTGCACCGAAAAATCCTTCGATCCATTCGTGGAATGCGGTGCCGCGCTTGGCATACGCATTGGGTTTGAAGGGCACGGGCCGCCGGGCGCGACGGGCGAATTGTTCGGGGTCAGCGCGCAGGGCAACGATATCGGAAGCCGTGAGTGTGGCTGGCATGACAACTGGAACTGCGGGGCGCTGCGCGGCTTCGTGCTCTTCGATGAGTGCTTCGACGTCGCGCTCCCACAGCGAGTAGAGCTCGCCATCAGAAAGCTTGGGCAGCTCTTCGCGGGCGGCATTCACTGCGTCCGCTGCGGCGCGCAGAGCTGGATCGGCGGCATAGTGTGGCCAGGTGCCCTCACGCGCGGCGCTCGGCGCTTGCTCATCATCCGTTTCTGTGCCATCCCACCAGTGCAAAACACTCGCGGCGGGGACAGCATCCGGCTGCATGAGCACGTCTTTCAGAGCGAGGAAATGTCCGTATGGTTCAGCTGGCCTTGCGCGCTCGGGCACTGTCGCGGATCCGGTGACCAGCAGGCGTTCTGCCGCGCGGGTGACGGCGACGTAGAACAGGCGCGCTGCTTCTTCCTCGAGCTCGCCCTTCTTGGTCTTTTTGTACTCTTCGGCAAGCTTCTGGAATTCGCTGCGGGTCTCGGCTGCACCGAGGGCGTCGAAATCATCATCGGGGACGTATTTGACCCAGGTCAGGAAGGTCTCGGTGGTCATGCTGTACGTTTGCGTGTCCGCATGGACCACGGCGACGGTGTCCCACTCCAAGCCCTTCGCCTTGTGGGCTGTGAGGATTTGTACACGGTCATCGCTCGTGGTCACTGCACCGAGCTCAAGGCCATCTTCGTATTCGGCGGCGAGATCAAGGTAGGCCAGGAAGCTCTCCAGATCCGCTCCCGGGTATGCCGCCACGATGGAGGCGAATTTGTCCAGGTGAACCGTGCCAGTGGTCGACGGTCGGGCAAGCACCTCGGTGCGAATGCCGAAGATAGACACGATGTCATCAAACAGATCCGGCAGGCGCTTGCCCAAGCTCCGAGTGCGCAGGGCACGCAGCTTCGCCGCGAGCTCCTGTAAACGGATCAGGCCTTGCTCGGAATAACGCTCCGGTTCACCGAGGTCAGCCACCGCATCACCCAAACCAACAGCGCGCTCATTGGCACCCTTGGCGTTTTCGGCTGATTCAATGAGCTCAGCCAATTGGATTTGAAGGCGCTCGCGGGGATCTGTATCAGCGGGCAGATCATCCACCGCAGAACCACGGCGCTCACCGGCAAGATTCGCCGCACGACCGGCCAAAGCTGAAATGTCCTTCAGTCCGAGTCCACACGCCGGACCAGCGAGAATCCGCAGTGCCGCCGCTGAATCTTGTGGGTGCACGAGCATGCGCGCCACCGCGACCACATCAGCGATCTCCGGCACTGTGAGCAGACCTGCGGTGCCGACGATCTCATACGGCACACCGCGCTTTTCCAATGCTTCTGCGATCGCTGCCGAATGCTTATTCTTACGCACCAGCACGGCCGAAGACACAGGTTTTCCAGTGCTTATGCGCTCCTGATAATCCTTGGCCAGCATGTCAGTGACCACCGTGATTTCCTCATCTTCGGTGGCATAGAAACCGAGTTCCACCACCCCAGGTTCCGCATCCGGCTTAGACGTCAACGGCTCCACCGCACGCTGACCGCCCTCCGGGGTGCCCAGCACGGCAGCAGAAACGGAGTTCGCGGTGGCCAAGACCTCCGGCGGGTTGCGCCACGAGGTGGTCAGTTGCGCCTTCGGGGCTGGCTCACCATCGGCTAGCGGGAAGTCCTCCACAAACGCAGCCAGGTTCGCCGCCGTCGCACCACGCCAGCCATAAATCGCCTGCATCGGATCGCCCACCGCCGTCACGGTCAACGGGTGGGCGTGCCTGCTGGCATCGTCGCGGTTCTCACCAAACAAACTGCGCAGCAGCACCCGTTGCGCATGGGAAGTGTCCTGGTACTCGTCCAGCATGACCACACGGAAACGATCACGTTGGCTCGCGCCCACCGAGCCGTGGTCGGCCGCCATTTGGGCAGCCACAGACATCTGCTCATTGAAGGTGACCACACCACGGTCACGCAGCTCGCGCCCCAGCTCCTTGGCTAATTCGGCATAGGCGCGACGCAGTTGCTGCGTATCCGCCCACCGCTGCACATCCTTGTTGTAGTGCTCGGTCCTTGCCTTCCCCTTTGGCAGACTGGCCAGGTTGGACAAGAAAGCATCTGATTCTTCGGCGATTCGTTCAAATGGGAAGAGCTCATTGCCCATGTTGGTAACTAGGCCGAGCAGCGTTTCCACCACCGTGTCCAGTGCCGGGTTCGCTTCCACCCCATCGAGTAGTTTTCCACCGTGGTCATTGACCACATCCCACGCGATCGCGTGGAGTTCCGCATCCGTGATCAAACGCGCATCCGGTTCAACGGGAACAAGTAAGCCATATTCGCGGATCAGGTTGCCGGCATAAGAGTCGTAGGTGGACACCGTCGGGGCGATCGCGGTCAGGTTCTTCGCCAATTCACCCGAAGGGTCGAGGCGACGCACCAATTGCTCATTCGCGGCGAGCTTTTCCAACCGAGTGCGGATACGTTTGCCCAGTTCCTGGGCTGCTTTCCTGGTGAATGTCAGGCCGAGCACTTCTTCGGGGCGCACATAGCCATTGGCCACCAGCCACACCACACGCGAAGCCATGGTCTCTGTCTTGCCGGCACCAGCGCCAGCCACGACAAGCAAAGGACCAGGTTCTGCACCGATCACGGCAGCTTGCTGGTCGGTGGGCATGAATTTCTCGCCCATGTACCGCCACAACGTTGTCGGTGGGATCGGGTTATTAACCACGGGTGGTCACCTCTCCTTCAGGCTGTGCCGGGCAGATGGATTTGAGCTGGCAGAACGAGCAGTGATCGCCGGTGACGGCACGCAGAGTGGGGCCTGCCACTTCGTCGATTAGCGGGCGGATCAACTCTGTGAATTCAGCGAGCTGCTCCTCATCCTTTGGGGCTTGTGTGCGCGTGGTCGGCTTTACCGAATCCTTTGCTGGGAAGACCAAAGTACCGCCGCTGACCTCAAGCGGTTTCTCGCCATCAGTAGCGGTGAAAATCCCGCCATCGCGCAGCACTCCACAGCTCAATGCCAGCTGGTAGCTCAGCAGCTGCGGGTGCTCATCGACCTTCTTCTGCACAGTCGGAGTCTTGCCTGTCTTCAAGTCCACGATGTGGACTGCGCCGCCCTCCTCACGCTCAAGCCGGTCAATGCGCCCGCCGATAGTCAACCCTGGCATGACCTCCACGTGAACGGGCACCTCAACGCCGACCTGCTCATACGTGCCACGGCTGGATTCAATCCACCGCACGCAACGGTCCAGCACCGCGGTGAATTCAGCAAGGTCATTCGCTTCTTTCCACGCAGGCGCGGTGAACAACGCGCGGTAAGCCTCAATTGTGTCGGCACGCGCGAGGTCTGGATCAACGCCACGGCCAAGCGCCTCAAAGAAATAGTGAATGAGCGTTCCGCGCGTCATCGCATCATCGACAGCCGGCGCGATCTCACGCTCAAGCACACCACGCATCGGGCATTCCAGCAGCCCCTCAATGCGCGATGGGGACAGTCGCTTCGGCACAGGCAAAGGCTCGCTTATCGACGCCTCCCGCAGTCCCCACCACTGCCCCGGGTCCGCCGCAGCGATACCGGCTTGAGCCAGACGCGCCAACTGCCGCGCGGCCTGCAGCCGAGTCTGCTCATTGGACTTCTCATCGGTGAGCGCACGACGCAATTCCGCCACGATATTGTCCACGGCGAGCACGCGTACCGAGCCTGCCCCGGCGCGGAGTTCATCATCGTCTTCCACTGCGTCGAAAAGCGCGGGTGTTGCTGTTGCTTCCAACCCGATGCGTTCCTGGGCTGTGATCGGGGCCGCGTCGATCTCTTGTGGGACCACCCCGAATGCAGCAGCGAATTCATCGATGAAGCGGGACGGTTCGACGACCTCATCGCCCTCTTCAGAATTCACCGCTGTGACCACGACCCGGTCTGTCGCACGACTGACCGCGAGGTGGAACAGGTGGCGTTCCTCTTTCAGACGATCCGCGATGTGGGAGACCGGCGTGGCGGGATCGATCCCCTCATCCATCAGGTCCACGAGGTCTTCCTGCCGCATCAATGTGCCAGTTTCGCTCAACGTGGGCCACGATAATTCCTGGACACCGGAGACAATCACGCGTTCAAATTCCCGGCCAGCAGCACCGTGTGCAGTGAGCAGCGGCACGGCATCCGGCGTGGCGGTGCGGCGATCACGCACACCAGTGGGAAGTTCTTGCTCCATGATGTGAGCGATAAAAGATTCCACTGTTGCGCTGGGACGACGCTCCGTGAAATCACCCGCAGCATCAAACAGCGCCATCATCGCATCCAAGTCACGGTCTGCCTGAGAGCCGGCTGCACCACCGCGCAAGGCGATCGCCATGAGGCTATCGGCTAGTTTCGTCTCTGACCAGATCGCCCACAGCACGTCCTCGACGCTGCCACCATCAGCCATTGCCTGGCGGCCAGACTCCAGCACGCCACGGATGCGCGTGAGAATATTCAGCTCACGATCCGTCAGCATCGAACCGAAATCAGGCAGCTCACCCTCTAGAGTAAGCAGCTCTGACAGCGTGATCTCTGCACGCGTATCCGGCCGCCACCGACGCAAACCACGCAGCAAACGACGCAATGTCACTGGATCCGTGCCGCCCACCGGGCCGAGCAACAGATCACGCCACTGCGCCATGCTCATTTCCTCGGTCAGTGCAGTGAGCCCGAGCAACATCGCCGCGACGATTCTCTGTTCCGCTAACACCACATCAGTCGGATTCACTGCCACGGGCACACCGGACTGGAGCAGTGCACGACGCACCGGCTCAATCATGCCTACGGAACGCACGACCACTGCCATGTCGCGCCAAGCCACATCTTCTTCCAGATGCCAGCGGCGCAGACGATCAACCACGGCTGCGTGATTCACCGCTGCGCTCGGTGCGATGACGGCCTCGGCTTCCGGGCGACGCTTCGTGGCACCGAGATCGATCACGTCGACCGCCTCATTGCGGTCCAGATCCCGGAAGAAGAGCGGCGATGCGCCACGGAAACGGAAGACTGATTGTTCCTCATCACCACCGATGACGGTGAGCTCAGCTTCTGCTGCCAGTTGCCGCACCAGTTGGGCAGATGCCGGGTCTAGGTGCTGTGCATCATCGACGATCACGGTGTGCCACGTGCGTGGCAATGGCGCACACACTGCTTGGGCAACGAGTTCAGAGGCCGAATAGCTGCGCGCGCCATAGAGCGCCATGACGTCTTGGTATTCTGCCAAGAAATCACCTGCGGCAGCCCACACGGGGATCTTGTGACGCTGCCCCATTTCACGCAGGTCATCTGGAGTGAGCGTGCGCTCCACGGCGCGCAAGAGGAAGTCACGCAATTGGCGGGCGAAGCCGACCATCGGGAGTGCTGGGCGCAGCTCTGCCGGCCACGTCCCACCGCCATCAGCGGCATGGCCCTGGAGCAGTTCACGGATGGCAAAATCTTGCTCCGCACCAGAGATCAGCCGGATCGGTTCCTCCCCTACTGCGGCTTCTCCTGCGGGATCACCCAACCGCACAAGAGCGAAAGCCAAAGAGTGAATCGAGCGCACGATCGGCTCATCAGCGACAAACCCGGAGGCGGCCAATCGGTCAGACAATTCCTCCCGCACGCGGGCGCCGGATTGCTTCGATGCAGTCAAAAAGACGACACCGGCGGGATCGGCCCCGGCGCGGATCTTCGCCACTGCGGTATCGATAAGAAAGCTGGTCACCCCTGAACCAGCAGAACCCGTGACTTTCCATGCGCCACTTTCCGGCGGGGCCACGGGCCAATCACGTTGTGTGACCGTGCGTTTCCGGCCCACCAAATACGCTTGCGGGTGCGGCGGCAAGGTCACGCCGGCAAGGTGCGGTTCTGTCATGCCCTACAGTGTGGCATCTTGCTCGGACACTAACAGTCCGCGCACACGCTCAATTTTCGCACCCATGTTCGAAGATCCCCCGAATTCCCTGTTCAGCACCTCACGGTAATCCAGGGCGCGCTCGCAGAGGAACAACAGATCAGGGATGTGGGACCAGCGGTTTAAGACAGCATCATCGACGGCGTCGGCAAGCATGCCGTCGATAAGCGTGAGCGCTGCGCTGTAGCCGTATGGGCGCGCGGCAGCGGCGGGCACGAAGTCCGTGAGCGCTGGCGGCAACGAGCCGGAAAATAAGCAGCACGCCAAGAAGTCTGTGTGCACGACCTGGAGTTTCTTCCCCTGCAGCGAGTGACCTGCCCATGCAGCACGGTCGGCGCGGGCCCACGCGTCAGTGCGCTCGATGTCGGGGGCGGGGAAATACGCCATCGCATCGTCGAACCGCAGGGCCGCAGCAATGGCCTCGTCCACGCGGTGCCCGGGCTCGCCCTCGACGAAGTCCGTGGCATGGTAACCAGCGACGATGAAACGGCCGTCAGTGGAACGCACCGGGCGGGCAACGCGGACACCAGGAACGGTGATCTTTTCCCGCACCTTCGATGACCATGCGGCGTGCGCGGGTGCTGCTGAAATGACGAAACGGCCGAAACGGACACCATTGCCCCACTCTTGTCCGAGTGGTTGCGCCTGCCTTTCATCGGCCTGGAATGACGTCAACACATGACCCGGAATCGCCATCGCTATGTGCCTTTCTGTTTAAACCGTCGCCGGGCGCGGGTACGGCCATGGATTGGCCAGGCAGGTGTCATCGTTTTCCGGATAGACCTCCTCCGGAGCAATCTTAAACAGCTCCTTGTTATTCAAGCTCAGCGTCTGTTGCATCATGATCGGCGCCAATTTGCCGTCGCCATTGCACGGTTCGTGCTCGGCATAGCCAAGCGAGTGGCCCACCTCGTGGTTAATCAAGTACTGGCGGTACGAACCCAAATCACCGTTATACGGTGCGGCACCACGCACCCAACGGGATTCATTGATGAGTACCCGGTCACCGTCCTGCTCCGTGTACAAACGGCAGGATGTCTCCAGCCCCAGATCATTGCCACACGCCTCACGGGTCGTTCCCACGGAGGTTAGCTGAATACGCAGATCCGGATTATCGCTGGCGGACACATGCTCAAAGCGGAAACGCGGATCATTGGTCCAACCACGCGGATCCGACAAGGTCGCGTCCACCATCGCAGCGAAAGAATCATCGCCACCAAAGCTGGCGGTATCCACACCATCTTCCACCTCAGTGGAGAAACGGACGACCTTTTCCTTACCTTCACCGGCGGTCATGCCCAGCTTGCCCACGGGACGGAAAGTGCCCTTGCCCTGCTCCGTGAACGGTCCACCCGGCGGCAGCTCTGTAATGGCAACCTCACCTTCCGGCATATCCGGAACCGTCACACGCTCCTCACCGCTTTGGCCACTCGTGCCCTGCGGCGCACGCGAAGTCACCCCGACGGTCTCTCCCGCCGGGGTATTGATGATGCTCCACAGCACCAATAGAGTCACCACGACCAGCACGGGAATGGCATAAGCGCGCCACCCGTAGGTGTCCACAAAACGGGCGAGCGCAGAATCGCTCGCCCCACTGTGGCCGGCGGCTGGTTCTACATCGCCGTCCATGCGGCCGTCGTGATGAAAGGTCATGTGCCCAAATCTATCGTGCGACTAGCCGGAGAACCCAACAGCACGCGGGCTGGAGTTACCCAGTTCCACATAAAGGATGCGCTCGGTGCGCACGACGTACTTCATGCCGCGCTCATCATCGAGGGAGACAGTCGGAGCACCGGACTCAATCGCCTGGGTGATCTCGCTGAGAATCTCCTCCTGCCCCTTGGTGGAGGTGATGGAGAGTTCACGGTGGGAATCGGCCAGTCCGATCTTGATTTCCATGCGTATCGTCCTTTTTCTTCGCTCTAATCTCTTCACAGCCGTTTTACGGCAATAGGCACATTGTAACGACCGCCGGTTAAGATGTTCACGTGCCCGATCGTTCCGTACAGCAGCCAGCGCAGCCACCGACTTTCGCCGAGCTCGGTGTCGCCGCGGAGATCGTTGAGGCGCTCGAATCTTCAGGGATCAAGCGCGTGTTCTCCATCCAGGAGCTCACCTTGCCCATTGCGCTTTCCGGACGCGACCTGATCGGCCAAGCCCGCACAGGAATGGGTAAGACCTTGGCTTTCGGCGTCGCACTCATTGACCGCGTTTTTGATGATGCCGCGATCGCTGAGCTCGATGGCACCCCGCGCGCACTGGTGATCACCCCCACCCGCGAGCTCGCCGTCCAGGTCGGTGATGATCTTGAGCTCGCAGCGAAAAAGACGCCGGTCCGTTTGGCCACGATCTATGGTGGCCGCCCCTACGAAGAACAGATCAGTGCTCTTGAAAAAGGCGTTGATGTGATCGTGGGTACCCCCGGCCGCCTCCTCGACCTGCACCAGCGCGGTGATCTGGATTTGAGCCAGGTAGCCATTCTCGTCCTCGATGAGGCGGACGAGATGCTCGATCTGGGCTTTTTGCCTGATATTCAAAAACTCTGGGCTGCCCTGCATCAACCGCTGCAGACTATGCTGTTTTCAGCCACTATGCCGGGCCAGATCCTCACTCTTGCGCGGTCGATGATGAACAAGCCGCTGCACATCCGGGCGGAGTCCACCGAATCTTCCCAGGTACACGACACCACTAAGCAGGTCGTGTTCGCCTCTCACCGGATGGACAAGCCCGAGGTCATCGCCCGCATTCTGCAGGCTGACGGCCGTGGCAAGACCATCATCTTCACCCGCACCAAGCGCACGGCAGCCAATGTCGCTGAGGACCTCGCCCGCCGCGGTTTCGCCGTCGGCTCCGTCCATGGCGATATGGGCCAGGAGGCCCGCGAGCGCTCCCTCGACGCATTCCGTGGCGGCAAGATTGAGATTCTCGTGGCCACTGACGTCGCTGCCCGTGGCATCGACGTTGACGATGTCACTCACGTGATCAATTATCAGACTCCGGACGACCCGATGACGTATGTCCATCGCATTGGTCGCACCGGTCGCGCGGGACGCACTGGCACTGCCGTCACCCTCGTCGGTTTCGATGAAAGCGCGAAGTGGAAGCTGATCAATGACGAGCTGTCCTTGGACATGCCTGAACCCCCGACCTGGTTCTCCACCTCGCCTGAGCTCGCCGATGCCCTGGACATCCCCGAGGATGCCCGCCCCACCGTCGGCCCCGCACGCCCAGTTCACGGCCTGCGCAAGAAGCGTGAACCTCGCCACGAGCAGCACAAAAAGGTCTCCCGAAAGCGCCGTCGCCGATGAAAGCACCATTGCGTCGCACCCGCGGTGACCTCATCGCGACCGGCATCATCGCGGCCATCGCCATCATTGCCCTGCTCATCGCGTTCTTCACAGCACCAATCCGCAAGGCCACCCTGACGCCCGCCGCCGGGGACATCCCCGATGCTGGCATGCTCGCCGTCGCACCAACAGCGCTTACTGAGGGGCCCACGCTTAACGACGACTCCACTAACCCCCGCCCCCTTGTCGTCTCCGGCCTGATCGTCACCTACGACGCGGCTACTAAGACCATTCACGGCTTCACCCATGACGGGCAGGAGCAGTGGTCCTATAAACGTGATGCTGAGCTCTGCGGAATGGCCAGCGCTTGGAGCGATGTCGTTGCGGTATACCGCACCAATATTGGCTGTGGTGATGTGGTGGCTATTAAGGCTTCTACGGGCCAGTACTCCCACACACGTTCCGCGATCGCCCCGGAAGACGTCGCTTTGATCTCCTCCAACGATCGCGTCGGGTACATCGCCCCTTCTCGCTCAGAGATCTGGCGCAGCGATCTGGTTCGCACCGTCGAATATGGCGAGGTTGAAGCCCCGCAGGAACCCGATTCCCAACCACATGCCGAGTGCACTCGCACCTCTGCCCTGACGCGCAAGGAGTTCTATGCCGTCACCGAGCAGTGCGAGGATGGCGCGTGGCTGCGCACGCAGAAAGCTACCCCGGAAGATTCCCGCAAGCCGGAAATTCATTCGTCCGTAGAAATCCCGGAGGGTTCCTATCTCGTCGCAGTCGGCCAGGAAGCCGCCGCCGTCTACGACCCTGCTGCCTCCACGGTCACCTCGTATGACAAGGAAGGCGACCAGCTAACTCAATCGAAGGTTCCTGCCTCAAACCTGCTGGCGGACTCTTCTATCGGCGTCGCTCATCCAGCCGTCGCCGATCTTCCTCACCACATGACCTATTACGACGGTGAGAACCTGCTTCTTTTGGATCCGACCACGCTCGAAGTAACCAGTATTTTCCCCGATGCGCTTGGAACCGGCTTCGGCGCCGGCGACCGGTTGATTTACCCCACCGCCAACGGCATTGCCGTGGCTAATTGGGATACTCAGTCCATCGACCACGTCATTCCAGTTGATCGGCATGGCTACACCGGCCCGATCTCAATCAGCTCGGCAGGCGCGACTGTGGTGGAAAAGCGCGGAAACCAGCTCGCTGTCCTGAACCTCGCAAGCTAGATCAACCGCTAGCCCCTACTTGCCGCGGCGCGCATCGAATGCCGCAGTCGCCCACTCCGTGGACTGCGGGTGCAGCGCGCACCCAAGCGTGATCGCTGCAACAAGCAAAGTGATCGCACCAAGCAGCGTTGCGCCACCAATGAACATGTAGAAAGCAATGCCGATAAGCAGTGCGTTCATGAACACGATGATGCTGCGGCCCCACTGATTGCCGCGCAGGATATTGATGCCTCCATATGCCATCGGCCCGAAGGTGAGCACAATGAACAGTGCGGTACCGACACCAACAAAGGCAAAGGCGGAGGTATCGGATTGCACGAGCGACTCATCGGCCCCGGTGCGCAGCTGAGTGACAGCAAGGTAGATGCCATAACCAATAGCAACGATGCCTTCAAGCACGGCCACCACCGCGGCGATGCGCATCGGCATCGGCGCTGAGGCATGAGCGCGCGCAGCCTCAGGCGAAGGCAGTGGCTTATTGGGGTCCGGGTTTGTCGCATTCACGGCTCTCATCCTAGAGGCCACTGCCACGCGAACCCATCAGCCCCACACGCGATTTGACGTGGAACACACTCACACTCCTCACAGGATAAAGGAATTTCCCCAGTTCACGACGTCAACGCGGACAACACAGGGCATCTGAGCTCCCCCTGAAAGCGCTTTTCGACGCAGGAAACAAACCGCCTTTTCTATGATTCCCATCACAATTTGGCGTTTACCTCTAGCGGGATGTATGTAAACGTGTCATGATTCTCGGGTAGCAAAAACAAAGAGCTAGTTACCTAGCCACTAACTCCAAGCAGCCACGGAGTGAACCTCCGGTTAACGGAAGACGGATCTCGGAACCACCGGGAACACCGCCCGATAATCACCGGACATCGTCTGCTTTGCGTAAACCCTGATTCAAACCAGGTCTATTTTGTCGCGCCACCATGCGCGCTGGTTTTCCTGTGTTTGCTATTTGGGCTGTTAGTGGCGCGCCCGCTCGCTGTTCATTTCTGACCCACTACGAACTCGAAGACCTAGAAGGAGACTGATCAATCATGGATTGGCGCCACGAAGCTATCTGCCGCGATGAAGACCCGGAACTGTTCTTCCCTGTTGGTAATTCCGGCCCTGCCCTTACCCAGATTGCACAGGCCAAGCTTGTGTGCCACCGTTGCCCCGTGACTTCCCAGTGCCTGAAGTGGGCTCTGGAGACTGGCCAGGATGCTGGTGTGTGGGGTGGCCTTTCTGAGGAAGAGCGCCGTGCACTGAAGCGTCGCAACAAGCAGCGCAACCGCCAGCGCGTTTCTGCTTAATCTGACTAAAGACTCACAGCTGACAGGCCACAGTTAAGCAAAGGGTGGACCAATTACCGCTGCCGGTGCTGTGCCCGATAAAGTGGACTGACAGTTAGAACAGTCCGAGTATTTGGCCCAAGGAGGTCGTTATGAGCAAGCGTGGTCGTAAGCGCAAGGACCGCCGCAAGAAGAGCGCTAACCGCGGCAAGCGTCCCAACGCATAAGCGTTGAAACGCAACGAAGACTCCCTTTCACCGTTAAAATAAATTCGGTGGGAGGGAGTCTTGTTTTTGGGTTAAGTAGCAAAAAGTGTGTCCGCTCGGCGTGTCGCTGGGCGGACATTTCTT
>ERZ1031176.158-NODE-158-length-12852-cov-6.286473_pt1 | contig 12852 bp, 11 predicted proteins | sample MGYA00518586_ERZ1031176 | MGnify/ENA primary metagenome ERZ1031176 (study PRJEB33718, sample SAMN03159775) | human skin metagenome | collected 2014-05-20 | study: EMG produced TPA metagenomics assembly of the PRJNA266117 data set (Human skin bacterial metagenome... | reverse complement strand
CGAGATGCTCAGGAGTCTCGTGGGCTCGGAGATGTGTATAAGAGACAGCACTGGCCGCGGTCTGAAGACGCTCAGCGTGCGCATGGACAAGCACTGCGACAATGCCGAAGCAGTGGCCAAGCACCTGAACGCCTCCGACAAGGTCGCCCGCGTCTACTACCCAGGCTTGGAAGACCACCCGGGTCATGACATCGCCGCACGTCAGATGACCCGCTTCGGTGGCATGGTCTCCGTGGCCTTCAACACTGCGGAGCAGGCCAAGACCTTCTGTCGCTCCACCAAGGTGTTCTGTCTGGCCGAGTCCCTCGGCGGCGTGGAGAGCCTGCTCGAGCACCCGGCCACCATGACGCACGTTTCCGTCGCAGGTTCCGCCCTCGAGGTGCCGCCAACGCTCGTGCGTATCTCGGTCGGCATCGAGGATGTCGAGGACCTGATCGCCGACCTCGACCAGGCGCTCGCGAAGCTTTAAGGATCCAGTGGATCTCGTTTACACACCGACCGTGTGAGGCTCGCAAAAGCCCAGGTCAGTTTTCATTGCCGGGGCAAGGATGTAAACGAGATCCACAGGCTTTTGGGGCCGCGCTCGCTTAGGCCTGTGCGTCCACCTTGCGGTTCCGCAGTGCGCGGGCTGCGCGGTCCTGGCCCTCAGAGATGATGCGGCGCAAACCAGCCGGAATCTCACCAGCCAGCAGCTCATCGGCCTTCGCGATTGCCTCCTCCGAGACGTCCCACAGCGGATACATGCCCTCGAGAGTGCGCTGCGCCATCTCATTAGACAGACGCTCCCACAGCTGCGGAGCCACACGGAAGTACTCGTCGGTCAAGCCCTCCAAGCCCTTACGAGTGAAGGTCAGGCCATCCATCAGGTAACGGGATTCGAGGTTGGTGAGGTCCTCGCTCACCAACTTGTCCCACGCCCATCGCTTATCGACGCTCGCCCGTGCCCTCAACCTCGACACCGCCCCTTCCGAGGAGGAGTCCTTCTCATCCTCAGCAGCCGATACCGGCAACTGACCAGCTGCGATGAGGTTCGTCAGTGCGAGCCAGCGGGTTTCCTGGTTATCTGAGGTCTCCAACAGCGTGGTGAAGTGATCCACCGTCTCCTTTTCCGGGGTGAGGCGGGCCAGGGCCCGGTCGAAGATGACAGCAGGTTCAGCACCCCGGAAAGCAGTGTTGAGCAGCGCCATGCCCTCGGCGCGCCAGTCGTCGGCGACGTACTGCTTGACTGCCTGGGTTGCCTGGGCGAGCAGGCGCTCCTGCACACTCGGGTGAGTCTCTTGGCGAGCAAAGCGTGCCACCAGCTGGACAAACTGGCGGGCGGGCAGGAAGCCGTCACGCACGGACTCCCACAACGACGACCACACGAGAGTGCGTGCGAGAGAATCCTCGATGTCGCCGAGGTGTTCCAAGGCGAAACGCTGATGCTCCTCGGTCAGCCCCATGAGGCAGTAGGTGAGGTCATCGTCGTTGACCAGTGCGAGGTCGTGCTCCACGCCCGCCAGCTCAGGGATCTCGGTGCGCTCACCGGAGACATCCAGTTCGACTTGCTTGGTGCGGGTGACGGAGCCGTCGATAAGCGAGTACAGGCCGACGCGGACACGGTGCGTGCGCAAAACATCGGACTCTTGCACAACGGCGAAGCTGTCCGCGGAGATCTCCGGACGCAGGCGAGACACTCCTGTGGTGCGCAGCCACTGCTGCGCCCAGTCGGACAGGTCGCGTCCCGACGCCTCCTCGAGCGCCCCGAGCAAATCCGCGAACTCAGCATTGGAGTAGGCGTGATTGTCAAAGTGCGTGCGAACCCCGGCGAAGAATTCCTCGTAGCCGACATAGGCCTGAAGTTGCTTGAGCACGCTGGCACCCTTGGCGTAGGTGATGCCGTCGAAGTTCTGCTCCGCCGTCTCAATATCAGGCGCATCCGCCGCGATCGGGTGCGTCGACGGCAGCTGGTCCTGGTTGTAGGCCCATGCCTTTTCCACCGACGCGAACGTGGTCCATGCCTCCGGGTACTCACCGATGCCCACCTGGGCTGTTGCCGCGGACCACGTGGCAAACGACTCGTTGAGCCACAGATCATCCCACCACTTCATCGTGACAAGATCGCCGAACCACATGTGGGCCATCTCGTGGAGGATCGTGTCGTTGCGACGCTCAAGACGGTAGGGGGTCGGCTCGGAGGTGAAGACGTACTCGTCGCGATAGGTCACGGCACCGACGTGCTCCATCGCGCCCATGTTGTACTCAGGACAGAAGATCTGGTCGTACTTGTCGCCGAACGGGTAGGTGCGGCCGAATTTCTCATGGTAGAAATCGAATCCGTCCTTCGTCTGTTTGAACAGGCGCTCCGAATCCATATGCGGAATCAGGCTGGCGCGGGCGTACAGGCCAAGTTCGATCGTCCGCTCCTTGCCGTTATCGGTAAAGGTGTACGTGTCAGAAACACGCTCGAATTCGCCGGCGCACACGCAAATGAGATAGGTCGACAGCGGGTAGTCGAGCGTCGTGCGGGTCGTGGCGGTGCCGTCGCCGTTGTCGGTGCGCTCCACCGCTTCGTTGAGTACCACGACGTAGCGCTCCGGTGAGGTCACCGAAATCTCATAGCTCGCCTTGAGGTCAGGCTGATCGAAGCAGGCAAAGGTGCGCATCGCCATTGCCGGCTCGAACTGGGTGTACAGGTAATCCTTGCCGTCAGCCGGGTCGGTGAACTTGTGCAGGCCCTCGCCCGTTCGCGAGTACGTGTGGGTCGCCTCGACCACCAGCTCGTGGGAACCAGGGGAGAGGGGGAGGGAGCGGCCGTCGATAAGCGTGCCGTCGAGCGTGGCCTTGAAATCATCCGCGATGAGATCAAAGAACGTCTCACCCTCTTTCGATTCAAACGTAACCTTCGTGCTGGACGTGAATGTTTCCGCGCCCGTAATGTCGAGGTCAACGGTGTAGCGCACGTCGCTGATAAGCTCCGCGCGGTGCTGTGCGTCAGATCGAAACAGATTTGCTTTCATGCGTTCCAACGTACCCTTGGCATCATGACTCAAAAAGTGACCTTCTGGTTCGACGTATCCTGCCCGTTCTGCTGGCTGACCTCTCGCTGGATCAAAGAGGTAGAAAAAGTCCGCGACATCAGCGTGGACTGGGTACCCATGTCGCTCTCCGTACTTAACGACGGCCGCGACATCCCTTCCGACTACGCCGCCAAAATGGAAGCCAACTGGGGCCCGGCTCGCGTCTTCGCGAAAGTGAAAGCCGAAGCTCCGGAGAAGATCGACGAGCTGTACACCGCCATGGGCACCCTGGTCCACCCTGGTGGCGAGAGCGGCAAACAGGGCTTTGGCGCCTACGACTCCGTCATCGCGCAGGCCCTTGAACAGGTCGGCCTGGATGCCTCCTTCGCCTCCGTGGCCAACGACGATTCCTACGATGCGCAGCTGCGCTCCTACCACCAGTCCGCAATGGACGAAGTCGGCGACGACGTGGGCACCCCAGTGATCAAGCTCGGCGACAATGCCTTCTTCGGCCCCGTGATCACCCGCGTGCCTACCGGCGAGGAAGCCGGCGAGCTCTTTGACCACACCGTCGGGGTAGCCTCCTTCCCGTACTTCTTCGAGCTGAAGCGCTCGCGTACCGAAGACCCGCAGGTCTAAGCGCTCTAGCCGCCGGTTTTCCCGTAGGCTGTGCACCATGCGTATTTACCTTGGAGCAGACCACGCCGGATTCGAGCGGAAGAACCAGATTGCTGAGCACCTCAAGGCCAAGGGCTTTGAGGTCATCGACTGCGGTGCGCATGAGTACGACGCCGCCGATGATTACCCGGCGTTCTGCATCGCCGCAGCGGAAAAGACCGTCGCTGACCCGGAGTCCCTCGGCCTCGTATTGGGTGGTTCCGGCAACGGCGAGCAGATCGCCGCGAACAAAGTGAAGGGCGCACGCTGCGCTCTCGCTTGGTCCGTTGAGACTGCGCAGCTGGCTCGCGAGCACAACAACGCCCAGCTCATCGGTATCGGTGGTCGCATGCACTCGCTGGAGGAGACCCTGGCTATCGTCGACGCCTTCGTCGGCATTGGCCCCGACCACCAGGTTGAGGAGCGCCACCAGCGTCGCATCGACATCCTCGCCCGCTACGAGGAGACCGGCGAGACCGAGGAGATCCCGGCGCCGAAGACGCTCTAGTCTTTTGTTTCTCAACCCGCTCTTCGGAGCGGGTTTTCGCTTTTTGCACGGTTGCCTCGTCGTTCTGGGGCAGTGTAGCTACCGCTTACACCGCCGTTTTGAGGGTGGGTTAGTCCCGTCCGAACCGGGTCCGGCAAAACCCCAGGTGGGCTGTGACTGGTGTGGCGCACAACTGCAACGGGACTAACCCGCATGCAGGGAGAGGATGCGCCCCGCGGGTAGTGCACACTCAAGTGGACATTGTTCCCTCGCATAACCGCCGCTGATCGGGAAACCTCTAAAACATGAGGGGGAAATACAGAAAACGACAGGGGTTGAGCCTGGGGGAGATCAGGGACATAGCGGGGGCGTTTCCACGTGCGGCAGTTACAGGACCAGCGGCAGCACGGCTTATGGGGCTGCCCACGTTGGAGTGGGTGGAGGCGGTGGACCTGCGTTATCTATCGGGGGCGAAGCCGGGGAAGCAACCGAAGGATCCACGGGTGGTGTACCGCGGCGGGAACATTCGGCAAGATCTAGTGCAGGAAAGCAACGGCATTGCAACTGTGCACCTGATCCAGGTGTTGTTTGATATTTACCGCTACTACGGTCGGCTAGACGCACTGGTGCCCATGGAGCATTTGCGTTTTCACCAGCAGATTTCTCAGGCGGCGTTGCTGAATGCTGCTAAAAGAATGCTGCCCAGGGCGAATGGAATTCGAGGGTTTGAGGGGTTGGTGGGGTGGAGTGCGGGGACGTCGCAAAGCCCGTTGGAGACGATCGGCCGTGACGCGGTGTTGCGGGCGGAGATCCCGGAGGCGCATTCGATTGAGTTTCAGGTGGGGGTCGTCTTCGAGGATAGGTTTGCGCAGCAGCGCTTCGCGTCCGTGGACATGCTGATTAATGGGTGGCTTGTCGTTGAATTTGATGGGCGGATTAAGTCTGATGGCACCTACGGCGATGGGGTCACGGTGTTGCTCCGCCAGCTTGATCGCCAGCACGAGATCCAGGCCCTTGGGTTCAGTGTGGTGCGCGCCGGGTGGCGCGATGTGATGGGAGGCAAGCTCATCGACGATATCCGTCGCCTACTGCGCGCCCAGCGCAAAGTGGCGTGATTATCCGTGCCACTCCGTGAGGCGCTCAAGCAGGATCTTTTCGGAAGCTTCGTGGGCGGCGCGGTTGCCTTCGTCAGTGCCGCCGAACATGATCTGCCAGCCATTCGGTTGCTCGTCAGACTTGGGGAAGAAGACGTGCCCAGCATCGGTGTAGATGTGCGCTTCAATATTGTCGCCCTGTTCGGCCAGCGCACGCGCGGCAACGTCGGATTGCCACATCTGGTCCGCCTCACCGGCAAAGAGCAGCACGTTGCCGTCGAAATCAGACAGGTCGATCGGCGCATTAGCGTTGGCTGCGGTGCCCTCATATGTTGCGCGGTAGGAGACCGGGTAGCCCGTGGCCATGTCCCAGAACATTTTCGCACCAGCGCTTATCGACGACTTCCTAAACGACCCATACTCCACCGTCTCACCCTTATCGGTGAAAGACGGCAGATCCTCCCCGCCTGTGAAGTCCAGACCGCTGTATGAGTAGTGGGCTGGTGCGTAGGCGACGACATTGTCCACCGGGTAGCCACACGCAGCGAGTAGTTCAGCGAATTCCGCACCCTTGGATGCACCGATGACAGTCAGTGGGGCAGGATCCTCGACATGCTCGTTGATGTAGGAGGTGACCTCGTCGAACTGATCCAGTGGGACGTTGGCGAGGGTGGGTTTCTGATTCGGTTGGCCGAAGAAGTAGAGGCTTAAGACTTCGTAGCCGGCGTCGAAAAGCTGTTTTGCGCGGTTGTAATTGGGGGAGCCTTCCGATCCGCCGTAGACCACGATCACGCCGCGGTGCTTCTTTTCAGTCGGGCGGAAGTGGAAGCCATTGAGATACTCACCCTCGATGGCGGTGATGTGCTCCGAGGTCTCGTACGAGGACTTTTCGGAGCTCATGCCCTCGCCGGCCGACTGCGTGATCGGGTATTTATTCCCGTTGTAGGCGCGCAGCCCGACGACCACGAGCACCAATACGAGGATGACAGCCAGTGCCCAGAGCAGAAACTTTCCGATTGCCTTGAGGGCTTTCATGGGGCCGACTTTACAAAAGACAGGCCCCATGCGCGCTTAAGCGAACATTCCTTCCCCGACGAAACCGGTCTCGCCCACGCCAGGCGGGATGAGATAAGTGCCAGTGTTCGTGGTCTTGAGATACTCCAGGAACATCTCGTCGCGTGACATGGACTGGTGCACGGTGGCAAACCTGTCGACGGTGCGTGTGAACGCGATGAAGAACAAGCCGGCGTCAAGGCGGCCCTGCTCATTGGAGCCATCGACGAAGTTGAAAGCGCGGCGCAGCATGCGGATGCCGCCGTTCTGGTCAGGGTGCACGTTGAACACGTGGGAGCCGTGGTCGATGACGGGGCGTCCGCGTTCATTGGTCGCGGCGAAGTCGGGTTCGTCGAATTCTTTAGTGCCACTCAGCGGGGCGCCTTCGAACTTATCGCGGCCGGTGACGCGTTCTTGCTCTGAGAGCTGGAGGGTGTCCCAGACCTCGATATTCATGGCGATGCGTCGGGCCGTCAGATAGGAACCGCCGGCTGCCCAAGGCTGGGAGGAGTCGGAAGGAATCCAGACATGTTCGTCCAATGCTTCGTTGTCCTCAGAGCGGATATTGGCGGTGCCGTCTTTCTGCCCGAAGAGGTTGCGCGGTGTGGTCTCCTCGCGGGTGGTCACGGCGGCTTTGCCGAAACCGATTTGGGTCCAGCGCAGCACCGCGTCGGGCACAGCCAAGCGGGTCAGATTGCGCATTGCGTGAGTAGCCACCTGGGGATCGTTGGCGCAGGCCTGGATACAAAGGTCGCCCTCGGACTGCTCGCGGTTGAGGAAGTCGTTGGACATGGGCGGCATCTCGGTGAACTCATCGGGCAGCTTGTCGGCCAAACCAAACTGGTCGCGGAAGAGACTACGACCGAAACCAATGGTGATGGTCAGGCCAGCCGGGCCCAGGTCAAAGGCTTCGCCAGAATCGTCGGGAGGGAAATTCTCTCCGCCGCCGAACGCACCTTTGGCGCTGACTTCGCCACCGAGCGTCAACCGGCGTGCGGCGTCCGTCCAGCGCTTCAGTAGGTCAATGAGGTCATCGCGGTCGGCTTTCTCACCCATATCAAAAGCCGCGAAGTGCAGGTTGTTCTGCATCGGGCTGATGATTCCAGCTTGGTGCTCACCTGCGAAGTCGATGATGAGTTCATCGTGAGAGACAGCGCCGTCCGATTCTTCCCGGGAGCAGGCAGCAGCGGCGACACCGACGGTGCTGGCGCCGCCGAGCGCGAAGAATGTGCGCCGGTTAAAGCCACGCATTTAGGACTCTGTCTCCGTGTCCACGTTGAGGCCCAGAACAGTACCGGTCAGGTTCGACAACGGCTCGCGCAGAGCATCGATTGAACGTGTCAGTTTTGCCTGCTGGCCAGCATCGACCTGGTCGTAGTCGACGTATCCGGTCTCAAGGCTGCCGTATTGGTCCAGGAGTTCTTGGATGTCGTCGAAGCGGGACGAGATTTCGTCGACAAGCTTGGTGCCCTCTTCACCACGATCTGCGGCGATGTCCTTGACCATGTCGAAAGCGATGCGCGAGCCTTGAATATTGGCCTGGAAATCGTAGAGGTCCTTGTGTGACCACCAGTTCTCCTCGCCAGTGACCTTGGTGGTAGCCACTTCCTCGAGCAGGCCCATCGCACCATTGGACACGGTGTCGACCGTGATGTCGTTCTTTTCCACGAAATCTGGGGCGTGGACGGTGGTGTTCAACAGCTCAACATCAGCGATCAAGGTATCGGCGATCTCACGACGCTTCTCTGGTGTGGACGGCTCCCACCCTTCACGGGCAGGTGCGCCATCGGCGTTCTTGGTGTCGGCTGCTGGCGGCCACAGGTCCTTCTCCATACGGTGGAAACCGAGCCACTCGGTGAATGTGGGGTCGTCGTTCTTGAGCTCCTCGGCCTCGGCGATGTAGTCGACTTCGCGGTAGTCAATGCGCGCGTCGAGAACACCGAGGGCCTCAGCGATTGGCTCGATGCGCTCGTAGTGGACGCGGGTGGTGGGGTAGAGCTCCTTTGCCTTCTCGTCGTCGCCTGCGGCGTATGCTTCGGCGAATTCCTCGACCTTAGGCAGAAGTTCCGCGACTTCGTTCTTCACAAAAGCAGCGTAGTTATCGCGTGCCTCGTTGAAGCGCTTCTCATCTGACTCGGTGTATTGGATCGGCTCGCCGGTCACCGTGAACTCAGCTTGGCCGACATTCGCCCCGCGCAGGCCGGGCTTGCATGCGGTGAAGTAGGAGCCAGGTTCGAGCTGAACCGTCAGTTCAGCGGTGCTACCAGGCGTGATGTTCTCGCGCTCCGCGATGACGCGCAGACCATCGTCGGCGAGGATGTAGAACTCAGTGACACGCTCACCTTCATTCGTGATGGCGAAGGTGCTGGTACCAGATTCAGCTGAGTTTGTAGCGACTGCGCAGGAGTCTTCTTTCGCTGTGACATCGATGGTGTCGCCCGTGCTGTTTTCCACGCACCCCGCGAGCGGGAGGGTGAGAGCCAACGAGGCAAGAATGATAGGGGAGCGCTTCATAGTGCGACCTTTCGTGGTTTAGATATTTCAGCTTTTCGCTTATCGACGCCACCGCGCCTAGCGGCCCGCACATGCCCCACGAAGATCGGGACAATGATGACGAGATAAACGGCCCAACCAATGACCTGGAGCCAGGACATTTGGGGCATAAAGCCAGTGAATGCTTGAAGAAGAGTGGCCGTGATTCCAGAGGGATCGATGATCTCTTCGAGGTTGAAAGCCCAACCGAACGGGAACGACGCCATCCAGAATGGGTAGGTCGCAAATCCAGTGAGTACTTCGCCGGTGCGCGGGTGCGTCGGTGCGATCGGTGCACCGGAGAATGGGCCGGGGAGGAATTGGGCCTCCTGAAGATCATGAATGGCGTAGGCGAGGATGCCCGCTGCGACGATGATGAGCAATGCGCTCGACCAGGTGAAGAAGGTCCCCAGATCCAGGCGGAGCGCACCCCGGTAGATCAGCCAGCCCATCACAATGGCGGTGCCGATGCCGAGGAATGCGCCGGCGACTGCACTTGGGGTGGTAGTCCAGCCCCACAACAGCAGGGTCAGTTCAACTCCTTCGCGAGCAACTGCGACGAATGCAAGCCAAAACATTGCTTGCGTGCCTTTAGTCAGCGCGATGCCGGTTTTGTCATCGAGCATGGTGCGCAGCTTCCCGTTCTCGTTACTCAAAGAGACGATCATGCCGGTGATCATGGCCACTGCGATGAGTGACATGATGCCGCCGATTGCTTCTTGTGCACGGAACGAAAGGCCGTATCGCCCGAATGTGAACAAAGCTCCGAGCGCGGTGCAGATTGCCGCTGCTGAAATAACGCCGACCCAAACAGTGCGTGACGCTGAGGCAATGTGCTGATTAGGTGCACCCTGGCGGCGCTGGATCGCGGCGAACAGCATGCCGACGATGAGAGATGCTTCCAGGCCCTCGCGGAGGCCGACCAGGAATGCGGCGATGAACATATGTGGGACTTTCTCGTTTTAACCTGGGCAGTCGTGGTGCGGCGACCTATCGAACTTAGGTTACCCTTGACTAGCCAAGGGTAGCCTTACTTCGCGCGTTATAAGAAAGTAAAGAGCGTCTCTTGCGCATGTTCATTGCGCAAGAGACGCTTCGATGAAAAAGCCAGGTAATTGGCTAGAACTTCGGCGTGCGACGCTCCAGGAAAGCGGCGACGCCTTCCTTGTGTCCTGGGCTCTGCAGAAGCTCGGTTTGGAAACGGGCCTCGTTGATCAGACTATTCAGCAGCTCTGTGAGTGTGACGCGGTTGACGGCGCGCTTCGTTTCAGCGATGGCTCCACGCGGGGAGGTGGAGAATCCCTCAGCCAACTGCTGTGCACGCGTCAGGGCTTCGCCGGCCGGTGTGACCTCGGCAAAGATACCAAAGCTCACGGCGTCGGCAGCAGGGATTCGCTCCTGTAGCAGGACCAGCTGCATCGTGCGGTGACGACCGATGGAAGCGGCCAGTGTTGCAACTGCGCCACCGTCCGGCATTAGACCAATACGTCCAAACGGCAACGTGATGAAGGAAGATTCGGCCGCGATGATCAGATCGCAGGCGCAGGCAAGCGAAGCACCGACACCAGCGACGGCTCCTTCGGCAGCTGCAATCACGGGTACGTCAGCACGGGTGATCGCTCCGATCATGTGCTCGATTCCACCGAGGGAATGTGCAGCGACTTCGGCGGTGTTCTCGCCGGTGAACGCCTCGATGTCCATGCCTGAGCAGAACGATTTCTCATCACCAGTAATGATGATGCACCGGACATTCGGGTTCGCATTAGCTGTTTGAACGGCATTGCCGATCGCCCAATAAGAATCCGGCTCCAACGCGTTGCGCTTGGCAGGGTTGGAGATGCGGATGTGGGCGACGGTGCCGTCGATAAGCGAAGTGATGTTGCCCTTGAGCTCGCTCGTCATAGCTGTCTTTACTTGACGAAGCCTGCGAGGCGACCGGTGATGATCTCCGCTGCCTCGTTAGCGATGCGCGGGACCAGCTCGCCACACGTCGGGATGTCGTTGATGACGCCCTGGACAAGACCGCAGGACCAGATACCCGCATCCAGGTCGCCGTTCTCATAAACCGTGCGACCACGCTGACCAGAGACCAGATCGCGGACCTCCGGGAACTGTGCGCCAGCATTGAGCTTCTCGACGACCTCACGGCTCACCTCATTCGACGCCACACGAGCGGTGTTGCCCAGCGTGCGGAAGATGAGCTCGGTGTCCAGCTCAGTGCGCTCAACGATCGCTTCCTTGACGTTGCGGTGCACCGGTGCCTCCTCGGTGCAGAGGAAGCGGGTGCCCATGTTGACGCCCTCTGCGCCAAGCGCGAGTGCCGCTGCCATACCGCGACCATCGGCGATACCACCGGAAGCCAAGATCGGAATGTCCAGCTTGTCTGCCGCTGCTGGCAGAAGCACCAGGCCCGGGATGTCATCCTCGCCCGGGTGGCCCGCGCACTCGAAACCGTCGACGCTGACAATGTCAACGCCCTTCTGCTGCGCACTCAGTGCGTGGCGCACGGAGGTGCACTTGTGGATCACGGTGACCCCAGCCTGCTTCAACATCGGCACCAGCTGCGCTGGGTTCGCACCAGCGGTCTCCACGATCTTCACGCCCTTTTCCACTGCCACACGCAAGTACTCCTCGTACGGCGGCGGAGTGATCGTCGGAAGGATGGTCAGGTTCACACCGAAGGGCTTATCTGTCATCTCCCGCATGCGGTCGATTTCCTTGCCCAAGTCCTCCGGGGATGGCTGCGTCAAAGCTGTCAGGATGCCCAGGCCGCCCGCATTGGAAACAGCGGATGCGAGATCAGCAGTGCCGACCCACTGCATACCGCCCTGGACGATCGGGTGCTCAATACCAAGCATCTCGTTGATGCGGGTCTGGATCGTGGCTGACATAGTCGGCTCTCCTTAGCTTCGGTTTCAATCGTGTCTGATTGTTCGGCTGAACTAATGAGACCTACATTACACATTGGGCAAAAATGTTGCGTGGATAACTTGGCAATTTTGGGGGGGCTAGAAGTCGAAGTCGAACCCGCCACCATCGAAGAGCCCTCCACCGTCACCGCCGAAGAGGCCTCCTCCGTCGCCACCGAAGAAACCTCCGTCGTCACCGCCCATGTCACCGCCGGCATCACCCATATCGGCGCCGGCATCACCCATATCACCCATGTCTCCAGCGCCAGCATCACCGAAGTCGCCGGCTGCGAATTGATCGGCGCTCGGGGTACCGGCCATGCCGGCGAACATGGCGGAATAGAACATCATGGAGCTAGCGGCCCACATGCCGGTCATTGCTGCTGGTGCCCACCAGGCGGTGGAGTACCAACCGGTAGGGACAGGACGGCCGGCGACAGCGCCGCCGGGGTAGTAGTGCGGGGTCTGATCCGTTGCGTGCGGGGAAGCCTGGATGGTTTGGCCATCGAACTCCGCAGTGCGGGCTTCGGTCACTCGACCTGCCTGGCGCTGTGCTTCCAGTTCGGGCAACTGTGGGCCCGGGGCAAGGCCGAGGATCTCACGCGCAGCATTAACGTAGTGCAGACCTTCGAGGGCGGACTCGCGGGCCAGCTGTGCCTGGCGGACTGTGCGTGCCTGGGTAAGTGCGGAATTAGCGGCGTTATAACGCTCAGAGGCATCAGCCATAGCCTGCGTCGACGCGGTGTCGGTGCCGGAAATCGTGAGCACCTGGTGGCCGAGGCGGTCGACCCAGCGTCGGGCGTCGGCAAGCGCATCGTCCAAATTGGCGCCGTCGAGCTGTGCGCGCTGACTATTGTTCTGAGCGCTACCGATGAGTTTCACGACACCAAAGAGCGCGGCACCGATCAAAAGCAAGCTCAAAAGTCCCACATTCGCTCCTTAAAAATTGCGGATGTTTTAGCGAGTTCTGTCTAACTACTTTGCCAACGCACCGTGGGTGAAAAGAGTTCCTGTTTGGCGTGAACCGCACTCTGGGATAAGCTTGTTCGCGCACTTAATCGTGCAGCTGGGAATGTCGTATAGTGGCTAATACCTCAGCCTTCCAAGCTGAAGACGCGGGT
>ERZ1031176.156-NODE-156-length-13034-cov-6.615456_pt1 | contig 13034 bp, 12 predicted proteins | sample MGYA00518586_ERZ1031176 | MGnify/ENA primary metagenome ERZ1031176 (study PRJEB33718, sample SAMN03159775) | human skin metagenome | collected 2014-05-20 | study: EMG produced TPA metagenomics assembly of the PRJNA266117 data set (Human skin bacterial metagenome... | reverse complement strand
CGAGATGCTCAGGAGTCTCGTGGGCTCGGAGATGTGTATAAGAGACAGGCCAAGCGCACCGCAGGCATGTCCGGCGCGGACCTGGCGAATGTCCTCAACGAAGCTGCGCTGCTCACCGCCCGCATTGGCGGCAACGTGATCACGGCCGACGCGCTGGAGGAAGCGACCGACCGCGTCATCGGTGGTCCGCGTCGCTCGTCAAAGGTGATTTCCGAGAAGGAAAAGAAGGTCACCGCGTACCACGAAGGCGGTCACACGCTCGCCGCGTGGGCGCTCAAGGACATCGAGCGCGTGTACAAGGTCACCATCCTTGCCCGCGGACGCACCGGCGGCCACGCCATGACTGCAGCCGAGGACGACAAGGGCATGTACAACCGCGATGAGCTCTTCGCACGCCTGGTCTTCGCCATGGGCGGCCGCGCGGCAGAAGAACTCGTCTTCGGTGAGCCCACCACGGGCGCATCTGCCGATATTGAGCAGGCCACCAAGATCGCACGCGGCATGGTCATGGAATACGGCATGAGCTCCGCGCTCGGCACCGTCAAATACGGCGACGAAGCCGGCGACCCGTTCGCCCGCGCAATGGGTGGCGGCACGCTGGATTATTCGCCAGCCATCGCCGAGACGATTGACCGCGAGGTGCACGAGCTTATCGACGCCGCCCATGCCCGCGCCTACTCCATCCTCGCCAAGCACCGCGACTACCTGGACACTCTCGCTTCCAAGCTGTTGGAGAAGGAGACTCTGCGTCGCGGTGACCTGGAAGCAATCTTCGATGGCATTGAGCCGAAGGGCTCCGGCCTTGAGATTGTGGATTCCCGCTTCCCACGCCAGATTGGCCGCGAACCGGTGAAGACCCCAGTCGAGTTGGCTGAGGAGCGTGGCGAGGAACCGCCGAAGAAATTCTCCCTGCTCGAGGCCTCCCAGAAGGCCCGCGCCCGCCGTCAAGCTGAGCGTGAAGCAGAACTGAATAACCGCTGGCTCCCGCAAGGCCAGAACCAGCAGGGGCAGAACCAGCCGAACCCAAACCAGGGGCAGCCGAATCCGACACAGCAAAACCAACCGCGTTACGACGGCCCCCAGCCACCGGCCGACTGGTCCTTCAGCGGCGATAACCGCAATGCTCAGCACCCTGGCGAAGCGCAGTACCCGGTGAACAATCAGCAGCAGAACGCACCGCAGACCCAGCCGCAGAATCCGACGCAGCAAGCAGCACAGCCTACTGAGGTGATCGGTTTCCGTCTGCCGGAAAATGAGCAGCCGGACCACGTGTGGGACGACCGCGCAGATGAGCGCAAGGACGCTAACCAGAATGCTGGCGAGGAGTCGCCGAGTGCTGATGCATCGGGATTGGCAAAGCCGAATTGGAGCGAAGGCGATGCACCGACTGAGCAGCTGCCCCGACCAGAAGAGCAGTATGAACCGCGGCACAGGAGGCCTGAAGATGAGTGAGACCGATAAGACTGGCGTGGAGCAGCGACCGGCATTTGATCGGCAACGCGCTGAAGCAGCAGTTCGTGAACTGCTGCTCGCGGTAGGGGAGGACCCGAACCGCGAAGGTCTGCTGGAGACCCCAGCACGTGTCGCGCGTGCCTACGAAGAAGTCTTCGCCGGCCTGCACACGGATCCGACGACGGTGCTGGAAAAGACCTTCGCGGAAAACCACGAAGAACTCGTGCTGGTGCGTGATGTGCCGATTTACTCCACGTGTGAGCACCACTTGGTGCCCTTCTACGGTGTGGCGCACATCGGCTACATCCCTGGCGAGGACGGCCACGTGACTGGTTTGTCCAAGCTGGCACGACTGGCGGATATGTACGCCAAGCGGCCACAGGTGCAGGAGAGGTTGACGAGTCAGATTGCGGATGCGCTCGTCGATAAGCTGAATGCACAATCCGTGATCGTGGTCATCGAATGTGAGCACCTGTGCATGGCAATGCGTGGCATCCGGAAGCCGGGTGCGATGACGACGACGTCGGCTGTGCGCGGCGGATTCAAACGCAATGCTGCATCGCGCGCTGAAGTATTGAGCCTGATCAGAGGGTAATTATGGTCACTGTTGCAGATCTAACCACGCCCGGCCGCACGCTGGTCATGGGCATTGTGAATGTCACGGAAGACAGCTTTTCCGACGGCGGAAAATGGCTTGACCGCGACCGCGCTATCGCGCACGCGAAGGAGCTGGTGGCGCAGGGCGCGGACATGATCGATGTCGGTGCGGAATCGACCCGCCCGGGTGCAACCCGCGTGCCCGCTGAACTGGAAGCAGAGCGCGTCAAGCCGGTGATTGAGGCGCTGCACGCCGAAGGAATCCGCACATCGGTGGATACGATGCGCGCGTCCACGGCTGCTGTTGCCGCGGAAGCTGGCGTGGACATGATCAATGATGTCTCCGGTGGCCTGGCTGATCCGGATATGTACCGCGTGATGGCGGAGACCAGCCTGCCGGTGTGCCTCATGCACTGGCGCACGGTGCACAATGCGGACTTCGGCGACGCCGCGGGTTCTGCTGACCACGGCGGCGATGTCGTGGCTGATGTGCACGAAACGCTTGCACGCCTCACCGACAATGCTGTCGCCGCGGGCGTGGAGCACTCCCAGATCGTGCTCGATCCGGGCCTCGGCTTTGCCAAGACCGCTGCTGATAACTGGGCGCTGCTCAACGCTTTGCCGGAATTCATCGCTGGTGATCTGCCGATTCTCGTCGGTGCATCCCGCAAGCGTTTCCTCACCGAGATCCGCGCGAACCGCGGGCTGGAGGCGAACCCATCGCTCGCGGACCCCGCCACCGCCGCGGTCACCGCAGTCAGCGCGCACCTCGGTGCGTGGGCAGTCCGCGTGCACGAGGTCGACGTTTCTCGCGATGCCGTCGATGTTGCTGCCGCATGGCGTCTCGGCGCGTCCTACGGCGCGGAAACCGAGGAGAGATAAATGGCTGACCGCATCCAACTCACCGGCATCCGCGTCCACGCTGGCCATGGAGTGCTGCCGCACGAGGCGGAATACGGCCAGCCATTCATCGTGGACATCACCGCTTGGCTCGACTTCGCCGACGCTGCGCGCGATGACGACCTGACCAAGACCGTCAACTACGCCGAGCTCGCCCAACTCGCCGCGGACACGGTGAAAGGCACCCGCCGGGAACTCGTGGAGACCGTTTCCACCGAGATCGCCGAGCGCGCCATGGACACATTTGCTCAGCTACACGCGGTGGAGGTCACCGTGCACAAACCGCATGCGCCAGTCGGGCTCGTGCTTGACGACGTCGCCGTCACCGCCCGCCGCTCCCGCAAATCCATGACCGCCAACCGCCCTGTGGCAGGAAACTAAGGAACCAACATGCGTGCTGTGCTGTCTACCGGATCCAATATGGAAGACTCCCGCGCGCACCTCGCCGCGGTAGAAAAAGACTTCGCTGCTGAGCTGGTCGCAGCGTCGCGTGTGTACCGCACCGCACCGTGGGGTGGGGTGGAACAAGCTGACTTCTTGAACCAGACCCTCATCGTTGAGGTGACGCAGACCCCACATGAGCTGCTTGCCCGGTGCCAGCGCCTTGAACAGGAAGCGAACCGTGTGCGTGAGGTCCGGTGGGGGCCGCGCACCTTGGACGTGGATATCGTCGCGCTGTATGAGGACGGTGCAGAAATCACCGTAGATACGCCTGACCTGACCGTGCCTCACCCGCGCGCGCACGAGCGTGCCTTCGTGCTCGTGCCATGGGCGGAGCTGGAAGACGGGGTGCTCGGCGGACGCGAAATCAACGAGCTGATTGCAAAGCTGGACGACGAGGTGACCCCCACATGACTCGCACCAACATCACCGCACTGGTGGGTGTTGCTGGATTCTTCGCAGCAGCCGCGCTGATCCTGGTGCGCCGGTTCTATGGCTCGTGGCAGACAATCTCCCCGCTGTGGTCGCTGCCGTTGTGGGCTGTTGCCGCAATGTGTGCTTTCCTCGCGGTGATGGTCCGACGCCGCCGCAAAGAAGGCCGAGTTGGTTTGGATCGCTCACAGATCAACCCCATGATGATGGCTAATTTCATGGTCATCGCGAAGGCCTCCGCCTGGTCCGGCGCGATCATCGGTGGTTGGTTCCTGGGCCTGGCGGTGTGGGTGCTGCCCCGTATGAACACTCTCACTGCGGCACAAGCTGATCTCCCCGGCGTGATCGCCGGAACCCTTGGCGGTGTGGCATTGGCCGTGGCTGGTGTGATTCTTGAGCGCTCCTGCGAGGTGTCGCCACCAGCCGAAGGTGAAGCAGCGGGTTAGAGTGTTGGACATGACTGCGGAAAATCGGTCGCGTGACGGCGGCAATGTGTGGATGATCGTTCTGATCGCACTGGCACTGATTGCCACAGTGATCATGCTGTTCAGTGACTCTGCTGTGTGGCTACAGATCGCGCTGCTCGCTGCCCTGTGGGCCGCCATCTGCGGTTTCTTGCTGGTCAGCCGTGCCCGTCACGAGCGTGAGCGCCTGGAGGCTGAAGCTGCCTCGCGTGAACGTGAGTACCAGGCGGAGATCGATGCTCTCCGCGCCCGCCACGAAGCGGACCACTACGCCCTTGAGGCAGCTCGCGCTGGCGAAGGCCTGCCCCCGGTAGTCGACCTCGAGGTGCTCCGTGAGATCCGTGAGGAGCTGGCTACCCTGCGCAACCAGCTCGAAGACCTCTCCGGGCGCGAATTCGGTTACGAGCCCGCCGCCCTTCAGGCCGAGGCCCGCCGTGTCAAGGAGATCGAAGCCCGCGCTGACCGTGTCGCGCCGAGCGATTCGCAGAAGGAGCCAGCGCAGGCACAGCCACAGCAGCCGAGCGCGCCTGCGCAACCGAAGCCGCAACCGCAGCAGCAGTCGAACCAGTGGGCGACGAAGCCGACCCCGGCATCGTCCCAGCCCGAGCCGCAGCAGCCTAAGGCACAGCCGAAACCACAGCCGCAGCCGAAGCCGCGCGCGGACCAGTGGGGTGCGGACCAGTGGACGTCTGCACCGCAGCGTCCCGCAGCGAATAGCTGGGGTGCAGCTGGCGCCAACGACGACACCTCACGAATCGAACCGGTGCGCGACGAGGGTGAAAACCAGGCGATCAACGCGCTGAGCAAGCAGCCCAAGCAGACGGAGCAGCCTAAGCAGGAGGCGCAAAAGCAGCCGAAGCGCGAGGAGCCGCACGTGCACCGTGGGCCGTCCTCGGATGCAGTTGCGGGTCGCGTGGGTTCGCACCGCGCGCCGGAAGGCCGTAACCCGCTGACGGATCTGATCCGTGAGCGCCAGGAAGAGCTGGAGAAGGAGCGGCAGCGTCAGGAGGCGGAGCGGCGTCGTCAAGCGGAAGAAGCACGTCGCGTTGAGGCTGAGACTGAAGCTGCAGCCGAAGGGCCTGAGACCCGCGGTCGCCGTCGTGCGGACGCGAACCGCGAAGGTGCGCTCACCGTCGCTGAGCTGCTCGCACGCAGCAAGAAGGACAAGTAGTGGGGGCACCACGCTTGCGGGTGTGGGCATCGGAAAGCAGCGCACTCGCCTCAGAACTCGCGCGCGTTGGGCACACGGTCACCGTTGACGCGCCCGTTGGGGAGGCGCCGAACAATGATCTTTTGCTTATCGACGCCACCGCGCCCCTCATCGATGCCCTCGAACCCCATGTCCGCCACGGGCAGATGGTGTTGCACACTTCGCTGCGTGACGGTGTGCAGGTGCTCGACCCGCTGGAGGTCCGCGGTGCCGTGGTGATGGCCGCGCACCATATTTTCGATGATTTTTGGGTCACTTCCGCCGCCGATGAACTCGGTGAGGCGACCGTGAACCTGCTGATCACGGAGATCGGCGGCATGGCTGTCCCCATTGCTGATGCGGATCGCCCGGCGCTCATGGCCTCGCAACGGCTGCGCGCACTGGAACATGAAGTGCGGTTGGACGCTTACAACCTGCTGCGCAGCGTGATTCCTGCTGTAGACGTGAAAATGGACGAATTCCTTAACGGTGGGGACCGCCCCTACGCGTATCCCGTAGACGCCGCAACGCGCGAATTGATTGGTTCTGCCATCGCGGATCCGGCGGCGAGGGAGCTGTATGAGGGGTTGGAGGGGCGTCGACAAGCGCGTAATGGCAGTCCGTACCCTTAAACCTATGAGTTTTGAACCTGGGAAAGCTGTCGTGGTCACTGATCCCGCGCAGCTGGCGACATACGGCCGTGCCTTCCGCAAAACCGGCAAGCGCGTGGTGCTCGTGCCGCTCGGACGTGGGCTGCACGCGGGACATATCTCGCTGATTCGCGCGGCGAAATCCTTGCTCGGCGCGATCGTGATGGTCACCTACAACGGCGACGACGTGCCGGAAGACTTCGCGCGCGAGGGCGTCGACGTGGTCTTCCATGGCGACCTGTCCACCCCCGTGCGCGTCGTGCCTAAGCTTGATCACCTGGAAGATCCGGACGTGATCGCTGAATCCATCACGCGCACGATCGCTGCGATCAACACAACGCACGCTACCGACGTGGTGATGGGGGAGAAAGACTTCGAAGAGCTCGTTGCCCTCCAGCAGGCGGTCAGTGCGCTGCGCATGGAAGTCCTCCTGCACAGCCTGCCCACGGTCCGCGCGGCGGGTGGTGTCGCGATGGCGCTGCGCAACGAAGAAGTCCCAGATTCGCTTCACGACGCCGCCCTCGCCCTCTCCGCCGCCCTCACCGCCGGCGCGCATGCCGCAGAGCACGGCGCTGAAGTCGTGCTTGAAACCGCCCGCGGTGTTCTCGACGCAGCTGGGATCACCCCCGATTACCTCGAACTGCGCTCTTTAGGGTTTGGTCCCGCGCCGGAAGTTGGCGACGCGCGACTACTCGCTGCTGCCACCTTCGGGCCCGTCCGACTGATCGATAATGTCGGCGTGCCCGTCGGCGTTGGCTTTAAAAATATGGGTGACGAGCCCGGCGCTTAAGCCTCCTCGCCCTTCTTGGCGTCATCTCCGCCGCCGTCCTGGATCACCCAGGTGGCGTGCGGGCCACCGGTGGAATCACCGACGAAGATCACGAACTCGCTGCTTGCCACCTCCGGGGTGTAGGAGGAGCAGAAACGCAGACCCTTCTTCGACTCGCCTTCCTTCAGACGGATCGGGTAATCCTTTGCATTCAGCGAAACACGCTGGCCATTCGGGAACAGCGCAACATAACGGTTGGGCAGGTGGAAGTTGTAGGCGTACTCCCCAGTCTTCTTACCCAGCTGGACGTCACCAACAACGCACACCTCAGGCGACTGGCCACCGGCAATATTGCCCCCGGTGATGGTGAAGGTCGTGCCCTCGTAATCGTCGTCCTCGACCTCCAGCTTGTCGCCGAAGGCCTTGGCCTCTTCCTTAGCCTGCTTGTACACCGGCACCACCAGGGACTGCGGCTCGGCCTTCACCTCAAGGAATTCCGGCGAGTCAAAGTCAAACATGCCGTGGTCGGTGCGCTCCCAGTCGTACTGCGTCTGCAGGTTATTCAGCTGACGAGCCATCGGGTACAGCGCTGCACACGGACCATTCGTGCTCAGCTTCACCTTCTTGAACATCGGCTGCGAGCTCGACATCGTGCACTTCTGGCCTGGACCGTACGTGTCAACAGCCAGATCCTGAACCTCATCCGGTACGTCGAAACCATCAGCGGATTCCTTCCACGCCGACAGGTCCGCGTCCTTCGGGGACTTACCGTTATCGCTTGCCTCGGCGGAAGTGTCCAGCGTGACCTCGAAGTCCGAGCCGTCCGCACTAGCCGTGGTGCCGATGCATTGGTAGGAGTCCTTCGCCACATCCTTCACACCGACTGAGTCGAAGAAGTCGCTGCCCAACTCACACTCTTCGAGCTGGCCGCCATCCAGCTTGGACACCAGCGTGTCCTCATCCCAGCCCAGCGGGCCAGTCGGGGAGGGGCGCAGCTTCTGGAAGATCCACAGACCCGCAAAAGCCAGCGCCAGCACCACCAGGATGGTCAGTGCGACCTTGAGGATCGTTGGCACACCACCCGAACCTGCCGGCTTATTGAACTGCGGCTGCTGTGGCTGTCCCGGCTGGGCCGGCTGGGCCGGTTGCGGCTGGCCCGCGCCGTTCGCCGGGCTGGGGGCTCCCCAGTTGTAGGAACCCGGATTCTGCTGGGTCATGGATGTGCTCCTTTAACTCACACGATCAATCAAGCGACGCGCCCTCGGCAGGGTGCACCCCCGCCGAAGTTTGCGAGATTCACAATAGTTACCGTAATAATCCTGGCATGCTTCATGTGTCTAGGCTGAAAATGCTCCGCTATTATTCACCCCTAGACAGCGTGACTGCAGGATTTTTGCCCGCTAGGCAGGCACAACTGCGCAGCGGGGTCTAGTCTGGCAGATGTTTGACGCGGTTGACCCGACCATCTGCGGCGGGATTCGAGAAAGGAAACAGTAAGGACATGGCACACTACGACCTCTACAACTCGCTCGGCCTGGACCGTTCCGCGGATCCCGCCACCCTGGGCGCGGAACTGGATCAGCGCATCAACTCCGGCGTAGCCACCAACCCCGGTGGTGTTGAGGAACTGCGTATCGCCCGCGACATTCTCGGTGACCCGCAGCGCCGCAGCCTCTACGACCAGAAGCTGGATGACCCGAACGCACCGGAGATCAACATTGCTGCTCTCCGCGACCTGGCACAGGCCAACTTCGGTGGTGCTCCGGCCGCTGGCGCTGCAGGTGCAGGTGCTGCCGGTGTCGCTGGCGCCGCTGGCGCTGCAGGTGCAGCTGGCGCTCAGGGCGATGCTGCTCAGGCGCAGTTCGCACAGCCTGGCCAACAGGGCCAGCCGCAGGGCGAGCAGGGCCCGAGTGCTTTTGACAAGAGCCGCGACACGTTCAACGAGTACTCCAAGAAGGCTCAGGAGCGCCTGAACCCGGCAATGGAGAAGACCAAGTCGGAGATCGCACGTTCCTCCATGCCGGTCATCTTGGGCACCGCACTGATCACTGCGCTGGTTATGCTGCTCATCTTCGGTCTGATTTCCTTCCTCGGCGGCGACCGTGACGCAAAGAAGGCAGAGAAGCTCACCAACGAGTTCCTCGAGCTGCGCACCAATGAGGAGACCGAGCGCTGGCTCATCGACAATGCTTTGAGTGATTCGCGTTCTGACATCCTCGACGGCATGAACGTCAACGACGGTTTCTCCGGTGTGGACAACTACTTCCGTGCTTCTGACCCGAAGGCAGGCGAGGTCTTCGACGCACGCGACTTCATTCGCCTCTTCGCCCAGTCTGATGATGAGGGCTACGAGCGCGCCCTGAAGGACGAACTCAACGCTGACGGCGCATACTTTGTCGAGGTCCGCAATGATAACGGTTCTTCCTCCGGTGGTACCGTCTTCGTGGTTATCCAGGACGGCAAGGCACGTCTTGCAGATCTTGATTACTCCGGCGGAAATGCCTCCGACTTCCTCAGCGACTACTAATCAGCCCGATTCGAAAGCTTCACCATGGTTGACTCACAATTTGCTCAGCTCCTGCACGAAAAATACGCGCTGACGGAGGTTGCGGAAAAGGCCACTACGGCTGATTCCACGGTCTTCTTTGCGACGAATACATGGGGCAACAGCACCGCCGAGGTGGAGCTTTTCAACACTCCGGTGGACGCAGACCAGGCAGATGCGATCAAGCAGCTCGCCGGTGGTCTGCAGTGGCTGGAGGACCCGGCCGTGGTGGCCGTCCGTGACTGCGGCGTCACCGAGGACGGCAAGCTCTACGTCCTCCGCAATGAAGCAGCAGGCAACACCCTGCGGTCCATCATCGACGGCCGAGTGAAGTGGGGCACTCCCTTCACCAACCAGGAAGTGCACGGACTGCTCGCCCCGGTGGCGAATGCGGTTGATCACTACAACAACGCCAACCGCTCCGATCTGCTGGCGCGTTCCCTTGATGTGGATTACATGCTGGTCCAGCAGGGCAACCCGAATGTCCCGGTGACGCTTCTGCTCGTCGGCCCGACTCCGGATAAGACAAGCACGGCGGCAGAAAACCGCCAGAAATTCGCCGGGATTGTCTCCGAGCTGACCACCAAGCCGGTGGACGAGGAGTTGTTGGAATCCACCAATTCCGCAAGCGACTACCTGCAGCAGCTCGCGTTCCCGCAGGCCGCGAAGCCAGCTGAAGCAGATGCTGACGCGCAGGCAGCGACCGAGCAGTGGGGTGCACCCGCAGCTGGTGCGGCGGTGGGCGCTGCAGGTGCAGCGGGTGTCGCTGGCGCAGGTGTTGCTGGTGAAGCCGAGGCAGCTGAAGAAGCTAAGCCGGAGCGCCCGAAGCAGCACTTCCCGGACACCAACCCGGGCTTCCCGGCAGTCGAGCCACAATATCAGCAGCAGTACCAGCAGTCCTATGGCTACCAGGACTATGGCCAGCAGGGGCAGCAGCCGTACCCGCCGCAGCAGCAGGAGCAGAAGAAGTCCTCGGGCAAGACCTGGGCACTGGTGATCGCTATCTTGCTGGTGCTCGCGGGCATTGGTGCTGGCGGTTGGTGGCTGTGGGATAACCAGGGCGAAGACTGGAACGGCAAGGAACAGGAAATGGCGGATACTTTCCCGCAGATCATTTCCGAGAAATCCGGTCAGCGTGGTTGGCTGAACATGAAGTGCGAATCGCTGCAGCCGGGTGACGGCCAGGAGGCACGCATCCGTTGCTCCGATAAGGATCTCGGCGTGAGCATCATGGACTACGGCGACGAGCAGAAGCGCGACGCGCAGTTGCCCGAAGGTGACGGCGAAGTCATCGGTAATGAACAGTGCTCGGCACGCTCGTACAAGATGGAAGGCGTGACCCCACCGGCCTACCGGATTGCGCCAGAGGGCCAGGATTCGAAGTACCTGCTCGTCGTCAACGGTGGCGAATCCGAAAGCAAGCGCATGTACCTCAACCTGTGCGAGAAGTCGCGTGGCTAGCCCGCGCGCACACACACGGTACGCACTCGCTGCCACAGCAACAGTGGCGGCGTTGTCGCTTGCTGGGTGCTCGGAAAACCTCGCTGAAACGGAAGAGCCGGTGCTGGGGACACTGTCGCGCACAAGCGAAAGCGAAAGCGAGACCGCGACGGTGACCAGCACGCGCCCCGCTGATCGTCCCGTGGATCCGCAGGACTACGAGCGCGCAGGTATGAGCATTTTCACCTACCACCTCGGCTCGCACACAGGCACGTGCGCAATCAGCCCGCACGGAGTGACATGCCAGGGCGCAACGCCTAACGACGCCCCTACCGTCACCGCCGTCCCCCTGCCCCCGCGCAAGGCGGATGCAATCTATGCGGGGACCGACGGCATGCACTTCACCGTGTTCGAAGGCGTCGGACCCAGCCAGGGTGACCTGCGCCCGGGGCAATCCATCCGCGTCAACGAGAATCACTGCTCGTACCCGGATGATCAGACTCTGCGGTGCAAATCCGGCGATTCGATGAGCTACACAATCTCCGGCGACAACGGTGAAATCACCACCGATGGAGTCGTCAGTGACCCACCCGTGTGGACCCTGCCTGACTATTGGTAAGCAGAAGCGACTACGGTAGGACAGCGTGACTACCCAGGACCTTTCAGAGCAGCAACAGATCCGTCGCGCAAAGCGCGAAAAACTCATCGAGCAGGGCAAGGACGCGTACCCGGTTGAGGTGGACCGGACGACGTCGTTAAGCGAACTGCGCGCGAAATATTCCGTCGTCGAATCTGGCGCTGACGGGGTGACCACCCTCGAAGCTGGCCAAGAAACCCAAGACGAGGTCGCCGTCGCTGGACGCATTATGTTCCAGCGCAACACCGGCAAGCTGTGCTTTGCCACCCTGCAGGAGGGTGATGGCACGCAGCTGCAGGTCATGCTTTCGCTCGCTGAGGTCGGCGAAGAAGCCCTCGCTGACTGGAAAGCCGACACAGATCTGGGCGACATCGTGTCCGTCCGTGGCCGCGTGATCGCCTCCAAGCGCGGCGAACTGTCCGTCATGGCGAAGTCCTGGCACATGGCCTCCAAGGCACTGCGTCCGCTGCCCGTCGCGTTCGCCGACATGAACGAGGAACAGCGCGTGCGCTACCGCTACACCGACCTGATCATGCGCGAAGACGCACGCACAAACGCGCTGACCCGCATCAAGGTCATCGCCGCGCTGCGCAAGTACTTCACGGGCCACGACTTCGTCGAGGTGGAAACCCCGATGCTGCAGACCCTCCACGGCGGTGCTGCTGCGCGCCCGTTCGTGACCCACTCGAATGCCCTCGACATCGACCTCTACCTGCGTATCGCGCCTGAGCTCTTCCTCAAGCGTTGCGTCGTCGGTGGCCTCGAGCGCGTCTTTGAGATCAACCGCAACTTCCGCAACGAAGGTGTGGACAGCTCCCACAGCCCGGAATTCACCATGATGGAGACCTACCAGGCATGGGGCACCTACAAGGAAGGCGCCGAAACCATCAAAGGCGCAATCCAGTTCTGCGCACAGGAAGTCTTCGGCACAACCAAGGTCACGCTTGCCGACGGCACCGAGTACGACCTCGGCGGCGACTGGAAGGTCCTGGAAATGTACCCGTCCCTCAACGAGGCGCTGCAGCGTAAATTCCCGGGACAGCCGGAAGTGACCATCGACTCCACCGTTGATGAGCTCAAGGCCATCGCCGCTGTCATCGGCCTCAAGGTGCCCGAGAACGCCGGTTGGGGTCACGGCAAGCTCGTCGAGGAGATCTGGGAAGAGCTTTGCTCCGACCAGCTCTACGAGCCGACCTTTGTGATCAACTTCCCGGTGGAGACCTCCCCGCTGACCCGCGACCACCGCGAAAAGCCGCGCGTGACCGAGAAGTGGGACCTCTATGTCCGCGGCTTCGAGCTGGCCACCGGCTACTCCGAGCTAGTTGACCCTGTCATCCAGCGTGAGCGCTTCGAAGACCAGGCCCGCCTCGCCGCCGACGGCGACGACGAAGCAATGGTTCTCGACGAGGACTTCCTCGCCGCCATGGAACAGGGAATGCCGCCGACAGCCGGCACCGGCATGGGCATTGACCTGTCTCTTATACACATCTCCGAGCCCACGAGACTCCTGAGCATCTC
>ERZ1031176.153-NODE-153-length-13242-cov-6.789338_pt1 | contig 13242 bp, 12 predicted proteins | sample MGYA00518586_ERZ1031176 | MGnify/ENA primary metagenome ERZ1031176 (study PRJEB33718, sample SAMN03159775) | human skin metagenome | collected 2014-05-20 | study: EMG produced TPA metagenomics assembly of the PRJNA266117 data set (Human skin bacterial metagenome... | reverse complement strand
AACTCTCGACACAGCGATTATGAGTCGCTTGCTCTACCACTGAGCTACACCGCCATGTGTTCGCTGTCGCCAGCAAACAACAGAGCCCCCTAACAGAATCGAACTGTTGACCTTCTCCTTACCATGGAGACGCTCTGCCGACTGAGCTAAGGGGGCTTAAGCCTCTTAAGCGTTACCCGCTCGTTTGAAGCCTTTGAAAGATTAACCCGTCTTATACGTTCGACACAAATCGCCAGGCTAATGCGCGTTTTCAGTGCTTCTATAACGCTTATAACGTGCGCTATTGAAGCCCTTTTTCGCCCTCAAAAAATGAACGAAAAAGGGATCAGCCCAATTGGCTTAAAGTGCCTGTTCACCAGCTAGAACGGCAGCTTGATGTCCAGGTTGAGGTTACCCTTCGCCCACTTTGCAATGGGAGCAGCGGACAGCACGCCTGCAATGAAGGCCAACACTGCCCCAAAGACAGCACCGACGATGACACCGACATTGGCATTTTCACTGGAAGAGCTACTGTTTGCGCCATCAGCACAATCAACGGTCTTCGTATCCTCCGCACCGCGCAGTGCGATACCGTCGGCCACACCATCGTCAGCCCAGAGGAAACGAGTAGTCTCCGCGGCCTTGCCGTCAACGCATTCACCAGTCGAGGTGAACGATGCGAAGCCCTCGTTAGCCAGGTTGGCAAACTCGGCCGGACGTGCCTGGATCTCAGATGCCGGGGCAAATTCAGTGCCGTTGTGGGACAGGAGGATGTTCTGGCCGTCACAGGCTTCGTCGCAAAGCACGCGGAGCTGCTTGTCCTGCTGGCGGTAATCAAGCGCCATGACGCCGGAAAACGGCGACTGGTAGGTCTGCTTGAGTTCAAAGGTGCCGTCTTCCTTCAGATCGAGGAAGTAGACCTTGCCGTCTGCCTCGACACCAACTGCGAAGAGCTTCTGCTCCGGGAGGTAAGCGATGGCTTCCAAGCCGGAGTTCGCCTCGATCTCGCCGACGACCTCTTTCAGGTTCCACTCGTGGGTAGCTTTGAGCTCTTCCGCGCCCTCCTGAACCTCAAAGCGGAGGACGGACGGGCGGGAGACCTTTTTGTCATCGTTATTGCGCTCAGTGGACACATAAATCGCGCCGTCCGGGCCGACCGTGACACCCTCGGCATCCAGGGCACCCGTTCCATCGGCGTACTTCAGCGTCCAGGTACCCGCGAGCGTGTACTTCTTGTCAGCCTCGTTGTAGTCGAGGGCGTAGAGCTTGCCGGAGCCATTGTTCACTACCCATGCGCGACCGTTCTCATCGAAGTCCACGCCGGACATGTCCTCGCCGGCGAAATCGCCGCCAAGGTCAATGTCATAGGAATTGTCGTACGGCCACGGTTCAACTGACTTTTCCGGGGTGTCCGGGGTTTCTTCTTCACTGTCAGCAGCCTTGTTCTTCAGCTGCTTGGTGGCCTCGCCGGTGATAGCGAAATCACCGGTCATGTCAGGGACACGGCCCCAGGTGGAATCGGCTTTATCGGGGAAGTCCCAGGCGGTTTCGTCGATAAGCTTCTTGCTCGCGTCAAAAAGGCGGACCTGATCTTTCTTGCCCCCTAGCCCGAATCCTTCCGAGCCGTCCGGAGTCTGGTTCTTGGTGTGGATGATGTAGTAGCCACCGGACTCGATTGTCGTGTTCTCCGGAATGACGATCGGAGCGTGGGAATCATCATCGTCCAAGATGGACCAGCCGGAGATATCGATGTCCTCGTTCGGGTTGGTGTTGGCCAGCTCAACCCAGTCCGGGGAGCCATTAGCCTCAACCTCGTTAATCACGATCGATGAGGTTGCATCAGCAGCGACGGCAACTGGAACAGCGAAACCAGACAGGGTAAGAGCAGCAGTCGCCGGCAGAGCGAGCGCAGCGCGGAAACGGGAACGGGACACAGGAACTTCCTTCAAAACGTCGAAAACTTGTCAGTGCGCGTTTGAAAATAGCCCCGATTTTTGAACATGCTGCGACATGAAAGTGACACCAACATGAAATGAAAAACACGCACCGTGTGAGATCCACTGTGCGTGTTATTTGGTGGTGCCAGGTAGAAGATTCGAACTTCTGAAGGCTAATGCCGGCGGATTTACAGTCCGCTCCCTTTGGCCGCTCGGGCAACCTGGCGTGCTTGGACTACTCTACAGCAGCCGGTCACAGAAACTACAAATCAGCAGGCTAACGGGCTAATTTTGGACTGTTTAGCCGACACGATCGACGGTGTAGCGCGCGATTTGGCGCATCGCTGCATTCGCCGGAACATCAGGCAGTGCGTCAAGGTGGGAGTCGACAATGGAGAGGTACCTGTGGACGTCGTCAAGCGCGCATTTTCGGCCGTCCGTTTGCTCGATGAGCGTCAGTGCACGCTCCACGTCAGCGTCTTCGGTGAGTGGTCCGGTAAGTAGACCGCGAAGCTCCTTGCCGACTTCCCCTTCGTCGCGCATGGCATAGAGGACCGGAAGGGTGAATACGCCCTCGCGGAGGTCCGTTCCCGGGGTCTTTCCGGACTGGTCGGTGTCCGAGAAGATGTCGATGATGTCGTCGACGATCTGGAAGACCATGCCGATCGCTTCACCGACTTCGGTCATGGTGCGCACCGTCTTCTCGTCCGCACCCGAGTGGGTCGCACCGAGATACGCGGCAGAGGCAATGAGTACGCCGGTCTTCTCTCGGATGACTTCGAGGTAGTGCTCGATCGGATCGCCGTCGCGAGCACCGACGGTTTCGCGCATCTGGCCTGTGACAAGATCGCTGAATGTCTCCGCAAAGTGGCGGACGGTGGCCGTGTCGATCTCACTCATCAAACGCGATGCTTCGGCGAGCAAATAATCACCGGAGAGAATCGCGACTGTGTTACTCCACCGCGAATTGGCGGATTCCACCCCGCGGCGCTTAGACGCCTCATCCATCACGTCATCGTGATAGAGCGTGGCCAGGTGAACGAGCTCCACGATCGCAGCACCACGGATCACATTGTCCGCTTGCGGGTGAGGGCCGAACTCACTAGCCAGCACAGCCATCAACGGACGGAACCGCTTGCCACCAGCCTTAGCCAGATGCGTGACCTGTTCACTGAGAAAGTCCTCGCCGCCGGAGAGGCGCTCAAACATGAGCTCTTCCACCCGATTCAACCCATCGGTAACACGCTGCGCCAAGGCCTCATCGCCGAGGTCGAGCTGCTTGTCGACAGCGGGCGACGTGGGTGTGCCGTTGGTCATCTATCGTCCTTGCGGGGTCGTACGGGTGGGCGTCCCCTTTACCGTAGTCCACACATAAGTCATCTGGCACAATATGTTCGATGAAATCGTTTGAGTGCGTCGTTGTCGGCGCGGGGCCTGCTGGTTCCGCTGCCGCGATTGCTGCTCGCCGCGCTGGCTTTAGCGTCGCTGTTGTTGATGCCGCACCCGCTGGCCGCGACAAAACATGCGGCGATGGGCTGACCCCGCGCGCGGTGCACGCCTTGCAAGAATTAGGGCTGTCCGCCGCACTTCCGCCCTACCGCAACAAGGGGCTCAAGCTGCATGGTTACGGCGGTTCCGTCACGGCTCCATGGCCGGATGGGCATTACGGCACGGAAGGTTCCGCGTCACCGCGCACGCTTTTCGACGCCGCACTTGCCGACCTCGCCTCCGCCGCCGGCGCCGAGATCTTCTATGACTGCCCGGCTACCGACGCGGAATTCGGTGATAGTGGTGAGATCACCGGTGTAGTCACCCCACAGGGCACCCTGCAGGCGAAATGGGTGATCGTTGCCGATGGGGTGCGCTCGCCTTTTGGTAAAAAGCTCGGCCGGAAATGGCACCGGGGCGAGGTCTATGGAATCGCTGCACGCTCCTACTGCTCAAGCCCATTCAGCGAAGAACCGTGGATGCACTCTCACGTGGAGCTGCGCGATGATGCTGACGTGCTCCAGCCGGGCTATGGGTGGATCTTCCCGCTGGGTGATGGAACGGTGAACCTCGGCTGCGGTGCTCTATCCACCGATGCCCGCCCAGCGAAGGTGAACACCAAGAAGCTGCTGCTGCAGTACGCCGATCAGGTTCGCGATGAATGGCAGTTGGGCCAACCGGAAAATATCACCTCTGCCCTACTGCCCATGGGTGGTGCGGTATCCAATGTCGCTGGCCCGAACTGGATGCTCATTGGCGATGCCGCCGCATGTGTGAATCCCTTGAATGGTGAGGGCATTGACTACGGGCTGGAAACCGCCATCATGGCCGTCGACCTGATCACCTCTGCTGGCAAGCAGCCCGATCTGACATTGGCATGGCCTTTTGAGCTACGCCGGAAATACGGCGAAGCATTCGTGCTCGCCCGCACCCTCGCGCGTGTTTTGACCTACCCGCAGTTCCTTCCTGCAGCAGGACCGCTGGCGCTGCGTGGCCTCGGTGGTCGCTACCTCATGCCAGCCGCGGCACGACTGATGGGCAACCTGATCACCGATGAAGACCGTGACCTGGTTGCCCGGGCGTGGCGTCTTTCCGGCGCGGCAGTTTCACGCCTCCGGGACGATAGCCCGTTGTGGGAGCCAACCAACTAGAGCTGCTGTACGGCGAAAAATCTAGCGTTTTTCAGCAGCATGCAACGCCACGATGCCCGCTGCGAGGTTCTGCCAACCGCAGTTCTTCCACCCATTCGCATTGATCGCGTTTGCCAGATCTTCCTGGTCCGGCCATGCACGAATGGACTCAGCGAGGTACTCGTAAGCTTCTGCATTTGAAGAAAAGACCTTGCCCAAAAGAGGAATGACACGGGGCAGGTATTCGCGGTAAATGGTGGAGAATACCGGCACGATCGGGGTAGAGAATTCATTGACCACCAGGCGTCCACCCGGCTTGGTCACGCGGGCCATCTCACGCAAACCCGCCTCAAAATCATGCACATTACGCAAGCCATAGGAGATGGTCACGGCATCAAAAGTCTCATCGGCGAAAGGCAGGTGCATCGCATCACCCACCACCTTGGGCACTGGACGGTGCTTGCCGGCAGCGAGCATGCCCTGGGAGAAATCACAGGCCACGCACCATGCACCGGACTTGGTCAGCTCGACCGTGGATACTGCTGTACCGGCGGCGAGGTCAAGGACCTTCTCCCCCGGCTTCAGATTCAGGCGTTCGCGGGTGCGTTTGCGCCAGTAGCGGTCCAGGCCACCAGTCATAACTGTGTTGGTGATGTCGTAGTTCTTTCCCACTTCATCAAACATTCCCGCAACATCCAGCGGGTTCTTCTCCAGGTTCGCCTTGGCCATAGCACTCGAGTCTAGGGCACAGCCCGTGTAGCGCACCCACTGAGCTGGCCCCAGCGCCCTGCCTTAGGCACGAACTAGCTCGTGAATGGACGACGGTGCTTGTGCGGGTAGCCGTTGATCACTTCGGTGTAGTAGCCCAGCAGCTGGTCGCACAGGGCTGGCCACGTCTTATCAGCCACGGACTCGCGTGCATTCAAACTCATCTGCTCCAAGTTCTCCGGTTTGAGAATCTCGGCAGTTGCAGCGGGCAGGTCACGTTCAAATGTGTCCACATCCAGCAAATCACCGTTGTAGCCCTCCTGGATAAGATCAATCGGCCCACCAGCGCGCGGTCCGATCGTCGGAGTGCCAGAGGCCTGTGCTTCCTGCAGGGTTTGGCCGAAGGTTTCAAACTCACCGGTGTGCACAAAGAGATCCAAACTGGCATATGCTGCTGCAAGCTTCTTGCCGCCCAGCTGGCCCGTGAAAACTGCCGTGGGCATGAGCTTGCCCAGTTCACGGCGCTGTGGGCCATCACCAACGATGACCAGTTGAATATTCGGATCCCCATGCAGCGCAGCAAGACGCTCCACGCCCTTCTCGGACGCCAAGCGGCCCACGAAGCCGACGAGCTTCTTCTTGCCCGTCGGGTCCCACTTCTTGCGCAGTTTCTCCGAGCGACGGCGCGGATGGAAGAGCTCGGAATCCACACCCCTGCCCCAGCGGTGAATGTTCTTGATGCCATGAGCTTCCAGCTCACCAATCGTCACCGAAGATGGAGCAAGCGTCATCTGCGTCGCATTGTGCAGCTTGCGCGCCCACACCCACGCAGCTGATTCGAGGAACCCGACGTGATAGCGCGCGGTGTAGCCAGCAACATCCGTTTGGAAAAGCGCAATCGTGGGCAGCTTGAGACGCTTCGTGGCGATCGCGCCAGCACCGCCAAGCACGAACGGGCTAGCCAAGTGGACGATATCTGGCTTGTATTCGCGCAGGACGCGCGTGATCGTGCCATTCGGCACCCCGATGGGCAGAGAATCGACCAAGGGCACCATCACGGTAGGCACGCGGACGATGGGAAAGCCCGCATATTCCGGAATCTCTTCCTGGTTCACGCGCGCTCCCGGCGCGATCACCACAGCGTCATGCCCCGTGCGTTGTAGATGTTCCAGCACGCGGAGGATCGAGTTGGTCACTCCGTTGACATTGGGCAGGAAAGACTCGGCAATAATGGCGACACGCATGAGCGCATTATTCCTTTAAAGCGCTAATGAAGGTTTTCTTACACGTCAACGCAAGGTGAATTTTCGCCCCGAAACACGTTTTTTACCGATCGAGCTCACCGCCAACCACGCAGCCGCGGCGATGATCGTGGACACCACACCGACAGACAGTGCAGGCAGAATAGCCAACTTCCAGTCACGGCCCTCCACTTTGACGATGTCCGGATTGTTCTTGGCATAGGTCACCCAGACTTGCTGCCCATCGCCGAGCCCGGATGGGTAGAGCAAGCCGTGTGCTGGAGAGTGGAATTTACCGTTTTCATCCTGGTATTCGACGGAGGTCTGCGTCGCACTCACACCAGTAACGGTGGCGATGCCACGGCCCGGGTCGCGCGAGATCGCGTAGTCGTTGTAGGCAGGTCCAGCGACCATGGCAATGCTGCCCAGCATCGCGCACAGGTAAATGACGATGACGAGCTGGTGCAAACGCCGCCGCAGAATGTCCCGCGTCACTTCTTCAGCCGTTCTGCGAGTGCACGACGCGTTGCGCGAGTGGTCACTGCCTCAATCACAGTCACGGGCTCTGGCTTATCGACGTCATCCAGCAGCGCCTCCGTCAGCTCCCCGATACTCTCCACCCTGCGGTAGGAAGCACCGTAGCCTTCCACAATCGACTCTAGATCAGCATCATGTGGTGTGCCGAAAGCTTGCTCGAAGTTGTCACGTACCTCTGGCGCTCCGACTTCGAGCGTTTCGAAGATGCCACCTCCGTTGTCGTTTGCCACCACGATGGTCAGGTTGCCCGGGCGCGACTGGTCCGGACCGATGAGCAGACCACCGGCATCATGCAGGAAAGTCAGATCCCCCACCAATGCCACAGTCCGTGGGGCACGGATCTCATCCGGGTGCAATGCCTGGGTGGCAAGAGCAACGCCGATAGCTTGCGACACCGTGCCGTCGATCCCCGCTGCACCACGGGCGGAATAGGTGTTCACGCCATCAAACGGCATGCCCACGAAGCTGGCATCACGCACCGGATTTGAGGAACCCAGCATGAATGCATCGCCCACCGCGAGAGTGTCACACACGGCGGCAGCAACGTGCAGGCCGGTGAACCCAAAGCTGTCATCGGTAAGCGCATCGCGAACTGTCTGCGCGCCCACATCACCGGCGGCCTCACAGATCTTCAACCACGTATCCGTCGACTGGCCGGTCACATTCACCCGGCTGCCCACGCGGTCCGGACTACCCGTGATGATGTCCGTTCGCGTCAGTCCGATCACCTCAATCGCGGGATCAGCCATGAGAGCCATCACGTCACGGTGCAAGGTCGGGTGCCCCACCACGATCACCTGATCAGGCTTCGTGGATGCAGCGAAATCCCCACCGTCATGGCTGATGGCCACTTCATCTTGGGTGAAAAACCGCGCCGCCAATGGGTGCACCTGGTGGAACGGTGTCGGCGCAGTCGGCTCCGCGATCGTGGGCACATGCTCCAGGCCCGGCACCTCCCACGCCTCATCACCGGCGATGACAAGAGTGTTCTTGGTCAGGTCGACGTCAACCACCCCGTGGTCCACCTGCGCCGCACCGGCACTGACCACTGCGCGCTGGCTCTCCGACGGACGCAACCGCCCCGGACCGACCCGACGTGGCGTGCCTGCTGGCTCCGGCAATTGCTCGGGCACGAGCGGTGTATCAAAGGCGACATTGATGTGCACCTGATCCGCAGCAAAACTGATTGCATCCCCCGGCTCAGTCACCTGCTGTGTTTCGGCATAGCGCCCGAAAATGCCCTGCTGCCAGATTGTCTGGGAGGCACCGGTGCCCACCAGACGCTCCGGACGATCAGCACTAATGATCGCCAACGGTACATGCGACATATGCGCCTCAACCACAGCCGGGTACGTGTTTGCCACAGCGGTCCCTGATGTCATCACCACACCGACATGGCGGCGCTGCACACGGGCCAGGCCTAAGGCGGTGAAAGCGGCCGCCCTTTCGTCGATACGCACGTGCACAGTGATATCCCTGCGGGCAAGCAACGCGTATGCAAGCGGTGAATTGCGCGAACCTGGGCACAACACGACATCTGTGACGTGCGCTGCGAGCTCTTCCGCCACAAACGCCGCGAGCTGGGTGGAAGGGTACATATCCATATCCTTAACGGGCATTCAAAAACTCATCAATGCGATTGAGCAGGTCTTCCGCATCCTGGCGGTACTCATCCGGCACATCGGTGGGCAGCTCAGTCGGGAAATCTTCCGGCAACGACGGCAGAACCGGATCCTCCCCCGGGGTACCATCCGGATTCTCGTCGTTGTTCTTCTCACGGTCACGCTTGAACAACTCATCCAGCAGACTCGACGGTGTCGTGGTCACCGTTTCTGTCTGCGTGATCGTTGCTGGCGGCACCTCCGGCTTATTCGCCCGCGTTTCCGCACCACGCCACAAAAAGAACATGGCAATGGCAGCCAACCCGAGCAGGAAAGCCAATACCGCCATGACGAGACCGGTGTTGATCCCACCGGACTTCTCCGCGGAAGTCGGTGCTGGCTGGTACGGCTGCTCATACGGCTCATACCCGTCGTAGCCCCCGTAACCACCGCCATAACCGCCGTACTGCGTTTCCGGATAATCCCCCTGGGACGCATAACGCGCATCCCCCTCCCCCGGCATGTACTGGCGCGGGGAAGATTGGGAATGCGCGGAAGAATCGGACGGGGACAAGTAACGGGTGTTCATGTCAGCGGCATCATCGCCGCGACCATGACGATCACCACGGTCGTCGGGCCGCCCAAACTGTCGAGTCTCGTTATCCATGGGGGTCATTCTAGACCCCACCATGGACCAGGCCCGTTACGGAAGCGTCAGACCGAAGACCGGAACAGCGATGGCGTAGGTGGCCAGGGTGACCAGGACCAGGCCGATGACGTTCAGCCAGACACCGCCCTTGATCATCTCACCCATGGTGACGTAGCCGGAACTGTAGGCAATCGCGTTCGGCGGGGTTGCAACCGGCAGCATGAATGCACAGGTTGCGGACAGTGCAACCGGGATGGTCAGCAGCAGGACGTTGATATCACCAGATGCCGTCAGACCAATACCAACTGCGACACCGCCCATGATCGGCAGGAAGGTCGCCGCGGTCGCGGTGTTAGAGGTCAGCTCCGTCAGACCCAGGATGAGAGCGCCGACAGCAGCGATCAGCAGAATCATCGGCAGACCCGCAAGCCCCTTGGAAGCCTCACCGATCCACAGAGACAGACCCGACTGAGAGAACATCGCGGACAGCGACAAGCCACCACCGAAGAGCAGCAGAACATCCCACGGGATATCCTTCGCGGTCTCCCAATCCAGAATGCGCGTGCCATCCTTCTTTGCCGGGATGGTGAACATGAGCAGACCAGCGATGATACCCACAGCAGCATCGTCGTAGCCGATCTCCCAACCGAAGTAATCAATGCCCAGCGGGACGAAGACCCAGGACAATGCGGCGGCGACGAAAATGATCGCGGAGAGAATCTGGCCGGTGGTCCACCCGCCGAGCTTGTCCAGCTCGTCGCGGATCAGTTCCTTACCGCCCGGGATCTCATCAATCTCGGGCTTGAACACGTTGATCAGCACGACCCACGCGATAAGAATGAACAGAACAGCAACTGGGACGCCAACCAGCATCCACTTGGCGAAGCCGATCTCAATATCGTGCGTTTCCTTCATGTAGCCAGCCAGCAGCGTATTCGGCGGGGTACCAATCAGGGTGCCCAGCGAACCAATGGATGCGGAGTATGCAATAGCCAGCATGAGGGCGGTAGCGAATTTCTTCTGCTTGTGCATGCCACCGACGTGATCAGCAGTCAGGGTCAGAACCGAAACACCGATCGGCAGCATCACCACAGCGGTAGCCGTATTGGACACCCACATGGACAGGAAGCCAGTAGCCACCATGAAACCCAGGATGATGCGGCGCGGGCTTGTACCGATCAGCTTGACCACCCACAGCGCCAGACGACGGTGCAGGTTCCAACGCTGAATACCCAGAGCCAGGAGGAAGCCACCCATGAACAGGAAGATTGTGGATGAGGCGTACGGGCTACCGACCTCTTTAAACTTCGCCACATTGGCCAGTGGGAACACTGCCAACGGGATAAGCGCGGTGGCGGCGAGCGGGATCGCCTCAGTCATCCACCAGATAGCCATCCACACAGCTACGGCAGCGACAACGCGCATGGTCTGAGCGGTGTACTCCACCTCCGGATCAGCACCGGAAGATTCGCGCACAACATCAGCCGCACCAGACGGGAAGATGAAGTAGACAACAGCTGCAGCGACCAGGCCCAGGATCAGGCCAATGAGTTGACGGCGCCAAACACCCTTTTCTGGCGCTTCGGCGAGATCGCCATCCGATAGTTCCGTGGCGTGCTCCGTCACGGTGGTTGAATAACCTGTGGTCATGATGAGCTCTCTTCCTGTATTCGAGCTAAAGATTTCCTACGCATAACTTAAGACAAATGTCTCCCACACACTAGAAATCACCCCCGGAAGCCCCCAAACCAAAAGGTTTACATGCCCGATTCGGCAGAGAAGTACCCCATGCATCGGTGCAACCGTTGAAACCACCAGTCTTTGCGCTGCCCCGGCGCGGCCAGGGCTGCAAGACGGTCAGGATCCGGGGCGACCTCACTAATACGCATGCGACCATCCACAAATCCAAACGGTTCGGCGACATCCTCAACGAATAGCCTTTGCGTGGCCAATCCCGCCGCCTGCGAGCCGGTTACCTTCGCCGCGATCAGACCAGCGTGAATGCCCACCGCAGTGTCGAGTGCCGAGGCCACGGTCAGTTTCAACCCGAGATCCCTACTGATCTGCATCAGCCGTTTCACCCCGCCCAACGGTGCCACCTTGGTCACTGCCACATCAGCAGCATTCAATTCAGCAACTCGGTATGGGTCGGTCACCTTACGGATCGACTCATCCGCCGCGATCGGAGTGTCCACCCTGGCACGCACCTCCGCGAGTTCTTCCACCGTGGCGCAGGGCTGCTCGATGTATTCGAGTTCCCCCAACGCTTCGGCTGCGCGCACTGCTTCATCAACGCTCCACCCACCATTGGCGTCCACACGCAGGGCCGCTTCTGGGCGGGCGGCACGGACGGCGGCGACGCGAGCGACATCGTCGGCAAGCGTCTGCCCTTTTTCCGCGACCTTGATCTTGAATGTGCGCGCCGACGGATAGCGCTCGAGCACCTCCGGCACCCGATCCGCATCGACCGCAGGAACAGTGCCGTTGACTTCCACCCAGCCATCGCCAGTATCAAGATCCGCATAGCCTTCGAAGGCCGCTTCCAGGCCAGCTTTCAGCCACGTCGCGGCCTCCGCATCGCCGTATTCAACGAAGGGCGCGAACTCGCCCCAGCCCGCCGGGCCGTGGATAAGCAATGCCTCCCGCGTCGTAATCCCCCGAAACGGCACTGCCATCGGAAGGGCAACGACGTGGGCGCGGTCGAGAATGTCGTCTATTTTTTCTCTACTCAATCCCAAATCACCTCAAGGCCTTGTACGTCACTGAAGGCAACATCGCGTGTGATGAGCCGATGACCTTCAATCAGTGCCTGCGCCGCAAGCATCCGATCGAAAGGATCACGGTGCTCCCAGTCCAAACTTCCTCCCAGCAATGCATGCGACGTTGAAATATCTAAAGGTTGTGCCCCTAATTCCGCCACATATCTTTCAAAATTACGCACAAGGAAATCTGCGCCAGGCAATTTCCCTAGCCTGAACTTCGTTGCGATCTCCCATGCTGATGCTGCCGATACGAACAGACGGTTCTCTCGCGTGCGCATCACTTCGAAAGCTACCTCCCCCAACCGCGTCGGGTCCGTTAAACCCCACATGAACGCGTGAGTATCAAGGATATAGCTAGCGCCCTGTGTCATTCCCACGCCTCCAGTTCGCTCTCGGGGAGATCGTCGAAAAAACTGTCCGGAAGTGTGTAGTCAACAAAACCGAGGGGACGAGCCACATCGACCTCAAGCGGAACCATTCGCGCCACAGGTCTTCCGCTCCGAGATATCACCACTTCCTCCCCTGCCTCTACCTGACGGAGAAGCCGGGAGAAGTGCGTCTTTGCGTCATGGACATTGATGCTTTCCATATGGGCTCCTCCTACTTGCTCTTACTTAGTCTACTTTTGTGGACTAACCCTACCACCGGCGCTCGACTATCCCCTGCCTGCAAAAGCTTCGGGAGATCACCGTGGACTCCGTGGGATCCGTAAGATCACAGCCATGCCTTACTCCACCGCCCAGCCTTTCGACGCCTCCCAGTGGAAACCCGTCGACGGCTTTGATTTCACCGACATCACCTACCACCGTCACGCTGGCGAGGGCCGCGCGAACGGCATCGTGCGCATCGCCTTCGACCGGCCGGAGGTGCGCAATGCGTTCCGCCCACACACGGTCGATGAGCTGTACCGCGCGCTCGACCACGCCCGCCGCGACCCGTCCGTCGGCGTCGTGCTGCTCACCGGCAATGGCCCTTCGCCGAAGGATGGCGGTTGGGCGTTCTGTTCCGGCGGCGACCAACGCATTCGCGGCCGTTCTGGCTACCAGTACGCAACCAGCCACGACGGTGATGTGGAAGCCGCCACCGCCGACCACGTCGATGAAGCCCGCGTGAAAGCCGAGGGCGGGCGCCTGCACATTCTTGAAGTCCAGCGCCTGATCCGCACCATGCCCAAGGTGGTCATCGCCGTTGTCAATGGCTGGGCCGCCGG
>ERZ1031176.150-NODE-150-length-13336-cov-7.186884_pt1 | contig 13336 bp, 8 predicted proteins | sample MGYA00518586_ERZ1031176 | MGnify/ENA primary metagenome ERZ1031176 (study PRJEB33718, sample SAMN03159775) | human skin metagenome | collected 2014-05-20 | study: EMG produced TPA metagenomics assembly of the PRJNA266117 data set (Human skin bacterial metagenome... | reverse complement strand
GCATAGTTGCTCGCGCCACGGCATTTGTTCCTGACTTGCGGTCGGTTTTTACGCTCTTGGTTCGCGGCTTGTTCTTCCTGTCAGGTGTGTTCTTTTCTATTGAGCGCTTCGTAAACCATGAGACCTTGGCACTTTTGATGAAGTTGAATCCGATCTATCAAGTGCTCCTAGCGGTTCGAACAGCCGTACTCGATGGGCAATCACCAGAGATGTTTACTTGGGTATACCTACTGGGCTGGAGCTTGGGGCTGGTGTTAGTCGGTTTTATCTATTTCTGGAGGGCGGAGGCTCGTTATGGAAACATTCGATAACGCCACGATCGTTGTGCAGAATGTCCAGCACACCTACACGATGAGCAAATCCGGCTCAGTCAACACTCTCCCCTTTAGCCGAAACAAGGTTCGCGTTGAAGCGTTGAAGAGTATTTCTTTTGTGACTTTCAAAGGGGAATCGGTAGGGATTCTGGGCAGAAATGGTTCCGGTAAATCCACGCTTCTTTCAATCATTGCGGGTGCGTTAAGTCCAACATCGGGAAACGTGTATGTCTCGAGTCGTCCGACTCTCCTGAGCGTGTCAGCGGCGCTGCAAGCAACTCTTACTGGCGAACAGAACGCGCGTCTTGGCCTACTCGCGAAGGGTTTTTCTCCTAGGGAGGTGAAGCAGCTCTCGCAGGAGATTAACGAGTGGACCGAACTGGGCGAAGCTTTTGACCGCCCGATGAAGACATACTCGTCGGGAATGAAAGCACGACTGAAATTTGCGATCGCAACTGCAACACCATCTGAGATCCTGCTTATTGATGAAGCGCTTTCAACAGGTGATTCAACTTTCGCATTGAAGGCTCGTGAACGGATGGACGAGTTTCTAGATAACAGTGGCACCGTCCTACTCGTGTCGCACTCGGCCAGCCAAATTCGTCGGCAGTGCAAGCGAGTCATTTGGATTGACCAAGGCGAAGTGGTCGCTGACGGGGCGGTCGGGGATATCGCACCTAAATACGAGGCATGGAATAAGGCTCGGGCGAAGAAAAATGATGAGCGGGCGTCTGAAATAATGGACGAGGTCAAAGCCAACTATGTGCAGAGCAGAATACTTCTAAATTCGAAGATTCCCGATTATTAGCGCAAGAGGGTGCACTGCTCGACAGCGGTATTCGTGGTAACCATAAAACATTGGCTGAGATTTTTAGCCACCTAGATTTAGATACTCAATGAAGGAGTACGGTGAACACCAATGAGTGATTCTTCCAAGGTCGTGACAATTGTCGGACAGGGCTACGTCGGCCTTCCTCTCTCGCAGGCAGCGTCCGCCGCTGGGTGGAAGGTATTTGGACTCGATGTTTCCGATGCTGTCGTGGCCCGACTCAATGCTGGAGAATCTCACATTGACGACCTGAGCAACGAGGACATCGCTGCCATGGTTGAAAACGGGTACGAGGCGACCGTTGACGCAGCTGTTGTCTCAGAGTCCGACGTTGTGGTTATCTGTGTGCCTACACCGCTCGGAGATGCTGGTGCACCTGATCTCAAGTTCGTAGAGTCTGCCTGCCAGAACGTGGGAGAGCACCTCGTCAAGGACACGCTAGTCATCTTGGAGTCGACGACTTATCCTGGCACGACTGAGGACTTCTGTGTGCCGATTCTTGAAGGAAAATCAGGTCTTCGCGCTGGTACCGATTTCCAAGTCGCTTTCAGCCCCGAGCGTGTTGACCCAGGTTCCAAGCACTTCGGCATTAAGAACACGCCGAAACTGGTCGGCGGAGTCAATCCCGTGTCTGCTGAGCGGACTGTAGCCTTCTACTCGGATTTCGTAGATGAAGTCGTCCCGTTGAGCGGTACTCGCGAAGCTGAGTCGGCGAAGCTGCTGGAAAACACTTTCCGCCACGTCAACATTGCTTTGGTGAATGAGCTGACACGGGTTTTCCACGAGATGGATATCGACGTGTGGGAAGTGATCAGGGGCGCTGCCACCAAGCCCTTCGGCTTCATGAAGTTCACTCCTGGAGCGGGTGTGGGGGGTCACTGCATCCCGATTGATCCGGGCTACCTTAGCTACGAAGTGCGCCGCAATCTCGGGTATCCGTTGAGGTTTGTTGAGCTTGCACAGGAAATTAATAACTCGGCACCTAACTACGTTGTTCAGCGTATTGCAGAGCTATTGAATGCTGACCGCAAGCCGATTTCCGGTTCGACCGTTCTATTGCTGGGTGTTACCTACAAGCCTGATATTTCTGATCAGCGTGAGTCTCCGGCAGTTCCTATCGCAGAAGAACTGCTGAAGAGGGGAGCCAACCTCAAGTACCACGATCCGTTCGTAGAAGGATGGAGATTGAATTCTGGGGACGTAATAGATCGATCTAATGATCTTAAAGGTGCTTTGAAGGCAGCCGATGTAGTTGTGCTTCTACAGGCACATTCTCCTTACGATTTAGAAGCCATTGAAAGCACTGCCAAGTTGTTCCTTGATACAACGGGGAAAGCCTCAGAGCCCGGCAGCCGACTTTAAGTGGGGCGTGCATTGAAAATTGACGAGGTTGGAAAAAATCGAGTTTTGAGGAGTCGAAAAGCTCGCAATATTACTCGTTTTGCACTCAATAAAGTGGCCTCGGTGCGAAACCCATCGCCCCGAGATTTCCAGGAAATGGGAAGAAGGGTGCGTCGAGGATTCCCGACGAGGCCGGACTCGCTGAGAATACTCCTTGTAACCAGTAACGGCGCTGGTCTGGGTCATTTGAGTCGAGTCAATGCGGTTAGTCAGTTTCTGACGGCTGACAGTCTCATTTACACAATGTCCAGCGCCTACAAGGTCCTGGGACGTCCTCCTCATGGAATCATCTACTTCCCGTCCTATGGGGATTTGGGAATGGCGGGGAGTTCTTGGAATGCGATGATGCGTGCCCACTTCAAAGCTGTTTTTGATGCATTTGATCCTGACGCAGTTGTTTTTGATGGAACCTTCGTTTATCGGGGGGTGGTTGAAACAGTAAAGAAGTCCCCTTGCCCGTTGATTTGGATCCAACGAGGATGCTGGCGTCCTGAAGTTGATGCTAATTCCGATCAACGACACAATGCTTCAAAGTATGTGGATTTCGTCGTTGTTCCAGGAGATTATGGGAATAGTGAAATTGTCGACGAGCGTAGCGGTGTTCCTACTGCATACACTAGCCCGATCGTTTCTACTCAATCTCTAACGTCACTGAGCCGTACCGATGCAAGAGCTGAACTTGGATTACCTGAAGGAAAGAAGATTTTTCTTGTTCAGCTAGGGGCTGGTCTGATCAATGATACGAAGAGTATTGTTGATACGGCTATATCTGAGATTAACTCCCTTGGGGATGAGTGGATGCCGGTTTTGGCGAAGAACCCACTATCGTCGACCCGTGCGACCGAAGTTCAGTCTGTTCAACGATACCCCTTGGCGCAGTATTTTAATGCCTTTGATTGCGGAATTTTTGCTGGTGGTTATAACTCATGTCAGGAAGCTGTAGACATGGGTTTACCATCTATATTTGTTCCAAATCTGGAGACTAAAACTGATGACCAAGCACGCCGTGCCAAGGGCATAGAGGCTGCCGGATACGGGTTTGCTGCGTTAACAGAAGCAGAAATTAGAGACCGTATTCGTCTCATAGCTGAGGAATCAAAAAACCTAGATATTCGGAATAAGCTGTCCACGGCAGAGCCCGCGGAAGGAGCTTTAGAGACAGCTAGGATTGTGGAACACATAGCTCGATACGGCGAGTAGTAGAACTTGGAAGCCAGTCTCAAATTGGTGCGAATGTACATGCTGCATGCGGTAAAGGTAAGAGTGGGGATCCTGTGAATTTTCTTGGGCATACACGTTTCAGCGTTATGGAGCCTAAATCGCCATCATGGAGATTGTCACGGGCCTCGGGTCGCACAAGTGTCGAAGACTACACAACATCGCTTTTTTCAGAAGCGCGTTTGAAAGAGCGTTCAGAAATCTTCTTCACCTATTCTTTGCCACTGCTAGACGCTGCAAAGGGCGAACACAAGGTTCTGCATGTGGTTAGCTTTTCTCACCATCTACCGTTGAAATATAAAGCGATGCTTTACGACGCTGAACAGCGTTATTCTTGGCTGCACCTCGATGAACAGCGGCCAGGTTCCAAAAAAACTGTATTGGACAAGGTTGCAATAAAATTTTTTGGTGAAGGAGCTATCTACGCAGAATATCGACTTGATGACGATGATTTGTTGGGTGTTTCCTTCTTCGATGACTTGATTCCATACGTAACAAAAGAGAATGTTGGCTCGCTAGTGTCGTTCGGCTTGGGAGCCCAATCATTCTTTGACGGTAGTGTCTTCGTGCAGCCACGGTTAGAACACCGTCCGAAAATCGCGATCGGTCTAACCCGTATCTGTGAAATTGAAAACAAGTCCGTAATTGGTCCGAGGCGTGTGGCGCACACTAAAAGTGACCTTTACAACCCAGTAATTCTTGACAGTAGGTCGCTGTCGTTTCTGCACACGATCCATCGGAACCAGGACTCGGGAGTCGACAAGCCAAAAGGAGACATGGCTCTGAGAATCCGAAATTACCTCAATCAGCCTCGAGTCAGCGTTGAGGATTTGGAGATAGTTTTCCCAGGAGTTCCGTTCGACCCGAAGGGGAAAGTTGGCACCCGTGTCGGGGATTCGAGGAAAGCCACAATCAGGGAGTGGGTGAGTGCCTTCTCAGCGGGGATAAGATTGCTTACGGGTAAACACTGGTGAGCTCTACGGTGGTCTCGTCCATGACCGAGGAAGAGTTCGGTGGTTGGGACTAGTCAAATTGCGGCTATGGACGCTCGTATTCTATTTGCCCAGAGCGAATAGTTTTCGTCCTTGTATTGGTCTTGCCACTTTTACCATAGGCGGTCTCGAGTCAAAAAAGAATTTCGCAGTAGGATGTCGCGCCATTGTGGTTTCATATTTTGCAAAAATACTATGTTATGAGGGGAAATAAGATTCGATTCGTCTGTATTCTCGCCGAGAATTGGCCTATTTCAACACCCTACCGAGTTCTAGAAACGGAGCATTTACTACTTATACACGGTTAAGAAGCTTGAACTTCCGCAGGCTGCGTGCACACCTTCGATGCGAACTGGCAAATTAGGGCCACTATCAAACTAATCGCTCTGCCTTGCGTGAAACTTCGAATGAGCTAGCTACTGGCGGTAAGTCCCTAGAGGCGCAGATCTCCAGAATAAGAGTCTGAGCGTCGTTAACAGTGGATCTTAAATGCTCAAATTTGTACTGTGGTCAGGCGTTCTTGGTTTAACACAAAAACTATTAGCAAAGGCCATAAGCTGTCAGGTCGACTATCCGCCGGAACTGAAATGTTTTTTGCTAGAAGTTAGCGTTGGAGAACCAGGGCAGGTAGGACGCAATGCGTGTTATTAGTCTTATTTCTGCTTTTGTCCCGGAAGAGCTGGAAATCAAACTTTCAAGACGTTTCAGATTGAAAACAGTAGCGGCATCATCTGGATGCTGTTTAACCCACACATGGATCATCTCTCGAGCAACTGGCTCGTACGCGATTCTCCATGCTGGTATTCCAATTTTTTGAGCTCTAGATTTGTGAGCTTTGGTGACAGGTACTCTAGGAACTACTCCGAACGAAACTCGTTCAGGTTGCATCTTATCTGGCTTGTCTTTTAGCTCCTGCGGTGAGTAAGAGACAAGGTCAGGGAAACGAGGATCCGATTGTACAGTGGGACCAAATTTCTCTGAATCGAATCGAACCTGAAGAGCTTTGGGTAGGAGACGACTATAAAGTTCAAATACTAGTCGTCCGTCATGGCGATCTATTAGCGGAAGGCTCAGCGAATATCGCAGTGCAGAAGGCGAATAAAGTACCGATCCCTGCTTCACGTAGCGGGATGTTTCCATGAGGGTGTGTGCCCCGAAGTATCTTTGGCGAACTGCCGCATAGAGGTAGTCTCCGATAGCATCTTCTCGAACACCTAGGGATCGAGCGACTTGGAGCTTGCTGTCTACGCCTTCCGAAATTTGCTCTATGACGCTCTGATTGAGTATTCCGGTCTCCGAATGGTGAAGGCGCTTTCCCCAGATTGAAGAAAGGATAGAGCGTCCATCTTTTACATCAAGATTTTCTAGGCCCGAGGAGTAAAAAGACCTCTGAATACCACCGTACATACCGGTGAGAATAATTCCTTCAGAATGGAGTGTGGATTTGAAAGGAGCGTAGTGTTTCATGCCCTGTGAACCAATCAAAGCGACGGCTACCGATTCGAACGCAGTTCGCGGAACCACGGGAGTTCGCAGCCCAGAATCACTTGTCATTCTTAGTCCGAGGTGTTGAGCAACCTCGCTTGCAATTAAGTTCTCACGGCTAATCGAATTACCGGCACAGTAGAACCTGAAATCGTCTGCGACCGAGGCTCGCACGAGCGTCGCGGCAGACAATCGGCTATCTCCACCAGCGCTAAGGTGTGCAACCTTCGGGCCGTCGGATTTGGCAAAGGCTCTAGCATTCGAAAGCATTTCTTCGACGATTAAGTCAAGAAGCTCTTCTGATGGAACAGACGACCCAAGTTGATCCCAAGGCGTGGATCGATATTCTACTGTGCTTGAACTTGAACCGGTCATCTCAGCGTATGCGCCAGGCGGAAGTGATTGAATTTCTGAATAGCTGGAGTCAGCTCCCAACCCTCCAGATTCCGTCGCTATTAGTTCGGCGAACCAAATTGGAGACTTAGTCAACGGCAAACCGAGCCTGCGGGCCGTTTCTACTAGCGCCGACATGCTTGTGCTAATCATTTCAAAACCGTTTGACTTATAACTGTAGATAACTCCGCCCCCAAGGGGGTCGGGCAAGATACGGGCGATGCCTTTAACGGTGTCCAATGTAAAGACACCTATGGCTCCCCGAACTTCGCTGAAGATCCCGATTAAGTCGCTGCAGTTTAGGGATGCAATGTCAGTTGGGCGTTGAAGCAGAGTCTCTTGGAAGACCCCAATTCCATCTACGTGCAGGATGCTTTCGTTTGTATCCGACCTAGCAGGAATCGTAGTTGTCCCAACGAGATATAGACCCTCAACAACTTTGAATAACTCGAGGTCAGGAACCTGTTTCTTAGTCTGTATAAAAACCGGCGGAAGAAGCTCTCCTCCTCTGATCTTCAGAGTTTCGTTCCCGCCGGCAAGATCAGAAGATTCCTGTGTGAGTGTCAACGTTTGCCTCCAAAATTAGCGTTAAGTTATAAGCAGTAAACACAAATGCCCACGGGTAGATGTTCTTAATCTACCGTGTATCGAGCCGGTCCACTCTCGAGTGCCGAGAGCATCGCAGTGAATCCTTGATTGTTACTGGGGCTTGTGACGTACGAATTTGGAAATTCTGAAGTGAATATGAGGTCAGTGATGCCAAGCGCCTTTGCGAGCATCATGTTCAGATTGCGACTACCGCTCTCAACTTTCTGCATAAGTGTTCTTTGGAAGCTGATGGGAAAATTCCGATCAGCGTTCGGTAGTTCGCTGATCATATTTAGAGACTCCTGTAATCGCAGGAGCATCTCTTTTCTAGCATCAAAACGTGGATTATTACGGCGTTTGATCAGTGCGGACGCGATAACGTCCTTCTCTTGAATTTGGAGCTCGTTGTACTCTTTTAAGAGTGGAGCAGGATCATCCAGCCATGTCGAGGGGCTCGGAGCTCGTCGACCGAATAGGGCAGAATGATCCCAAGGGCCATCATCAAAGGGGAGATCATTCAGCTCGGGGACGAGTCGCTCTACGATGTCATGGGCTATTACGCCGGCAAACTGTTCTTCTTCAGAAAGTAGACCTCGAGCACGTACGAAATCTACTTGACTAAGGGGAAGAAGCGTTAGGGATCGTTTCGTGGCGGAGTCCCTTATATGTCCAAAGTGGGCGCGATTTCGGTAGTTAGCAAAGCGACGGTGTAAACCTTCGGCAAAATCGTCGGATCCAAGATGAAGAAAAAGCTCGACTAGACGCTTCTCAAGGTCAGAGCCGATGGTTCCCGGTAAGTTTCGTTTCCCATATAAGTAGTTTGCTAGATGACCTGCTTGCTCAAAGATCGTGGAGTTTGGTGACGGGGTAATGGTATTGAGGATGGTTCGAACAGCTTTGAAACCTCGAAATGTTTCACCTGCTCCGCCACGCAATTCAAGGAGCCATTCGTCGGGCATAAAATGTATTGAGCTTGGCCGCAACTCAAAATTCTTATTTGAAAAGTGGGATTGCCACCCTTCGATTCCCTCATTGAATGTGAGACGAGTTCGTGTTCCTACCTTCGGCGTGCTCCACTGCATTCCGTATCTCTTGGCCATCGTTGCCGAGAGTTCGAGGTCCCTCTGGAGACCAGGTCGTGATGACTTGGAGCGGAATGTTTTGGGATTGACGGAAACGACTCGAAACTCTTTAGCTTTGCCGGAGGCGACGAGCATCGCAAGAATCATTCGGGAATCCCTGCCACCAGACAAACGGATTTCTCTGTTCTTCAATGGTAGCTGGGACGCTGCTTCAATCTGTTTGAGTGCTGATTCGATGCCTCTATCTAGGAGGTCCTCATAGGGACGATCAGGCGTTTCGAACAGTGTGGATGGCAGGACGCCACACCTATCTTTACCCAGCACAAGTGCCTCTCCGGGAGAGAGTACGCGTACATTGGCAAGATTCGTGCGAAAGGAGCCGAGGGTCCGGGTCCACGGCCTTTCAGACACAAAGTTTCCGACGATATGAGTCCAATCCGGCTCGATGGGAACTTGGTACTTCCGGAGCAGTGCTGCCATGCCTGCAGCAGAGGCAGATGCAAGTGCGACATTCGTGCCATGCGAATCTCGGATCAACGTGTAGAAGATTAATTGATAGCCAAACGGGTCTGAAGCAATAGCGATGTCCCCAGAATTTGCCTTGCGGAAAACGCCGACCCATTCGCCATTCGTGTTCTCTGCATCCTCAAGCGAAGGTAAGACGTTCAAGCTGCCACCGACGCTAACGGAGTTGGTGCCGTAGGCTATGCCGTCAAATCTTTCACATACAAAATCGGAACGGTTCACGGAAATGTTTTCGTCCCAATCTCCCACTCCGTGGACTTCAATGTTTAGACCTATTTGGCTGGTCACTGATCAATCAGCCCTTTTCTTTATTGAGGATTTAGTCATTTTGCCGTCGGGATTGTGTGTTAATCGGTCAACCGTTCTTTGAGGCCGCTGAAAGCCGTTCTAGGAACGCGTTCTTCCCAAAATTTGACAAAGCAATTTGTCGCGCAAGATTACTCTGCTGCTCATATTTGTCTGGATTTGACCAAAATGATGAAACGACGTCTCGAACTTCATGAGGTTCTGCATACACGGCAGCTCTCCCGAAGTTTTCTTCCATGTAGTGCGGAAGAATCACCACGAGTCCCTTGGCCATTGCTTCGACTGTAGCCATTCCGAATGACTCAGTAAGTTTATCTGAGTGGAAGTAGACCCAGAAGTCCAAATCATCAAGGAAATCGCTTACAGGCAACCCGTTGAATGGGATAACTTCGGCATTTGTACTTACAATTTCTTGGGCTTTGGGACTAAGGGACTGTATGCCACCCATTACCTTCACATCGAAAACGTCATTGCTTCTGTAGACATCTCGATATGTCTGCAACGCTGATGGCCATTTGAGAGCGTTATCTCGGGTATGACGTCCAACAACGGGCTTCTTGCTTGTGTCAATAGGCCGCCGAGGCTTGATAGAGCTTAAATCGAGGAAGCCTGGCCACAGCTCGGACGTCAAACGATTGCTGTGTGTTAGAGGGGTCAGTAGGGATCTGGTTAGGCCACTCTCAGCTCTTATTTCCGGAATAATTCCAAAGATAGCCTTGAAATTCTCTGCTACGTTCTGGACATCGGCTCCGTACCCTTTTCCTCCCTTCAAGATAGGGGGGTTATTTACAACTACGACACCTTTTTGGGTCGTGAAATTTGAATGCAGATTGTCCGCAAACTGTAAGACACTCAAATGCCGCACAAGGAGAAGGTCCGTGTCAAGCTCATCTGAGAGGGAAAGAACATCAATGTCGGGGCGTTTTGCTAGCTCGAGGGCGCGGGGAGTTACGGAGGTGGATCCTGCATTTAGTGGCGAGAAGAGATGCAGCATGCCAACCTTGAAGCCTGCATTCGCCGCAGTTTCGATCTCATTGAGAGTTAAGGTGGACGTTCCTCCGGGGAAACTAAAATCAGTTGCGAAAACCGCATCGTAATGCCCCAGATTTTTGCCACGGAGACCGGGCATCAAGTTTTTCGGTCGAGCAAAACCGAAGTCAAGTTGTCCTTCGTTGAGAGAATCGTGTGCTGCTTGATATGAGGCTTGGTAGAAAAGCCGGCTTGGATCGATATAGCCTCGATTGATTTCTCCTGCAGTGAGAGAAGCTTCGTGGGTACGGGTGAACGAAAGTGGGGTCTTGAGTAAGACTTCAACCGGCCTTCCTGTTAGCTGAACTAGACGGTCTCGAAACTCTGCATCTGCACCACGGTTTACTTCATCCCAGGTGCCAATTTGGGTGAAGATGGATTTTCGAACCATTAGTGACGAAAAGTTGGGCTGAGCATAGGATGGGTTGTTATTGATTCGCGTGAAAAAGAGGTCCTCAGTGGCACGTGCATGACGAGTCATATTGCCCGGAACCTTTGGGTTCTCCATCAGATGCTTCGCTTGAATTTCGAGCTTCTGTGGGTGGGACCAATCATCGTCATCATGGACTGTGATGAAGTCGCCACAGGCGATCCTTAGAGCTCTGTTTCTGGCAGGGTAAGCCCCCAAATTCTCTTCTTGTCGAACCAGTTTGAAGTCAGATGGAAAACGGTCAATAATTTCTTCCAACTTTTTGAAGTTTTCCGTTGAAGAGCCATCGTCAACCACGATAACTTCGATGTTCTTCCAAGTCTGCTGGTAGAGGCAATCGAGCGTAGTTTCGATATATCTAGAGCCTTCGTAGCTTGGAACAATTACAGAAATCATTGGCCCATCAACGGATCTTGGGGTCGATGTTGCGGCAAGTTGATCGAGCGGGTGCAACTCGTGTTTTTCGTGCGACAGAGTAATGGGGGCGAGTTGTTCTTCGGCGAATAGACTGTTCAACGCGTCTTGCCATTCCGGAGAGGATGCCCCATGCTTCTCAGAAATTGCGTTGAGCTTTACTAGCGAAACATGAACGTTATCTCTTCTGGTTATGTTGGTATTCTTAAGGAACCGGTGCGCTTGTGCGGACATACCAAGGCGCTGGAGGACTTCAGCGTAAATATAGATGTCACTGCGGCCTAATACCTTTTTCCCGAAAACCTTTTCAGCAGCATTGAAAATGACTTCAGCATCTTCTAGGTCGCCCCTGTCGTTTGGCTGATTAGCAATTGTTCTTGCCAAAGTAAGAAGAAGTTTGGGGTTCCATTGCCTTGCGGCTGTAACTCCTGGAAGCATGCCCATTCTTTGAGCTCGAAGAATTGTTACAAGCTCGGATCGATTGTAATGGAGGTTTGTGGCCGCTCGCGCGAAGACATCTCGCATAGATGAGCTTTTTGAGCGCAGTGCAAACGTTTCAAGTTTGCCTGGATTCTTACTTGCACGCTCAGCGTATTCGAAGGTTGGGGCGATGCCACCTAGAAACGGCTGTATTTCGAGGGAATTTCCTACAGGCTTCAGCGCAATTAATCCCTCTGGGGCAGTAGATGTATGTGCCGTCTGGCTCTGAATGCCCTGGCTCTTTCGAGCTTGTAGAGTTTCCTCACCCCTCAGTGAGCTGGGCTCTGAAATAGGAGACTGAATGATCTTTGTAACCACATTTTGTGTGGTTGGTCGTTGTCGTCTGAAGTCTCTCGCAACCTTTACTAGGTATCTGTGAGTCACACCGGCAATCACTAGAAGTGCGGCAATCGCAAGCGATAAAAATGCAAGTCCAAAGTTCTGAAGATCGAAGATGCAGAAGATGAAAGCAATGAGTGCTAACAGTAAGCCTGCTGCAGTCAAGAGTGCTGTTTTGCTCTTCAATTTGGTTGTTCCTTTCGTTATCTAATTGTTGGCTAAGCCAGGTGGTGGTGCGGTGGGCTCGCTTGCGTAACTACAACGAATTGTAGGCGCTCAAGTCAGGGGTTGATTGGTGTGTGGTATTCAGATTTTGGCGTGGTGTAACGCCAGATGATTCTGTCACTTAAGGCACCTTAACCTGCCGGTGGATATGAGATGGTAGGCCTTTGATGGCTAGTTCAGGCTAGCAGTCTTGGAAACATGAAAAGAATGGTCTCTTGCGTAATCGTTGATAGATGATCAGCGCGGCGCTTCCTGAGATTCGGATGCAAACGGTTTACTTTCTGTACCAAGGTTATGAGTTATGGTCGCCTTTGCTTTCGTGGGCGGAGTTGATCGCTAGTCGTCCTAATTGGGACTATGGATTTTTGCCGTATGACCTGGGGTACAGGTTTTGGTTTTCACTGAATTTGTTGGAAAATCAGAAGCTTCCATTAATAGGGGTCTTGCTTATCCGCATTGGAAGCGGAGTTCGCGGATTTGCCTAGGTAAGTCCCTGAAGATGTAAAAGCGCGGACCCTAACCTTGAACTAGCCCCCGAAAGTTGGACTGGTTTAATTCTAGGCTGTGAGGGGTTCAAGGGTCTGATTCCGATATTGCATCGGGGTCAGGCCCTTGAGTCGTTGTTGGATGCGTTCAGTGTTGTACCACCTGATGTACTCGTCGATCGCCTGGTTGAACTCTGCGACAGTGTCGAAAACTTCTCCGTGGTACATCTCTGTCTTCAAGTGTCCAAAGAAGTTCTCCATGACCGCGTTGTCGTAGCAGTTGGCTTTACGCGACATCGACTGCACACCACCGTTGTCATGAATCAAATCCCGCCAGGACCAATGCTGGTACTGGAAGCCTTGATCGGTGTGCATCATCCACCCGGGTTCAGGCGCACAAACCGCGATCGCCTTGGTCAAGCAATCGGCGGTAAACGCTGTCGACGGCGATGTAGCAACGGTGTGAGCGACGATGGAACGGTCGAACAGATCCATCACCGGTGACAGATAGACCTTGCGGCCTGCGACTCTGAACTCGGTGACGTCGCTGACGAAAACGGTATTTGGCTTATCCGGGGTGAACTTGCGGTCAAGTTTGTTGTCGGCGATGTGGCTGATCGTCCCGGTGTAGGAAACATAGGGCCTGCGTTGGCGGATCTTGGCTCGAACGCCCATCTCGCGTATGAGTTTGTAGACGAGCTTATGGTTGACCACCCAGCCTTGGTTACGCAGTTCGAGTAGTACTACGCCGGTAGCCGTAGCGATGCTTGTTACGTTCGAAGCTTTCCCGGATCGCGTCTT
>ERZ1031176.145-NODE-145-length-13649-cov-5.906282_pt1 | contig 13649 bp, 12 predicted proteins | sample MGYA00518586_ERZ1031176 | MGnify/ENA primary metagenome ERZ1031176 (study PRJEB33718, sample SAMN03159775) | human skin metagenome | collected 2014-05-20 | study: EMG produced TPA metagenomics assembly of the PRJNA266117 data set (Human skin bacterial metagenome... | reverse complement strand
ACTAGATCGCTCGTCGGCAGCGTCAGATGTGTATAAGAGACAGTCAACATGGGGAGGCGTGATCTCGGGGATCTCCCAGTCGGGGAAGAATTGGGAGAGCCATTCCAATAGCCGCGAGAGGATCGGGCCAAGAATGATCACCGCGATCGCCCAACCGGCCTTACCCATGCCTTCAGCCATGGGGATCAGCGTGCGCTTGACCGGACTGGATTGCATCATGTCCCTGCGGCGCTGTCCACGCGAATCAGCAGGAGGGTCGAATTCTACGACCGTGGGACCCTCACGAAATTCAATCTGCAGGATGTCCTTGAAAAGATTGACCTGCACCTTCAAATGTGGCTTTTCACGGTCGGTGCCCAAACCGATGAATATTTCCAGCTTATCGGTGGCACCCTTTCCATACAGCGGAATGCGGGTGGCACCTTGGTCGATGCTTTCGTACTGGTGTTGGACTTCGCCGTTGACTAACACCTGGAGGCGCAAAGGGGGATTACCTCGGAATTCAGACAGGCGTTGCCAGGGTTTCGCATCGGCCGCGGCACGCTGACCAGCATCAGGAGTTTCCGCAAAACGCTCCGGAAGCTCCCCGGGCCAGGCCGGGTCGAGCGCACGGAAATCTTTATCAAACCCGGAACGGACCTCAATTCGGCCGTATTCCGGGTGGTCAAGAACCCATGTTTCCATATTTGTCATTGCGTCTATCGCTTCCGCGTCGCTATCTGCCATTAATTTGAATCAGTGCCCGCGAGCAGTGCTGCCAGGTAGTTGAAACCGCCAGCGATAATGACGGCACCGAGGAAATAGATCAGCGTTCCATCGTTGAAATACAGCAACTTGGCACCAAGAAAACCAACGCCCGCGAGCAGTGGCATCGACCACGTGGGGCGGAATGTCCAGCCGTCGATGAAACCGAATAGGGCAGCGGTGCCAAAGATCAGGCCGATCGAGGCCATCGGAGCGCTCTCAGGGCCGACGGCAGGAATCAGCACCCACGGCGCGAGCAGATACACCGCGAACATCGCGAACAACGTGGCGTACTGCCAGCCGTGACGCTCAGGCTGTTGCGGGGCTTGCTTATCGACGTCTCCCGTGACCGCTTCACTCATGCCGTACCACGGTAGGCGTGCGACTGGATTTCGTCTATTCGGCGCGAGTGTACGTGCGGCCCGGAACCGGATCGATCATCTCATCGAGGGTGCCCGGGCGCAGACCTTTTGCACGAAGCCCGTCGATAATGCAGGGCGCTGCATCTACGGTGCTCGGGTGAATATCGTGCATGAGGATCACGGAACCAGCCACAGCGTTCTCCACTGCCTTGCGGCACGTGATGTCTGCGTTGCGGTTCTGCCAGTCGAGTGTGTCCACATCCCACAGTGCAAGCGACATGCCACGCTGGCCTGCTACTGCGGCGACACGGTCATTAGTGGCGCCATAAGGCGGACGTAGCCAGCGTGGCTTTGATCCAGTGGCTGCGTTGATGGCATCGCTGGTGGTGTCCAGCTCGGCGCCAATGCGGGCGTCGGAAAGCGCGCTGAGCTGCGGGTGATTGTAGGAGTGGTTGCCAATCGTGTGGCCTTCCGCGCGCGTGCGCTGAAGAATCTCCGGGAAGGCTTCGGAATTGCTGCCGATGGTGAAGAACGTGGCCTTGGCATTCTTGCTCTTCAAAATATCCAGTAGACGGTTTGTCGTTTCTGGTGATGGGCCATCGTCATAGGTCAGCGCGACGGTATTGGTGCATACCGGCGGAGCCTCAGGTGCGGGCTTTCTCCGCCCATTCTCATCGCGGCACATATCTGCGTCGTTCGACATCGGCTTCGTTCGCGGCAACGGCGAGTGCTGCACCGGGCGGTACTGCTCCGGAATAGCCTTCTGCACATCCGCAGGTAGCGCATTATATGCCTGACGCATGCCGTTTTGGATTCCCGAATCAATAGCGCGTGCGGCTTGAGAGCCTTGAGAGCTCAGTGCCGTGGGATCCGGTGCTAAAGACGGGGCATTGGCAGAGGACAACGGTGAGGCCGTAGCAGAGCCAGCGAATAGAGCAGCGGTGAACAGTGCCAGTGAGGCGATGACAGAACGTTTCACAGTGGGTGGTGCACTTTCAATGACAAGAGGGGGAAGAAACCGAAAGCGAATTGATTATGCTTCTTGCCCCTGCCTCTTGCAAGGATCTACACACCTTTTTCCCCCTTTCATGGCAGGAGAAAATCAGGCAAGCGGTTGGTGGTTCATGCGACCGATACACTCTGTGGCATGTCAGATAACCCCAACAGCGCTGTAGCGTCTGTCGACCCGGTGGCACGCGTGCTGCCGCTGTTGGGATTGGCGCATCTGGACCGGGCTTTTGATTATCTGGTCTCGGAAGCGCAATCTGCTGATGCGCAGCCAGGGGTGCGTGTGCGGATCCGTTTCGCTGGACGTCTCGTTGATGCTTTAGTGCTCTCACGTGAGGCCACGTCTGATCATGATGGCAAGCTGCGATTCATCGAGCGCGTTGTGTCGCCGGAGGTGGTGTATCCCGAGCGGATGCGCACCCTGGTAGATGCTTTGGCGGACCGCTACGCAGGTACACGCTCGGACATCGTCAGATCGGCGATTCCTGCTCGCCACGTGAAAGCGGAAGCGACCGATACTTCCACGCCGTGGGAGGAGCTCGGATCGGTTGAGGAGCCAGACCTGTCAGGCTGGAGCGCCTACGAGCATGGTGAGTCCTTCGTCGATGCAGTCGTTGCTGGAACGGTTGCGCGTGCTGCTTGGCAGATCGCGCCTGGGGACGACTGGGCGGGAGCGCTGGCTGCACTTGCCGCCAAAATCGCTTCCGACGGCGGTGGCGTGCTCATCGTCGTGCCGGACCAAACGGATGTAGACCGAATGGATGCGGCCCTGCGTGAGATTGTCGGGCCGCGCCAGATCACCACTCTCACAGCGTCTTTGGGGCCGCAGGCGCGGTACAGCAGGTTCCTTTCTATCCTTCATGGCCAGGGACGTCTTGTCGTGGGTACTCGTTCAGCTGCTTTTGCGCCAGTAGAGAACCTGCAATTGGCAGTGGTCATGTTCGACGGTGATGATTCGCTGGTTGACCCGCGCGCGCCGTACACGCATGCGCGTGAAGTGCTCACCACGCGCTCCGCGGTGGAGAAAGCTTCGCTCATCATTGGCGGTCATGCCCGCACTGCGGAGACACAATTGCTCGTGGAGTCCGGGTGGGCGCACAACCTCATCGCGCCTCGCACGACGCTGCGCACCCGTTCGCCTCATATTCATGCAGCGGGAGACAGTGATTTCGAGCTAGAGCGAGACCCACGGGCGGGGGCTGCTCGGCTGCCATCGGTAGCTTTTGAGGCGGCCCGCCGGGCACTCGCTGACGATAAACCCGTTTTATTCCAGGTACCGCGCGCAGGGTATGTGCAGTCTTTAGCGTGCGGAATCTGCCGTACTCCGGCGCGATGCCGTGCATGCAATGGTCCTTTAGGTTTGCCGTCGGGCAATGAGGCTGCCGCACCCACGTGTCGGTGGTGTGGGCGGATGGACAGTTCTTTTGTGTGTCCGAATTGTGGCTCGCATCGCCTGCGTGCCGTGGTGGTGGGTACGCAGCGAACGGCCGAGGAGCTTGGTCGCGCATTCGCGCCACAGAAGGTGATCGCGTCATGGGGCGAGCGGATTCATAAAGAGGTCGCGGATGCCCCGGCGATTGTCGTTGCTACTCCGGGGGCTGAACCACGAGTGGCGAATGCCGGTAATTATGGTGCCGCGATTTTGTTGGATACGTGGGCGCTTTTGGGGCGGCCCGATCTGCGAGCCACGGAGGAAACGATGTCGAAGTGGATGGGCGCCGCCACTTTGGTGGCTTCGCACAATAAGGGCGGGGAAGTGGTCGTGGTTGCGGATCCCGCCTTGCCGGTTGTACAGCACCTGATCCGTTGGGATGCTGCCGGACATGCAGCCCTTGAACTCAATGGGCGACGCGAGGTTCGTTTCCCGCCCGCGGTGCACATGGCGGCAGTGGACAGTCCGCGTGATTCGCTGAACGATTTTCTGGAGCACATCGATCTACCAGTTGAGGTAGATATTCTCGGACCCGTCGACCTGCCGGCAGGAGTGGATCTTCCCGGCGAGTGGGACGCACGGAAATATGGCACAGCCCAGCGTGTGCTCATTCGTACACCGCTTTCCAGCCGTACTGCGCTGGGCAAAGCATTGCGCGCTGCTGCCGTGAATCGCGCGACCCGCAAGCAGGATCTGCCGTTGCGCATCCAGGTCAACCCCATGCACATCGGCTAACGCAGCGCACCGACTGTTGCCACGTAGACTTGGGCGCCATGACCATTCGCCCCATCAGGATCTTCGGCGATCCAATTTTGAATACGCAGGCAACACCAATCGAGCTTTTCGACGACGCGTTGGTCCGCCTTGTCCACGACATGCTGGAAACCATGGACGATGCCGGTGGTGTCGGCTTGGCGGCAAATCAGATCGGCTTGGCCCAGCGCGTCTTTGTCTATGACTGCGATGGTCTGCGTGGCGCACTGATCAATCCGGAATGGGAGCCGATTGATGACATGGTGCAGATCGGGCCCGAGGGGTGTTTGTCCATTCCAGATCTGCAGGCCGATGTGGCCCGCCATGAGACGGTCGTGGCACGTGGCTTTGATGAATTCGCCAGGCCGGTCACCCTGCGCGCGAATGGATTGTTGGCGCGCTGCATTCAGCATGAGACGGACCACTTGGATGGCGTGCTTTTCCTGCGCCGTCTTCAGCCCGAAGTGCGCGCTGAAGCAATGGAAATGCTTCGTGGCATGGACTGGTACAAGGGCGAATAAGAGAGCACTGGCGAAGAAGAGATAAAAGGACGGTTGAGAAAATGCGCGTAATTTTTGCAGGAACCCCGGAACCCGCAGTGGTGGCGCTGGAGAAACTGATCGCCTCGGAGCATGAGGTCGTCGCCGTGTTCACGCGCCCTGATGCGCGGAAGGGACGTGGTCGTACCCTGCACCCGTCGCCGGTGAAGGCGCTGGCCCAAGAGCATGGCATCGAGGTGCTTACTCCGGAAAGACTGAAGGGCAATGAGGAGATCAAGCAGAAGCTGATTGAGCTTGCTCCTGATGTGATTCCGGTGGTCGCCTACGGCAATCTGATTCCCGAGGACTTCCTCGGTATTCCTACACACGGTTGGATCAACCTGCACTTTTCACTGTTGCCACAGTGGCGTGGTGCTGCGCCTGTTCAGGCGGGGATTTTGCATGGGGATGAGTTCAGCGGTGCGACGACTTTCCGAATCGATGCCGGTTTGGATACCGGCGATATCGTCCTTCAAGAGAAAGAGCGCATCCGTGATGACGACACTGCTGATGATCTGCTGACTCGTCTTGCTTATTCGGGAGGCGATCTGCTGGTCCGCACCATGGATGAGCTGGCAAGTGGTCAGGCCACGTTCACCCCGCAGGAGGGTGAAGGAACCTATGCGCCCAAGATCAGCAAGGAAGACGCGCGCATTGATTGGACTGCACCAGCTGATGTAATTGACCGGGCTATCCGTGCGCATACTCCAGGCCCTGGTGCGTGGACGACGCTGAATGATGATCGCGTCAAGATCGCTCCTATCACGGTTGATGCAGCCCATGGGAAGCTTGCGCCCGGACACGTTGCGGTGGCAAAAAACGCAGTGCATGTGGGAACCGGCACGGATCCGGTCACGTTGGACAGAATCCAGCCACCTGGAAAGAAGATGATGGCTGCTGCCGACTGGGCACGTGGCTTGCACGGCACGGAAGAAACAAAGGGAGTGATTTTTAAGTGAGTGGCGGATTCCGGTCCCGCACGAAGCGTGCGAAAGAACAGGCTGAACAGGAAGCGATCCACGGGCGAGGTAGCCGTCAGCGCAATAGCCGGGATAATCGCTCACGGCAGCGCGATGATTCCCAGCACCGTTCACCAAATATCGGTGACCCAGCACGCCAGGCGGCATTCGATGCCGTGTTTCGGGTGGAAACAGAAGATGCCTTTGGCAATTTGGTTCTCCCGCAGCTTCTGCGCGAGCGAAAGGTCACGGGGCGTGACGCGGCATTCGCCACAGAGATCGCCTACGGCACATTGCGGAATCTCGGCGTGCTCGACGAGGTCATCGGGGATTGTTCCTCGCGCTCATTGCGTGATCTAGATCCGGTGGTGCTCACCGCGCTTCGTCTTGGCGCGTACCAATTGCTGTTCACGCGTGTCGACGCCCACGCGGCCGTCGACACTTCTGTTCGCCTCGCCGAAGCAGCAGGAGCGGGCAAGGCGAAGGGATTTGTCAACGGTATTCTCCGCACGATTTCGCGCACGAGCTCCGAAGCGTGGATGGATAAGCTCACACCAGATGAGGGCATTGCTGCGGTGGCTTTCCGCACCGCACACCCGAAGTGGATCGCGGAGTCTTTCGCACGTGTTGTGGGCGAAGACGAGTTGGAAGCCGCACTTGAAGCTGATTCGCAGCGTCCGATCGTGCATCTCGTTGCCCGTCCAGGCGAAATGTCTGCTGAAGAGCTCGCTCTGGTCACTGGCGGCGAGGAAGGCAGGTACAGCCCATACGCTGTCTACTTGGACGAGGGCGGTGATCCTGGTTCGCTCGCACCTGTTCGCGACAAGATGGCAGCAGTGCAGGACGAAGGATCCCAACTGATCGCGCGTGCTGTGGCTGAGCTTGAAGTCGAGGGAGATCAGGGCCGCTGGCTTGATCTGTGTGCCGGACCTGGTGGCAAGGCAGCACTCATGGGTTCGCTCGCTGCGATCGACGGTGCGCACGTCGATGCGGTCGAGGTTAGCGACACCCGCGCCAAGCTGATCCGCACGACTACCGAGGGAATGCCCGTGACGGTGCATGTCGCTGACGGGCGTGATCCGGGCCTGGAACCAGGGTTCGACCGTGTGCTTGTCGACGCCCCGTGCTCCGGCCTCGGTGCGCTTCGCCGCCGCCCGGAAGCGCGTTGGCGCAAACAGGAGGCAGATATTGCGGAGCTCAATGAGCTGCAGTCGGAGCTTCTGGCTTCCGCAGTGAACCTAGCCAAGCCTGGCGGCGTAATCGTCTATTCCACGTGCTCGCCGGATGAAAGGGAGACGCGGGGGATCGTGGATAAGCAGCTCGCTGAAGGCAACGTCGAGGAGCTCGATGTCCGTGACGTATTGCCGGACATGGGCGATCTTGGCCCCTACTTGAGTGCGCAGATGTGGCCACACCGTCACGGCACCGATGCGATGTTCGTCGCTGTGTTGAGGAAGCGAAGCGATAGTAGTCAGGCCTGATTTAGGCCAGAGGATAGACTGAAAGCCATGATCTACATTGCTCCGTCGATCCTTGCAGCTGACTACGCCAATTTGGGCGCGGACGTGCAGAAAGTGCCGTCCGCGGACCTCCTCCACGTTGACATCATGGACGGCCATTTTGTGCCTAATCTTTCCTTTGGTCCGGACGTGACCAAGGCTGTCGACGGAGTGACCGACCAGTTCCTTGATATTCACATGATGATCGAGGAACCGGAACGCTGGTTTGAGACCTATATCAAGGCTGGTGGCGATCGTCTGGTCTTCCACATCGAAGCCACCGATGATCACATTGCAGCCGCGAAGCAGCTCCACGATCTGGGCGTGCAGGCTGGCTTTGCTATCAAGCCGGGCACCCCGATCGAGCCGTACCTCGATGACCTTGAGCACTTCGAACAAGTCATGATCATGAGTGTTGAGCCGGGCTTCGGCGGGCAGAAATTCATGCCGGAAGTCTTGAGCAAGGTGGCTACCGTGCGTGAGCGCATTGAGGAAGCCGGCTTGAATACCTTGATCGGTATCGACGGCGGTATTTCCACATCCACCATCGAGCTGGCTGCGGAAGCTGGAGTCAATGCCTTCGTGGCTGGTTCCGCTGTCTTCGGCGCAGAGGACCCGGCCGAGGCCGTGGAGACTCTCCGCGATCTGGCCACCATCGCTGCCCAACGGTAGGAGCTTGCCGCGCATGTACAGCGAGATGCCCGCTGCAGTTGAGCATGCCATTGTTACTGCGCGCAATGCGGGACAAAAGGTACGAGGAACGACCAGCCCGAACCCGCCCGTTGGCTGCGCGCTTTTCGACGCCGCCGGCATCATCGCCGTCGGTGCCACCGAGCCCGTCGGGGGCCGTCACGCCGAACGTGTCGCCCTGGACACTGCGGCTGACATTGCTCCGGAACGTGTTCGCGGTGCCTCGCTGGCCGTGACCTTGGAGCCGTGCAATCACACAGGCAGGACCGGTCCCTGCACGGAAGCGATCATCGCGGCAGGCATTCAGCATGTCTACTTTGTGCACGCTGACCCCAATCTTTTGGCCAGCGGTGGTGCGGACTATTTGCGCTCCCATGGGATTGACGTCACACAGGTGAATTACCCCATCGAAGGATTGGAACCGTGGCTGGATTCGGTGAGATACGGTCGTGTCTCCGTCACCGCGAAATTCGCTGGAACACTCGACGGTTTCACCGCGGCACTCGATGGCACGAGCCAATGGATCACCTCGGCTGAGACCCGACAATACGTGCATTACGACCGTGCAATGCGTGATGCCATCATCATCGGCACCGGGACCGCAATCGCGGATAATCCATCGCTCACCGCTCGGGAACCTGACGGATCGCTGCTTGAGCGCCAGCCGCGACGAGTGGTCGTCGGCAAGCGAAAAGTGCCTGAAGGAAACCTGACTCGACTTGGCTTCGAGCAATACGCCACCCCGGAAGAAGCGTTTGAGGCATTGTATGAAACCGGTGCTCGTGACGTGCTTGTAGAGGGCGGCCCAACGCTGATGCGCAGTGTGTTTGAGCTTGATGTTGTTGATCGCATCACGGCATATGTTGCGCCGATGCTGCTCGGTGGTGGACGCGGACTGCTCGATGGTCCTTTGGCCGAAACACTCGCTGATGCCCCACGTTTTGCGATGAGCGATGCATTCACATTCGGCGAAGACGCCATCATCGAGCTCCGCCGGGCGCGAACAAACGGAAAGGAAAAGAACTGATGTTCACGGGACTGGTCGAAGAAGTCGGCCGTGTGGAAAACCTCGAGGAGCTCGGCGATTCGGTCCGGCTGACGGTACGCGGACCTTTGGTCACCGAAGATGCTGCTTTCGGAGATTCCATCGCGGTGGACGGCGTGTGCTTGACCGTCATTGACGTAGCTGATGGCTGTTTTAAAGCCGACGTGATGCAAGAGACCCTTGATCGCTCACGGCTGGGCAGCTACACATCTGGCGCGCGCGTGAATCTGGAGCGAGCACTCGCTGCTGGGGCGCGGTTGGGTGGCCATATTGTGCAAGGGCATGTCGACGGTGTCGGCGAACTGCTCTCGCGCACCCCATCAGAGCACTGGGAGGTGCTGCGCTTTAGCTTGCCGTCCGCGTTGAACAAATATGTCGTGGAAAAAGGCTCGATCGCGATCAACGGCACTTCGCTAACTGTTTCTTCTGTTGGCGACGGTTATTTTGAGGTTTCACTTATCCCAACAACCCTGGCTGATACCACCTTCGGCGAGCTTGCAGTCGGTGAGCCAGTGAACCTGGAAGTAGATGTGGTGGCCAAGTACGTTGAGAAAATGGTGGAGGGCTACCATTAGTTCCTATGACGGACACCCTGCGACTCGATTCAATTGAAGATGCTGTTGCGGCTATCAGCCGTGGTGAAGCGGTCGTGGTGGTGGACGACGAAGACCGCGAAAACGAAGGTGATCTGATCTTCGCGGCAGAACACGCCACACCGGAGCTCGTCGCCTTTATGGTGCGGTATTCCTCCGGCTATATCTGCGTGGCTATGGAAGATGAAGCGGCGACACGACTTGATCTGCCGCCCATGGTCGCAGTCAACGAGGATGCGCGCAGCACCGCGTATGCCGTGACCGTTGATGCGGCGACCGGCACCACGGGTATTTCTGCCCGCTCTCGCGCGGAGACTATCCAACGCCTGGCAGATCCCACCCGTACTGCCGCTGATTTCACTAGGCCCGGCCACGTGGTCCCGCTGCGCGCCCGCCGTGGTGGCGTGCTTGTTCGTGATGGCCATACGGAGGCTTCTGTCGATCTGGCCCGCCTCGCCGGCTGCCAGCCAGTTGGCGCGTTGTGTGAAATCGTCTCGGAAGAAGATCCGACCGATATGGCACGAGCTGATGAACTGCGTCGTTTCGCTGATACGCATGACCTGAAGATGATTTCTATTGCGCAGCTGATTGATTACCGGCGGCGTAGCGAGCACATCGTTGAGCGTGCCGTAGCCACGTCGCTGCCGACAGAATTCGGACCATTCACGGCGTACGGCTACCGCTCCTTGCTGGATTCCACTGATCACATCGCACTCGTCGCCGGTGATATCGCCGGGGGAGAAGATGTGCTGGTCCGCGTCCACTCTGAATGCCTGACTGGCGATGTGTTCGGTTCACTGCGATGCGATTGTGGCCCGCAGCTACATGAATCGATGCGTTTGATCCAGGAAGCTGGCCGCGGTGTCATCGTTTACGTACGTGGCCATGAAGGTCGGGGAATCGGCTTGACTGCCAAACTTCAGGCCTACCGCCTACAAGAAGAAGGGCTCGACACCGTGGATGCGAATATCGAACAGGGCCTGCCTGTCGATGCCCGCGAGTACTCCGTCGCCGGCCAAATCCTGGCGGACCTTGGTGTGATCTCCGCCCAGATTCTGTCCAATAACCCCGATAAAGTCGGTGCCTTAAGTGGTTATGGCCCAGTCATTTCCGGGCGTACCCGCATCGAAGTTGTTCCATCCCCGGACAACATCAGCTATTTGCGCACTAAGCGCGACCGAATGGGACATGACCTTCCCTCGGTGGAAAAATGGGACCAAACGTACGGCAATTAGAATCACTTCCGTACGGATACGCAGACGATAAATCGCGATTCTTGATGAAGGAGCAACCATGATTTTCGGCGCACCAAATACTTCTCCCGACAGCATCGACGCAGACGGGATGCGTGTGGCCGTCGTTGGTACGGAGTGGAACTCGCAGGTCGTGGACATGCTGATTGATCGCGCTGTTGAGACTGCTGAGGGGGCAGGCGCACAGGTGCAGGTCTTCACTGTCTCCGGCGCCATGGAACTGCCCATCATCGCGCAGGCAGCAGCGAAGCGTTTCGACGCCGTTGTGGCACTCGGCTGTGTCATCCGCGGTGAGACCCCGCACTTCGATTATGTGTGCCGTGCCGTCACCGATGGTCTGACCCGTGTCGCACTGGACACCTCGGTGCCGGTGGGCAACGGTGTGCTGACCGTTGATACCTATGACCAGGCTGTTGCTCGTACCGGCGGCCCTAATGCCCGCGAGGACAAGGGTGCGGAGGCACTGCTTGCAGCACTGGGCGCAGCCAATGTGATGAGGGACATTGAGCGCTTCCCGCTGATGAAGCTCACGCGCGGCGACGCACACGACGCCTGGTAAAACTTAAGTTTGAGCCAACGCTCCAGCGGTGGGTAATATGACCCTTCGTTGGGGCGAAAATAACGGGAAAAGGCGGAAAAGAAAGTTGAGCAACGTGGAATCTAGCGCGGAGAAAGCCCCGGTTAGCGACCGCGATATCGCTTTCTACAATGCCCTTGACCCACACGCGGTCACCTCGACAAAGCCGTGGGAGATTGAGATCACGTCTCGCTACCTGCGTCGTGTCGCATTTGTCGCTGTCATCGTGATCATGGCCGCTCATATCTTTACTGGCGTAGTGGTGGATACCGAATTCACGGGTGCGGCGATCACGACCCTGGATAAGCTCGCATTCCCAGGAATCGGCCTGATCCTGTCCATTGCGGTGTGGCTGGGCCTGTCCCGCCCGCGCGTCCGCGCGAATGAGGACGGGGTAGAGGTGCGCAATATCATCGGCACGCGCTTCTACCCGTGGGCAGTCGTCTACGGCCTGTCCTTCCCACGCGGTTCTCGTCTTGCACGACTGGAACTGCCGGAATTTGAATACGTTCCACTGTGGGCCATTCAGTCCGGTGATAAAGAGCGCGCCATCGAGGCAGTGACTGAATTCCGTCGCATCGAGGCCCGCTACATGCCGCAAGACTAGGGAGGGCCTGCACGCTGTGGTCAACCCAGCCGAATACCGTCCGGCACCAGGCACGATCCCAACTGAACCGGGTGTATACAAATTCCGGGATGGCGCCGGCCGCGTCGTCTACGTGGGCAAGGCGAAGAATCTTCGCGCGCGCCTAAACAATTATTTCCAACCCCCTGAGCAGCTCCACCCGCGCACCCGCCAGATGGTGTTCACCGCCTCCAAAGTTGAGTGGACCGTGGTGGCCAGTGAGGTTGAAGCGCTGCAGCTCGAATACACGTGGATCAAGCGGTATGACCCGTGGTTCAACGTCATGTACCGCGACGACAAGACGTACCCGATGCTCGCGGTCAGCGTGGGGGAGAAGTATCCACGTGCATTCTTCTACCGTGGGCCTCGCCGCAAAGGCGTGCGGTATTTCGGCCCGTTTTCACACGCGTGGGCAGTGCGCGAAACTCTCGATTTGCTCACCCGCGTTTTTCCCGTACGCACCTGCTCAAACGGCGTATTCAAACGCCACGAGCAGCTTGGGCGACCATGCCTGCTCGGCTACATCGACAAGTGCTCTGCGCCATGCATTGGGCGTATCGACGAAGCCGAGTACGACGAAACCGTCGCCGGCTTCATGGGCTTCATGTCCGGCCGCACTGACCGCGTGGTCAAAGGTCTCACCGACCAGATGATGGAGGCCAGCGAGAACCTCGAATTCGAAAAAGCTGCACGGCTTCGCGACGACCTCGGTGCCGTAAACAAAGTCATGGAACGCCAAACAGTCGTTCTGAGCATTGATACGGACGCCGACATCATCGCTTTCGACACCGATGAGCTGGAAGCCGCCGTGCAGATCTTCGCCGTTCGTGAAGGTCGCATCCGCTCGCAGCGCGGCTGGGTGGTGGAGAAGACCGGTGATGAACCGGGCTCACTCACACGCTTGGAAGATGGCGAGGAAGATCCCGCACTGCCTGCGCTCATGCAGAATTTCTTGGTGCAGCACTACTCCGATGCTGTTGAACGGATGGAGCAGGAGAAGGCCGAGGATGAACGTCTGGCCGCCAAGAAGATTCGCCGTCGTGGTGTAGACCAAGAGTCCCACGAAAAGATCCGCCCGCCGATGCCGATTCCACGCGAGATTTTGGTGCACGTCATGCCTGATGAGCCGGAAGAGACCCGGGCGCTTTTAGAAAAGCTCCGCGGTGGCCCGGTCGAATTCCGTGTCCCGCAGCGCGGCGACAAGAAGGCGCTCATGGAGACTGTGCAGCGCAATGCAAAGGAATCGCTCCGTCAGCACAAGCTCAAGCGCGTTGGCGATCTCACCGCGCGCTCCCAGGCGCTGCAAGATATTCAAGATGCACTCGGCATGGACGAAGCACCACTGCGTATCGAGTGCACCGATATTTCGCACATCCAGGGCACCGACGTGGTGGCCTCCCTCGTCGTCTTCGAAGACGGTCTGCCCAAGAAGTCCGATTACCGTCGCTACCGCATCAAGGAAGCAGCCGGTGAGGGCCGCAGCGATGATGTCGGTTCCATCGCCGAGGTAACCCGCCGCCGGTTCAAGCGACATAACCAAGACAAGCTGGCAAACCCGGAAGATCCAAAC
>ERZ1031176.139-NODE-139-length-13842-cov-6.626750_pt1 | contig 13842 bp, 9 predicted proteins | sample MGYA00518586_ERZ1031176 | MGnify/ENA primary metagenome ERZ1031176 (study PRJEB33718, sample SAMN03159775) | human skin metagenome | collected 2014-05-20 | study: EMG produced TPA metagenomics assembly of the PRJNA266117 data set (Human skin bacterial metagenome... | reverse complement strand
CGAGATGCTCAGGAGTCTCGTGGGCTCGGAGATGTGTATAAGAGACAGGCCGCAGTCAATGTGGATGGTGGCATCGCACATGCCACGGTGCCTGGGGTTTCCAGAAAAGATGATGTCCAGAATTACGCCAATACCCTGTCAGATGGCCTGATCAGTGCGCGTGATGGCGGTGCGTGCGGCGCGATCGTCGATCTACGTGGCAACGATGGCGGCGATATGGGGCCGATGCTCGCAGGCCTATCCCCGATCCTCCCGGACGGAATCGCGCTCGAATTCGTTTATGCCGGAAACACCAGCGCCGTCACTGTTGAGGGCAATTCTGTCCAAGGCGGAGGCACTCCCCTAGAGACCTCCGGCGGCAAATGGGAAGTGCCCGTTGCAGTTCTTGTCGATGATCAGACAGCGTCCTCCGGCGAAGCCACCATGCTCTCCTTCCGTGGCTTGGATAATTCCCGAAGCTTCGGCACACCTACTGCTGGTTTCGCCTCCGCGAACACTGTCTACGACTTCCCCGATGGCAGTGAACTGATGCTCACGATTGCGCAGAACCGCGACCGCACTGGTGAAACCTACACTGAAGATCCGGTTCAGCCCGACACAAAAACTGAATCAGGTGACGCTGCACTCGCCGAAGCACAGAAGTGGCTACGAAACGCGCACACCTGCCAGTAGCTGCACATTCGCAGGGCTGTGGCCAAAAGGCACTTTAGTCAGCACAACTAACAAAAATCACTAACAAAAATCGCGCCCCGTACAAACGGGACGCGATTCTTTTCGCTCAACAAGAGCGTGCCTGGCGAACTCTTAGTTGAAGGAGTCGCCACAAGCGCAGGAGCCGCCTGCGTTCGGGTTGTCGATGGTGAAGCCCTGCTGCTCAATCGTGTCAGCAAAGTCGATCTCCGCACCCATGAGGTACGGGACACTCATCTTGTCCACCACGAGGCGGACGCCACCGATGACATCGGACTTATCGCCCTCGAGGTCACGGTCGTCGAAGTACAGCTGGTAGCGCAGACCAGCGCAACCACCCGGCTGAACGGCGATGCGCAGAGACAGGTCGTCGCGGCCTTCCTGATCCAGCAGCGCTTTCGCCTTGGCGGCGGCTGCCTCGCTGAGCTTGACGCCAGTTGCGGAAGTCGGTGCAGTCATGAACGTTTCTCCTTGCCTACGTATCGTGTCGGGCACCGAGCCTACTCTGGGACGGGGCCTGGATGCTAGTACACCCTAACTTGTGCAGGTCACGCCGGTTAGAGACGAGACCTTGCATAGCTGTCTTAAACAACACCGCCACCCACACCCATATTCCCACCAGGGCACAAGTGTTTTGTAGCCTAGAGTGCGTGAAACTTCCCTGGCAGAAATCCGATGCCCCTGCGGCCGACAGCGCAGCCGCTAAGAAGGGCTCCACCAACCTCGACCTGGCCGATTCTTCTTCCGTGAAGAATTCCGCCGAAAAGACAGGTGAGAAACTGCCGAAGGGCTACACCCCGCCGAAGGGCCGCCCCACCCCAAAGCGCCATGACCAAGAGGTCAAGCGCGGTGTGGTGCGTGACCCGAATGCGATGTCTAAGGCGCAGGCCGCGCAGAAGCGCAAGGATCTCAAGTCCTCCATGTCCAAGGAGGAGTGGAAGGCGTATAAGAAGCGTGAGCGTGAAGAACGTCGCGCAAAGAACAAGGAAATCCAGGCGCGCATGGACGCGGGCGATGAGCGCTACTTGATGGAACGCGATAAGGGCGAGGTCCGCCGTTATGTACGTGATTGGGTGGATTCCCGCCGGTTCATTTCCAATTACATCCTGCCGGCCGCTTTCGTGCTGTTGCTGATCATGCTGTTGGGCAATTTCCTGCCCCGTGTGGCAGAGATCCTGTCGGTGGTTTCCATGGCATTCATCCTGGCGATGATCGTGGAAGCCTTCATTATCGGCCGCCGCGCGAATAATGCGGTGCGTGCGAAATTCCCGGACACCACTGACACTGGCTTTGGTTTGGGCATGTACGCCTACTCGCGTGCGTCCCAGCCGCGTGGTTGGCGCACACCAAAACCGCAGGTGGAACTCGGTTCCAAGGCCTAGTTCACGGGAGCACACAGCATGAGCGCGTCGCTGGAATTCGGCCCTATTCCCACCCCTGATGCTTCGGTGGAGTCGGCGGTCAAGGCTGCCATGACGCAAAATCCGCGCGGAGTGTCTTTTGGTCGGCTCGCTGCGCTCGGCGCATGGGTTGCCGGCCGGCAAAGCGAGGCTCCCCCACGGCCGATCACTCACCCTCGGGTAGTCGTTTTCGCTGGCGACCATGGTGTCGCGGCACGTGGAGTTTCCGCGTTCACGCCGGAAGCATCGGTGGTCCAGGCCGATGAGATTGATGCTGGTGCTGCTCCGGTAAACACTCTGGCTCGTCTCGCAGATGCCCCAGTTGAGCTGGTGCGAGTGAGCCTGAATGAGCCTACTGCTCGGATTCGTTCTGGCGCAGGCGCGATTGATGTTGAAGACGCGATGAGTGAAGAGGAATTCCGTCAGGCGGCGGAACTCGGCATTGCCACAGCGGATAAAGCGATTGATTCGGGCTGCGATTTCGCTGTTGTCGGCGATGTTGGGGTTGGAAACACCACTGTCGGCGCGGCGATTCTAGGCGCACTCACATTCACCGAACCAGTCGCTGCGGTCGGTCGCGGCAGCGGAATCAATGATGAGACGTGGAAGGTCAAGGTCACGGCTGTGCGCGATGCGATGTTCCGCGTCCGCGATCTTCATGATGATGTGGCCGAGGTAATCAGGCGCATTTCGTCGCCCGATTTCGTTGCGCTCACCGCGTTCATCGCACAATGCGCCGCGCGCAAAACGCCAGTGCTTATCGACGGCGCATTCCCCGCCACCGCCGCCTACGTCGCCGAGCGTCTTGCCCCCGGTGTGAAGGAATGGCTGGTCGCGGGCCAGCTCAGCAACGAGCCGTGCCACATTGTGTGCTTACAGGCTCTCGATCTGACCCCGGTGGCTGCACTTGATATGACCACGGGACAGGGTGCAGGTGGTGCTGCTGTTCTGCCTCTGGTTACCGCGGCTGTTGATCTTGTGTCAGATGAAATGCGCTCTCAAGAACAAAACCCCGCAGGGCAGAACTAGGTCTGCGCTGCGGGGCCCGCGTCGCTAATAAGCAGTGCTTGCCTACTAGTTAGCGGGAACCAGGGTGTGCAACCACCCGTGGGTGTCTTTGAATTCGCCGCGCTGGATCTGAGTCAGGCGCTCACGCAACGCCATGGTGACCTCGCCGGCCTCATTGCCGTTGACGGTGAAGTCAATGTCATTGCCCACGACGTGACCAACCGGGGTGATCACAGCTGCGGTGCCACAAGCCAAGGATTCGGTCAGCTTGCCGTCGGCGACATCGTTTTTCCAATCGTCGACAGAAATGCGGACCTGCTCGGTGGCATAGCCCATGTCCTCAGCGACCTGCAGCAAAGATTCACGTGTGATGCCCGGCAGCAAGGAGCCGGACAGTGCCGGGGTGACAACCTTGATGTTGTTGGCGTCCGAGCCGTAGACGAACATGAGGTTCATGCCACCCATCTCTTCGATGTAGGTGCGGTCGATCGCGTCGAGCCACACAACCTGATCGCAGCCCTTTTCTTCTGCCTGAGCCTGTGCGAGGAGGGAAGCTGCGTAATTGCCCGCGAACTTCGCGGCACCGGTTCCGCCCGGCGCGGCACGGACATAGTCCTCCGAGATCCACACCTTGACCGGTTTGATGCCGCCTGCGAAATAAGCGCCAGCGGGTGAAGCGATGAGGTAGTAGGTGTAGGTATGAGCTGGGTGAACACCCAGGCCAACCTCAGTCGAGATCATAAATGGACGCAGGTACAGCGCTGCTTCGCCGCCTGCTTCCGGGACCCATGCCTGATCAATATCAACGAGCTGACGCAGGGACTCCAAGAAGAGGTCCTCCGGCAGCTGCGGCATGGCAAGACGCTCTGCGGAATTCTGCATACGGCGAGCGTTTTCCTCCGGGCGGAAGGTCGCGATCGAACCATCCGGCTGGCGGTAGACTTTCAGGCCCTCGAAGATTGCCTGGCCGTAGTGGAAGACCATGGAAGCCGGGTCGAATTCGATGGCCGAGTACGGCTCCACGCGAGCGTTGTGCCAGCCCTTTTCTTCCGTCCAGTCAATGGCGACCATGTGGTCGGTGAATTTCTTGCCAAATTTTGGGTCAGCAAGAATTTCTGCGCGCTGTTGATCAGTCGCCGGGTTTTCGTTTTTCTGCACGGTGAATTCCAAATTCGTCATGCTGTCTAAGCATACGCCCGCACCCCGACGCCGCGGCCGGTTTGCTCCCCCGCTCACGTAGGATCGGCCCCGAATAACAGTCGCGTTGAACAAATTCGCAAAGGAGTATGTAGTCAATGCTTCCGCACACCACCGGTGTTCTTCCCTCCCACGGCTCATTGCCAAACGTGGAATTCGCTACTTCCGCTGATAGCACGCTTATCGACGGTGCAGCGCGCATCATCCCCATCGCCCAGGGCGACTCGCTGGAGCTGCCGGTATCGGTGCTCACCCCAAACGGTCTGCTCGAGGCCCTTGAAGCAGTAGGCGCGAAGGGCTCTCACGGTGAGCTCACCAAGGTAGCCGTGGACGGCGAGGTGTATCTCGCTATCGGTCTGGGCGAGGAGACAACAGCTACGTCGGTTCGTCGCGCACTGGGTGTTGCTTCACGCTCGCTGAAGGGCATTGACCGCGCTGTCATCTCCGGCGAGTTTGGTGTCGGTGCCATTGTTGAGGGCCTTCTGCTTGGTGGCTATGTTTACTCCGGCCTAAAGAGCCAGGCTGACAGCGACGAGCAGGATGGACAGGAAACTACCGCTTCGACTGCCACGATCACCGTGATCGGCACCGAGGACGACCGTGAAGAATTTGAAACTGCAGCCACTCTTGGCCACGCAGTCGCACTTGCCCGTGACCTGGTGAATACCCCGTCGAATCTGCTTTACCCGGAGGTCTACGCCAACTACGCGGAACAGGTAGCGACCTCGGCTGGCTTGGACGTGGAAATCCTGGATGAAAAGCAGCTGGCTGAGCAGGGCTTTGGCGGCATCACCGCTGTTGGCCAGGGCTCTGAGCACCCGCCGCGGTTGGTTCACCTTTCCTGGGCTCCAAAGACTGCCTCGGCGGATTCTTCTGTGGCGCTGGTGGGCAAGGGCATCACCTTCGACTCGGGTGGTATCTCCATCAAGCCGTCCTCCGGCATGGAACAGATGGTCATGGACATGGGTGGCTCTGCTGCGGTGCTCGCCACGGCGTGTGCTGTCGCTGCCCTCAACCTGCCGGTGCGCGTGGAGGCATGGATGCCGATGGCAGAGAACATGCCGTCTGGTTCCGCGCAGCGTCCGGGCGATGTGATCACTCACTACGGCGGAATCACCAGTGAGGTCATCAATACTGATGCGGAGGGCCGCCTCGTGCTCGCCGACGCGATTGCCCGCGCCTGCGAGAACTCTCCCACCCACCTCATTGAGACTTCTACGTTGACCGGCGCGCAGATGGTCGCACTGGGCAAGCGCACCTTCGGTGTGATGGGCAGCGATGAGCTACGCGATGCGATCGCTGCGACCGCCCGCGAGCTTGATGAGCCAGGTTGGGCAATGCCACTGCTTGAAGAGCACGAAGAAGAAATCGCGTCAAAGGTTGCTGATTTGAAGAATGCCAACAGCGATCGCTTCGGGGGCATGGAATTCGCCGGCACCTACCTGTCCCGCTTCGTCGGCGAGGACATCGAATGGGCGCACGTAGATATCGCCAGCCCGGCCTGGAATAGCGGTGGCGCCTACGGCTTCACGCCTTCTCGTGCTACTGGTGTTCCGGTGCGAACGCTGGTGGAAACCATCCGTTCACTGCAGAATCCACAGAAGAACTAGAACTCTCTAGCCTTCTAAAGAACTAAAGGATCTCCCCCGCTTGAGATCTACTCGCCGCGCTCAAACCGGGCGCGGCGTTCTCTTTGTTCAGCACGCTTGCGCAGGATTCTCTCCTGCTCCATGCGTTTGCGCATGCGGTCGGGGTAACCGGTCTCCTCGACGTCGTAAAGCGAAATGCCCAATAGCTTGCTCACCGCATCAATGCCTTTGGGCCCGCCGATGCGACGGCGCGTGAATTCCCCGTTCTCGGCGACGAGCACGACGGACATCTCGTTGACCAGGGTCTCCGGCTCAACATAGCCCTCAACGAAGTCGTAGTTTGCTGCCCATTCCTTCAAATACTGGGCATCTTCAGGCCGCACGGTTTCGCCGGGGCCGCGTGGTGGCTTGATCGGCGAGTTCTTTTTGCGAGATCCGAAGAGATTGAACACGCACCACATCATATAAGGACCAGTAAGCGGTACTCCTATTCCAAATTCTTTTTCCACTCTCAATGTGAGAGTGCCCACAACTAATGGCGAATAACCACCAACAAGGCACCACGGAAACGCGGATCTACGATCAAGCGGGTACGCTGGTGTCGAATTAACGTCTGCAAGTTTTAGAGGAGACTCAACAACCATGGCTCACTCTGTAGAGATGCCCGAGCTGGGCGAATCGGTCACCGAAGGCACGATCACCACGTGGCTGAAGGAAGTCGGCGACACCGTCGAGGTCGACGAACCCTTGCTCGAGGTCTCCACCGACAAGGTTGACACCGAGATCCCATCGCCCGTTTCGGGCGTTCTGCTGGAGATCAAGGCAGAGGAAGACGATACCGTCGAGGTCGGCGAAGTCATCGCCGTCGTTGGCGATGAGGGCGAGAAGCCGGCAGAGAGCGGCTCCGCTGATTCTGCCGAGGAAGCCCCGGCAGAGAAGGAAGAAAAGGCTGAAGCTGCACCGGCGAAGAAGTCCGGTGGCTCTGGCTCCGCAACTGATGTGGAGATGCCGGAGCTGGGTGAGTCCGTCACTGAGGGCACCATCACCACCTGGCTGAAGGAAGTCGGCGACGAGGTTGAGGTCGACGAGCCGCTGCTCGAGGTCTCCACCGACAAGGTCGACACCGAGATCCCTTCCCCGGTCGAGGGCACCATCATCGAGATCCTGGCTGAGGAAGACGACACCGTCGAGGTCGGCGAGGTCATCGTGATCATCGGCGACGCTGACGCAGTCGTCGAGGAAGAGCCGGCAGAAGAGCCCCAGGAAGAGGAAGCTCCGGCACCGAAGCAGGAGGAGAAGAAGGAAGAGAAGAAGCCGGAGCCTGCTGCTCCGAAGGCTGAATCCACCTCCTCTGCTACCACCTCCACCAAGGTGAACAACGGCGGCAAGGTCCCGTACGTCACCCCGCTGGTGCGCAAGCTGGCTGACAAGCACGGTGTTGACCTGAACAGCGTGGAGGGCACCGGTGTCGGTGGCCGTATCCGCAAGCAGGATGTCCTCGCAGCTGCTGAGGGCGGCGCTGAAGCAGCAGACACCAAGGCTGCTGATGCTTCCGCTTCCGCAACCTCTGCACCGAAGGCATCTGGCCCGCGTGCACGTTGGTCCACCAAGGCTGTTGACCCGGCTAAGCAGGAGCTCATTGGTACCACGCAAAAGGTCAACCGCATCCGCGAGATCACCGCTGCGAAGATGGTCGAATCCCTGCAGACCTCTGCACAGCTCACCCACGTGCAGGAAGTTGATGTCACCCGCATCGCGGAGCTGCGCAAGCAGGTCAAGCCGGCGTTCGTCGATAAGCACGGCGCGAACATCACGTACCTGGCGTTCTTCGTCAAGGCTGTCGCTGAGGCACTGGTCTCCCACCCGAATGTGAACGCGTCCTACAACAAGGACACGAAGGAGATCACCTACCACGAGGACGTCAACATCGGTATCGCTGTTGATACCCCGATGGGTCTGCTCGTGCCGGTGCTGAAGAAGGCTCAGGACATGTCCCTGGCTGACATCGCTAAGGGCATCGCTGATCTGGCTGCTCGCGCCCGTGACAAGAAGCTCCGTCCGGATGACCTGTCCGGTGCAACCTTCACGGTGACCAATATCGGTTCGGCTGGTGCCCTGATGGACACCCCGATCCTCACCCCGCCACAGTCCGGCATCCTGGGTACCGGCGCTATTGTGAAGCGCCCGGTCATCGTCACCGAGGATGGCATTGACTCCATTGCTATCCGCCAGATGTGCTACCTGCCGTTCACCTACGATCACCAGATCGTGGATGGCGCAGACGCTGGCCGCTTCGTCACCACCATCAAGGATCGTGTCGAGGCAGCTGACTTCGAGGACGACATGGACCTCTAAAACCAGCGGAAACGCACAAGGTTTAACGGCCTCGCACTGACTTTCACAGTTGGTGCGGGGTCGTTTTTCACTGGGTTGAAGCCCCAACGGCATTTCGGCCCAGTCGATACACTGGGCCCTATGTCGAAAGCTCCGAACGAAGAAACGAAAAGCGATCAAACATTCAAGTCTCTTCGAAATAACACCTCCGCCTTCATGGAGGAAGCGCTCGGTGGCTTAGTCGCTGCACATCCGCAGGCGACGTGGCACGATGGGGGCTTCATCGGGCTGTCACGCGAAACCGAAGACAACGCCCCCGCTGACCGGGTCGCCGTGATCTCCGGTGGTGGTTCCGGCCATGAACCGATGCACGCGGGATTCATTGGCGAAGGCATGCTTGATGCCGCCTGCCCTGGGTTGCTGTTCACCTCCCCCAATGCTGTCCAGATCACCGCTGCAACGAAGTGGGCTGATCGTGGTGCAGGTGTCGTCCATGTGGTGAAGAACTACACGGGTGACGTGATGAATTTCTCTGTGGCAGCCAACAGCGTTGATGGAGCCGTTGCCACTGTCACGGTCGCCGATGATGCGGCTACTGAGATCGATGACGATGATGACTCGCCAGGCCGTCGTGGAACTGGTGCGACGATCATCGTGGAAAAAATCGCCGGTGCGGCGGCTGCTCGCGGTGATGATCTGGAAAGTGTTGCAAAGACTGCCCAGCGCGCAGCGGATCAATCACGCAGCATGGCTGTAGCACTCATGCCTGGTCACCTGCCCACCAGTGACCGCCAGACTTTCGACCTTGAAGAGGGCGAAATCGAAATCGGTGTTGGCATCCATGGTGAGCCGGGTGTGGAGCGCCGTGATACGTCGACGGGCGAGCCACCGTCAGCCCGCGCACTCGTAGGTGAGCTGCTAGGCGGGATTACGGAATCTTTGCAGAATGCTGATGTCAATCTGAAGGGCTCTGATGTTCTGCTGCTGGTCAACGGACTCGGTGGCACGAGCGAACTCGAACTTGATCTTGTATTTGGTGAAGCGCTGCGCCAGCTTGATGAGCTGGGTGTGACAGTACGTCGCGGGATCGTCGGCACGCTGGTCACTTCCCTGAATATGGCTGGTGTCTCTCTGACAGTCACGGTGGTTGATGATGAGCTGCTTGAACTCATCGATGCTGAGACGAATGCACCTGCCTGGCCCGCGGTTGTGGCTGATCCCTCCTATGCGGCCGCGCACATGGTCGATGATCAGGAAGCTCCTGATGAGGGCGCCGAGAATGAATGGCTCAGCGCTTTCGCCGACCGGCTTGGTACGTCCTATGACGATCTGACCGAATTGGACCGTATCGCGGGTGACGGAGACTTTGGGCAGAACCTGGAGGCGGCATTCGGCGATATTGAAACCCCGTTGAATGGCACAGACGCAGAGGTTCTCGAGTTCTTCGCCCACCGCATGCTGGTCCGCGCCGGCGGCACATCTGGTGCAGTGCTGGGCACGATGTTCCGTGAAATGGCAGGTGCTTTCGCCGAGGCACAGGTTGATTCGCGCGAGGCGACAGCCACTGATTTCGCAGCAGCCTTGGCCGCAGGTCTGAATAATGCCCTTAACGCGATCACTGATCTGGGCGGCGCAAAGGAAGGCGACAACACACTCGTTGATTCGCTTGCTCCGGCCGCGCGTGAGGCGAAGAAACTCGCTGAGGACACTGAGGGCACTGATTCTGATTCCATCGCGGGTGTACTGGAGGGGATTCATACCCCCGCTGTCGAAGGAGCCAAGTCGACCCGCGGTATGCAAGCAAAGAAGGGACGCGCCTCCTACCTGGGCGAATCCGCTGCTGATGTGCCGGACCCGGGTGCGATCGCACTGACCTGGCTATTCGGCGATGCAGCCGTTAGCGACTTCTAAAAAAGGTTTTTCTACACTCGTATGCGAATGTGACGCACCGAAAATTTAAGGAGCTAGTTGCCGTGGATTACATTTCCCGACACATCGGTCCGACGGATAGTGAGCGCAAGCAAATGCTGGATGCCGTCGGCTACGGTTCGATCGATCAGCTTGTCGCTGCCGCGATGCCGCAGGGCATCTTGGCCAAGGCACCGCTCGATCTGCCTGCACCGCTAACTGAGCACGAGGCGCAGAACCGTCTGCGCGAGTTGGCCGGGAAGAACACGGTACTCAAAGCTTTTTACGGCCAGGGCTACTCCTCCACCATCACCCCGCCGGTGATCCGTCGCGGCGTGGTCGAGGATGCTGGTTGGTACACCGCGTACACCCCGTACCAACCGGAGATCTCCCAGGGTCGCCTGGAAGCGCTGCTCAATTTCCAGACGATGGTGCAAGACCTCACCGGTCTGCCGATCGCAAATGCTTCGCTTCTCGACGAAGCATCGGCAGTCGCCGAGGCCATTGGCCTTATGTCCCGCGCGGTGAAGAAGGGCCGTCGCGTGCTTCTCGACGCACGACTGCACCCCCAGGTCATCGCCGTCGCCGCTGAGCGCGCACGTGCTTTGGACCTCGAGGTTGAGGTCACCGCATTGGATTCCAACCTCGTCGGCGAAGACTTCGTCGGTGTGGTCCTGGCGTACCCGGGCACGGAGGGCGATATCGTCGACCCGCGCCCGGTGATCGAGGCGATCCACTCCCGCGGTGGTCTTGCCACCATCGCTGCTGACCCGCTGTCTCTGCTGCTTCTGGAGTCCCCGGGCGAGCTCGGCGCTGATATTGCTGTTGGCACCACTCAGCGCTTTGGTGTGCCGCTGTTCTACGGTGGCCCGCATGCCGCGTACATGGCTGTGACTGAGAAGCTCAAGCGTCAGATTCCTGGTCGTATTGTCGGCGTCTCCGTCGACGCCGAGGGCTACCCGGCTTACCGCCTGTCGCTGCAGACTCGTGAGCAGCACATTCGCCGTGAGAAGGCGACGTCCAATATCTGTACTGCCCAGGCCCTGCTGGCTGTCACTGCATCTATGTATGCGGTGTACCACGGCCCGGCTGGCCTGAAGGAGATCGCGGAGCAGGCACACGAGTGGGCGGGGCGCTTCGCGGCGTCGATTAGCAATGCTGGCCTGAGTGTCAAGCACGAGAACTTCTTCGACACTGTTGCTGTCACTGTGCCGGGTCGTGCTCAGGGCATCGTGGACACCCTCGCGGAGACTGGTTACCTCGTGCGCGCTGTCGACGAGGACACCGTTGCTGTGAACTTCGGCGAAGACACCGAGGAAGCTGATCTTGCAGCACTGCTCAGCGGCTTCGGCATTATCGACGAGCCCGCAGCAAAGGCTGAAAGCCACCTGCCGGAGGCGCTGAAGCGTCAGACTGAGCTGCTCACCCACGAAGTGTTCAACACCCACCACTCTGAGACCATGATGATGCGCTACATCCGTGCTCTCGGCGACAAGGACCTCGCGCTGGACCGCACGATGATCCCGCTGGGGTCCTGCACGATGAAGCTGAACCCCACCGCTGGCCTGGAAGCCATCACGTGGCCTGGTTTTGCCAATGTTCACCCGTTCACTCCGGACAAGTACACCGAAGGCTGGCGTGAGCTGATCGCTGAGCTGACCGACTGGCTGGTGGAGATCACCGGCTACGACTCTGTCTCTGTCCAGCCGAACTCCGGCGCGACCGGTGAGTTGGCCGGCCTGCTGGCGATCCGCCGCTACCACGTGGCCAATGGCGACACCGAGCGCGATATCTGCCTCATCCCAGCTTCCGCTCACGGCACGAACGCCGCATCTGCCACCCTGGCTAACCTGCGCGTCGTCGTGGTCAAGACTGCTGATGACGGCTCCATCGACATGGCTGACCTGGAGGCCAAGCTGGAGCAGTACGGCGAGCACATCGCCGCCATCATGATCACCTACCCGTCCACCCACGGCGTGTACGAAGACACCGTCACCGATGTGGCCGACAAGGTCCACGCTGTCGGTGGCCAGGTCTACATCGATGGCGCCAACATGAACGCCCTGACTGGTCTTGCCCGCCCGGGTGATTTCGGTGGCGATGTCAGCCACCTGAACCTGCACAAGACCTTCACCATCCCGCACGGCGGTGGTGGCCCAGGTGTCGGCCCAATCGGTGTCGGCGCACACCTCACCCCGTTCCTCCCGTCTGACCCGCAGATCAGCGGTGAGGAAGCAGCGAAGGAAGCTAAGGAAGGCACCGGTGTGCCGATCGCGGCAACCACCTACGGTTCCGCAGGTGTCCTACCGATCTCCTGGTCCTACATCGCCATGTCCGGTGCTGCTGGCCTGGCTTCTGCCACCCGCAACGCCATCCTGGGCGCTAACTACGTCGCCCACGAACTCAATGACTCGTTCCCGGTGCTCTACACGGGCAATGCTGGTCTGGTCGGCCACGAGTGCATCATTGACCTGCGCGAGATCACCGATGCCTCTGGTGTCACCGCTGCTGATGTGGCCAAGCGTCTCGTCGACTACGGCTTCCACGCCCCGACCCTGGCATTCCCTGTCGCTGGCACGCTCATGATCGAACCGACCGAGTCCGAGGACCTGGCTGAGTTGCAGCGCTTCATCACCGCTATGCGCTCCATCCGCGCCGAGATCCAGGACATCATCGATGGCAAGGTCGCCTATGAGGATTCCGTGATCCACCACGCGCCGTACACCGCACGCAGCCTGGTCACCTCCAATTGGGATTACGCATTCACCCGCGAGGAAGCTGCTTACCCGGTCGATTCCCTCCGCACCGCGAAGTACTTCCCGCCGGTGCGCCGCATCGACGAGGCTTACGGCGACCGCAACCTCGTGTGTGCTTGCCCGCCGCCGGAAGCATTCGATCTTTCCGCCGACACCGAAGATAACAGCTAGTAAAGGAGCCCACACATGCCACAGACCCCGCTGCACAACAAGCACGAGGCGCTCGGCGCATCGTTCACCGATTTCGGTGGCTGGACCATGCCACTGAAGTACGGCAGCGAGCTTGAGGAGCACCGCGCCGTGCGCAATGCCGTTGGCATCTTCGACCTCTCCCACATGGGCGAGATCGACGTCACCGGCCCGGATGCAGGCGCGTACCTCGACTACGTGCTCATCTCTAACCTGTCCAACCTCAAGGTGGGCAAGGCCAAGTACTCCATGATCGTCGACGAAAATGGCGGCATCCTGGATGACCTGATCACCTATAAATTCGCCGACGACCACTACATGGTTGTGCCCAACGCCGGAAACACCCCGGCTGTGTGGGAAGCATTCCAGGCACGCACCGAAGGCTTCGACGTTGAAATCCGCAATGACTCCGAGGCAATCGGTCTCGTCGCAGTCCAGGGCCCAGGTTCGCTCGAGGCACTCACGCCATTGCTTGCCGACGACCCAGCGCCCCTCGCCTACTACTCCGGCGCCTGGACCACGCTGAAGGCCGGCGATGCCGACGTGGAGGTCTTCGTCGCCCGCACCGGCTACACCGGCGAGGACGGCTTTGAGCTCTTCTGCCAACGCGAGGACGCGGAAAAGGTCTGGGATGCCGTGATCGACTCCGGCGTGCCCTGCGGTCTCGCTTCGCGCGATTCCCTGCGCCTTGAAGCCTCGATGCCGCTGTACGGCAATGAGCTCTCCACCGAGATCACCCCGGTTGAGGCCCTGTCTCTTATACACATCTCC
>ERZ1031176.135-NODE-135-length-14089-cov-12.321790_pt1 | contig 14089 bp, 14 predicted proteins | sample MGYA00518586_ERZ1031176 | MGnify/ENA primary metagenome ERZ1031176 (study PRJEB33718, sample SAMN03159775) | human skin metagenome | collected 2014-05-20 | study: EMG produced TPA metagenomics assembly of the PRJNA266117 data set (Human skin bacterial metagenome... | reverse complement strand
TTGAGACACTTTTAAGTGTTTCACTACTAACTTCTTCTCCAGCCTCCATTCTTTGGATTGTTCTCACTGTTACGTAAGACTTTTCTGCTAAGTTTTCTTGAGTTAATGATTTTTGTTTTCTAATTTCTGCAATTTTTGATTTATTCATACCAATAAACTACTCCTCACCTAAAAAAATGAACACGAAAAATTGCCGACAGATGGACGACAATAACACGAAAGTTAATTTGAAATTACATTCTTGAAAGAAAATATATATCTAATTTTACAAAAAGAGTAAGAAAGGATATACTGAAAATGACAAAAGAAAAGACACAAGTGCGCTAACACTCGTGCCTTAGTAAGCCCGTTAAAAAGACGGTAGCCTTTAATAAATTTCGATTAAAATAACCATTAACCGGCTAAAGTTGGATGGTTATTTTTTTTGGTTATTACTAATTAATACTAAACCGATGATGGTTAAAACAATCATCAGCATTTCATAATCAGACAATGCTAGTCCTTTCTAGGAGCAAAAACCAAAACCATAGGCATCACCCCATTTTCATGAGATTAGCCACCATCAATCCAACTTGCTTACATTAATTATTATATAGATGTAAGCAAGTTTTTTAAAGTTGTGTTTAAATATATAACTTTTCAAGTGTATGCAGGCATATTGTATGTAACAGCTAAATACGATATATAAATTCCAGGTAAACAAGTATACGCATGAATAATGATTTGTGTAGTTTACACAAGTGTAAACTAAATAAAGATACAAAATATATAACAATGAAAATGAATGAAAACGCATCAGATCAATGATGTATAAAACCTGCATAACCGATAATCATAAGGAAAAGGCTTAAACGCTGTTAAATCAACGTTTAAGCCTTTTGAGTTAGTTAACATAATAAAAGATTATGGGTAGTCACTTTGTATAACTCATACATTCTCCTTGAAAATGTTTTGGAAATTGAAAATAAATTAAATACAATTTGGAACTATGATATAACATTTAAGAAATATTCACTATATTTACGTAATAATTTGATAATCTAAAATTAATTAAATACATCAAAAGGAGTCTCAGTTATGAAACATAACATTCTATCAAAAGTAATTTTAAGTACTGCGATTGTAACAGGTTCTGTGGCTGCTCCATTTGTAATTTCTGATCATAATCAAACGCATGCAGCAGAAAAGCAAGAAGGTATAGGCAAATTAAGTCAAAAAAATGAAAGCACACTACATTTATCAGTCAATAAAAATGTAAAGGGTACAGTTAGTTCAAACGGCGAATTAACTTTATCTGATGGTAAAGAAACAAAGCAAATGCCTACAAATGCTACTGATAAAAATGGTAATGAGGTTGTACTAGCATATAAAAAATCTGGAGATGGATTTGATGTACAAGTAATTAAATCATCTCAAGAAAGAAAGACTAATTGGGGTAAATGTGCACTAGGCACAGCTGGTGGTGCAGGAACTGGTGGTTTAGGTGGAGCTAGTGCTGCTTCAGTAATTCCTGGTTTAGGTACAGCCGCTGGTGCTGTTATTGGAGGCGTATCCGGAGGAGCAACTGGTGCTGCGGCTTCATGCTTCTAGTCAATTTAATTCCTATTTAAGGAGTTGATTATATGAAAGATTCAATATTTTGGAAGAAATCTTTTATTCCTGTTTATTTTATAGTTGCACTTTTAGCATTTTTACTATTTAAATTTTATATTCAAACTGATAATTTCTCAGTATATTTATTGGTAGCTTTTGTTGTCATTTTAGGGTTAGTATCTATAATTTATAACTCAAATACAAACAGGTGACGAAAGAACTTTACTATTTAGTATTTATGAATTTGAACTTAGTGGCTAGCAATTAGCCACTTATTTTTTTCGCAGAAAATAACCTAAGGGGCTTGGTCGTAAGGATTATGTGGATTTAATTAAAGATGTGTATGGTATAGATTGCTTACAACAATGGAAGTCTGTACAAAAACGTGGGATTAAAGTCTATAATTATTTAAGATTGCACGCACAATCTTTAGAGTTTGAAGAGTAATTATAATATTTTTGTGGTATTTTTAAAGTATGATTTTATATAAAAATTTTCTAAGGTGATACTAATGTTTGAAAAATTGTTTAATTTTAGTGTTATTATTTTGTTAATAGACTTGCTTTTTGTAGGCTTTAAAAATCTTTTTTTAGGTGGTGAACTAACAACTTCTGGAAATGGTTTTCTTTTATTCTTAACAATTATTTTTACCATTCTTATAGTTCTCACTACAATATTCTTTATTAGAGATAGAAAAAGTAAGGTTGTTCAAGATTATAAATATATGTATTATACAATTCTTGTTTGTACTCCTTTTGTATGGGTTGTTGTTATGAATTATATTTTATCGCCATTACCAGAATTTTTTTCTTTCATAACTTTTTAATCTAAAACGTAAAAAAAGAGGTGACTATTTGCAGTCACCTCTTTTTTGAGTTCCACGACATTTGCAAAATGTCGTAACGGTTAAGCGTTCAATTTGTAAGCATAACGTTCCATGTAACAGCATATAAAGTAATGCATTAATTCATCAGCATCTAATGCCACCATTGTTAATTCTGCACCGCATTTCTTTGTATAGCGGACATAATAGTATAAATCATCAAATAAGTCTTTTTTAGCCTGTTTATCGCTCATATTAAATACTTCGTGTACATTAAGTTCTTTTTCTTCTAATCGCTTTAAAATCACGTTGAAAACGAATGTGTTCATGTGTCATCACTCCATAATTTTTTTTTATTCACATGAACACTAAAACACCGACGTGTCGGTGTTTAATAATGTTTTCTTTAAGGGAAGGTCAAAAGATTACATTTAATTATTGCATTAAGTCTGATGCCATGCTATACTAATGTTGTGTTAAGGGTATTACACTTAATAACAATTAGAAGATTAAGAAGATTAAATAGATGCTAAAGGTGGAACAATAATGAAATTTGGATATGCGAGAGTGTCAACGGAAGAACAACATCTTGAAAACCAAATTGAATGGTTAAAATCTCAAGGAGTTGAGAGCAAAAATATATTTGTAGATGAAGTGGGCGGTACAACGTCACCATATGAGCGTGAGGGCTTTAAACAGCTATTAAAGGCAAAGATACGTGCGGGCGATGATTTATACGTCTTTAAATTGGATCGTTTAGGTCGTAAGGCAAATGTCGTTGAACAAATGGTTAGAGAATTGTTAGATGAGGGCATTAGATTACATTCAAAAGATTTACCAAACATACCGACAGACGATGATTACGGAATTGGTGAATTGGTGATGAAAGTAATGTTATCCGTCTTAACATTCCAAGCAGAAACAGAACGATTATACATGCTGGAACGACAACGTGTAGGTATAGAACGTGCTAAAAAAGACGGTAAATATAAAGGCAAACAAGTTAAATATTCAGCTGATAGCGATAACCCGCAAGGACGCATCATATATGCACAAGTCGTTGAAGAATTGAAGAATGGCGGTACAATCAGAGGCACCGCTAAAAAGTACGGATTAGGTATTAAAACAGTACAACGTATTAAGAATGAACTGAAAGGAGTTTCTAAATGAATATAACAAACGATGATATTAAAAAATTGCGTTCAAGATTTTTAGAAGAAACAAAAACGATAAGAAATCAAATTGATAATAAAAAAGCTAAAATTGAGCAAGAACAAAAGACGTTACGCAATCATCAAAAACGATACGATGAAAAGATAAAAGAATACGAAAACGAAGTGAACAACCTTATCACTCACCTAGTATTACGTAATGGTATAGACAATATTCAAGCAAAAAGTATTTATAATTATCTTATGGAGGGTAATAGTAATGGAAAAGAAAGTGAAAATTGATTTTAAAATGTTTGAAGAATTAACAGATGATGATATGGAATTGATAGAATATCACTTAAAAGATACAGAAAGATATGTATTCGATTGGCGAGCTTTAGATGTACCATACGAGCATATGAAAGAACGTTCACATATATTTAATTACACAACACCTGTGTTAAAAGACAAAAAAGTATTAAATAACGTGATGAAAGAATTTAACCGACTATACGGACTTTATGAAACTAAAAAAATATCTGATGAAGAACTTACTTTTTCACAATCAATAGAGGAAGATGCGAGTGAGTTTCAAATGAATTTGATTTATTTATTAAGCGGAATGTATGTGATGTGTTATGGTTTTTGCGGGAGTATCTTTGATGAAGTAGGAAGTAAGATACAAATTGATGGTGAACGTTTATATATAGACGAATCATATTTAGAAGGTGTATATGTGAATGGTGAAAACATAGGCAAACCATTTGTATATAATATTCAAAAACTTAGAGATAATGCTTTAGATGTATGCAAATATTTTAGATCAAATTTTGCATAATTTGATAAAGCATTGAGCAGTTTTTTATAACAATCCACCGTTCATCTACAAGGGGGATTGTTCACAACACTTAGATTGTATAATCTTAGTGTTGCCTAGATGGTTCAAAGGAAGAGCGGAGCATCTTCCTTGCAAGCGAACAAGGACAAAATTCGTAGAATGTAGTCCGCAGTTACTGCTTGCTGTCACGTTGTAAAACTTGTGTGTTTGAAAAACATACAAGTTGTCAACGTGGGGGTTTGATGTGTAGCACATTGTCGCATATTTTTGCGACGTGATACACATTATTGAAAGGATTAGCATAAGCTAAAACTTTCAATACTAATTTAATTTAAACAGGTGGTGATGAATAATGAGTGAAACGAAAAATGAAGAACGTGATAAGATGCTACGCACACGCAATCACACGTTTAAATTAAATAGAGTTGAGGATGACAAGCTGAAAACACTTCGAGATATTACAGGATTAAGCATCAGCGAAATTGTCCGAAACACATTATTTAATGAACAGTCCATTCTATCTAGTGGACACATTAGCAATGCAGAAGAATTTAAAAAATTTAGACAGGCTCAAGTCACAATGATAAAGCAATTAGAAGATGAGAAAAGAGCCCTAAAACAAATAGGAAATAACATCAATCAAATTGCTAAGAACTCATATAGAATGATGTCAAGTTGTGATGAAGAATTAGAAGAAGTGGAACGACTATTAAAAGAATTAATAACAAAAAATGAGGAGGTGATTAATAAGATATGGCATCAACAATAGTACATTCAACAAAACATTTACGTGGAACGATTTCATATATTAGAGATGAAGATGTACATCATGAAAATGAAATGACGCATGGTAATCGAGTAATAATAAGTGATGGGATTTACGCAAATCCAAATGATGCTTACTTTCAAATGCGAGAAGTACAACGTTTACACGGAAAAGATAAGAACGAAGTTCAAGCAATCCATACCATAATAAGTTTTGATGATAAGCAATTTAATTACAAAGATCCAACATCACCAAAAAGAGCATTAGAAGTTGCAAAACTTGCATTAGAGATGGCACATCCAAACAATCAAACAGTGATATATATGCAAGTTGATGGAGAAGGTCGGCTTACACATGGACATGGCGTTACTAACATAACGGATTTAGACGGGAATGTGATGAGCGGTAAAGAACGTAGTTTTTATCACGCCTCAAAATACACAGATTTAGCAATGATTGAATTAGGATATACACCGCAAGCAAAAGAAAAACGTCAAAAAGGTTATACACCAAATAAGAGAGTAGGTAGAGGCGTAAAGTTCCAATCAAACAGAGTAATTGAGAAAACGAAAGAACAGCTAAAAACAGAAGGCATAAAAGCAACAGAAGAAGAATTAGAATTTATGGCAATAGAAAGAGCCATAGAAGAAAAAACATTACCCAAACAAGAATATGTGCAACTAGCGGCGGATTTTACAATTGAAAATAACAAGGTTAAGAATTTAGAAGATTTTAAACACTATCTAAAACAAGATTATGATGTAACGTTCCAAACAGCAGAAGAAAGACGAAGAAAAACAGGGGCATATAACTTGGATTATATAGACCAAAACCAACCCGCAATGAAACGTGTGATGAGAGAAAATAAAGTCGGTAAAGATTACACAGAAGAAATGATTATAGAACGTATTAATTTAAAAACGGGCACAGATAATGCAGGAAACTATGGCGGAAATAATGGAGGTGCATCACTAAGTGAGCAAGATAGACACATACAAGAACTTGAAAATATCGCAAGACAAAGAGAGATTGAACAACTCAGAGAGCAACAGCAACAACTACAACGACACGCAAATGAACAACGTACAGAAAGAACAAATGAACGATCTAACAGCGTTAATAAGACAGCAAAACCAAATGTTCGCACAAACACAAGACACACTAAAGGATTTGAACTCGGAGATTAAAAAAGAGAGTTACAATCTATCAGATGAAGATAAAAGAAACATGAAAACAATAAATAAAAATATAAAAGTGTTATGGCAACAACAAGAAGAAATAGTGAAACAACAAAAACAATGGATTGATAATACAAAAATATCGTTACAACATAACGTCAAATTAGAGAACAAAGATTTTAGCAAACTAATAGCCGATAAAATAGTAGACAAAGTCACACCTAATGTTGCGAACACATTTAAAAGAGAAACAGAATTAATAAAAACAAAATCAAAAGACATGGAACAATCAATGAATAATCTAGAAAAACAGATGAAACGCTATAAAACAATGGCGGTGACGGGCATTGTCGCATTTTTTGTGATTGCAATAATAGTATTATTATTTACAGCGATGTCTAATGGGCTTTTTGATTTTTTAGGAATTGAAATGTGGTACAACATGATCGCCACACATATGGAGAAAGCCAGAGGATTTATGATTATTATATGGGGCGTAGCCTATGTACTGCCGTACTTTATATTTGCAGGAATAGTATTGTTATTGGGTTGGGCAATTAAAAAATTCTTATTATAACAACATATGCCAGTACATGTTCTACCTCGTGTTGCAGTGTTATTCTAGTTAATTTTATGTATCATAGCACAACATATAGCGAAATGCATATATAGAATGATACGATACATTAGAGGTGATAACATGATAACAATAAAACAATTAGCGGATAAATTAAATGTATCTAAACCAACAATTACACGCAACAAACCAGAACACTTAAATTTTGAAGTGATTGACGGTGTTAACTATATTAACGAGGATCTGGAAAAAGAAATTACTACAAAGATAATGCAGAACAAAGGGCGATACAACAGCGATACAAATACTGAAACAAGTAGCGATACACTTGTACAACAATTAATAAGTGAAAATGAATTTCTTAAAGCTCAAATTGAGGAAAAAGATCAATTAATTAAAGAACAAACAAAGTTATTAGATCAACAACAAAAATTGAATTTAGCTACTATGTCAAAAATTGAAAGACTAGAAGAAAAAGAAGAAAATAATAGCGAAACAATAGTGCAACACGAATCGCATCATGAATCAGAACAAAGTGATACAGATGTAAAACAAAGTTTTTTCGCTAAATTATTTAAAAAATAAAAAAAACACCTACTTTATTTGAAATAAAATAGGTGCTATAATTAAAAAGAGACACGCGGCAACGTGTCAAATTAGATGATATTAATATAATAAAGTTGATAATGTTAAAGATAATAAACAGAAGATCCACTGTTTTGCTCTTTATACATTCATTATAATACCATATGACCTGTTGCAAAACAATGGTTTTATTGTGTTTAACACAAAAAATATGTAACCATATGTAAGTCATTGAACAGCGTGTCTCTCAAATTTAAAATGAAAGGGAGAGGCCACATGGCAAAAAATCAAACTGTAAAAACACAACGTAATGTCCAATTAAACAGTAGCCATTTCACAGGGATTGATACATTAAATGTCGGTATAATGACGTCATACATGCATCCGTCAAATAACTTACAAAAAGATGTAGATAATAAGTTAAATACTACAGCATTGATTGATGAAGACTTATACAAATTCATCAGAAATATTTCTACAGATCGTGATCCAGATAGAGATTATTCGAGAGATACACATCTAATGTATTTACATAAAAATTCAGACGATGCTAAATTAAATGATGTAGATCCCAGTGATTTAGAATTAATTGAAACAGTCAAACGATATAATGCATATGTGAAATTAATGACTGAAATCGCGGAATATTATGGTCCAAGATGTTGCTTTATTAAAGCAACTTGCAGACCTACATATGAACAAGGTAATTTAAAAAGCATTGAACGTCGTAATGTCACCATCGATCAAGAGCGCCTAATTAATTTTATTGAAGGATATTTCATCAAAAAGTACATGTCAATTTCAGGTATTAAAGGACAAGAAGATGATGTATACATATATGACCGCTCTAGTAAAAAAATGTTATTAAATAGCAAAAAGGTTATTAAACGTAGATTACAACGTATCGTAAGACGTATTCACAAAGGATTAAGATGTGAAAATAGTAAAGAAGAAAAGAAAATAGTCGAAGCTTGCTTAGGTTTGATACCAGAAGCAAATGATTTTGATATGGATCATTTCAATAAATACGCATCAGATAATCCAAACCTTGTATGGTTTAAAAACGGTGTTTACGATATCGTAAATGATAAGTTATTAGAACATTCACCTAAACATTATTTACAAAATCATCATGACTACGAATTACCTTATTATAAAATAACCAAAGACGATAATACAGACGTGAAAGTACCTCACTCATTAGAAGAAATTAAAGCTAAGTGTCAAAATACAATAAACCGCCTAGAAATGCTTGTAGGTAACGGACTAGAATATTTCATTACTTTATTAGGTTATGGTTTTTATCATAGCTATAGCAAATGGAATGTCATCACATTTTTATATGATCCTAAAGGTGGTAGTGGTAAGTCATCGTTTATTAGAATGGCTATTTTACCAATGTTTAGTAATGCAAACGTATCATCTGTGAAACTGAAAGATATGAGTGCAAGTAATAATAAATTTGCATTATCAGAAGTAGCTGGTAAAGAAATGAACATTGTTACAGAATTAGACGATACACATTTTAATCATGATTTATTAAACAACTTAAAAACAGCATCTGGTGGTGACACAACACGTACAGAGGGTAAATTTAAAAGTGGTAAAAATGCTATACTACATGCAAAATTAATATTTTCAACAAATAAGGGATTACCACAAATCTCAACGTCACAACAAGATGGAGCTGTAAAACGACGTATTGTAATACTACCAGTTACACAGCAACCGCCAACAAATGATGTAATAGATTATTACACAGAAGAATTATTTGCAGAAGAAAAACCTTATTTTGCATTATATTGTATGCGTATATTCAACAAACATTTACAAAATAATTCATTTACTAATTTCCAACCACAAGATCCTACGACACCACTAATTACAAATGAAATAGCAACTATGACACGTAAGTTTATAGATGCCGACAACCGAATCTTGCAATTCTTTATTTATAAAGCAATGAATCATTTAGATGGATTAAATGAGCCTATACAATCAAGAGAATCTATGATTGAGATATTAGAACACTGGTTGAAAACATACCATGTACCAACCATGAAAGATGATTTTGAACAATGGTATAAAAGTGTTGAAGAATATAAAAATAGTAATGGTTTGAAAAAATATTTCAATCAAAACATGGAGCAACAATATGGAATGTATGGGCTTGATATGAATAAGCGTAACAGAATAAGAACCGAGCAAGGTATACAAATATCAGTTTTACAAGAAAAAGCGGTTCCATATATTATTAAAAATGTAGCGGAATATCTCAATCATAAAGAATTTCAAAGCGCATCAAACGAGGAAAACGACTCATTTGCATCAAATATAGTGAATTTTGGTGATCATAATGCTTAAAAAGCCTTATTACACATATGATATTGAAGTAATGAATGAGGGTGTGATTATTGGCTTTCTTAATATGAGAACAGGGAAATTATTCATGTATTTTCATCAATTGCACGGGATTACAAGTTCAGCATATGATATTTTATCGTATGCTGAGTTACAAGTGATATTACAGGATGGAGTATTTATTGGATTTAACAATAAAAACTATGACAGATATATATTAAAAGCAGTAAAAGACAATAAATCAAAGTCTGATATTAAATTATTATCAGACAATATTGTGCAAGGTCGAATTAGTAGAGATGAGCTGATGAAACATCAATTGTTCAGTAATCAACACATTGAATACGATGTAAAAACAGTTGTTGGTGAACGTATTAGCTTAAAACAACTAGAATGTTATATGAATTTAGACATAGTTGAAGATGAAGGATTATTGTTTAAAGAGCATTTATCACAAAAGGAATTAAAAAAAATCATTCAATATAATATTCATGATATAAGATCAACAGCAAAGATATTTACAGAATTATATAAAGGTCATTTTGAAGTATCTGAAAGTCTTATAAAAGAATTTAAATTAGAACAAAAAAATTTATCATACTCACAAGGAAGCATGATTGATAAGATATTAACTAACAATTACCAATTTAGACCTACAGATATAAAGAAACCAACACTTCATTACAACGGATACAATTGGAATAGTGTCTTTGATGTGGAAACAATAGATGAGTTACTACAAATGATCGATAAAAAATATGAAAATGATACTAAAGGTAATACAAGACAACGTTACTATAATAAAAATGGCACAATCGAATTACAAACACGAGAACACGGCTCAAAAATCCAACCTAATAAATTTAAAGGTTACACAATATACAAACATGGTATTCACATTACAATATCAAAAGGCGGTGCTCACGGGGCAATTAGAGGTATATATGACAATGTAACAGAATTAGATATAGCAAGTATGTATCCATCACTTATTATTAATGATAAGGCATTAGGCCAAACAACAAAGAAATACAATAAAATTAGACAAGAAAGACTAACACTAAAACATAATAAATCAAATCCAAAACGTGAAAAAGCATTAAAACTAGTATTAAACACTGTAACAGGTCGAATGGACGCAGCATTTAGTCCATTACACGTTCCAAACACAATACTATCGTTAAGACTTATAGGACAAGCAGTTTTACTTAAAATGGTAGAACTAGCGACAAAAGAGGGAGCACGTGTAATTGCGGTGAATACTGATGGTATTTATTGCACGGGAAACTTTAATTCACAAAATGTCATTAATAAGATCAAACTATTATTTAATCTTGATTTAGAAGAAGAAAAATACAAACGAGTCGCAATCTCAACGACAAATTATGCAGTATTACAAAAAGAAGATGGCACAATTAAAAGAAGAGGCAATTTAAGTAATTTTAATTATCGTAATACACAAGTATACCCAAAAGCAATAACAAATGCAGTGATAAACCAATTAATATACGATATACCAGTGGAACAAACAATAAATAATAACACTAATAAATGGGATTTTGCTCAAATGGTTAAAGTTAGTAATAATAGTGTGCTAAGAGATGAAAATGGACAAACGTATCAACGTGTTAACCGAATTATAGCAACCAACAAGGGTGTATCTGGTCTCACTAGCACTGAAAAATCAAAAAAAGGCTTAAAAAAAGCGCCAAATGTATCACCGGATGAAATATATACAATATGTAATGATATGAAAAGTATACAAAACTTAAATCATTCAATAATAAACAAACAACACTACATTAATAAAGCCAACGAACTAGTAAAGGACTTCACATAAATTTGTGAAGTCCTTTACTTTGTTCCATCTGTGACAAATATTATGGATTTTTGGCAAAAGACTATAAAATCAGTATTTGTAAGCGTTTTCATAAAAAATATAAGTATTTTAAAACAACCATTGGTACCTACTCTTCCAGGAGTTTTCCAATTTTCCAAGAATTTTACCATAAAATAAAACTTTACATAAAAGACTGGTACCATTGTATTGATGTATTATTACACTTATGGGAAAGGATTTTGTATATATTGGTATATATATGCAAAATGATTTGGTTATGAAAATAAGGATTTTAAAAAATCACTCATTTTTGGCACAGTCTTTTAAACTTCTTCTCTCTCAATGGGTACAGCTGTGACATTAATTTTTTAGAATTTAGCACATAATCTTCTTGAGTTCATATATGACAAGGGATATAGCTGTGACAAGTATTTTTGGCACAAATAAGGGGTTTTTGGTTTATTTTTTTATATTTTGTGTAATATGTAAATTATCAGAATTTTCTTTCTATACTGTTTTTTATGCATTTTTTGTATTATTTGTGATATAATCTTTTATTTGCTTTTACGGTTATGAACTGTATTGATATATTTTAGAGATTTTCAATCAATATATTATTTAGTCTTGACGTTTATAATTAATTGTTATTATTTTTCAGTTTTGTCCGTAAAATATATCTACTTATTATGTTTGCTTATCTTATAATTTTGCAATTTATTCATTATGTATCCTGATAAGTTCCCTACTTATTAGAAGTTTTTTATGCTTAATAAACATATTTAGCAAAATAAAGTAAACGTTGTATAAAGAAATAAAAAATTTAGATGAATTACTAAGATAGAAACAACAATTATCGCATAATTATCAACCTTTAACGTTAAAAGTAAGACGCAATCAGAAAAGGGAAATAAATATCTCAAAAATGAATCAATGAATTTAAAAGATAATTAATACAATCATGAAAAATATTATATGTAAACTATTAAAGAAAATGTTTAAATAAAATTGTCTTTTTATAATTAAAGTTACTTTTTACTTTAAAAATATTGTGAAAATATTAACAATGTATCCTGAAAGTAGTATTCTTGAATTGTAGAAAGGAATAAAATTAAACACTAGAAAGAAGGATTGTTAATATGAATTTTTTACAAATAGCTACTTCTGATTATGCTAAAACGTTTTTCAATACTGATAGAGAAATCGTTTTAGTTGATGATAAAGATATTAATTTAGTTGACGTAGGTGCAGTAGTTATAATGGATCATGAAAAGGAATTCATAGACTATTTAAAAGAGGAAGAATTAGATATACCTACTATTGTAATTACCGACTACAATAATATTTGTAATAAACATTCAGATGATAATTTTAATTTTGAAAATGTAGATTTTATAATCGATAGAAACAATTTTAATATAGATTATGTTTCTAAAAAAATAGAATACTTAACATCTAAATATGAAAAAAATATTCTACCTCCTTTTTTCAATACATTAACTAGCTATGTGGATCGTGGAAATATTCAATTCGATTGTCCAGGACACCAAGGTGGACAATATTTTGCTAAACATCCTGCAGGTAAACAGTTTTATAAATTTTTTGGGGAAAATCTTTTCAGAGCAGATATATGCAATGCAGATGTAGATTTAGGAGATTTATTAATTCATGAAGGACCTGCTGTAGAAGCACAAAAACATGCTGCAAAAGTATATAATGCTGATAAAACATACTTTGTTATGAATGGTTCAACAACATCTAATAATATAGCTATAACTTCAGCAGTTATGCCAGATGACTTAGTTCTTTTTGATAGAAATAATCATAAATCTGCTTATATTTCTGCATTGGTTAAAGATGGAGGACGTCCCGTTTATATGCAAACTTCAAGAGACTCTTATGGCTTCATTGGTGGAATTTATGATGAAGATTTTGATGAAGATTATTTAAGACAAGAAGTTGCTAAAATTGATCCTGAAAGAGCGAAATGGGAAAGACCTTTTAGATTAGCCATTATTCAATTAGGTACTTACGATGGTACGATTTATAATGCTAAACAAGTAGTAAAAAAAATTGGACATCTTTGCGATTATATTCTATTTGATTCTGCTTGGGTTGGATATGAACAATTTATTCCATTAATGAAAAAATCTTCTCCTCTACTATTAGAATTAGATGAAAATGATCCTGGCATATTTGTAGTGCAATCAACACATAAACAACAAGCTGGGTTCTCTCAAGCTTCTCAAATTCATAAAAAAGATAAGCATATTAAAGGTCAAAAAAGATACATTAATCATAAACGTTTTAACAATGCTTATATGCAATATGCCTGTCTCTTATACACATCTCCGAGCCCACGAGACTCCTGAGCATCTCG
>ERZ1031176.132-NODE-132-length-14311-cov-7.177680_pt1 | contig 14311 bp, 10 predicted proteins | sample MGYA00518586_ERZ1031176 | MGnify/ENA primary metagenome ERZ1031176 (study PRJEB33718, sample SAMN03159775) | human skin metagenome | collected 2014-05-20 | study: EMG produced TPA metagenomics assembly of the PRJNA266117 data set (Human skin bacterial metagenome... | reverse complement strand
GAGATGCTCAGGAGTCTCGTGGGCTCGGAGATGTGTATAAGAGACAGCCTCCCTCACCCTCCAGCACGTCTCCTACCGCTACCCCGGCACCGACACCGACGCGCTTTCCGACGTCTCCCTTTCCATCCCCGCCCACACCACCACCGCGCTAGTGGGGCATACCGGGTCCGGCAAGTCCACGGTGGCCGCACTTTTTGCGCGCCTTGCCGATCCGACCGAAGGCACCGTGCACCTGGGCGGGGTCGACCTGCGCGATATTCCACCTGAGCAGCGCGCGGAGGTCATTGGCGTGGTCTCCCAGGAGACCTACCTGATTCACGGCACGGTGCGGGAGAACCTCCTCTTCGCGCAGCCGAATGCGAGTGAGGAACAGATGTGGGCGGCGCTTAACGCCGCGCGCGTGGACGAGGTCATCGCCGCGCTGCCGGAAGGTCTGGACACAGTGGTGGGCTCGCGCGGCTACCGCTTCTCCGGCGGTGAGCAGCAGCGCCTTTCGCTTGCCCGCACGTTGCTGCGCCAACCACGGGTGCTCATCTTGGATGAGGCCACCTCCGCCCTCGACAACGAGACGGAGCGCGCCATCCAGGAGGCAGTGCTTGGCGCGGATGCTACCCGCTTGGTCATCGCCCACCGCCTGTCCACTATCCGCGATGCCGACCAGATCATCGTCCTCGACGCTGGCCGCGTGGTCGAGCGCGGCACCCACGCCGAGCTGCTTGCGTGCGGCGGTGCCTACGCGGCGCTGCTTCGCGCCGCGTCCACTACCGGTGACTCTTAAGCTACCTGTGTGACGCCGAGTTGCCGGAGCGGTGGGAGCAAATGCTTCTCTCGGCGGTGATGCTCCAGCGGCGTAACGTCATTCCGATGTCGTTGTAGGGGTGGAGCATCGCAGGTAGAGCTGCTTACCCCCTAAAGTTGGGGGGTAGTGAGAAGGCTGTGACCTGCAGGTTGTGAAAAGGCCAGGCTGCTGTATAATTATTCACAGGAGAATCTAAACAGGTTCCCCAAGACCCATGTTTAACACCTGCATGTGAAGGGGCCTTCTGCCTATCGGGTGTTAGATTCAAGAAAGGCTTTTCGCTCATGAAGAATTCTGCGCTCGTTCGCTCCACCGGTGCTGCAGCCATCCTCGGACTGGCACTTTCAGTTGGGGGGGTAGTTGGCGTAGCTCAGGCTCCGCTCGCTGTCGCACAGGAGAACCCCACCAATAACGCCACCATTGATCCCAACGCCGATGTCACACTGACCATCGATAAGCGCCTCAACCCGACCTCCATCGGTGGCCCGGGCACCGGCAAGCCCGATCCGAACGTCACCGGTAACCCCCTCCAAGGCGCTACCTTCACCGGTACTCTGCTTAACGTCGACAATGTCAAGCCGGAAGATTTGGGTAAGCTCACAGCCTCCAACTACGAGGAGCTTGGTGCTGCTGCGACCCAGACGACTGTCACCGGCACTACCGGTGCTGATGGCAAGCTGACGCTGAACAAGGGCGCTGGTCTGGTTCAGGGCATTTGGCTGTTCACCGAGACCATCGACGGCGAGGTTAAAGACACCGCCACCGGTGAAACCTACGAGGCCTCGGAGATCGCCCCCTCCACCCCGTTCATTGTATCCCTGCCGTACACCAACGCAGAAGGTGATGGCTGGAACTACGACGTCACCGTTCAGCCCAAGAACACCACCTCTGGCATCACCAAGGAAGTTAAGGACGCCGATAAGAATGTTGGTGATGACATTCAGTATCTGGTGAAAGGCGCCATCCCGGTGATTCCGGAAGGTGAGACGCTCAAGTCCTTCCGTATCACCGACCAGCTGGACACCGAGAACCTTGAGAACATCCGCGCCGCTGTTGAGCTGTCCGATGGTACAACCATCGCTGAGGGCACTGACTACACCCTTGCTATCGATCAGGCTGCGGGCACCGTCGAGGTTAAATTCACCGACACTGGCCTGGGTAAGCTCACTGGCGTTGCGGCGGGCAGCACCGTCAATCTGACCATCGATGCCAAGGTGAAAGCTATTACCGGCACCGACGGCATTGCCGTGAACGAGGCTAAGCAGTTTGTCCACTTCCCGGGCCAGGAAAACGAGACCGAGACCACGTCGAACAAGGTCAAGTCCTACTGGGGTCTGGTCAACGTGGTCAAGACCGAAGAAGGTAAAGAGACCAAGCTGAAGGGTGCTGAGTTCGAGCTTTACCGCTGCGCAGGCACCGAAACCAAGAAGGCTCAGCTCGAAGATCAGAACAAGATCACCATCGGTGGTAAGTCCACCTGGACCACCGGCGACGACGGCTCGGTCATCATCGACGGCATCCACGTCACCAACATCGAGGATGACTCTAAAGAGATTGCCAAGTCCTACTGCCTGGTGGAGACCAAGGCTCCAAGTGGCTACGTCGCTACCACCGAGGTCCACTCCTTCAAGCTCGTATCCGATGATCAGAAGCTGAACACCACCACCCCTGTTCAGTACGACGCAAAGATCGAGAACAAGCGCTCCGAGATGCCGAAGCTGCCTCTTACCGGTGGCATGGGTATCGGACTCTTGGCGGCGCTCGGTGCCTTGATTGCTGGCTTGGCCGCTTGGACGGCTCGCCGCGCCAACGCTGAGGCTTAAGGTCCCAGCCAGACTGAGCGCATTGACCTCAGTCTGTTAGCCCGCGCCCTCCCCGTGGAGAGGGCGCGGGGCTCACCTTGGTTTTAACAACCACCGGATAGGGCGCGTTGCGTCCAGCAAGGTAGGAAAATATGGTTCTGCGAGATACCGCATCCGCAGCGGGGCCGAAGGGCGCGTCGAAGTCGCTTCTGAGGAAGCTCCTTCCTACGGTCGTCCTGTCTCTGTGCGCCATCGTTGCGTTGCTCTACCCAGTGGTAGTTACACAACTGAATAATTGGGAGCAAATGCGCGTCGCTGATTCCTATACCAAGGAATTAGACGCGGCCGATCAGGAGGAAGTCTCCCAGAAACTCGCCTCGGCGCAGAAATACAACGAGTTCCGCACGGCGGGTCCTATCCTGGACCCTTGGCTAGCCCGAATCTCCGAAGATAACGCCGACTATCAGGCTTACCTCGCGGAGCTAGACACCCACGAAGTCATGGCACGCCTCGTCGTGCCCAGCGCTGATATCGATTTGCCCGTCTACCACGGGACGAGTGAAGAGGTTTTGCAGAAGGGAGTCGGGCACCTCTACGGCTCTGACCTACCAGTGGGAGGAGAAGGCACCCACGCGGTCCTCACAGCCCACACAGGCTTGACCAGTGCCACACTCTTTGACCATCTCCCCGACGTGGGGAAGGGTGACCCGATATACATGGGTGTCTCCGGGCAGAGGATGAAGTACGAGGTCACGGACATTCAGGTGGTGCTCCCACATGAGACTAGCGGCCTACGTCCTACGCCCGGCAAGGATCAGCTCACATTGATTACCTGCACGCCTTACGGAGTTAACTCGCATCGACTACTGGTGACGGCCGACCGAGTTCCCTTCGACGAAGAAGCTGCCGAAGCCTTCGCCCCCAGTAAGCTCCACTGGTTCTGGTGGATGTGGGCGTTGATGGCCGCCGCGCTGCTCGTTGCAGTACTGCTGTCCCTGTGGATTGTGAAGACCACTCGTAAATACAAAGAGGCCCACCACCCGTCATCCTTGGTGGAGGAATAGATTGTACATGTTTAGCACACAAAAATTTTCCCGCGCAGCGGCCGCCTTGTGCCTGGGAGGAATCTTGGCGGTATCTACCCCAGCAGTGGCCGAGGCCAAGGTGATTTCCGGTTACGCGGGTGCTTCCGTCCACGTAGATCCGACGACGATCGGGGACGAACTCAACAGCTTGACTATCACGCTGCCAAAGGGCAACCCCTTCGATGAGATCCCTCCGGGAGAGCTTCCGCCAGGCTCCCTGAGTGGCTACACCTTCACCCTTAAGCGGGTCGCTGGCATCGACATTCGGACCCGTGGAGGCTACGACAGTGCTCTCCGTCTGACCGAGGGCGAAGCTCGAGACCGAGGTTTCACCGACCCAGTGCTCTCCCGTGTCAGCGAAGAACAGGGCACGGTTCGCTTCGACGGTTTGCCCGCCGGGGTCTACCTGATAGAGGTGGAGCAGCCTGCGCGCGAGGGCGAGAAACACGAAGACATCCGCCCCATGCTCATCATCCTTCCGGCGACCAACGAGGACGGTAGCTGGTTGCACGAGCTAAGTGTGAAGGCCAAGACCGAGGACGATGGTGGCGACGTCCCGCCACCTACCGACATTCCTGACCCCAGGCCAACGCCTACCCCGACGACCACTTCGACACCCACGGATACTCCCGCCCCGAGGCCGACGAGCACTCCGACGTCCACTCCAGATCGACCCTTCGACTCTATTACGGGCGCTCCCGGGAACACCACGAGCCCGGGGTCCGGCCCCTCTACCGACCAGCCAGGGAAGTCGACGTTCCGCGAGTTGGCGCAGACCGGCGCGTCGGTCTTGGGAATCGTGGCAGCGGGAGCGCTGCTTCTGCTCCTGGGAGGCTACGTCATGCGCAGGAATAACAAAGGTGAACAGCGATGAAGAGAATGGAAACGATGAAGATGTTGCGCAGCGTCGCCCGTAAGAGCGTAGCGGCAAGCTTTGTACTCATGCTTGTCCTCGGCGTCTTTCCGCTGGTTGTAGAAAACGGCAGCTCCACGCTGTCGACTCCAACGGCTGAGGCCCAAACCACGGTCCAAGCCCCAGTGACGATCAACAGCGTGAACGCCGAATACAGCAACGTCTTCTCGGTCCACATGGTGGCGACCGAGTCGATGTCGATGAAACAGCTGACTATCAAGACTACGGAGAAGTTCGCCAGCAACACTGATGCCGGAGATCGAAGGCTGACCATCAATGGGAAGTCGTATCCAGTATCGTCGATTTCGGCTACGCAAAAAACCCTGACCGTCAGCTTGCCTGACGGAGTAGAGGTGCAGCCTGGGACCCCCATCGTGGTCCAGTGGAGGGCAGGTCAGGCCAAGGCCCCGAAGCTGTCGAGTATGACCGCCACCATGGAGGGAACTGAGCTGGCACCCCCGGAGCCGCCAGAAGAGGGTAATCCCACGGAGGCGAAGAACTTCCGCCCCCTCGGAAATGACAGGAAATATGACGAGTGCCGGACCGACGATGGTCTTCTCTTCTCGAAAACTTGGTGGGACAACTCGCACCAAACGCGGAAGTTTGGTGGCAAGAGCGTCGGAGTTGTAGAGGTAAAGGTTGATGGCGTCTCTGACCTCACCAACGCAATTAATACCGCTGATCCACGCCTGCAGTTGCGATTTGGCTCACCTCAAGCGGGTTGGACCGAGCTGAAGAAGGACATTGACTACACGATTACGGTGAGTGGGGACAGCGTCTATTTCAAGCTCAACAAAGACCACGAGCGGGCCAATTCGAGTGTCGTATCTTACGACGTAGAGGCACGCATCCCCTTGAACACCACTCCGTCCGGGTGCAAGATGACGTTGTGGCACCAAGGACCCGAGTGGTTCAAGCGCGATGCGGAAAAGATCAAAGTCGATGCGCCAGAGACGCCGCGCGAGCAGCTGGACTGGCTTCCTGTTTCTTCCCCAAACCCGCCGCTGCCACAACGCTGCGGTGGCAAGATTGCACTTGTCTTTGATACCTCTGACTCCATTGCAAGGGAAGAGGGCCTTGGTGTCCGTGCTAGTCGAGACGCTGGCCTTGGGGTCATCAACGCGCTGCAGGGGACCGGCAGCCAGATGGCGATTTATAACTTCGCTTCGGCACCTAAATCTATCCCGGGTATGTCGACGGACACACTGAGCCTTAACAATGAGAACGACGTCGAGAAGCTGCGCAATGCCGTCAACGCTATCGCCGAGCCGTACACCCGTAACGGCCGTGGCGGCACTAACTACGAGGCCGGCCTGAGTCAGATACCTGACGGCGAGTTTGACGTTGTCTACTTCATCTCCGATGGCCTGCCCACGACGAGTAAGCGGGACTATCCCTTCGGTTTCGATGTCGGCACGCTCATCAACCAGAGCGACCTGTCGGCCGCAGTGAACGAAGCCAACCGGTTGAAAAAATCGGGCACCCGTATCGAGACTGTCATGGTTGGTTTCGAACCGGTCAACGAGCATATCCTCAAGGACGATTACTTCGAGAATGTAACCGTCAAGAAGCAGAGGACACCGAATACACCGGAGGCGCCGGAAGGAATCGATAAGTCGTGGCCCAAACTGGAAGGTTACGGTTACCCGAGTCACTACGGCCAGGCGGACTTTGTCCGTGATATCGTCACGGACGGCGAGGTACTGATGTGGGATACCCCGGACGAAAGCACCACGACACAATATGTCATCACGAACCAACCCGAGATTTGGCGCGCGGCCGTGCGTAACACCAAGTCTATCGGTGCGGACATTTCCAGTGAAGACGCGGTCACGACCGTTGCGAACTTTAACGACTTGGTGAAAGAGCTTCAAGACCTCGTGCTCAAGGATTGCTTCGGTTCAATCAATGTGACCAAGCTCGTGTACGGCGATGGTGATACACCGAAGCCGGGTGTGGGCTGGACGTTCGATACCTCCGTGGACAACGGGGAGAAGGACATCATCGACGGTACTGATGGTAAGGGTCGCGAATCCAACGTCACCGACGTGACCGGAGAAGACGGAAGCTACAGTCGTTCGCTCGACCAGTCGGACGGCAAGGGCCAAAAGGTTACCGTGGTTGAGCACCAGCAGGCCGGCTATAAGTTGCGTCCCGTTGGCGAGAAGAACGCAGTGTGTACAAAGAACGTGTTCGACGCTGCGAATGGAACGTGGACTAGCTCCTCTGCAGATGTCCGCAACGTTAACGATGACCCCACCAAACCTGGCTTCGGCGTGGACGTGCCTTTCCGCGGTATCGTGAACTGCACTATCGCAAACGAGACGGTAACAGTGAAAATTGATCTTTCCGTAGAAAAGGTTGGGTTCGACAACAAGGAGCAGGCGCTCGAAGGAGCGGAGTTCACCCTCAATAGGGTGAATGCGGACGGGACGCAAGAGTTAGTAAAGATTCTCAAAGGCACCGATCTGCGTGTCGAGGATCTTCAGGTGGGAGCGAAGTACGAGCTCGTGGAGACGAAGTCTCCTCAGGGCTATCAGTTGCTGACCCGTCCGGTCGTCTTCTCTATCAAATCGGGTGACGATGGTAAACCCACCATCGGGCTTGAAGGCGGTGCAGAGCAGTACCCAGAGGTCTCAATTCGCATCGATGAAAAGGACGAGAACCACTCCATCATGCAGGTGGCTGATATTCGTAAGGGCGACCTTCCGGTCACTGGCGGCCAAGGACTCGGGCGGCTAGTGCTGCTTGGCAGTCTATTGGTTGTAGCAGCTTTGATTACTGGTCGAAGAGTACGTATCTAACCTGTAGTAGTTGAGTCGCGTTGTAGCGATGTTCGGCAAAAGTGGTGGCCCCGACCGGGGTCGGGGCCACCACTTTTGCTGTGAGGGGCACAAATAGACAGGGAAGTTACTAGCTTTTGAGGGGTGGCGGAGTAACACCTATCAGCGCGCTAATGGTATGCCGCTAGGCTGTTGCTTTCGCGACAGTTCCTTTCGTAGGGGCTCCGGCTCCCCTTGAAGGTGTATATGCACAGCTTACCGGTGTTTCAGTATCCCAATTAGGAAATAACCAGGCTTTCTGGTGGGTCAACTATGTCGCGACTCACCTGTCAAGCATGTCGCGACTTATGACAGTGGAGCCGACGACGGGAATCGAACCCGCGCCAGCAGCTTGGGAAGCTGCAGTTCTACCATTAAACTACGTCGGCGCAATGCAGATTGTGCATCGCTCTAAAGCTTAGCACCGCCGCCGCCCGAGGCCATAAATACCCCAGTGGAGAGGTAGACTATGAGCCGTGCTTCTTTCTGATCGTGATATCCGTGCCGCCATTGCCGCTGATGTTCCCGAGCGTTTGAGCGTTGAGCCCTTCGACGCTGAGATGGTCCAGCCCTCATCCATCGATGTGCGCCTAGACAAGTTCTTCCGCGTGTTTAATAACTCGCGCTACACGCACATCGACCCTAAGCAGGAGATGCCGGACCTCACCAGCGAGGTGGAGGTAGCTGAGGGCGATGCCTTCGTCCTGCATCCGGGTGAGTTCGTGCTGGGCGCCACGCTGGAGAAGTTCACCCTTCCGGCCAACCTCGCGGGGCGTTTGGAAGGCAAATCCTCCTTGGGGCGCTTGGGCCTGCTGACGCACTCCACGGCGGGATTCATCGATCCGGGTTTCTCCGGACACATCACTCTCGAGCTGTCCAACACCGCGAACCTGCCCATTACCCTGTGGCCGGGGATGAAGGTGGGCCAGCTGGCCATCTTTAAGATGTCCTCGCCGGCGGAGGCTCCGTATGGCTCCGGCGCACTGGGCTCTAAGTACCAGGGGCAGCGCGGGCCGACGCCGTCGAAGTCCTATCTGAACTTCCGTTAAACTTTTCGTTCTCGCCGCGCGCTTCAGGTCAACCGCGCCTAAAATTCCCGGTTATGCGTATGACTGTGATTGGTACCGGCTACCTAGGTGCGACTCACGCCGCCTGTATGGCGGAGCTCGGCCACGAGGTACTCGGTGTAGATGTTGATGAAAACAAGATTGAAGCTCTCAAGAACGGCCGCGTGCCGTTCTATGAGCCCGGCCTTCCGGAGGTTCTCGAGCGCAACATCGAAGCCGGCCGCCTAGACTTTTCCACCAGCTATGATGACGCCGCGGAGTTCGCCAACCTGCACTTCCTCGGCGTAGGAACCCCGCAGGCACACGGCTCCTATGCAGCGGACCTGACCTACGTGAAGGCCGTCATCACGGAGCTCGTGCCGCGTCTCAAGGGCGAGCACATCATCTTCGGTAAATCTACCGTCCCGGTCGGCACCGCCGCGGAACTTCAGGAACTAGCCAATGAGGTTGCCCCAGAAGGCACCACCGTGGAAATCGCGTGGAACCCGGAGTTCCTGCGTGAGGGCTACGCCGTCAAGGACACCATCACCCCAGACCGCATTGTTCTCGGCGTGCGCGAGGGTGAAAGCCGCGCCGAAGAGGTAGCGCGCGAGGTCTATGCCCAGCCGCTATCGCAAGACACCCCGTTTATCGTGACGGATTGGCAGACTGCAGAGCTGGTCAAGGTCTCCGCTAATGCGTTCCTAGCCACCAAGATTTCCTTTATCAACGCCGTTTCTGAGATCTGCGAGATTGCTGGTGCAGACGTTACCGCTCTTGCCGACGCCATTGGGCTCGACGAGCGCATCGGCCGCAAGTTCCTTGGCGCCGGCCTCGGCTTTGGTGGCGGTTGCCTGCCCAAGGATATTCGCGCCTTCATGGCGCGCGCCGGTGAGCTTGGCGCCGACCAGGCGCTGACCTTCCTGCGCGAGGTGGACGCCATTAATATGCGCCGCCGTGACCGTGTGGTGGACCTAGCCAAGGAAGCCTTCAATGGCTCCCTGCTTGGCCACCGCGTGACCGTGCTGGGGTGCGCGTTTAAGCCGAATTCCGATGACGTGCGCGATTCGCCCGCCCTTGCCGTGGCCGGTTCCTTGTCCTTGGCTGGTGCGGCAGTAACCGTCTATGACCCAGAAGGCATGGACAATGCCAAGAAGGTATTCCCCACCTTGGATTACGCCGCGGACACTGACGATGCCCTGCGCGAGGCAGAGTTGGTGATCCTTGCTACCGAATGGAAGCAGTTCAAGGAATTGGATCCGCAGCAGGCGGGCCAGCTGGTGGATGATAAGCACATTATCGATGGTCGCAATGTGCTACCTGTCGCAGACTGGCAGCAGGCCGGCTGGAAGGTTGAGGCCTTGGGGCGCACCCTTTAACTAGGGTTATGTCAAAAGGCGATACGGAGGGCTGAGCAGTGAGGAACATTGCTCAGCCCTCTCGCTTGTGCCTAAGCCAGTTCATGTTTAGGCGGCTACACGGCTATGCGGAATCGTAAACGCTGCGATAAGTGTGGTTATCGGCACTGCGAGGATTAGAGCCATCGCACCCACACCGGAGCGAAGCAACTCGGTGGCGACGAGATCGCTGGTGAGCATCTGGCTGGCGGGGCGCTGCGCTGCGGTAATGAGTAAAAGGAGCGGAAGCGTGGCGCCGGTATAGGTGAGGATGAGTGTGTAGATCATCGAGGCAATGTGATCCCGGCCTACCTTCATTGCAGAAAGAAAGAGTTCTCTTGGGCGCGCGTCTGGGTCGGCTTCGTGGAGCTCGGTGACTGTGGAGGCTTGGCCCACGGCGACATCGGCAAGGCTGCCAAGGGAGCCGACAACGAAACCGCACAGTAGCACTCCAAGGATGGAAATGCCCGGCATATAGAGCAAGAGCTTTAGGTTGTCTTCGGAGCTGTAGCCCTGCAACTGCGAGGTATCGATCGTGGCCCAGGCGAGGAATGCCGCGATAATGAGAGCTAGCAGCGACCCACCTACCGCTGAAGCTGCTTTCCAATTTGCCCCGTGCACGAGTGGTACGGCGACCAAGATGATTGCGGCGCAGGAAACGAGGGCGGTCCAGAGGGGACTATGGGCCTCGATAAGCGCAGGCAAAAGGAACGCAAAGACTACGCCAAGGCTAATCGTCAAGCCGATGATGGCGCGTACCCCCTGCCATGCGCCGAAAACAATTACGATGATGGCAACGATTACCGCCCACAAGATTAGGCTGCCGGTGCGCTGATAATCCGCAAAAGCATAGGTAACCGCCCCAGACGGGTCAGTAGCCTTGGATAAGACTATCTTGTCGCCGGTTTCCAACTGCGGATCGCCAGCTTTGCCATAGGTGACCAGCTGGGTCATGTCCCCTGCGTCTTCGCCAGAGGTGATTTTAACTAGTGCGCGATCGCAATATATCTCTTCCGTGCCGGGGATAAGGGGAGGAGTGTCAAAGACCTGTCCCGTTTGTTCTGATTGACAAGCCGAATGGTCAGCCGTATCTACCGTGCCCTCTACCTGTGGGTGATTGAGCGTATAGGTTTGCTGAAATTCCGCGGACGTGTGCTCATTGGCAGGGCTGTTGGGCCAAAGTATTACCAAGCCAGCAACGGTAGCTATGAGCGCTGCGGCGAGCGCGCCAAGAAGGCCTATCCGCCAATGATTTTGAGCTATCGAAGTAAAAAGCCGGCTCCACAGGGCGGAAGCCGGCTGGGACTTGATTGCCGCAGAATGTCTTCCCATGCACCTTATTGTGACGGATTATCACTATCATTAGCAACTGGCGGGAAGAAAATTACTGTTTGTAGCTCACAAGGAAGTTACCTAGGCGCTCAATGGCGTTTTCAATCTGGGATGCCCACGGCAGCGTGACCACGCGGAAGTGATCTGGGTTCGGCCAGTTGAAGCCGGTTCCCTGCACCATGAGGATCTTTTCCGCCTTCAAAATATCCAGCATGAGTTTGGCATCATCATGGATTTCATACACATTCGGATCCAGGCGCGGGAAGAGGTAAAGCGAGCCCATAGGCTTTACCGCGGAAACGCCGGGAATCTCATTGAGCTTCTCGTAGGCGATATTGCGCTGGCGCAAAAGACGCCCGCCGGTACCGGTGAGCTCAAAGATAGACTGCCGGCCACCCAACGCCACCTGGATAGCGTGCTGCGCCGGTACGTTCGGGCACAGGCGTGTTCCGGCCAGAAGCTCAAGGCCTTCGATGAAGCCACGGGCGTGGTGCTTAGGGCCGGTAAGTACCATCCAGCCGGCACGGTAGCCACACACGCGATAGGCCTTGGATAAGCCATTGAACGTGATGGTGAGAAGGTCAGGGGCTAGCGAAGCGATGGAGATGTGCTGCGCGCCGTCATAAAGAATGCGGTCATAGATCTCATCGGCCAAGATGAGCAGGTTGTGCTCGCGGGCGATATTGACGATCTTCTGCAGCACTTCGCGCGAGTAGACCGCACCCGTTGGGTTATTCGGGTTAATGACCACGATGGCCTTGGTTTTATCCGTAATCTTGGACTCGATGTCCTCGATGGATGGATTCCAATCATCGTCCTCATCACACAGGTAGTGCACTGGGGTGCCACCTGCCAGGGACGTAGCTGCGGTCCACAATGGATAATCCGGTGCCGGGATGAGAACCTCATCGCCGTTATTGAGCAGCGCTTGGGTGGTCATGCTGATGAGCTCGGAGACGCCATTGCCCAAGAAGACATCGTTGATATCGAAGGGCGGGAAGTCCTCCAGCTCGTAGCGGGTAACGATGGATCGGCGGGCAGGAATGATTCCCTTGGAGGTGGAATAACCCTGGGAAGTAGGCAGGGCAGCGATCATATCGCGCATGATGACATCGGGTGCTTCGAAGCCAAAGACGGCCGGGTTACCGGTGTTGAGTTTCAAGATGGTGTGGCCATCGAGCTCCATGCGTTCCGCTTCCGCAGAGACCTCGCCGCGGATGTCATACGCGACGCCCTTGAGTTTGTCGGACTGGTCAAAGATGCGGTGTTTGGGAGAAGTCATGGAAATATTGTGCCACGATTCACAGCTACACAAAATGCTTCAACACCGGCGATGACTATTTTTTATTCCACTCGCTGAACTTCCGCTTGGCCAGATCCATGGCTTGGCCGGTAATTTCACCAGCTTGCATACGGCGATTGGCCCACATTTTCTCCTCGATCATTTTTTGCTGCGCGCGCTCATGCGCCGTGAGAGCGCGAATCTCGCGCAACTGCTGCCGCTCAATCTGACGCACGGATGGGGCGTGCCAGGAAGACGGACCCACCTTGGCCACGTAGAGCATGATCCACAAAATTGGAATGAGGGCGGCTGTTACCGCGCCTCCGAGCAGAAGCCATGGGTTGCTCATGGTAGCGCTCATTAAGATAAGCGTAGGGCTTGCTACCGCAAGCACCACAGAGCCGGAAAGGGCAGTCGCAAACTTTGGCTTCTTGCCCGCATTATGGGCGCGCGTGACCTCACCGCGGGAATAGACCTTGACCTCGTGGGAACCACGCGCCGGAATGTCTTGAAAGACGGGTACGAGGTCTTGGTGGGTGCTGGCGCGCATGACATCGTCCGAGCGGTCCTCGAACTCCTCCATGGTTAACCGGCCTTCACCCACGGCGCGGGCGAGGTCATTGATGGCGTCGTTGCGCTCGGAATCGGACAGGCGCAGCGTCCGATTGATAGGGGAAGAACCAAAGTTATTACTCACATCTTCCAGTCTAGGAAAATTCTGCCCTTGTAGGGACGTGCTCTTAGCGAACGCTGCCTATAGGTCCTTTGTCTCAGCGGTGGAGTTCGCCTCGTCCTTCTTTTCCGGCTTCTTCTTTCCGCCTACCAGGCTAGCCAGGAATGGGAAGAGGGCGACGGTAAGCGCACCGCCAGAGACGAAGATGGAGGCATTTTCGGGTTCCATAATCTTCGAGTTCACCGCCAAGGTGGTCACCGCCACGATGATCGGCAGACCAGTTGCGGAATACAAGCCCACTTGGAGGCGCTCGCGGATGGTTTCAATATCGGATCCGGTATGCGCTACATTTTCGCGCAGAAAGACCGGCAGACCACGCGTAACCAGAATAAGGGCTGGAATGCCCAGCACCTTCCACGGATTATGAGCGATGGTATCCCAGCTAATGCTCATGCCAGAGACCACAAAGAAGACTGGGATAAGCATCGAATAAAACACCACATCGAGGCGGTGCTCAAGGCGGCGGTGGAATTCATCCGGGATGATGCGGTTCAAAATAATGCCAGCGGCAAAGGCACCGAGCACAATATCGAGTTCAAAGACTGCGGTAACGGCCATGAGGATGGCCAGAATCAGGATGATAAGACGCAAGATCGTCTGATTGGTGGAGCCCGCACCGGAGATAAAGGCGGTCTTGACCCAAGGGATGGTCGAGGCGATGGCCGCCGGCATGATGGCGACGGCAACGGCGATGATGATGAAGAACAACAAAATGATCATCGTCGTCAGCGTGGAACGAGTACCCAGCAAGAGTGCCATTGCGGTAATGGGGGCCACCTCACCAATGGCACCATGAATCATCACGGAGTTGCCCACCTTGGTGCCCAGAATGCGGTCCTGTTTCAGCATTGGCGTGAGCGTGCCCAGCGCCGTTGAAGTAAGCGCCAAAGCGACCACGATGGCACCTGGCACGTTATCCACCAAGAAGTAGGCGCCTATCCCACAGGCGAGGGCACAGATTGCCCAAGTGGATAGCGCCGTTCCGGCTTCCTTGGTTTTGAGGGTAGAGATTTGAATCTCAAAGCCGGCGAGGAGGAACAGCGCGCCCACGCCGAGTTCCTTGAGCATTTCGATTCCTTCGTCCTCGGCCGCGAGGTCGA
>ERZ1031176.131-NODE-131-length-14334-cov-6.659640_pt1 | contig 14334 bp, 12 predicted proteins | sample MGYA00518586_ERZ1031176 | MGnify/ENA primary metagenome ERZ1031176 (study PRJEB33718, sample SAMN03159775) | human skin metagenome | collected 2014-05-20 | study: EMG produced TPA metagenomics assembly of the PRJNA266117 data set (Human skin bacterial metagenome... | reverse complement strand
ACGAGATGCTCAGGAGTCTCGTGGGCTCGGAGATGTGTATAAGAGACAGCCACGTAGATGGGGGCCTTGCCGTTATCGAGCAATTCCTCAATGGTCTCGTGCACCGGGGTGAATACGTAGTGGAAATCCAAGGGGACAGGGCGCTCGGAGCCACCCACGAAGGTCGTCTTTCGTCCCGTTCGGCGCGTCAGGTCGTCCTCGAGCCATTTCGTGTCGCCAAGAGTGGCGGACATGAGCAAGAACTGCGCTTTCGGTAACTCCAGTAGTGGAACTTGCCAGGCCCAGCCACGATCGGGCTCGGAGTAGTAGTGGAATTCATCCATGACCACCTGGCGAATATCGGATTTCGCGCCCTCGCGCAGCGCGATATTGGCCACGATTTCGGCGGTCGCGGCGATGATGGGTGCATCGCCGTTGACAGTGGCATCGCCCGTCATCATGCCCACATTTTCTGGGCCGAAGATTTCGCACAGGGAGAAGAATTTCTCACTCACCAGCGCCTTGATCGGTGCGGTGTAGAACGACCGTTGGCCACGGGACATCGCGATGAAGTGCGCGGCATTAGCCACCATCGACTTACCTGAACCAGTCGGGGTCGCCAGGATGACATTGTCCCCGGCCAGCAATGCCAATGACGCTTCCTCTTGGGCGGGATACAGCGAGATACCGCGGGAGGTAGTCCAGGAGGTAAAAGAGTCCCAAACTGCGTCGTCGACAAGCGAGCTCGGCACGTTGTCGAGGTCAGCGATGGAATCTGCAAGCGTCGGCGCGGGGTTGTTGGAAGTCACCCCATCTACGGTACTTGAAGCCCGCGCCTACTCATCGTCGTCGGGGTCCTCGGGCAGATCAATGTGCCCGGGGTCCTCCCACATGCCATCAATATCCTCTGCACCAGGGCCAAGCGTCTTGCCACGATCCCGGTCATCGATCGCGGCGAGGAAGTTCTCGAAGGCCTCACCGATCTCTTCGCCACTGGGCACCTGGGCCTCGCCCGGCATCATCTTTTGCGGGTTCTTCTTGCGGTAGGACGCCATCTCCGAGTCGTAGTGCTGCTCAAGCTGCGCAACGACGTGGGAGATTTCCTCAGAGTTATTGGTTTGCTCCGCGAGCTGCGCGGCGACACGGTCCATATCATGCTCGATCGAACGCAGCGGGAATTCAAGGTTCGACGTATCCGAAACTGACTGGAGCAGCTGATAGACCGCGTTCGGGTACGGCGAGGACGCAACATAGTGCGGCACGTGCGCGGTATAGCCAGCAACACGGCGACCACGCGAGTGAAGCTCGCGCTCGATCATCACCGCGGCAGCGCCAGGCACAGACACCATGCCGTCAAAGGTGAACATTGTGCCAACGAGGTCACGGTCATTGCCGTGCGCGGACACAACGAGCGGACGCGTGTGCGGCGCACCCATCGGCGCGGCGTACAAGCAGATCGTCTTATCCACATTGAAGCGATCCGCCAGATCAGCAACGGACTTCGAAAAAGCCTCCCACCGCAGGTCTGGCTCCGGGCCAGACAGCAGCAAGAAAGATTCGCCCTTCGAATCACGCAGGACGCGAATATCCAGGTCGATATTGTCCATATCGGTGATTTCATGCTCGCTCAACGTCACCATGGGGCGGCGGGCGCGGTAGTCAATCAACTCGTCGTTATTGAAGGTGGCAACAGTGCGTGAATCCAGTGCAGCCTTCAAGTGACTTGCTGCGCCTTCAACGGCGTGACCTGCATCAGCGTAGCCTTGCATGGCCACGATCAGGGTGGGCCCAGAGGACGCGCCGGCGTCCACGGCGGGAGCTGGGTACTCCAGCTCGTACATGTGCCGTTGGTCGTCTGACGTCATATGACATCCTCCTTGTTTTCGAACCGTCTAACACCCCGTTCAACTACCGGGTACAGCGTTTCATTCCCACCTTACGGACCGGGCGCGGCATTCGGTTGCGCACCTGTCACTTTGTCCAGAAATGCACAGCTTCGCTTAACGACGCCCCGTGTTCCCAATCTTTTCACCCTCCCCAGGGAACCTTGAGCATGGGTAGGGAAGTCCAATAGGGCATGAAAAATGAATCCTCACGCTCACAGAACCTGCCACCTTTTGACCCGTGGACCGATGATGTCGGTTCCGTTGATGACCCATCTGCAATCATCGCCACCATTCCTGGCACTTTGGGGTACTACCCACAGGAATCCATCGTGGTGATCGGACTGATCCCTGATCCAGCGAACGGAAAGGAACTGATCTTAGGGCCCGTGTTGCGCGCTGATCTTGCCCATGCTGGCCAACTGGCCAACTTCTTGGAGACTGCACCGGTTGAACGTTGTGTCGCCTTCCTTGGCGTCTTAGTTACGCGCACACCTGATGCCGCAAGCGCGCGCACCGCGATCAACGATCTCGACGGTCTGGTCCGTGAGGATGGCGAACCGCTCGTTGATGTGCTGTGGCATGTTTCCGAAATCGCGCAAGGCACCCCGTACACCATGCTCTTCGGGCCGGATCCTGCGTTGATGGCCCGTGAATGGCCGCACGTGAATTGGGGCCATGGGGTAGTGGGATCAGTGATCAATTCCCCCGCAATGCGAGCAATGCGTGACAACGGCACGCTGCCCGCATTGAATCGTTCGGACACATTCGAATACTTCGAGCATGATTCGGTCGCTGACAGCGGAATCGATGTCATCGTCGATGGGGAGATCGTGGATATCGCTTCACTTACACGCGATGCCGCGCGCCGTGCTGACGTGCTTCGCCGCCAGCTTGATCAGGGCAGTCCCACGCCGGGATGGTTCGTGCGGAGAGCCATGACAGCTTTGCGCGATGCTCCGCCACAACCCCTCGTCGGAGTGGATGGGCGATGCAGCTTGGGCCATGCGTTCCAGGAAGCGGAAGCACTCAATGCGCTCGCGACGGCGCTGAGCAGGTCCCTTTTTCGCGATTGTGTCATTGGCACAGCCGTGCGCTACCCGGAGCAATCTGCCACAGCTTTGCTTGCCATTGCGCGCTCCTTCAAAGGGGTCATTCGTGCCAATGCATTGAGCCTGTGGGCGATCGTGGCCATTAGTCGGGGATTGTCATCATGGGCATCCGCCGCACTAGTGACTGCGCAAGAAGAAATGCCGCAGCACTCCATGTCAGCGATTTGCTTGGAGATCCTCGCTGCCGGTCAACAGCAGCACCTCGTGACAACGATTCTGCAGGGCTGCGAGCTCGCCTGTGAACACATCATCGGAACAGATGAAGAACGTGATGATGATCTGGGCTTTGACCAAGCAGCAAGCGCCTGATCAATTGCACTAATGCGACTGGGTGTACTCCCACGCATCACGGACAATCTGGTCCAGATCAGTGCGGGTCGGTTCCCACCCCAGCTCTTCCTTCGCGCGTTGCGAGGACGCGATAAGCGTTGCCGGATCACCAGCGCGCCGGGGAGCGACCTCGGCTGGAATCTCGTGGCCGGTGACGCGGCGGCATGCCTCGATGACTTCCTTGACGGAATAGCCGTCGCCGGAACCAAGGTTGAAGATGCGGTGCTTGCCCGGCGTATTCGATTCGAGCGCGAGCAGGTGAGCATCAGCCAGATCGCGGATATGGATGTAGTCACGCACGCACGTGCCGTCAGCGGTGGGCCAGTCATTGCCGTACATGAAGATCTTCTCGCGCTTGCCCTGCGCGACTTGGAGCACCAGCGGGATCAGGTGCGTTTCCGTCGCATGGTTTTCGCCGAGACCGCCATAGGCGCCAGCGACATTGAAATAGCGCAAGCTCGTGGCACCCAGCCCAAACGCGGTGGCATACGAGGTGATGGCGTAGTCGATCGCCAGTTTGGTGGCGCCATAAGCGTTGGTGGGCTTAGTGGGCATGTCTTCCGTGATCGGGACACGCTCAGGCTCGCCATACGTCGCTGCGGTGGAGGAGAAGACCAAGGAAGTCACATTGTTGGCCCGCATGGAATTCAACAGCTTCAGCGTGGTGCCCATATTGTCACGCCAGTACTCATCAGGCTTTTCCACGGATTCGCCAACGAGGGAACGGGCGGCGAAATGCAACACCCCGTCGACAGGTGGCTGGCCGTCCTTGGTGGAAAGCACATCGTCGATCACATCGTTGATATCGCCTTCGACCAGCGTCGCACCTTCCGGCACAGCGTCACGGTTACCCGTGGAGAAATTGTCCACGATCGTGACTGTGTGGCCAGCTTCCAGCAAAACTTTGGAGCAGACGCTGCCGACATAGCCGGCTCCGCCCGTGACAACGAGGTGGGACATGGTTCCTTTCGGCTTGTTTCAGGGATGCGGGCTAGTCCAGCACGGTGACGCGGAGGGCGTGGGCGAGCTCCGGCGCGAGGGTGATCTGTGAATCCGCTTCCGTGGTCACAGCGATGGTGCCGTTATCGGTGCGCTCGATAGTGACGTGCACACCGCGGTTGATTCCGAAGCGGCAGATCGAAGAATAATGCTCGGAATCGAGCTGGAGAATCTCATTGATCTGCACGACTTCAACGCGGACTGGCTCGCTCAAGTCGAGCTCGCTGACGCGAACGCCAAGGTCGTCTTCGGCCGGTCCTTCGTAGCCCAGTTCGTCGAGCGCGGGGATCGGATTGCCAAAGGGGGAACGAGTCGGGTCGTCGAGGACCTTGATCAGTTGGCGCTCCACGTCTTCACTCATCACGTGCTCCCAGCGGCATGCCTCGGCATGGACCTGGCTGAGCTCGAGATTCAAAACGTCGGTAAGCAGGCGCTCAGCGAGTCGGTGCTTGCGCATCACGGAGGTTGCGAGTTCGCGGCCGCGCTCCGTCAGCGAGAGTGAACGGTCAGCTTCGACGACCATCAACCCGTCACGCTCCATGCGCGCCACAGTCTGGGACACTGTCGGACCTGATTGGTCGAGGCGCTCAGCGATGCGGGCGCGCAGGGGAATAATGCCTTCTTCTTCTAGCTCGTAGACCGTGCGCAAGTACATTTCGGTGGTATCTACGAGATCTCTCACTACGAACTTCCTTCGATCCTCATGCGAGCCGAGCGGGCGCTCCTCGTAGATCGAGCTAAGGGGAGTGCTCGTTGGCTGCTACTCGTTCAAGACTGAGCAATGGCTAGGGCACATAGTAACCCAGAAAACCGGCGACGGTCCGCAAGAGCGGTGTCGCCGTGGCAAGGAACTGGGACTATAGCGCGTAATCGCGCAGACGGTCGGCGCGTTCGCCCACGCGGAGCTTGCTCATCACTTCGCGCTCAATTTGGCGTACACGCTCGCGGGACAGACCGAATTTACGACCGATCTGGTCCAGGGTGCGTGGCACACCATCATCAAGGCCGTAGCGCAGACGAATCACGTCCTGCTCGCGCTGCTCAAGGCCCCCGATGATGTCATTAATATCATCGTGGCGCAGTGCGGAAACGACCGCATCTTCAGCGTCAGCAGCTTCAGCATCCTCGATGAAATCACCTAAGGGTGCTTCCTCATCAGCGCCGACAGGCATATCCAAGCTCACCGGATCGCGGGACTGGCGCAGCAGCATCTCGATCTTGGATTCTTCAATGCCCGACTCGTCAGCCAGCTCCTCATTCGTTGGTTCGCGTCCCAGGGACTGGTACATCTCACGGCGAATGCGGGAGAGCTTATTCACTTGCTCCACAAGGTGGACTGGGAGGCGAATGGTGCGCGACTGGTCAGCCATGCCACGGGTGATCGCCTGACGGATCCACCAGGTTGCGTATGTGGAGAACTTAAATCCCTTGGTGTAGTCGAACTTCTCCATCGCGCGGATCAAGCCCAGGTTACCCTCCTGGATCAGGTCTAACAGTGGCATGCCACGGCCGGTGTAGCGCTTCGCCAGGGAGACAACGAGACGCAGGTTAGCTTCCAACAGATGGGAGCGTGCCTTGCGGCCTTCCTTGGCCAAGATCTTCATATCGCGCTTCTTAGCGCGGGTGAGCTCTACCTCCGGGTCGTCGAGGAGACGCTGTGCGTAGAGACCGACCTCGATCTGCTGGGCGAGTTCGACCTCCTCCTCAGCGTTCAACAGAGCGGTCTTGCCGATGCCGTTGAGGTACACACGAACCAAGTCTGCAGACGGGTTGTCATTCGTCTGGTTCCGGCGGCTCCCGCGGTCGACCTTTTCTTCATTGGCATCAGCATGATCCACATCGGGTTGAGTCATGGATGGAAGCTCCTTTAAGTCTCGCGAATCTATCGGTACAACGCCGGACAAGAGCAGATTGTTCCCCGCTGTCAGGCCCCTTCGGCTGCCTACGCATTCGTGCAGCTCAGGTGGGATCTTTCGTAGGGAGCGGATACGCGGTTGTCTGAAAGGGACTTTAGCAGCTTCGGTCTAGCTTTCAACAAGAACAGTGAACGGCCCAGAGTTGACTGAAGCAACGTCCATCATCGCGCCAAAGCGGCCCTCTTCAACGTGGATTCCACGCTCGCGTAAACCAGCGGCGATTGTGGCAATCACCGGTTCGGCGACATCGCCAGGTGCAGCGTCAGACCAAGAGGGACGACGTCCCTTCTTCGTGCGGCCCATCAGCGTGAACTGACTGACGAGAAGAACAGGAGCGCCGGCTTCTTCGACGGAGACCTCACCGTCGAGGATGCGCAGTTCAGCGATCTTACGCACCATGGTTTCCCATGCATCATCGGCATCGTCGGTGCCGACACCGACGAGTGCGAGAATCCCGCCGGTTTCCGGACAATCGATCGCTCCGACGACCTCACCATCGACGGTGACGGATGCTTGCGTAACGCGAGTGAGCACAGCTTTCATCGGTTCTTTTGCTTCCTTTCAACAGGGCAGTACTAGGTAGTCAGGCTGACCAGATCAGCCGGTAGGACGAATCCGTGGCGAATGAGGTCGATGATGACACCAGCGGCTTCGTCGTAAAGCTCGTTTTCCGCATCATCGTCAAGGCCATGGGATGCGGCCCACAAAGAAACGATGTCACGCAGCGGTAGGCCGTCTGGATTGAGTCCGGCGAGGATCGCGGCGACAGCATCATCAACATCGTGAGTGAATCGTGGGCCGTCGGTACGCGTGACGCGCTTGACCTCAGAGGCAAAGCCCATGCCCGTTTCAGTATCGGACAGGCTGACGTCTTCGAGTGCGACGCCAGGGCGCAGGGCATAGCGCGCATCGAGCACATCGCTTATCGACGCCTCCCGCAACCACTCCATCCTCACGAAATACTCCTCGACTTCCGGGCCGAGCGGATCAGTGAATGGCTGGGCGAGTGTTTCCGAGGTGACCTCCGTGGGGGCGCCGCCGATATCGCGAATGAAGATCCACCCGAACCCGACAGCACGGACATCGTGCTCCCGGAAGTGAGCAAGCCACGTACGTGTGCGAGCGATTCCTTCTGCCGAGCGTGGATCAATTGATTCGTCTTTCAACCACGTCGACACATACAGCGCCGGATCGACTACATCGCGCTGCAGCACCCAGACGGAAACACCCGTGGACGGGAACCAGCTAGCCACGCGTTGTTCCCACGATTGCCCACTGGTGTGAACCCAGGATCCGAGAACGAACGCAGAACCGGACTCAGCGAGATAATCCGGTGCTGCACCGACAACGAGCTCCGTCGCACCATCAAGGTCCAGACCAGAATCACGGTAGACATGCCCGACTTCAGGCAGTCCGACCACGAAAGGTGGATTTGCCACAATACGGTCGAATTTCTCGCCTTCGACTGGCTCGAACCAGGAACCGTGGCGCAGCTCCACATTGTCCACTCCTGCGCCGGCCATGGTGGCTTCTGCAAGAGTGAGGGCTCGCCCGTGAACATCGGTCGCCACCACCCGCTCAGCAGCGGCTGACTGCGCCAACGCCTGAACACCCGAGCCCGTTCCCAAATCCAGCACTGTTTCAACCGGAGTCAGGGGAGTAGCAGACAACAGAGACAAACTCGCCGCACCGACACCAAGGACATGGTCCGGTCCCGGCACATGGTCAGTGACAGATGCATCGAGGTCAGAGAACACAAACCGATCGTGGCCGGCGATGAAATGCGGACGAATATCCAATGCCACTTGGACGTCGCCGGAAGGGGTACGGGTGAGCACCGCGGCGTCGATAAGCGAAAGCACGAGGCGCGGCGGAAGGAATTCGGAGAGCTCTTCTGCCGTCATCTTTTCGCGCACGAGGAAGAAACGGATCAAGCGGGAGAGCCGTGAATCATCACAGGCTTCCAACACCGCGCCGGGCTCGCCGCGGAAGAGCGCTTCGACCGCATCTGGGCCAAGGTGTGCGGCGATGGAATCAGCGGTGAACCCCGCAGCTTCGAATTCGCGGGTTAGTTCGCGCGCGACGGATAGTGGCTGCACGGTGTTCTCCTTAATCCTCGTGGTCGATCGTGTCGGGGAGATTGGGCGAGGAGCCGTGAGGCATCCTGGATGTCAGTTGCTGCTGCTGTGCCGCCGCGATCTGTGCCTGGCGTGCGACAGCTGGTTTGTACACGTTGCGCGTGCGCTTATCGCGCACCTCATGGCCGTCATTTGCCACCACGACCGAAATCCAGGGCAATGGAATGGAAATAGCGAAAAAGAGGATGGCAAGCCACCAGTTGTGCCACCACATCACAGCCGCAATGGACAAGAACACAAATGGCAAACGCAGACCCTGCATGATCAAATACGCACGTTCACGGGAACGGCGATTTTCCGACTGTGAGCGTTGCGCCGAGGTGATCAAAGCCGCTTTCTTGCGCGAAAAACGCTTGCCGGGCGTGCTTACAGCATCCCCCTCCACAACGGAGGGATCGTTGTAATCACCTGGTGTACTCATGAGTCCCAAGGGTAGACCCGGAAGCGATGCTTGTGCGACCGGGTGTGCCGCAGCGCGTTTCATCATGGTTCGGGCAATGAGGCATGATGGGGTGCGTGACGCAGACAACGACGAAGACTATTGAACGGCCCGATGTCCGCGAAGACACCTCGCAGGACAATGACACCCCGAAGTTCTTCCACTACGTGAAGAAGGACCAAATTGTCAGCTCCGCTGTAAGCGGTGACATGGTGGTCGCGTTGTGTGGAGAGACCTTCCCGGTGCGCAAGCAAGCCAAGCCCGGCTCACCTGTGTGCCCGGACTGTGAGCGGATCTATAAGGGGCTGCGCCGCAAGTGACCCAGGCTGTTTCAGGGAATGGGCCGTCTCTGCGCCAATGGCAGCAGGAGGCCCTTGACCTTTTTCTCGCTAAGAAGCCGAAGGACTTCCTTGCCGTGGCTACACCTGGCGCAGGTAAGACGACCTTTGCGCTGACTTTGGCGAGCACGCTGCATGCCGAAAGGACTGTGGAGCGCATCATCGTGGTGGTGCCCACGGAACACCTGAAGGTGCAGTGGTCTGAGGCAGCAGCCCGGTTCGGGCTCTCCCTTGACCCGGAGTTCACTAACTCTTCCGCGGTCAACCCTGCCTATGACGGTGTGGTGGTCACCTACTCACAGGTGGGTATGCACCCCTTTAAGCACCATGCGGTGGCGTCTGCTCGCCGCACTCTGGTGATCTTGGATGAGATCCACCACGCCGGTGACGCAAAGAGCTGGGGTGATGGTGTACGTGAGGCATATAACGACGTCACGCACCGCCTCGCACTAACGGGTACGCCATTCCGCTCAGATGATTCGGCGATCCCGTTTGTCACCTATGAAGAAGACGGGGAAGGCCACCTCGTCTCACAAGCGGACTACACCTATGGTTATGCCGAAGCGCTTGCCGACGGCGTGGTGCGCCCCGTTGTTTTCCTTGCCTACAGTGGTGAGGCACAGTGGAAGGACTCCGCGGGTGAGGAGTATTCCGCACGCCTAGGTGAACCGCTCGATGCTGCGCAGACAGCCCGTGCTTGGAAGACCGCCCTTGATCCGAAGGGGGACTGGATCGCCGCGGTGCTGCAAGCAGCACAGACACGGTTGACCAAGATTCGTGGGCACATGCCTGATGCCGGTGGCCTAGTCATCGCTACCGACACGACTACTGCGCGTGCGTACGCGAAGATCCTGAAGACAATCAGTAATACCCCGGTGACGGTGGTGCTTTCTGATGAGCCAGGCTCATCCAAACGCATTGCCGAGTTCTCAGCCTCGCAGGACGAATGGCTGGTGGCTGTCCGCATGGTCTCTGAGGGCGTTGACGTGCCCCGTCTAGCAGTAGGCGTGTACGCCACTTCAGCGTCCACCCCGCTGTTCTTCGCTCAGGCAATCGGCCGCTTTGTTCGCTCCCGTATGCCCGGTGAATCAGCCTCGATCTTCCTACCATCCGTCCCGGTACTGCTCCGTCTGGCCGAGGAGATGGAAGTCTCCCGTGACCACGTTCTGGGCAAACCGCACCGCGAATCCGGCTGGTCCGATGAGCTACTGGAACAAGCCAACCAAAAGCGCAGTGAACCGGACGAGGCCCCCACCTATGAGTCCATCGGTGCCTCCGCCGAATTAGATTCCCTGATCTTTGATGGCTCAACGTATGGCACACCGACGCTTGCTGGCACCGAAGAAGAACAAGACTTCCTTGGACTGCCGGGCCTGCTTGATGCAGAACAAGTAAAAACCTTGTTGCGCAAGCGTCAATCTGAACAGCTCGACGCTAGGGAAGCAGAAGAAAAAGCGCGCCGGGCGCAAGAGGCTGCTGAAGAAAAGCGATCGCAGGCAGGCGCGCCGTCTGTGCATGGTGCGCCGTCGTCGGCCGGTGGCAGTGGTGTGGCTTCAGAGGACATCCCGGCATTGCGCCAAGAGCTCAATGCTCGTGTGGCCATCATGGCGTCTCGCACGGGGCGCCCGCACGGCGCGATCCACACAGAAGTACGCAAGGCTTGTGGCGGTCCACCGACGGCGCTGTGTACGGCCGACCAGCTCAGAGAGCGGATCAAATACCTCACCCAGTGGTAGGCTCGGCCGCATTATGGCGCACCCGAATCCCATGAACCGTGGCCCTGTTGACCCATACGGCCGCTACACCCCGCATGGGCCAAATCCGTATGTGCCGAATTCGTATCCGCCGGTCCCGCAGCCACACCCAGCTGGTTTTGCGCGACGCGGCAATGGGTTCGCTACAGCCTCGCTTACTCTCGGGATCCTTACGGTTCTGGGTTCGTGGTACTTCCTCATCTTTGGCACTCTTGGTGCCATCGCCGGCATCATTTTCGGATCAATCGGGCTGAGCCAGCACCGTCGCGGGCTGACCCAATCAGGCCAAGCGCGAAGCATCATCGGAATCATCCTGAGCAGTCTGGCATTGGTCATCGCCATCATCTTCGCGGTGCTTGTCTTCATGATCATCATGGAAGAAGGCGGTGGCACTCTCACCGATCCTGCCGTTCCCGACAGCGGAATCGGGGAGAACGAAAGCTTCCTGGACCGGTCACACGACCGCTACATGGAACACACTTAAGAGCTGAAATGAAGTAGCTGAAACACGAAAACGGCCCCCGGGGAGTGAATCCCGTGGGGCCGTTCAATCGTCGATAAGCGCTTTGTACTGCTTGGAATTAGTCCAGGTAGTCGCGCAGCACCTGCGAACGCGACGGGTGGCGCAGCTTCGACATCGTCTTCGACTCGATCTGGCGGATACGCTCACGGGTCACGCCGTAGACCTGGCCGATCTCATCGAGCGTGCGCGGCATTCCGTCCGTCAGACCGAAGCGCAGGCGCACAACGCCAGCTTCACGCTCAGACAGCGTGTGCAGCACGTCCTGCAGCTGATCCTGCAGGAGGGTGAAGGACACAGCATCGACAGCAACGACTGCCTCAGAGTCCTCAATGAAGTCACCAAGCTGGCTATCGCCCTCATCACCGATGGTCTGATCCAGCGAGATCGGCTCGCGAGCGTACTGCTGGATCTCGAGGACCTTCTCCTCGGTGATGTCCATTTCCTTAGCCAGCTCCTGCGGCGTCGGCTCACGGCCGAGGTCCTGCAGCAGCTCACGCTGGATGCGGCCGAGTTTGTTGATGACCTCGACCATGTGCACCGGAATACGAATGGTGCGGGCCTGGTCAGCCATCGCGCGGGTGATTGCCTGGCGGATCCACCACGTTGCGTACGTGGAGAACTTGTAGCCCTTGGAGTAATCGAACTTCTCCACCGCACGGATCAAACCGAGGTTGCCTTCCTGGATCAGGTCCAAGAAAGCCATGCCACGGCCGGTGTAGCGCTTAGCAAGGGAGACCACGAGACGAAGGTTTGCCTCGAGCAGGTGGTTCTTCGCCTTGCGACCATCGCGTGCCACGGCACGCAGGTCGCGCTTCACCGCAGGGGTGAGCTTGGCGTCCTTATCGCCCTCATCAGCAGCACGCTGCATCTCATCTAGGCGGTACTGGGCGTACAAGCCAGACTCGATGCGCTTTGCCAGAGAGACCTCCTGCTCAGCGTCGAGCAGTGCGACCTTGCCGATCTGCTTCAAATAAGCGCGGACCGAGTCAGCAGAAGCCGTGAGCTGTGCATCCTTACGAGCCTGGCGCAGGGCAGCAGATTCCTCAATATCCCAGACGGACGGTGCGGAGTTGCTGTCATCCTCATCATCATCGCTGGGTGCTGGTGTTTTATCGGAAGCGTCTTCCTTGCCCAGCTCCGGTACGACATCCTCTGCGTCGTCCTCGTCCTCGTCTTCCTCGATCACAGCATCGACGACCTCTTCATCATCGAGGTCCTCATCGAGGTCCTCATCCAGACCGTCCTCATCGATGTCATCGTCGAGGTCATCATCCAGACCGTCCTCATCGATGTCATCGTCCAGCAAGTCGTCGTTGAGTTCGTCCTCGCTGTCCTCGGACTCGTCGATTTCGTCCGCCTCCGGAGCAGCTTTAGCTGCCGCGGTCTTGCGCACGGTCTTCTTCGCAGCCGACTTCCGGACCGTCTTCTTCGCGGTCTTCTTCGTGGTTTTCTTGGCGGTCTTCTTCACTGCCTTCTTGGCAGTTTTTTTAGCTGCCTTCTTCGTAGTCTTTTTGGCAGTGGTCTTCCGGGCGGTCTTCTTCGCTGCTTTCTTTGCCGTCTTTTTCGCAGCAGTCTTGCGGGCAGGCGAAGCAGCCCCGGTGCTTCCGGATGCCTGGCCGTCGGCGCTGCTAGTTGCTGCGTCAGAGCTGGTATCAGGGCTCTTCTTGTTGGATGCGGTGCTCGCTGCCACGTACGACCTTTCATGAGCTCGTCGCTTCTCGTTGTCAATGTGCCACCACCATACGGGAGAGTGGTTTCAACAAGGAGAGGCGGAGTCTATTCCTACGTCCATGAGTTACGGCGCGGCACCAGCACCGAAAAGGATTGTCCTTGCCGGTGCCAGTACCGCTGGGTATTGAACAACCCTACAGCATACGCATGTACAAGTAGTGTGCGCCACCTCCATTAACTTTTTAGTTTCAACGGTGGGCGATTAGGGCCAGTGCTGTAGGTGAACGGTCTGGTTAATGACCGTGCTGTTTGCTTCGTCTGAGTGGGGGATTTAGGGTGCCACGTTTTTCCACACAGCCATGGCGGCACCGACGATGCCTGCCCGGTTGCGCAGCTGTGCCGGCACCACAGGAGTTTCAACGGTGAGAAGAGGTACCCACTTGTCGTGTTTGCGGGAGATGCCACCGCCCACAACGAATGTGGCCGGATTGAACAACTTCTCGTATTCAGTGAGGACCTTATCTACTCGCTTTGCCCACTTTTTGTAGCTGAGTTCCTCACGCTCCTTCGCTGAGGAAGACGCTTGGTGCTCGGCTTCCTTGCCATCCACGATCATGTGGCCGATTTCAGTGTTGGGGTAGAGCGCGCCGTCGATGAGGAATGCGGACCCAATTCCGGTGCCGAATGTCAGGAAGATGACGGCACCAGAGCGAGCAGTCTCATCACCAAAGGCGACTTCGGCGAGGCCGGCCGCATCTGCGTCGTTAAGCACTGCAATGTGGCGTCCGCCGAGATGTTCAGTGAAAAGGTCATGGACGTTGGTGCCAATCCATGAGCTGTCAATATTCGCGGCGCTGCGGGCGACTTGGTCAGTGACAACTGACGGCAAGCACACGCCCACCGGACCATCCCACCCAAGCTGGTTGAGAATTTCTGCCGCGGTGGACGCGACAGCCTCGGGCGTTGCGGGCTGTGGAGTTGCGATTTTGATGCGCTCACCGACGAACTCGCCAGTGTGCATATCCACGATGGCGCCTTTGACACCGGAGCCTCCGATATCGATGCCGCAGCAGTAATGCTCTGCATCTGTCACTGCTGGCTGCGTGCTGTTTTCGCTAGTGCCGTTAACTCCGTTAACCATGGTGCACAATTCTAGCTGGCTCACGGCGAGATTGGGTCCACGAGGCTCGGCGAAGGCACCCCGTACGACCTGTCTCTTATACACATCTGACGCTGCCGACGAGCGATCTAG
>ERZ1031176.130-NODE-130-length-14358-cov-6.087324_pt1 | contig 14358 bp, 11 predicted proteins | sample MGYA00518586_ERZ1031176 | MGnify/ENA primary metagenome ERZ1031176 (study PRJEB33718, sample SAMN03159775) | human skin metagenome | collected 2014-05-20 | study: EMG produced TPA metagenomics assembly of the PRJNA266117 data set (Human skin bacterial metagenome... | reverse complement strand
TGCTCAGGAGTCTCGTGGGCTCGGAGATGTGTATAAGAGACAGCGGTGGTCATGGCGATTGCGATTGCGTTTACCGGTGGCCGCCCGGCGATGATCACCGCCGCCACCGGTGCGATCGCCCTGGTCATCGGCCCTGTGGCCCGTGATTACGGGATGGACTACTTCATCGCCACAGTCCTGCTGGGCGGTGTCCTGCAAATCGTGCTCGGCGCCCTCGGCGTGGCGAAGCTCCAACGGTTCATCTCCCGGTCGGTGATGCTCGGCTTCGTCAACGCCCTAGGCATCATGATCTTCACTGCCCAGCTCGAGCATCTGATCGACGTGCCCTGGATGGTCTATCCCTTGGTGGGCCTGGGTGTGTTGATCATGATCTTCTTCCCCAAGCTCACCAGCGTAATCCCAGCCCCGCTGATCACGATTATCGTGGTCACCGGCCTGGTCATTGTTGGCGGCTTCACCGTTCCGACGGTCTCGGACATGGGCCAGATGCCTGAGTCGCTGCCCGTACTATTCATCCCGAACGTGCCGTGGACGTGGGAGACCCTCCAGATCATTGCCCCTTATGCCCTGGCTATGGCGATCGTCGGGCTCATGGAATCGTTGATGACCGCCAAGCTCGTCGACGACCTCACCGACACCCACTCCGATAAGACCCGCGAAAGCCTTGGCCAGGGGGTCGCGAATATCGCCTCCGGCTTCTTCGGCGGCATGGGTGGCTGCGCGATGATCGGCCAGACCATGATCAACGTCCGCGAATCCGGCGCCCGGACCCGACTATCCACCCTGCTCTCGGGTGTCTTCCTGCTTATCCTCGTCTTGGCCCTGGGCGATATCGTCGGCATGATCCCCATGGCCGCACTGGTTGCGATCATGATTATGGTGTCGGTCGGCACGATCGACTGGCACTCCGTGCATCCACGCACCCTGAAGCTCATGCCGGTGAGCGAAACCATTGTCATGGCCGTGACCATCATCGCCACCCTGGCCACCCACAACCTGGCCATCGGCGTGGTGCTGGGCGTGCTCACTGCGATGATCATGTTCGCCCGCCGGGTGGCCCATATCGTCTCTATCGAGAAGGTCTCCGAACTCGACACCAACCATGACGGGAAGATCGATACGCGGACCTACCGGGTGCATGGCCAGTTGTTCTGGGCATCAAGCAATGACCTGGTCTACCAGTTCGATTACACCGATTCGGCTACCCACATCGTTATTGATCTAACCGCCGCGGAGATCTGGGACGCCTCGACGGTGGCCACCCTGGATGCGATCACCCAGAAGTTCCAGGGCAAAGGCAAGACCGTCTCCCTCATCGGCCTCGATGGCCCCAGCCAGGACCGGCTCGACCGACTGTCCGGTCGCCTCGGCGCCGGCCACTAGAACCAGCCCGTACCGACAGTAGAGATGCGGTGTCTTGGCTCCGGGGCATTGAGGCAATGTGTAACCAAAGTGCCCCTAGTGGGGTGAGCGTGAGACTGTGCAGCACGAGAAGGTAAGAACGAAGCAGCACACGTGTCTAGGCCCGCGTGCCGCTTCAAAAAGTAGTTTAACCCCACCTGACCTGCGATGCTGTACATTGCCGAGGAACAGCACCGCAATGAAGAGGTAGTCGCAGTCAGCCAAGGGCACGGGCAGAATCCGGGCGGTCCTCTTTTTTACCGGACGCTTTGTCCTCATAGATGCGATCTGGATCAACGCCGGCGGCAAGTAGGGCGTCACGCTGTAAATCAGTGTTGTGACCCATCCGCTTTTGAAACCCTCATTTAACCAATCAGAGCCATAGCTATTTCCCATCACTTATACGAACGTATAAGTGACAAGGAGAAGCACTATGCCCCTCGTGGGATACATGCATACAGAGACCCGACTTCGAAAGGACCGTTGCTACACGGATCGAGGAACGCTACGAGGGCCTCGCTGCTCCGGAGATAATCGATGACTACACGGACGCCCTTTGGTAGGGGCAAGGTGCCTAAAAGTGTCTAAGTAATAGCGGGAACTGGGCGAACTGGTTGGGATCGCTAACATTAAGTGAGGCGCATGACCTGCGCGTGTGTGTGGAACTCCGGGAATACGGGGAATCTACGGTACCTGGAGTTGGCTTCCGTAGGTTGCGTGGTTCAAGTCTCGTCTCCAGCTCCACGTGCAACCTCAGATCGGCGTCCGCGTCGGCTGGGTTGTTTGTATTTTGGTGAACTCTCTTGCAAGCCGAAACGAGAGTACAGTGAAGGTACAGTAAACGTTCAGTTTCGGCTTGTTTAATTGGCCTATTCCCGCGTGATGTGCGCTCGAAGGCCGCGTTGCCGGCTGTAAGGGCCAGTCACGGAAATGAACTCTTAAGTGAAGTTAGAAAAAGAAAGAGTGACTGTCATGGCAGATACGCCCACCCCGCAGAACGTTAAGGTGCTCGTTGTCGATGACGAGCCGAATATTGTTGAGCTACTCACTGTGTCCTTGAAGTTTCAGGGTTTTGAGGTTGAGTCGGCTGAGTCTGGCCAGGAAGCGCTGAAGATGGCGCATGAGTTGCAGCCGGATGCGTACATCCTCGATGTGATGATGCCGGGGATGGACGGCTTCGAGCTGTTGACGAAACTGCGCAATGAGGGCCTGGATGCGCCGGTGCTGTTCCTCACCGCGAAGGATGCGGTGGAGGACCGGATTCATGGTCTGACTATCGGTGCGGATGATTATGTGACTAAGCCGTTCTCGCTTGAAGAGGTGATCACGCGTCTGCGCGTTATTTTGCGTCGCGGCAATGTCACCGAGGGTGAGTCGGAGGATACGACGATCCGCTATGCAGATTTGACGCTTAACGACGAAACGCATGAGGTCACCAAGGCCGGCCAGATCGTGGAGTTGTCGCCGACTGAGTTCAATTTGCTCCGCTACCTGATGCTGAATGCCGAGGTTGTGCTGTCCAAGGCGAAGATCTTGGACAATGTGTGGCATTACGATTTCGGTGGCGACGGCAATGTGGTCGAGTCTTATATTTCGTACCTGCGCCGCAAGGTGGACACGGGTGATACTCCTTTGATTCACACTGTTCGTGGTGTGGGCTACGTGCTGCGCACCCCGCGTCAGTAATGGCGCCGGGTGCGGCGGTCGCGCCGGCGACAATGATGCGGCTTGCCACGGAGCAAGCGTCGCGTTTGCGTCTTAGCACGCGTCTGCTGATCATCCTCATGGTCATTTCCGGGTTGGGTCTGACCGGTACGTCTGTCGCCGTGTGGGGCCTAACCCGGGATCAGGTGTATGAGCGGGTAGATAAAGACCTGCGAAAAGGTTTGACCACCTGGGCGTTGAGCCCTGATGTGCGTAATTCTAAGGCGGATGCATACCTGCCCAGCCAGTTCTTGTTGATGACTGCGGTGCCCGGCCAGTACCCACGGATCGACCGGGTGAATGGGTGCAGCCCGAAGGCATCAGAACTTGTCTTTGACCGGCGGCCGCGCACCGTGGGGGCTGAGTGCATCTTCGGCCACGGGAGCGATAAGAAGTTCAGGACTATCGCGGTCCAAGCACCGGATGGCACGTCCACTGTTGTGGCCAAATCACTGGAGCAGGAAACCAAAATGTTGGAGGCGCTGGCGGTGGTGCTGGCGTCGATAAGCGTGCTTGTTTTGGCGATGATGGGTGCGGCCGGCACCTTCTTTGTGCGGAGATCGCTGCTGCCGCTGAAGGAACTGGAGAATACGGCGCTGTCCATTGCGGACGGCAATATTGACTGTCGCGCGCCGGCGTGGCCACGTGATACTGAATTCGGGCGACTGTCATACGCGATGAACACGATGGTTGGGCAGCTGCAGGAAACGCTCGATGAATCACGTGAAAAAGAGGAACAGATGCGTCGCTTTGTTGGCGATGCATCGCATGAGCTGCGCACCCCGCTGACGAGTGTGCGTGGGTACACCGAACTTTATCGTGCTGGTGCGACAGATGATGCCGACATGGTTTTGAGCAAGATCGACGAAGAATCCGCCCGCATGAAGCTGCTGGTAGAGGATCTTCTTGCGCTTACCCGTGCGGAAGGCTCGCGCCTGAACCTGCGCAAGGTTGATGTGCTTGAGCTGGTGCTGTCGGTGAAAAGTTCAGCGCGCGCTGCATTTTCGGGGCGCGTGCTCGAAGTGGAAACTGAGGTCTCGGATATTCCCGTGGTTTCTGGTGACCCGGACCGACTGCACCAGGTGTTGTTGAACCTGGTGAGCAACGCGTTCAAGCATGCTGGCAAGGAAGCCGAAGTGATGATCACGCTGCGCGAATACCTGGACAATGTCTACATTGATGTTGCCGATAACGGCTGTGGCATGAACCAGGAGGACACGGAGCACATCTTTGAACGGTTCTACCGTGCGGACTCCTCACGCAACCGTTCGAAGAGTTCCGGAGGATCCGGACTGGGCTTGGCTATTACGAAGTCCATCGTGGAGCAGCACGGCGGCGCGATCACCGTGACATCCGAGCTTGGTGAAGGCACGAAATTCACGGTCAGCCTGCCCCGCTTCGACCCCGAACAGAAGACCGAGGACAAGGCGAAGGACGAGGCTTAGCTGCGACGGCCGTCTTCGCCAGTGCCGAGCGCGCTGCGCAGCTTGTCAGCGGCCTCGTCCATCTTGGCGGCATCGGTCTCGTCCGCGCGCATGATGTTCTGCAGGCTGTAGCCCGACATGTCATTGGCCGGGAACACGTGAATGTGGGCGTGGGGGACCTCGAAACCAGCGATCAGGTAACCCGCGCGCTGGGAACCAAACTGATCGATCACAGCTTGGCCGACTTCCTGCGCGACCTCATTGGCGTGCAGCCAGGTCTGCGCATCAAGGTCAGTCCACTTATCCACCTCAGCGATCGGTACAACCAGGGTGTGGCCGTATGCGATCGGCTCGATGGTCAGGAATGCTGCGACCGTCTCATCGCGGTAAACGATACGGCCGGGGATTTCCCCATTGATGATTTTGGTGAAGACAGTGCTCATGCTCGCCCAGGGTAGCGATACTATGGGCCGCATGCGCATCCTTGTGATCGGTTCGGGCGGCCGCGAACACGCCCTTGTCCATGCACTGGCAGGCACGACCAGCACGGCGGGGGCTGCAGACACGGCACATGAGCTGCATGTCGCGCCGGGCAATGCTGGAATTGCAAAGCTGGCTACACTGCACGACCTTGATGTTTCTGATGGTGCAGCAGCAGTGGCCCTGGCACAGTCCATTGGGGCTGACCTAGTGGTCATTGGCCCGGAGCAACCGCTGGTTGCTGGCGTGGCCGATGCATTACGTGAGGCCGGCATCGCTGTGTTTGGCCCGTCGAAGGCAGCGGCCGCACTGGAAGGTTCCAAGGCATTCGCGAAGGATGTCATGGCTGCAGCTGGTGTGCGCACTGCGCAAGCCCGCCAGGTCACGGATCCAGCGGATGTTGAGGCAGCGCTTGATGAGTTCGGCCCGACCTTCGTGGTCAAGGACGACGGTCTTGCCGGTGGCAAGGGCGTTGTGGTGACTCCGGATCGTGCCGCTGCAAAGGAACATGCTGAGGCAGTGCTGGCAGCTGGCAATCCGGTGCTTTTCGAGTCCTTCCTCGAAGGCCCAGAAGTCTCCCTGTTCTGCTTGGTTGATGGCCAAACTGTCGTGCCGCTCCTGCCGGCGCAGGACCACAAGCGCGCCTACGACAATGATGAGGGCCCGAACACCGGTGGCATGGGCGCGTACACCCCGCTGCCATGGCTTCCGGAAGACGGCGTGCAGCGCATCGTGGACGAGGTGGTCGCACCCGTCGCCGCTGAGATGGTGCACCGCGGTATGCCGTATACGGGTCTGCTCTACGCAGGGCTCGCCTGGGGGTCAGAGGGTCCGTCGGTTGTGGAATTCAACGCCCGCTTCGGGGACCCGGAAACGCAGGCAGTTCTGGCGCTGCTGAACACCCCGCTCGCTGAGGTTCTCTACGCCACCGCTACCGGCACGCTGCACAAGATTGAGCCGCTCGACTGGCAGGACGGTGCAGCCGTGACGGTCGTGCTCGCCGCTGAGAATTACCCGGCCAGCCCGCGCAAGGGCGATGAGATCACGGCGGAAGGCACGCTTCTCGACGATCCCACCGCCGTCCTCCACGCCGGCACCGCCCCCACGGCAGATGGCACTGGCTATGTTTCCGCTGGCGGTCGTGTGCTCAATGTTTTGGGTACCGGCGCCAACCTCGAAGAAGCAGTGGCCTCGGCTTACGAAACGATTGAGAAGATCAACCTGGAAGGCTCCTTCTACCGCCACGACATCGCCCGCCCGGCGATCAACGGCGAAATTCAGGTTTAATCCACCGAAACCAGTCCCACGCTGATCCCTTCGGGGAGCAGCGTGGATCTGGATTACATGATTTTCCACGCGCATCATCGCGACCTGGCGTTTTCGCGTTCTTATCCGGAGTAGATGTAAACAAAATCCACGCATCGTTGGGGTGGGGGTTGGGGGAGGCGTCGATAAGCGTGCTTCGTGCGATAATGGGCGCGTGACTGACTTGAAACCCCGTAATGCCAACGTCCTGTCCAACCGTTATGCCTCGGCCGAGATGGCCACGCTGTGGAGCGCGGAGCACAAGATCGTGCTGGAGCGCCAGCTGTGGATCGCGGTGATGCGTGCTCAGCGTGATCTGGGCATTGATATCCCTGAAGAGGCCATCGCGGCGTATGAGAAGGTCGTGGACCAGGTGGACCTGGATTCGATCGCTGCGCGTGAGCGTGTGACTCGCCACGATGTGAAGGCACGCATTGAGGAATTCAATGCTCTGGCTGGTCACGAGCATATTCACAAGGGCATGACTAGCCGTGACCTGACGGAGAATGTGGAGCAGCTGCAGATTTACCGCTCGCTCGAGCTGGTGCGTGGTCGTGCTGTGGCGGTGTTGAATGCGATTGGTAACCGTGCGGGTGAGTACCGCTCTTTGGTTATGGCTGGTCGCTCGCACAATGTGGCAGCACAGGCGACGACGCTGGGTAAGCGTTTCGCCTCGGCGGCAGATGAGATGCTGGTCGCACTGGACCGCGTTGAGGACCTGCTGGGCCGTTATCCGCTGCGCGGCATTAAGGGCCCGATGGGTACCGCACAGGACATGCTGGACCTGGTCGGTGGCGATGAGACGAAGCTGAACCAACTGGAGCAGGCGATTGCGAAGCACCTGGGCTTTGAGCGGATCTTCGATTCGGTGGGGCAGATTTACCCGCGTTCGCTGGATTTTGATGCGATTTCTGCGCTGGTGCAGCTGGGGGCCGGCCCGTCGAGCTTGGCAACCACGATTCGCCTGATGGCGGGCAATGAGACCGTGACCGAGGGCTTCAAGGAAGGCCAGGTCGGTTCCAGTGCAATGCCGCACAAGATGAATGCCCGTTCGTGTGAGCGTGTTGGTGGCTTCCAGGTGATTCTGCGTGGCTACCTCACCATGGTCGGCGATCTCGCTGGCCAGCAGTGGAATGAAGGCGACGTGTTCTGCTCCGTCGTGCGCCGTGTGGCACTGCCGGATGCGTTCTTCGCCATCGACGGCATGATGGAGACCTTCCTGACCGTCCTGGCGGAATTCGGTGCTTTCCCGGCGATGATTACCCGTGAGCTGGACCGTTACCTGCCATTTTTGGCTACGACGCGCATCCTTATGGCGAGCGTTCGTGCAGGTGTTGGTCGCGAGACCGCGCACGAGGTGATCAAGGAGCACGCCGTCGCGATGGCATTGGATATGCGAGAAAATGGTGCGGAGCAAAACCTCGTGGAGCGTCTCGCTGGTGATGATCGCCTGCCGCTCGACCAGCAGCAGCTCGAAGCAGCGCTGGAAGACCGCCACGCTTTCATCGGTGCAGCAGAATCCCAGGTAGACAATGTTTTGGAGCGTATTCAGGCTTGGGCAAATAAGTACCCAGAGGCTGCTGGATACACTCCCGGAGAGATCCTGTAGCTAGGGGCGTAACATCGCACGCATGCGTCCAGAGCTTTCTGACTACAATCACCTGTCCGCCGGCAAGGTCCGCGAGATCTACGAGATCGACGATGACACCCTGCTGATGGTGGCCACCGACCGGATCTCCGCGTTCGACTTCGCGCTCGAACCGGAGATTCCGGACAAGGGCAAGGTGCTCACCTACACCAGTGAATTTTTCTTCGACCTACTCGAAGGTGTGCCCAATCACCTGGCGGGACCGCTCGATGATGAACGGATCCCGGAGGAGGTGCTGGGAAGCGCTTTCGTCGTTAAGAAATTGGACATGATTCCATTCGAGTGCGTGGCTCGTGGCTACCTGACGGGCTCGGGCAAGAAGGAATACGACGCGAATGGTTCCGTGTGCGGTGTCGCATTGCCGGAAGGCTTGAAGGAAGCGTCCAAGCTGCCGGAGCCGATTTTCACGCCGGCAACGAAGGCTGAGCAAGGCGACCACGACGAGAATGTGCGCTTCGAGTATGTGGCTAAGCAGCTGGGCACCGAGCTCGCGGAGAAGTTGCGCGAGGCGACCTTGGATATCTACACGCGTGCTGCCGAGTACGCGGAGACGCGCGGGATCATTCTTGCGGACACCAAGTTCGAGTTCGGTTTGGATAAAGACGGCACGCTCGTGCTTGCCGACGAAGTGCTCACCCCTGATTCCTCCCGCTACTGGCCCGCGGACTCCTACGAGGAAGGCGAGGTACAGCCCAGCTTTGATAAGCAGTACGTGCGTAACTGGTTGACCAGCCCGAAGTCTGGTTGGGATCCGGCTGAGGGGACCCCGCCGCCGGAACTGCCGGGCTCGGTCGTTGAGGCCACTCGCGACCGCTACATCGAGGCGTACGAGCGCCTGTCGGGCCGGAAATTCGCCTAAAGCAGCGGGGGCTAGACTCGTATGCCATGACTGAGACCCCGATCCCTGCTGCACCGAAGCACCCGATCACCCGCTCCTTCCACGGCCGCGAATTCGTCGACGATTACGAGTGGCTGCGCGACAAGGAGTCGCCGGAAACGCTCGCGTACCTCGAGGCGGAAAATGCCTACACGAAGGAGCAGACGGCGCATCTCGACGGCTTGACCGAGTCGATCTACAACGAGATCAAATCGCGCGTGAAGGAGACGGATATGTCCGTCCCGCAGCGTCAAGGCGATTGGTGGTACTACGGTCGCACGGAGGAGGGCAAGAATTACGGCATCAGCTGCCGCGTGCTTGTCGACGAAGGCTCCGACCCCTGGACACCGCCCGTCCTCCCCGAGGACGGCTCGGGTCTGCCCGGCGAGCAGGTCCTCCTTGACTTGAATGAGCTGGCGGAGGGCCACGAGTTCTTCTCCATTGGTGCTTCCAGCGTGAGTACTTCGGGCCGCTATCTGGCTTTTTCTACCGATACCGCCGGTGATGAGCGGTTTGATCTGCAGATCAAGAACCTAGAAACCGGCGAGGTCCTCCCCGATGAGATCCCTGGCATCTTCTACGGCGCGACGTGGGCGGGCGAGGACTACCTGTTCTATATCCGTGTCGACGATGCATGGCGTCCGCACCAGGTGTGGCGCCACAAGGTGGGCACCGTGTCGAGCGAAGACGTGCTCGTCTACGAGGAGAGCGACGAGAAATTCGGTGTGGGTGTAGCAGCGGATCGGTCCGAGCGCTACGTCATCATCCTCTCTGCCTCCTCGCTGACGACTGAGTACCGCGTTCTGCCTTTGGACAATCCGGAGGACGAATTCTCGGTGATGTGGCCACGCGAGTCTGGTGTGGAATACAACGTTGATCTTGCCGTTGTCGGGGACGAGGAGCGCTGGGTGGTCACCCATAACGCGCATGGCCCGAATTCTTCTGTTGGCGTTTGCGCAGCGGGGGAGGAGCTGCCGCCGTTGCGGGAGCTGACTGAGCTCATGCCTCACGACGACACCGTGCGCATTGAGGGAACGGATGCCTACCGTGATTTCATTTTCGTGTCGTATCGCCGGGGTGGAATCGGCCGTCTCGCTGTGGCTGACCTGACTGGTGACAGCTTCGGTGAATTCCGTGAATTGGAATTCGACGAGGAGCTCTACACCGCCTCTTTGGGCGGCAATCCTGAGTGGGATGCTCCTGTCGTGCGCGTGGGGTACACCTCGTTCACGCGTCCAGGTCAGGTTCTAAATTATCGTGTGGCTACCGGCGAGTTCACGCTGCTCAAGGAACAGGAAGTTCGTGGTGGTTACAACCCGGACGACTATGTCGCTGAGCGCATGTGGGCCACGGCCGAAGACGGCACGCGTGTGCCTATGTCGGTCGTGCGCCGCGCTGACCTGGACATGTCGCAGCCCAACCCGACGCTGCTGTACGGCTACGGCTCGTATGAAGCATCGACGGATCCGGGCTTTTCTGTCGCACGTCTTTCCCTGCTGGATCGCGGAATGGTGTGGGTCTGCGCTCACGTCCGTGGTGGCGGCGAGATGGGCCGACTGTGGTACGACAACGGCAAGATGCTGGCGAAGAAGAACACCTTCACTGACTTCGTCGCATGTGCCGATGCGCTGATTAGCGAAGGCCTGACTACCCCCTCCATGCTCGTTGCCGAGGGCGGTTCCGCTGGTGGCCTGCTCATGGGAGCTGTGGCTAATCTCGCGCCAGAAAAATTCGCGGGGATCCAGGCGATCGTTCCGTTCGTTGACCCACTGACGTCGATTCTGAAACCGGAACTGCCCTTGACCGTCGGTGAATGGGAGGAGTGGGGCGACCCCTACCACGATCCTGAGGTGTACGACTACATGGCCACCTATGCCCCGTACGAGAACATCGAGGCGAAGGACTACCCGAATATTCTGGCCGTGACCAGTATCAATGACACACGCGTGCTGTATGTTGAGCCGGCAAAGTGGATCGCCAAACTGCGCGCGACTGCCACCGGTGGACAGTTCCTGCTCAAGACCGAGATGGCTGCCGGCCACGGCGGTGTTTCCGGCCGCTATGCCAAGTGGAAGCAGACCGCATTTGAATACGCATGGACACTGTTCACCGCGGGGGGTGCTGTGAAGTAGCGCCCTCTCGGTTCACTCACCGAGCGGGGTTGGCGGAGCAGAAGTAGGATATTTCCTATGTCCCGCCACCTGCTCGTCTCCGTCTCCTCTATTTTCGATGAGACGTTGAAGGACGTGCAGAAACTCGTCAGCGATCTTGAGCGCCAGTCGATTCCGGTATCGTTGCTGGTTGCTCCACACATTGATAAGAAGTGGCACCTGGCAAAAGACACCGCGACCCGTAGCTGGCTCAAAGAGCAGATGGATGCCGGTCGTGGTCTGATCCTCAACGGATTCGACCAGGCGGTGCAGGGGCGTCGCGCGGAATTCGCCAATTTGGAGGCACATGAGGCGAAACTCCGCCTCAAGGGTGCGTCCCGCCAAATGAAGAAGCTCGGCTTCGAGCTTGATACTTTCGCCCCGCCCCGGTGGCGCATGTCCGAGGGGACACTGGAAGCGCTGCAGAAATTCGATTTCCGGCTCGCTGCTTCAACCCAAGGAATTCATTTCCTGCGCACCGGTGATGTCGTCTATGCCCGCAACCTCTCTGTTGGTGAGGGCTTCGGTTCAGCTGGTTGGTGGCGCCGCAGCATTATCGACGCCGCAGTGCGCAACGCCAAGCTCGGCAACACCGTGCGCCTGTCTGTCTCAGGCAGGAATCTTTCCAAGAAGAAGGTCCGCAACGACTTCGTCGCTGCCGCTCTTGCCGCTGCAGACGAGGGTTTGAGCCCGGCTAATTACCGCGACCTTTAACGCCTTCCTGCTTGGCAGCCACACCGCCGACACGGCGTCTTTGCACCCCGCCGATGACCCGGCAGAGCAGATAAATGCCGAAAGAAATGAACGCGACGAACACACTTACCGGCACGCCCGGTGCTAGCGAGAGGACCATGCCACCGATCGCAGAGACCTCAGCGAAGAGGATTGACCAGCCAATCGCATGCACAGGATTCGCCGTGATTTGAGTTGCAGCCGCGCCGGGGGTGATCAGCAAAGACATAACCAGCAGCGCGCCGACGATCTGTACTGACTGGGCCGATGCGATACCCACGAGCACAGCGAACGTGACCGATATCGCCCGCACGCGCACACCGGCGGCAGCAGCCATCACCGGATCGGCGGAGGCAAACAACAATGGTCGCCACAGCACCGCTACGGCCATGGTTACCAAAAGTGTTGTGCCAGCGAGCAGCCACAGATTTTGGCCTGATATGCCCACGATCTGGCCGGTGAGCAGTGCCAATGCTCGATTGGAATTGCCCGGATAGAGGTGGATGAAAAGCACGGAAAGGCCCATGCCGAAGCTCATCACCACGCCGACTGCTGAGTCTTGTTGCCCGCGGAAGCCGAGCGCTGCCAGTACGATCGCGGCGACCACAGCACCGACCACTGCGCCGAGGCCCACGTTCAAACTGAAGAGCAGGGCAGCTGCGGCACCCATCAGCGCAAGCTCTGATGTCGCGTGAACGGAAAAGGACATTTGGCGCACCACGATCAGCGGTGCCATAACGCCGGATAAAAGCCCGAGCAAGGCACAGGCGATGAGAGTTACCTGCACGAAATCGAGCCCGAGCAGATACTGCGTCGTGTCTAATGCTTCGTTCACAGGACCACCATCCGTCCGTTTGCTTCCACGACATCAACGTGGGTGCCGTAGAGCTCGCTGAGTACTTCGGAGCGCATGACCTCTTCGACAGTTCCGATCACGTGCCCTTCCGGCCCGAGGTAAAGCACTCGATCCACAACGGACAAGAATGGGTTGATTGAGTGAGTCACGCACAAGACTGCTGCGTCGAGGTTGGCCAGGCGCTCAACAGTGTCCCTTTCGCGGGCGATGTCGAGGGACAGGAGGGGTTCGTCGGCAAGCATGAGCTCTGGTGTGGCAGCGAGTGCCTGTGCTTGGCGGATGAGCTGTTGTTGCCCGCCGGAAAGCAGGCCGACGCGTTGGTCGGCGAAGTGGGTCGCGCCGACGCGTGCGAGGAGTTCATCGACGTGTCCTTTGGGCGGCCGGCGGTGCGCGATGCCGTGCGCGCACGCGAGTGAAACGAGGTCACGGCCACGGACCGGTAGATCAGCCGGGAACATTTGCTGTTGAGGGATGAATCCCACGCGGCTGGTGGCATCAACCGTTCCGCTGCTGAGTTTGCGTGTGCCCAGAATCGTGTGAAGCAGTGTGGATTTGCCCACGCCGTTTGGGCCGAGCACCGCGATGAATTCTCCGCGTCGCACCTGAAGATTGAGCCCGGACCACAATGGGTCGACGGCAGCGTCGTGGAATTCGAGGACCACGGGGGTGCGGGTAACGGGGGAAGAAGTCACTGTCTGATCAAACCACTGCTGAAAATCGATTTCAACGCGATAAAGATGCGGTGAAGGTCGAGGAAAGATACAAAAGGTAACAATCAAACGGTAACCCCCGCCTATTAAGTGCGATGTCGTGGACGGGACTGTCAATGGGTGAATGCGCCATCTCGATCGAGAGGTGGTTGTGTTTGTGGCTGGTTGGGTGTCGGAGGAGGTTCGTTAGGCGGCGTGCTCGCCGTGGTCGTGGCCGTGCTCGACGTCTTGTGGCAGTGCCTCGATCGTTGCCATGAGCTCATCGACGACCTGCTCGAAGTAGTCGAGGAAGTTCACGCCCTCAGGCGGAGTCTCGCGCATCTCAACGACCGGCACATCATTTTCTTTGGCGGCGTTGGCAAGCTGCTCGGTCGCGCTGTTCGTGCTCTGCGGATTGACGATGAGTATGTCGATGTGACCGTTCTTGATCTGGTCGAGGAACGCGGCGACATCCTGCACGGACGGCTCGCTCTCGTTGAGTGCGGCCTTTAAGTAGCCCTCCGGGGTGATGTCGTGGATCTCCGTGCCCCAGATCAACGGTGCGGCGATCGGCTCGGTCATACCGACGTGGATATGCGGCACGCTGGCGAGCTTCTCGCTCACCGCATCCATCCGCTTATCAACGTCTTCCGTGGAACCGCCGACCTTCTCCTGAACCTTGGCGGCGACTTCCTTCACCTTGGTCGGAGAGAACCAGGAGTGCTCAAGCTCGTTTGGGTCGGAAGGGAGGGCGTCGTGGTCATGACCATGGTCGTGTTCATGGTCGTGGGCTTCAGCTTCTTCTTTGCTCACGAGGGGGATGGCGCTGATGATGCGATCCTGCTCGGCAACGGTGTACAGGCTGGCGTCGTAGGGGCCACCGTTGGCAACGAGGGTGCCGGCTTCGCGGACGCGAGCAAGCTCCTTGGCGGACGGTTCGAAGTGGTGGGGGTCGATATTGGCGCCGGAGATGACGGCCTCGACGTCGTTTCCGGTGACGGCAGCGGCGACGTCAGCCCAGACGCTCGTGGTGGCAAGGACGTTGGAGGCGTCGGAGTCGCCAGCGGCGTTCGGGGACTCGCTGGCGCTATC
>ERZ1031176.128-NODE-128-length-14386-cov-6.313028_pt1 | contig 14386 bp, 13 predicted proteins | sample MGYA00518586_ERZ1031176 | MGnify/ENA primary metagenome ERZ1031176 (study PRJEB33718, sample SAMN03159775) | human skin metagenome | collected 2014-05-20 | study: EMG produced TPA metagenomics assembly of the PRJNA266117 data set (Human skin bacterial metagenome... | reverse complement strand
GATGCTCAGGAGTCTCGTGGGCTCGGAGATGTGTATAAGAGACAGGGTGATGCCATGGTTGGTGGCGGACTTCGCGTATCTCATGCCGCGGTGAAGGCGCCGATCGCTTGGCGGATGATCTCGGACCGGGTCATGTTCTTCTCGGTGGCGAGATCGTCGAGTGCTTTCAGTTCGTCGTCGGTGAGGCGGACAGCGACGACCTGTGCGGGAGTTGATCCCCGTCCCGGGCGCCCGCGGCCGCGCTTCTTCAGGAGCTCTGGGTCGTAGCCGATCTCGGCTTCGGCGACCCAAGCATCGAGCTGTTCTTGGCTGGCGTTCACAGGCATGTCAATACCGTATAACGAAAATATCTGCGCTGGCAATGCCCACTTACGGACAGACCCACGGTGGGTGTCGCGGGTGCCTAGTAGGGTGAAACCGTGGCTTTGTACCGGAAGTATCGCCCAGCCTCGTTCGCCGAGATGATTGGGCAGGAGCAGGTGACTCGTCCGCTGTCCACGGCATTGGATAACGGGCGGGTCAACCATGCTTATTTGTTCTCGGGGCCGAGGGGGACGGGTAAGACGTCGTCGGCACGCATTTTGGCGCGTTCACTGAACTGCGTCGAGGGCCCGACGTCGACGCCGTGTGGCGTGTGCCCGTCGTGTGTGGCGCTCGCGCCGGGTGGTCCGGGCAACCTGGACGTCACTGAGATGGACGCTGCGTCGAACGGTGGCGTCGACGAGATGCGTGAGCTGCGTGAACGTGCGTATTTCGCACCGGCGGAATCGCGCTACCGCGTGTTCATTATCGATGAGGCCCACATGATCACGGGCGCGGGCGCGAACGCTTTGCTGAAGATCGTGGAGGAGCCGCCGGAGCACCTCGTGTTCATTTTTGCGACGACGGAGCCGGAGAAAATCATTGGCACGATCCGTTCGCGCACTCACCATTACCCGTTCCGCCTGCTCACCCCGCAGGCAATGCGCCAGCTCGTTGAGCGCACGGTCGCCGCGGAAGGTGTCACGGTCGACGAGAATGTCTACCCGTTGGTCATCCGCGCTGGTGGCGGTTCGCCGCGTGACACGCTGTCGATCCTCGACCAGTTGCTCGCGGGCGCCGGCCCCGACGGGCTGACGTACGAGCTCGCGTTGCCGTTGCTTGGGGTCACGGACCTTTCGCTTATCGACGCCACTGTGGACGCCCTCGCCGCCCGCGACGCCGCCGCATTGTTCAAGGCCGTCGACGATGTGATTGAGGCGGGCCATGAGCCGCGCCGTTTCGCGATTGATCTGCTGGACCGTCTGCGTGACCTGATGATCATTCACGCTGTCCCGGATGCTTTCGGTCAGGGGCTTGTCGATGCCCCGACTGACCGCGCTGAGATTCTCGCTGCTGAGGCCGATAAATTCCCAGGCAATCAGCTCGCTGCCCTGGCTACTGAGGTCAATGAGCGGATCATGTCTTTGCGCGGTGCAACGTCCCCGCGTCTGTTGCTGGAGATCATGATGGCGCACCTGCTTGGTGTGGCATCGGGCGCGCAGGCACCTGTCGCCGCGGCATCTGGCCTGACTGAGATTCAGGACGCAACAGCTTCGGCCACCGGCGTGGGGGACAAGCCCCGTGGCGCCGCTGCCGCACTTGCTGCTGCCGCCGCTGTGCAGGCCACTGCGAATGTGACTTCCCAGTCCACGCCCGCACCGCGTGAGGCTCCGAAGCCTGCCCGCGAGCAGGCCCAACGCCCGCAGCCGGAGCAGCCCCCGCAGCAGGCGCAATCGGAGCAGCCTGAGCCGGCTGAACCGGAAGCACCGGCAATGCAGGAGGCTGAAGGCAGCCAGGCGAATGCGGGGGAGTCCGGCGAGCCGGACAGTACTGTTGATGCTGATGCGTTGATGGAGCGGATCCATAAGGAGTGGATCACGCTGCGGCAGTCGGTGGGTGAGCGCAATAAGGTCGCGGAGATCATGCTCACCGAGGCCAAGCCGCTGGGTATGGATGGGACGACGCTGGTCGTTGGCCATAACACTGGTGCGCTGGCGAACAGCATCAACTCGAAGCACAACAACGACGACATTGCTGCCGTCCTGACGGAGAAGCTTGGCACCGAGGTCGGGGTGCGTTGTGTGGTGGGCACGGACCCAAAAGTCGCGGGCTTTGAAGCCCCTGCTCGTGCGCCGCAGGCGTGGAGCCCGCCGCGTGAACAGGAACAGTCGGAGCCAGAAGCGCAACCGGAGCACGGTTCCCCGGATGACGGTGAGCCAGCCGGATCGGCTGAGGATCCGCACGCGGCTGACGGGACTGAAGCGGAGGAGCCGACGCCGACGAGTGATGGCTCTGTAGATAACGCTAATGCTGCCGTGACGCCGGAGCCGCCTGTCGCGTCCGGGCCGGTAGCTGCAGCAGCCGCGGCGGCAGCGGCAGCGGGTGCAGCTGGGGTTGTGAGCGGGGCGCAGAATCGTGCCGTGGCTGCTCCAGCAAATGCCCAGCCGACGGCCGGGCCGAAGACTGGTTTCGGTGAGTCGACGAGCTTCAGCAGTGGGGTGCCACTGCCACCGGAGCCGGAGGACGAGCCACCAGCGGAGGAAGCGCCGGCACCGTATACGCGTGAAGATGAAGAACGCGACATGGTTGACCAATCCCAGGAAGCGGGCACGTTCGACCGGCGCAGTCCTACCGAAGTAGCAATGGAATTGCTTGCCGACGAACTGGGGGCGCGGCCGCTTTAAGCGACTCGGTACACTAGTTCAAGGACGCGGTCGGCACCGACCGGTTGCGTGATAAAGACACTGTTAAAAACGTTCAAGAAAGGTCAATGACCATGACTCAGCCAGATCAGAACGGCATGCCCGATATGCAGGAACTCATCCGCCAGGCCACCGAGGTCCAGGCGCAGATCCAGCGTGCGCAGGAAGAGATCCTCGCTGCGACCGTTGAGGGCTCCGCTGGTGGCGGTCTGGTGAACATCACCATGACCGGTGGCGCAGAGATCAAGGACCTGTCCATTAAGCCGGAGGCTGTGGACCCGAACGATGTGGAGACCCTCCAGGACCTCATCCTCGCTGCTTACCGTGATGCTCACACCAAGGCTGGTCAGCTGGCTCAGGAGAAGATCGGTCCGCTGACTCAGCAGGGCCCGGGTGAGGGCAACGAGTTCAGCCAGATGTTCGGCGGAAACTAAACCCGCTCTATGTTTGAAGGCCCTCTTCAGGACCTCATCGACGAATTCTCCCGTCTTCCCGGTGTGGGGCCGAAAAGCGCTCAGCGCATCGCGTTCCACCTGCTAAAAACAGATCCGGAGGATATTGATCGCCTCCGCAGCGCGCTTGGTGCTGTGCGTGACGGCGTGACGTTCTGCCGGATCTGCAACAACGTTTCGCGGGATGAAGTCTGCCGTGTTTGTGCAGACAGTGGTCGGGATGCCGGCTTGATCTGTGTCGTTGAGGACGCCAAAGACATCCAGGTCATTGAGCGCACGGGTGAGTACTCGGGGCGCTACCACGTGCTCGGCGGGGCGCTTGACCCCTTGGCCAACGTGGGACCTAAAGATCTGGCGATTTCTTCGCTGCTCCAACGCATCGGCGGTGTACTGCCGGACCGAGAGGGCGAGGAGTCCCCAGAGATCCATGAGGTCATTCTGGCGACGGATCCTGACACTGAGGGCGAAGCCACCGCGTCATATTTGGCACGGTTGCTCAAAGACTTCCCGGACCTGACCACATCACGTTTGGCGTCCGGTATGCCGCTTGGCGGCGATTTGGAGTTCGTTGATGAGCTGACCTTGTCCCGCGCATTGACGGGACGGCTGCAGCTCTAACGGCTCTTTCTAAAGGCTTTAACGCCCCATGCGCTCGAGGCGCAGGCGATCAATGACGGGCAGTTCCAACGGCTCAAGATCAGCCAAGGAAATGCCCATGGCTTGAGCCAGAATCAGATCGGCCAGCTCGGGGTTCCGGGCAAGTGCCGGACCATGCATGTAGGTAGCAATCACACTGCCTTGCACAGCACCCTCGACGCTCCCTTCACCGTTACCGTGACCAGTGGTGACTGATCCCAGCGGGGAAGCATCAGCACCCAGCACAGTGCCACCCAGGTGATTTTCAAACCCTGACAGCGGCTGTGTCAGTTCTTGGGTGATCCCGGCTTTCGTTGGATTCGAGGTGACCTCGCCGATGGCGCGGGAAGGAAGGGGGGTGGTTGTAGCGTCGATAAGCCCAAGCCCCGCGACTTCTTTGCCGTGGGCACGGAAGCTTTCGCCGAGGACCTGAAGGCCGGCGCATACAGCGAAAATCGGGCGACCGTTCGCAGCGGCGCGGGCAAGGCCCTTGTCGGCGATGAGGTGCTCCGCGGCGAGCACTTGCGCGCTGTCCTCGCCACCGCCGAGCGTGTAGGCGGACAGGTCTTCAGGGACCGCTTCGCCGAGCTTGATGGGCAGGATCTCCGCATCAATGCCACGCATGCGAGCACGACCACGCAGGACAAGCGCGTTGCCGTCGTCGCCGTAGGTGCCCAGTACGTCGGGGAGAATCAGGCCGATCGTGATCGCATTAGCCATGGGAGACCTCCTTAGCCAGCGCATTCTTCAGATTGAGTAGCGCGGTGTAATTCGCCAGCACCTCAACGCGTCCGGGCGGGCACGCGGCGATAGCCTTGAGCGGATCGTGAATGAGCTCGTGTTCAATTCCGGCGTAGAGCAGGCGGACAGCAAGGTCAGTGCCACGCTCGCCGGAAGCTTTGACCGCAATATTTTCGAATTCTTCGAAGCGGACATCCCACAGCCATGACAGGTCAGCGCCGTCGCCTTCCTGGCCGTTCACGGCGATGACCAGGCCATCAGCCTCGCGGTCAACCATGGACAATGCTTCTTGCCAGCCGGCGGGATTCTTCGCCAAAAGCAGGTGCACCTCGCGGCCATTCCAGGTGATGGTGGTGTAGCGTCCGGCGACATCGTCGACATGCTCAGCGGCTTCAAGAGCAGCTTGCTTATCGACGCCGAATGCCTCCACCGCCGCCGCGATTGCCTGCGCCGCATTGCCGCGGTTGGCGCGGCCGGGTAGCGCGAGATTCAGCGGGACTGTGGTGCCATCGGGGCCGGTCAGCCCCTCATCGGTGACGGTCCATTGGGGAGTGGGGCGGCGGAACTCGCGGCCGTCGGCAAGCGGTTTGGTGGCGTACCAGTCATCATCGGTGCGCACGATGTGGCCGCTGCCGCGAGGGTTGGACACGGAATCGCCGACCCAACCCGGACCGGCAGAAACCCACACGACATTGGGTGCGTCGAAGGCAACGGAGGTGACTAGGACATCGTCGCAATTCGCGATGACGGTCATGCCCGGGTGCGCTTCAACCGTGCCGCGCAGGGCGCGCTCGATGGAGTTGATCTCACCCACGCGGTCGAGCTGATCGCGCGTGAGGTTGAGCAAGACGAGAGCCGTCGGATTGAGTTTGTCGGCCACGGAGGGGACGTGCAGTTCATCGACCTCGAGGACTACGTGCGAGGCCTTTTCGCCGGCGAGGAGCGCGGAGATAATGCCAGCGTCCATGTTGTCGCCACCTTCATTGGTGGCAACAGTGTGCGTCGTTTCGATTGCGCCAGCGAGCATGCGGGTCGTGGTGGACTTGCCGTTCGTGCCAGTGACTAGCACTGCAGGGCGCCCGCCGCCGAGGCGTTCAAGAATGCCAGGGTCGATCGCACCGGCGATGAGACCGCCGATCATTCCACCAGCGCCGCGTCCGGTTGCGCGTGAGGCCTTCGTGGCTAATTTCGCTGCAGTCACGGCTGTTGTACTGCGCAGACGCTTCAGCAGGCCTGCCTTGCCCGCCCGGCCATTCGGACCGGTTGTGCTTGAATTCATGGGCTAAACCCTAGTTCATCAATGTGTGCAGTTCGCACAAGAACAAGCGGTTGAAGCCTGTGCTTTAAGCGTTGCGTGCCGCACGCACTTCGCGTTCAGAGCGCACGGCATCGAGGAATTGTTCATCACTCAGTAGCGGAATGCCCTTGCGTTGCGCATGCATTGCCTTGCCGCGCAGGTCATCGGGGTCGCCGGTGGCATTCGTGACAACTAGGGAGGTCTCGCGGGTGAGCTTTTCCGCGTAGGTCATTTCCAGTTCGAGGATCGCTTCGATCAGCTCATCATGCTCAGCGCGAATATCATCAGACACCACGATTTCCATGCCGGCGCGCAAGCCCGATTTGTCGGTGAATTGGCCGGGGTTGCCATGTTGTGCGGCAGCTTTTTCAGCATCGACGCGGATGCGGGAACGCTGCAGCCCGAACCGGTCGGGGGCGAGCTCATCGGGGGTGCGGTGCGCCAACGGCCCCGCTTGCTCGAGCGCCAAGTAGAGGCTGATAAGGGCCAAGGTGCGCTCACGAGAGGTCTCTTCCTCCGGGCGTGCGGCTCGCTCAACCGATGCTTGTGCGGGAGGAACAACCACGCCGGAAAGGGAGGCGACGGCTTCGAGGCGTTCGTCGATAAGCACGGCGCCTTGTTTGCGCACGGTGGCGAGCGTATCCACGATCTTTTCGGGGCGTGGCACGTGCCCCACGCGTTGCCTGCGGCGGCCTTGACGACGATTCCGTGACCTATTCGCCCGCGCCGCCGCATTCATCGCGCGGCGCGCCTCAGACACGAGAAAACCCCACACCAGCGGTGCATCGTGAACAACGAGGGTGCGACCGTCGATGAAGCGATCCAGCTTTTTCAAATGCCGGGAGAATTTCGCAGCGCGCTCGAAATCATTGCGCGGCACCCCATGCGTGTGCAGTGGGCCCGGATCGCCGCCGACATTGAAAACCGCGTGGAATTCTTCGCCGACGACCCCGGATTCATCGAATGCGACACCATCGAGCGTGACCAGCCGTCCGCTGCTGGGATGGATATTCGTGGTCTGAGCTGTGAACGCCGCGAAGGGGAATTTCTCAGTCAGGTTCGGTTCCTGCGGCGCCGATTCCTGGGTCGGGTTAGCGCCGGGGGAGGGGTGTGTAGGTTCGCGCTCGTCGCGATTATCGGAATTTACCATTGGAGCTCGAAAAGCGGTTGTGGTTGTGGGGCCTGATTGCCTGTGTCACGGTCTGCGGGTGCCTCAGATGCTGGTGCCGGGGCTGGTGCTGGTGCCGGGGCCGGGGCTGGTGCTGGCGCTGGTGCCGGTGTAGGCGCGGGGGCCTGGACCACTGGCGGTGCAGCGGGCGCGGCTGGTGTAGCAGGTCCTGAATAAACGGGTTCTGCGGGCACGGACGGTGCTTCCACGACGTGTGTACTGATAGTTGGAGCCGACGGCTCGGAGGCAGCAGAAGACGTGGGCGTATCGGGCGTGGAGGACTTCGTAGTGCTCTCTTTTGTCGCCGACGAAGAGGACGGAGCAGAAGAGCTCGTAGCTCTGTCATTATTCGACCGCATGAACGCGGTCATGTCATGGCCCTTCTCAGTTGTGCCCACGGAATAGCCGATCACACCGACTGCACCGATCGTCAAAGCTGAAGCCAGCACAGCGACAATCGGCAAAGGCGACGTGGAAGATTTCCGTGCGTTGCGCGACGCCGTCGCGTGAGAAGCGGCACTCGCATCAGCAGCACGAGCTGCCGCCTCAGCTTCCTCATCAGCCGCGAAAGACTCCGTAGCCGGGAACGGCTCGGTATCTGGATCTTCCGCACGGTAACGCGCTGGACCAAGTGGATCAGCGTGAACGATCACAGCGGGCTGGCCATCCACCGTGGTGAACGTACCGTGGGCCAGCGCGCTGATCCCGCGACTTTCCAACAAGCGAAGAGAAGGCCCGAGTTCCGTGGCGGTATCAGGATCGAATTCGCCGAGGAACTCACCACCGATACGCGCCACGACCTCACCAGCCGGGTCGAAACCGACCTCCACCGCCGCGGGGGTACCGTCGGGGGAGGGGGTAGCGGCGTCGTCGATAAGCACTGTGCGCTGCGTGCCTGAAGGAAGCCATACGTTTTGTGCGTACGGCGAATGATCAGCGTGGCCGCTAGCGGCATCGTGCCTAGTCATGCTGATCTCCTCTTAAACAACGCAGTGCATCCCAAGAGAAGATTAGTACTGAACAGGGAAATTAATCCAGTGCACGGTTCACCGCGGACACCATTGCCTTGATCGAGGCACGTGTTGTGGACCCTGCAATGCCAACACCCCAGGCTGTGGAGCCATTGACTTCGCTGTAAATGAAGCAGGCTGCGTCAGCATCGCCGCCGGAGGTACGCGCCTGCTGGCGGTAGTCCTTGACCTCATAAGTCAGGCCCAGTGAACGCAATGCGTCCGCGAATGCTGCGATCGGACCGTTGCCCGCGCCGGTGATCTCACGCTCGGTGCCCTCAAAGACAACCTTGGCGGTGACCGTGGATTCCTCGTCATCGCTCTCTGCGGCATTGACGTGCAGATTGGTCAGCTCAAGCTGGTTATCCAAGTCCAGATACTCCCCAGCGAAGACATCCCACATGTTCTTGGAATTGACCTCGCCGCCCTCGGAATCCGTGATTGCTTGGACGGTGGAGGAGAACTCTGCCTGCATTTCCTTGGGCAGGTTGATGCCGTGGTCGGTCTTCATGATGTAAGCGACGCCACCCTTGCCGGACTGGGAATTGACGCGGATGACTGCCTCGTAGTCGCGGCCCACGTCCTTCGGGTCGATCGGCAGGTACGGGACTTCCCAGACTGTTTCGCGCAGCTCTTCCCAAGCAACATCGGTGGAATTGGCATCCGGGCGTACCTTCTGGGCCAGTGCGTCGAGGCCCTTGTTGATCGCGTCCTGGTGCGAACCAGAAAACGCGGTGAACACCAACTCGCCGCCGTACGGGTGGCGCTCCGGAACACGCAGCTGGTTGCAGTACTCCACGGTCTCGCGGATGCCTGCGATATCGGAGAAATCAATCTGCGGGTCCACACCCTGGGTCAGCATGTTCAGGCCCAGGGTGACCAGGTCGACGTTGCCGGTGCGCTCGCCATTGCCGAACAAGCAGCCCTCGATACGGTCAGCACCAGCCATGTATCCGAGCTCCGCTGCCGCGATGCCTTCACCACGGTCATTGTGCGGGTGCAGCGACAAGATGATGGAATCGCGCTTTTTGAAGTTGCGGTGCATCCACTCGATCGAATCGGCATAGACATTCGGGCTGATCATTTCCACCGTGGCCGGCAGGTTGATGATCATCGGGTCCTCAGGGGTTGCCTCCATGATGTCTACGACTGCGTCGCATACATCGACGGCGAAGTCCAGCTCAGTGCCGGTGAAGGATTCCGGGGAGTACTCCCAGCGCCAGTGGGTGTCCGGGTAGTCCTTGGCCACGGTCTTGATCAACTCAGCGGCATCGGTGGCCAGCTTCTTGATCGCGGCTTGGTCCTTACGGAAGACCACCTCACGCTGCAGTTTCGAGGTGGAATTGTAGAAGTGCACGATCACGCGCGGTGCGCCAGCACACGCTTCAAACGTGCGGCGGATCAGGTGCTCACGCGCCTGAACCAGCACCTGAATGGTCACGTCCTCCGGGATCATGTTCTCTTCGATGATCTCGCGCACGAAGTCGAAGTCCGTCTGGGATGCGGAGGGGAAACCGACCTCGATCTCCTTGTAGCCCATTTCCACGAGCAGCTTGAACATGCGACGCTTGCGCTCTGGGCTCATCGGGTCGATCAACGCCTGGTTGCCGTCACGCAGATCCACCGCGCACCACTGCGGTGCGACAGTGATCTTCTTGTCCGGCCACGTGCGGTCCGGCAGCGTGATGTCTTCTACCTCTTTAGCAAACGGCAGGTAGCGCTCAAACGGCATTGATGAGCCGCGCTGCATATTCCATGCGGGCTGGCCTTCGTTGCGCGGGCCATTCGGCTTGCGAGTTTCTGCAGGGGCTGCGATGTGTGCATCAGACGGGGTCATAGCTTTGAAAATCCTTTGCTGAGGTTCTAGGGGTGATGTCTGTAAAAGAAATGCACGGCCGGCATGCGAAACTCCGCGACGGGGCGCCGGCCGTGAAACGTTGGCCTAGAACCCGCCGCGGCGCAGAAGTAGGGCAGCTCCCGGAAGGTGAGTTGCTGCACGCAGCGTGATCGTCAATGACATGGTTCACATCGTAGCTAAGTGCGTGGCGGGTGCCCATATTTAGGGTTAGCTTGTTCCATCTAGTGGGATTAGCGGCGAGGAAATTCTTAGGCGGGCTTCCGCGATAAGAAGAAAGTAGCCACGAACATCGCGGTGACAGCGAGCGCCATCAGGCCCCAGCCCCACACACCTGACACGGTGAACGTCTCACCGAGCAGGGTCATGCCCAAGGCGTAAGCGAGCAGTGGCTCAAAAATCTTCATTGCGGGCAGAGACCGCGATAAATTGCCCGCGCTGAATGCATATTGCTGCACGATCGTGCCTACTACAGCGGCGGCGAGCAGCGCATACAGTGGCCACGTCGTCACTAGCTCAGGAATACCGCCACGCACGAAAGCATCCACAGTCGTCTTTGAAAACACCGCGAGATAACCAAAAATCGCGCCACAATTCGCACCGAGCAAAAACGCGCGCATGACAGATCCCTGCTGCTTTGCCACCACCGCGGTCACGGTCATCACCACAACGCCCGCACCGACAGCAATGAGCCATTCGCTTATCGACGCCTCCCGTGCCCCCGGTTCCGGCCTACCCAACACCACCAACACGCCGACCGCGACAGTGAGAACCGTGGCCCAGAAGGACTCATCAATCTCCATCTTGCGGCGCTCCACTTTCGCTGAAAGCACCAACGTCAATAACAAAGAGAGAACCAAGACCGGCTGCACCACCAACAAGGTGCCAAACGCCAGTGCCACTGCCTGGAAGCCATAGGCCAGCCACGCCAAAGATAAAGACAGCCACCATGTAGGGCGTTTGACCGCGCCTATCGCTCCACCAGAGCTTTCCTGTCCTTTTTCCTTTGCTCGTTGTGCGTTGTAACGCAGCACGATCTGGTGGCGCCACACGGTTCCGATCGCGATCGTCAGCGCTGAGGCGAACGCGAAGAAGACGGCGAGGGCGTTGTTGTGCACCCGGATCATAGTAGTTGGTCACTCGTCTTGATTCGGCTCAGTGCACGTGACCGGGATGGGGTGTGTTGGAAAGCCCACAGTGGTGATGAAACCAGTGGTAAATGCAGATTTGTTCCAAGAATGTCTTCGGTGTGGCCCCAGTGCTGCAGAATATAGTTCTATACAGAGCTGCTTTATCTGGCTTAACCTGTAAAACGGTCTGTGCGGACGATGCATCCAGCGGCTGGCAGTCCCTTTGGGGGCTAATCGGTCTTCCATGAAGACACGAGTCGCGTCGAACGCGCCACTGAGAAAACCTCATAGAATTTATTTGTCCCTTAACTGACACGTTGACTGAAAGGCGGACCAGGGTGGCACTGATCGTCCAGAAATACGGAGGATCCTCGCTCGAGAGCGCGGAGCGAATTCGTGCCGTCGCGGAACGAGTCGTGGCCACGCATAAGGCCGGCAACGACGTTGTTGTCGTCTGCTCTGCAATGGGCGATACCACGGATGAGCTGCTGGACCTGGCAGCACAGGTCAACCCGACCCCGCCGCCACGTGAAATGGACATGCTGCTCACGGCTGGCGAGCGTATTTCTAATTCGCTGGTTGCTATGGCGATCGCGGGGCTCGGCGCACCGGTCCAGTCCTTCACCGGCTCCCAGGCCGGTGTGATCACCACCGAGCGTTACGGCAATGCACGCATTCTTGAGGTCACCCCGGGCCGCGTGCAGGATGCGATCGACGCTGGAAGGATCGCGATCGTCGCTGGTTTCCAAGGCGTCAACCGTGAAACCCGTGACGTGACCACCCTGGGTCGTGGAGGTTCGGACACTACCGCTGTTGCGCTCGCCGCAGCACTGGGTGCTGATGAATGCGAGATCTACTCGGACGTCGATGGCATCTACAGCGCTGACCCCCGCATCGTCCCCGACGCGAAGAAACTTGAGCACCTCTGCTTTGAAGAAATGCTCGAACTCGCCGCGTCTGGCTCGAAAATTCTTGTCCTGCGCAGCGTTGAATATGCCCGCGCATTTAATGTTCCCATGCGAGTACGCTCGTCTTACAGCAACGATACGGGCACGCTGGTGTCCGGAGCGATGGAGGATATCCCCGTGGAAGAAGCAGTCCTGGTCGGTGTCGCCACCGACGATTCCGAAGCAAAGATCACCGTATTTGGCATCCCCGATGTGCCGGGCGAGGCCGCGAAGGTCTTCCGTCTGCTCGCAGACGCGGAAATCAATATCGACATGGTGCTGCAAAACACTTCCACCCAGGGCGATAACGTCACCGACATTACGTTCACCCTCCCGATCGCTGACGGTCCGCGCGGCATGGATCTGCTCACCGACCTGGTCAAGAACGAGGGCTGGGAAGACGTCACCTACAACGACAAGATCGCCAAGGTCTCCCTTGTCGGTGCGGGCATGAAGTCCCACCCGGGCGTCACCGCTGATTTCACCGAGGCACTGCGTGACAAGGGCATCAACATCGGCATGATGAACACCTCGGAGATCCGCATCACCGCTGTTGTCAACGGTTCTGATATGGAAGAAGCAGCCCGCGTGATCCACGAGAAATTCGATCTCGGCGGCGATGAACCCGCTGTAGTTTACGCCGGCACCGGCCGCTAATTACGCACTGAAATTTAGATAGGAGCGAGTTTCATGACCACCGTCGCAGTCGTCGGAGCCACCGGCCAAGTTGGGCGTGTGATGCGCGATATCCTGCAGGAGCGTGATTTCCCGGCAGATACCGTGCGCTTTTTCGCATCGCCGCGCTCTGCTGGCAAGGAAATCGAGTTCCGCGACGAGAAGATCGTGGTTGAGGACCTCACCCAGATCACGCCGGAGTCCGTCAAGGACGTCGACATTGCGCTGTTCTCCGCTGGAGGCTCCACGTCGAAGGAGTGGGCACCGGTCTTCGCGGAAGCAGGTGCGACGGTCGTGGACAATTCCTCCGCATGGCGCAAAGACCCCGATGTCCCGCTGATTGTCTCCGAGGTCAACCCAGGAGAGGCGAAGAATCCGCCGAAGGGCATCATCGCGAACCCGAATTGCACGACGATGGCGGTCATGCCGGTTGCCAAGGCGCTTAACGACGCGGCGGGGTTGACCACCATGCGCGTCGCCTCCTACCAGGCGGTGTCGGGCTCCGGCCTGGCTGGTGTGGAAACGCTGGCGAAGCAGGTCGCTGAGGTCGGGGACCACAATGTGGACCTCACTCATGACGGATCTGTTCTCGCGCCGGAGGACTGTGGCCCGTACGTCGCACCGATCGCGTTCAACGCGCTGCCGATGGCTGGCAATTTCGTCGACGATGGCACGAACGAAACCGACGAAGAGCAAAAGCTGCGTAACGAGTCCCGCAAGATCCTCGGTCTGCCGGACCTTAAAGTCTCCGGCACCTGCGTCCGCGTGCCTGTTTTCACCGGCCACACCATGGTTGTTCACGCTGAGTTCGAACGTCCGATCACGCCGGAAGAAGCACAAAGCGTGCTTAACGACGCACCGGGTGTCACCGTCGTCGACGTCCCCACCCCGCTTCTGGCCGCTGGTAAGGACGACTCCTTTGTCGGCCGCATCCGCCAGGACCAGACCGTCGATGACAACCGCGGCCTCATCTTTGTCGTCTCCGGCGACAACCTGCGCAAGGGTGCTGCACTGAACACCATCCAGATCGCAGAGCTGCTGGTTTAGTTCCAGTTTTCTCCCGTATCCGTGCCCGACGCTGCCACGAGGTCGCGTCGGGCACGAGCCACGCGTGATCTGATCGTGCCCACGCGCACATTCGCGATCTTCGCCGCCTCCTCATACGTGTAGCCCAGCACCTGCGTGAGGATGAGAGCTTCGCGACGTTCGGGCGCGAGCTCGTCAAGAAGCTGGCGTGCGTCCATCACCTCGGACCATGTATTCGGATTGTCCCTGCTGGGCTGCTGTGCAGCGACATCATCATATTCCGCTGCAGCCTTGCGCGGACGCGCCATGTCATGCCGCACCGAGTCCACCCACGCGCGCCGCGCCAACGACAGCAACCACGTCCGCGCACTCGACCGTGCCGCGAACCGGGGGAGTGCCCCCAACACCCGCAGGTACGTCTCCTGCGTCAAATCATCCGCCTGCTCCCGGCCAGCAAGGTGGGCCAACAGCCGCCACACATCGTCGTGGGTCGCGCGAATGAATTCAGACAACGCTGCCTTATCGCCACGGCCGGCGCGCAAAGCCAAGTCCGTGACATAAGCGTCGTCCCTTTTATTCACGAGTGCTGACGTTACCAGCATGAATTGCTTTGACCTGCGAACGATGCCCTCTAACCACCGGCAAGCTGAAAGCATCCTGGCTACTGGTTCAAACAAAGGAATGAGTTAGGGCGAACTTGGTTGAAGCCTGTCTCTTATACACATC
>ERZ1031176.127-NODE-127-length-14424-cov-7.368641_pt1 | contig 14424 bp, 15 predicted proteins | sample MGYA00518586_ERZ1031176 | MGnify/ENA primary metagenome ERZ1031176 (study PRJEB33718, sample SAMN03159775) | human skin metagenome | collected 2014-05-20 | study: EMG produced TPA metagenomics assembly of the PRJNA266117 data set (Human skin bacterial metagenome... | reverse complement strand
TTGGCCCAGGTGCCCTTGGATTCCTCATTGGCGGAATCGGACACCTGCTTGAGCAGGGTGCAGGGCACATCGAAGCGCTGGCATACTGCGGCAATGGAATAGCCTTCCATGTCGCACAGCTGCGATTTCTTGGCCAGCTCGGTGCGCAGGGCGGTATCGGAGACAAACATGTCGCCCGTGGCCAGTCCGCGCACCGGCAGGCGGCCGGAGGTCTCGAGCTCGATGGCCTCTGGCAGCAGGTAGCGATTGATATCGGTAAGCACTTCTAGCTTGAAGTCATGCTTGGTGACCTTGTCGACTTCGAAGACGCCAGCCATGCCGTCGACAAGCGCGCCGGCCGTGCCAATGTTGACCACACGATCGGGAAGGGCGCCGTTAGCGCGGGCGTCGGCAAGAGCTTCCGTCAGCGCAATGGCCGCCGGAACCGTACCGATTCCGGTGATGAGCAGGGGTTCGCCTTCCGGGATGTGAGCGGCTTCCGCATCCACAGCGGCGACGAAAAGGGGGCGTCCGTTGAGATTCTCCATGCCTGCGAGAATACCTGCCCGCCTTAGTCAAAGTTCAATGTGCGGTTCTTCTGGCGCAGGCGAATCGTAATGTTTTTCTGTCCAGCGCCGAGGGCAATGATTTTCCCGCTGAGCACCCGGGCGACGGCCAGGTCCTCTTCCGTCGGTGCTTCGGCCGCCACCCGCGCCGTAGGCAGCCAAGCATCGTGCGGGTCTGGCGCGCCGAGGTGAATGAGCCGTTCGCGCTCCACGTCGATCCAATAGCCCTCCGTGGCCATGAAGCGGTCGTGGCTCCCTTCGAAGGAATCGCGGCGCCACCCGCCCTCGGCCACGCGGAAGACAAAGGGGCAGTAGCCAAAGCGCGAAGGCACGATATAGCGCGTCTGGGGGCTGACACGCCAATGGCCGCGCGCGGAACTCCACACCTGGCGGTAGGTATCAGCCAGGCTCATGCCCAAACGCAGACGCTGCTGCCGGTCCTCCTCTAGGCCAGCATCTTCTACCTGGGTGTTTAGCTCCCCGAGCCGCGTGGCATCGGCCACATACATGCCCAGCCACGCTTCCTCCGGAGTGGTGTACGGGCCGGTGATATCACGGTGAAAGGAATCCGGCACGGCTCTTTCCGCATCCTGGGGCAGGCGCTGGCGGGCGGCAAAAGCCCACAGGCGCGGATGCCCCATGCGGTACAGCATCACCGTCGCCCGCGGCAGGCGTTCGTGCACCTGCTGGCGCGTCAGATAATCACCCGCGCTGATGCGCCGCAGCAGCTGCTTAGCGACGTCCCCCTCTACCTGCTGCTCCACACCCGGCGCGACTTCCATATCAGGTAGCTGACTAAGCAGCATCAGATCGATGATGTCTCCCAAATCAAAGACCTTGCTCAATTCCGCCTGCGCCTCTGGGCCAAAAGCCTCGATTGCGTGATATCCCAGTGCACCGCCCAATCGGCGGATGAGATCCGGGGACACGCTCACTCGGTTGCGGGTCGCGTGCAATTCCGCGGCGTTGAGATTGCGGTCCAGGCCCACGAGGGCTCCTTCCTCCCCCTCATCGGGGATTTAATTCTTGGTCATGCTTGGGATTAAGCCGGACATTGGTCTTTGCGCGGTGCCCTTCATTGGGGTCTCGTCTTGGGAAAAGGCGTCAGATAGAAGCCCTTCTAGGAGATTGTGGGACTCCCCAGCTTCGTCGCTGTTGGTTCTCGGTCACGCAGCTTATGACGTACTTAATCCCTACGAGTTACTTCGCAGGAAAGTGGCGCGTTGCAATTACCCCTTTCATAGTCCCATTCGAGAGAATTCTTGCAACTCTTATGCCTATAGTATGACGCGGAATGATTCTTAATCATTCCCTTTCTTTCGCATTTCTCTTTCTGGCCAGCGCACAAAGGAGCCTCCCCTTTGAATGACAAGAATTCTTGGGGTTCATCTGACTCAACCCCATATTCAGATTCGAACGGACCTGCATCCCCTATGCGGGACTCCGGTACTGGAACCAACGCAGAATCTTCGGGCAAAGGCACGCGCACCGCCATTATTGTCGTTGCCGCCCTCGCCATCATTGCGCTTATTGGCGGTGGTGCCTGGGCACTAACGGGAAACAAGGATTCTGATGGTTCGAGCAGCGCTGAACCGAATTTTCATTCTCAAGAGAACAGCAGCGAGGAAACCACTAAACAGGCGACTTCTGAAAAAGAATCCACGCCTGAGGAGAAAGCTAAGACTACACAAGCTAAGGGCGCTAGCACTGGACCTTCCACAGAGGAGAAGTGTGGAACGTTAGCCAATAACCTAATGGACGTTCCAATTGGCACGCTTCAGCTGTTTTGCGATGGCACCTGGCTTTATATGGCCCAAAAGCAATCCTCAAATTATGGACTGTTCTACTGGACCGATAATGAGTGGAAATTGTACCGGTCTGACAATACCACTGGAGACTCCGTCAATCAGTGCTACGACAAAGGCAAGTTGGACACGGCTGGCGCCCCGAAGGAGCTGACCAACCAGCTCCAACTCTGCGATGCACAGCAAACGCAAACTCCAAAGGTTCGCGACAAGCCCATTACCGCCGAGGAGGAATTTCCGCCAGAAGATTATTGGTACGGCGAATGCGATGGCAGCTACGTACTCATCGCGGAATCGGTCATCATCCCGCCGGCAACTGATCCGATTTCTGAGCCCTACCGAGTGCACAAGAAGTACCCAGGCTCCAAGATCATCCGGGGCAGCGCATGTAGTTCCCTGCGCAGCCGCACTGAAAGCGGCTCTGTCTATGCCATCATCTACGAAGCCGGCCACAGCGTGGACAAGGTCTGCGAGCTCAAGACCAAGTATGGCGGTAATGCCCGTTCCCTCAATAATGACGCGGATTTCTCTGACCCCTGCTAACCCCGATTCCGCGTTCGATTCCCTGCCACTCCCCTTCTGCTGCGTTGTCTCCCTACACCCGCTACAACGCAGCGTGCACCCCTTTGACTTTTCATCTACCGCCTCAATTTGAAAGCAATACCTTATGCCTAAATCATCTGCCCACCTAGGCCGTATAAGCATTACAGCGAGTGCGACGCTCATTAGTTTCTCCCTGGCTTCCTGCGATGACGAAACTTCGCATACAACCGCGCAGGAGTTTTCAGTTGAGTCGACGACAATGTCCTCTACAGAAGAAAACAGCGATGCCAAGCTGGAAGAATCACCCATTGACTCTACTGCGACGGAAGAAGAACCTACTAGGCCGGTGCCTCCGAACGTCGTGATGGATGACGAGCAGCCAAGCCCGGAAGCCGACACCACCTCGTCGTGTGGTGCAGCTGATGCCCAAACGGCATTCTCCGAGGGAGTATCCCAAGTCACTCCATGGGGCACCATCGGGTGGGAGCTTTTCGATTCCTCAGGCTACGATCCCTGTGCATCTCTATCGTGGGAAACGCTGATGGTTGAGGGAGGAACTAGTTCTTCACCGTTCCACATCATGTTGTTTAACCATGGCGAATATTTAGGCACCGCAACGGCAAAGCCCTATGGATTCGCCCCGACTATTGAGCGCGTGAGTGACTCCGAGATCGCGGTAACCTACCACTGGCCGCGCGAAGGCGAAGGCAGCGCGAACCGTTCCGGTACGACTGACGCTGGCTTCCGCTGGGATGAAGGCCAGCAAAAGGTCATCATGTCCGGAGACGTCCCGCCAACGGGATAAAGAGTCTAGGATTGTCATTTAGGCTTTTCTTGGCCAGCGCTGTTGCTATTGTCGGGTTTGACTCGGCTTCCTGCTAATAGTCCCGCGAAAGGAAACTCGACCATGCTGAACAGCCTCGACCATTACTTGCGTCAACTGCGTTCCGCAGCAGCAGTGGCTAGCGCCGGTATTCTCTGCCTTTCCTTAACAGCCTGTGGAAGTAATTCTGCGGATCCAGAAGATTCGCCTTCTTTCTCTGCTGCAAAGGAAAGCGCTCCCGAAGCGGAAGACGCTCCCTCTTCCGCTGACAAAAAGACTGCAGAAAAGCCCGCGCGAAAGACCACTACCGTAGTCGAAACTCCTCCAGAGAAGAAGCAGGACGCGAGTGCACCTAGCCGGGGTGAAGGCAATGGTGGCTCTTCTGAGTGCAGCTCTGACAATGACGAGAGTGCCTATGAAAAAGCAATCGCTCAGGTCGAACCATACCCAGGACTTGATAGATCGTGGAGGCCTTTTGACTCCAATTTCGACCCGTGCTCAGCTCTTTCATGGATAACCGTCACCCTTGAAGGAGCGACTGCTTCCTCGCCGTATCACATCTTGCTATTCCACAATGGCGAATACCTAGGCACGGCCACCGCCAAGGCATATGGCTTTTCTCCGCGGATTAGCCGCGTCGATGATTCCGAGATTGCAGTAACCTACCGCTGGCCAAAGGAGGGTGAGGGCAACGCTGCAGCATCGGGGACAACGCAAGCCGGCTTCCGTTGGAATGAAGGTGCACAAAAGGTAGTCATGTCCGGCGACGTTCCACCTATGCAGTAGTTCGATGTAAAACAAGCACGTTTCGCTAAAATTTCACCAGTTAGGCGGCGAAACGTGCTTGTTTTGTTTACAGGTGTGACCACGGTGAGGCGGTGCGGGCCTAGAGGGGAGCGCGGAAACCAAGAAATGGCCGCGTTCTAGGCTTTCGCGGGGAACTAGGAGCAGGTTATCCTGGCCAAAACGCAGCCGAAGGAGAGTTAGGAATGAGCGAGAAGACGTTTCAGCAGAAGTTCGGGGCTTTCGCTCTGGTGGCGGCGGTTGTCCTGCTGATCGTGAACTTAACCGTAGTAGGGCCTACGGTGTTCGGTATCTCCACGCCGCTGCTGCTCGGTATCACGGGCATCATAATGATGCGAGATGAAAAGAACAGCAGCGGCGCGAAGGACGACTAGCGCAGGCGATGGCCCACGAAGCCGGCAGCGAGGGTGTTGCCGGAGGATTGGTCGATGAGCAGGAAATTGCCCACCGCGCCGCGGGCGGCGTAGTCCTCAACGGGAAGCTCGGCCTGGGTCTGGATGGTGATGTGGGCGATGTCGTTCATGGCGACGGACTCGGGATCTTCCACATCGGAAACGCCATCAAGATCCAGGGTGCGGGTGATAACAGCAATGCGGGCCTTGACTAGGGAGGAGCCGTAGCGCAGCTTGAGCATCTGGCCGGGCTTGATGTCCTTTTCGGTCAGGCCCACAACGGTGGCGTCGAATTCGCGGGTGGCCGCGGGGCGTTGGGGTCCGGCGAGGAGATCGCCGCGGGCGAGATCGACGTCGTCGGCAAGCAGGAGCGTCACGGAGTCGCCGGTGGCGGCGGAGTCGGCCGGACCGTCAGCAGTGTCGATCTGGGTGACGGCGCTGGTGCGGCCCTCGGGAAGGCCAACCTCATCGCCGACCGAGATGGAGCCGGCCTTCACGCGGCCGGCGTAGCCGCGGTAATCGGAGGCGTGCTCGCGGATGACGTATTGGATGGGGAAACGGAAATCCAGCTCATCGGCGCGGCCGGTGGCCACAGGGACGGTCTCGAGAACCTCGAGGACGGTCGGGCCGGTGTACCACTCCATGGTGGCGGAGCGCTCGACCACGTTATCGCCCTTGAGCGCGGAAATCGGCACGACGGTGGTATCGGTGATGTCTAAGCGCGCGGCGATCTGGTTGAACTCGGACTCGATATCGCGGAAAACCTGCTCGTTATAGTCCACCAGGTCAATCTTGTTCACCGCGAGGACCACGTGGCGCACGCCCAGGAGCGCGGCGACGTTGAGGTGGCGGCGGGTTTGTTCAACAACGCCATGGCGGGCGTCGATAAGAAGCACCACCACCTGGGAGGTGGACATGCCGGTGACCGTATTGCGGGTGTACTGCACGTGGCCGGGGGTATCGGCGAGGATGAAGGTGCGCTTATCCGTAGCGAAGTAGCGGTAGGCCACGTCGATGGTAATGCCCTGCTCGCGCTCGGCACGCAGGCCGTCGACAAGCAAAGAGAGGTCCATGCCGTCAAAGCCGCGGTCGGTGGAGGTGCGCTCCATGGACTCCACCTGGTCTGCTAGCACGGACTTGGTGTCATAGAGCAGGCGCCCGACGAAGGTGGACTTGCCGTCATCGACGGAGCCGGCGGTGCACAGGCGCAGGGTATCGCGCTGCTTGAGGGCGCCGACATTCGGCGCGAGGGTCGTGGTCATCAGAAGTAGCCTTCCTTCTTGCGGTCCTCCATTGCGGACTCGGAAAGTTTGTCATCGGCGCGGGTGGCGCCGCGCTCGGAAAGGGTGGAAATGGAGATCTCCGCGAGCACCTCGTCGGGGGTCGATGCGGTAGATTCCACGGCGCCGGTGCAGGACATATCGCCCACGGTGCGGTAGCGCACGGTGCGGGTTTCCAGTGCCTCCCCCTCTGCGGGGCCGCCCCATTCACCAGGCGCTAGCCACATGCCATTGCGCTTGAATACCTCGCGCTCATGCGAGTAGTAAATGGAGGGCAGCTCCAGTTCGCGGGCGCCGATATATTCCCAAATATCGGACTCGGTCCAGTTGGAGATGGGGAAGACGCGGACGTTTTCGCCGGCCATCTTGCCGCCGTTGTAAAGGTCCCACAGCTCGGGGCGCTGGCGGCGGGGATCCCACCCGCCGAAGGAATCGCGGATGGAGAAGATGCGCTCCTTGGCGCGGGCGCGCTCCTCATCGCGGCGAGCGCCACCGCATACGGCGTCATACTCACGCTCGGCGATGGTCTCTACCAGCGGCACGGACTGCAGCGGGTTGCGGGTACCATCAGGACGCTCCTGGAGATCGCCGCGGTCAATCCAGTCCTGGACGCGGGCGACGTGCAAGCGAGCGCCAGATTCTTCCACGAGGCGGTTGCGGAAATCAATGACCTCGGGGAAGTTGTGACCGGTATCGACGTGGAGCAGCTCAAACGGCACCGTGGCCGGGGCGAAGGCGCGGCGGGCTAGCTCGAAGACAACGACGGAGTCCTTGCCGCCGGAAAAGAGGATGCCTACCTTGTCGAACTGCCCGGCCACCTCGCGCAGGATGTGGATGGACTCGTTTTCTAGGTCTTTTAAGTGTGGAGAAAGTGTGCTCATTATTCGTGTAACCCGCATTCTGTCTTGCCGTCTGCAAATACGCGCCCGGACCGGGCATCGTCGCCTTCACCAACCGGGAAGGTTAGCGGTGCGCAGCCGATGGAGCGGTATCCCTGCAGTGTGAGTGGGTGGATGATGAGGTCGTTGTCCTCGATATAGCGGTCCGTATCGTCCAGATCCCAGGTGATGATGGGAGAGATCTTCAACCGTCCGGTGCGGTCGAGGCTCAGCGCCGGGGCGGTGGCGCGGTGTTCGGAATCGGCGCGGCGCAGGCCGGTGACCCAGCCAGCATATGGGTCCATCGCCATATTCAGCGGCTCGACCTTGCGCATGCGGTTATAGGCCGCGGTATCGCGAGCGTAGAGGCGCGGACCGTACACCTCGTCTTGCTCTTTCGGGGTGAGCAAAGGCAGCACGCGAACAAGTGGGAGGTCCGGGTAGCGCTTTTCTACCTCATCGGCCACCTGGAGGGTTTCCTGAAAGTGCCAACCGGTATCGATGAAAAGTAGGTCTGCATCGAGCCCAGCACGGTGGGCGAGTTCGGCCAAGACCGTATTTTCCATGGACATGGTCACGGTCAAGCGACCGGGTGCGTGCTCGGCAGCCCATTCGGTAATGGTTTCCGCTGAGGCGTCATAAAGCTTATCTGCCCACTGGTCCACCAATTGCTGGTTGCGCGCGGCTACCTCGGCGTCCAGCGGCGCGGTATCGCGCGTGCCTTCCGGGGAGATGCTGGGGTCGCGGTAGTTCTTGCCACCGTCCAGCAGGTTCGTCGTTGGGTTCATGCCGTCACACATTAGGCAAAAGCCCAAGGCGGTGCAGGAGATTGTGCGCGAAAAGCCGCTGAGCTTGGCGGGAGGTGCGAATAAAAAGTTTCCAATCCGTACCAAGCGGACTAGCTTTACAGACAAGACAGTCTATTGCGGGCGTCCGCGCCCCGCACAAGGAGGCACTTTCATGCAGCGTATAGCCATCATCGGGGAGGGCCCGGCAGCCCTATCCACCGCCGAGAAGCTTATCAGCGCTGGCATGTGTGTGGACCTCATTACCCAATGCACCGCACCATTCGGTCTACTCCGCCGCTTTGCGGGTTTGGCCGGCGTGCTTAGCGATGCCGTCGCGGCCGCCCACTGCGGCCCCGGAACCACTCCCCGCTTGCGTCTTATCGGCAACGTGCGGGTAGGACCAGACGGCGACATCACGCAGAACGAAATCCACCACTTGGCCGCCTCTGGCAATCGCGAGCTACTCATATTAGAGCTCAAGGCTCGCGGCGTGGCCGTCACCACGTGGGAAGGCCTATGCGCCCCACTGCAGGATTTTGAAGACTGGCGCAGCGTCATCACCCGCGCGCAGCTGGCTCACGTGGGGATTTAGCAGATCTAACCGTCTTCCCGTTTAGGCTTACTTAAATCCTTCAAAGTAGCAAGCCCCAGCGAGATCAAAATATCTTCCACAGAATCAACATGAACCTCAAAGCTACTCAAGCGATCAGCTTGAGGTTCAGATAACCGTCCCCCTTCCCGCAGGTACCGTAGACGGGGATAGCGGCCGGCTAGCAGCGTCCCCCAGTAAATGCGTAAGTCAAGAATTTCCTGATTACCAGGTACGGGCTCTCCATTATGGAAAGCGATGATGTCGCGAAGCTGATGCTCTAACATCGCAAGATCCATATCAGCTCCCGGTGCGCCGTCGTCGCTGGTATAAGTTTCCTCTCCGTGGCGCAGCGGAATAGCCTCCTGCTCATAGAGCCTGTGCAACGTCATAGTTTCCGCTGCAAGAACGGGTTCATTTACAGGAAGTACGGGCGCATCTTCATGCCCCATCAGCTGTCCGCGAGACATACGAATAAACGTGCGCTGATGTTCCAGGCCTGGGGCAGTACACTGAAGTCCCACGCCGTAAGATTCCAAATCTTCTAACTGGAACATATACCCCAAGTATCGAGCATGTGGGTTAACTTCAAAATCTGCGCTCGTCGCACTGGGAAGATGGAAATCGATCCGGCGAATATAATCGCACACCCGCTGCACCTGTTCAGCAGTCAAGTACAGATCTTCATAAAGTGATCGAGACATTGCAACTCCTAAAGCATCTGTAAGCGGTCGTAGCTGTCGGTGTCCTCAAAGAAGCCACCACGTCCATTACCGATGATGTCGAAACGGTTGACGACTTCGATGCGATCAAGCCATTTTGCGGACCGGAAACCGGTGGAAGTCTCTAGGCGAAGACGCATCGGCGCACCATTTTTAATGGGGATTTCGCCGCCGTCATATCCAACAGCAATCAGCGTTTCGGGCTGACGTGCCTCCACCATCGGCATAGATTCGTAGTAGTACGAACCGTTGTAGTTGTCATCATCGCGGGTCATATTCTGGAAGCTGTGAACCACAACATCCGATGCGCCCTGCAAAGGTTTGACCAGATCTAAGAGCTGCGCGAGAGGAACACCCTCCCATTTGCCTAAAGAGGTAAATCCCTGGACACAGTGGTGCACTGTATTCTGCGAGTGCCCAGCGGACAGGCGGCGGAGATCTTCTAAATTAAGCCGCATTGGCTTTTCCACTAAGCCACCAATCTCCAGAACATAGTCTCGTTCAAAATTATTGCAAACAAGCGCCATGTATTCTTCGGCCCCTGGAGGCATTCCTGAAGCACGGTGATGGGGTGCCTTGGTTACTTCAGTATCTGCATACACGCCGCGCTGCCGCGAATATGCCTTACTACGTAGAAAACGGGTGAAGGGACGTACGATTGTATTGTGCAATTTGGCAACCACTGCTGGACGCTCCAAAGAGGTCTTCGTAGCCCAGATGTGGACAAACACAATAAGCACTAGGCCCAGGGTGAAAATAATCCCGCCAGCCACTGGTTTGTCTCCGTGCCCGAAGACCATCTTTGACACTTCGTGCCCATAGCCGTGCATGATCACCATGCCCACATGGATAACGATGAATACGAGATAGGCAATAAGGCCCCAAAAATGTAGAGTTCTAATAACTTGTCGCCCACCCATTGCCTTAGAAATGCGCGGAAAGTGGTTATTAATTGCCGGTGATTGGAACATGCCGGTAACGATCATCCACAGTGGGAGAACCAGAATCACAAAGCCATAGGAGAGCTGCTGGATCGCATTAAATGCATAGCCGTCCATAGCTTCTGGAATTTGAAAACCCAGATAATGCACCAGGTCTTCCCACGCTTGGCCGAACACGCTCCAGCTTTCAGGCCAGTAACGACGCCACTGACCTGTCACAACCAGGAGACCCCAGTAAATTACAAGCAGTAGCATCCACCCCATGACAGAAATAAAGTGCCAATACCGCCCTTGACCTAACGCTCCATAGCCCGGCAGAGAAACGAGAGGACTATAGTTTTCGTACTCTCCCGATACCGGAAAGTACTTGCGCTTGCGCTTCTGCTTAATAGAAAACTGGGCCCATTGCTTGCCAATAGGAGTGTGAATGGAGCGGTGTAGTTTGGGAAAAGTTCCCAAAATTTCGATGCCGCTGCGGATAAACAAAGTAACAAACAGGATGTTGACGAAGTGCTCGATACGCAGCCAAACAGGAAATTCAGTCAGCATCATTAGTCCTCAAATCCTTGATCATCGGGGTACGCCGCAATTACGCCATAGCTCATGGCCCAATACAGCAGCACATAAGCAATGCCACAAAATGCAGTGGTATTCCACGCAGCGGCGAGATGGATATCGGCTCCATTCCAGACCCAGGGCGGTGTCCCCGCCATCGCACCGATAAAGGTGACTACAGCTCCTACAGCTGGGATAAGACCAAAATCCCAAACGCGCCAACGCGTCACTGATCCCATCACCACAAAGAGTGCGCTCAGCGCAACAATTATGTAGAGCACTAGTTCCTGTCCAGGGAAAATATCGAAGTCTGTACGCGCAACGCAGAAGGCTAGTACAGCCTGCAATGCCATTAAGGCAACGATTAAAGTTCGCGTAAGGCGCGGTAGATTGAATCGAATATAGCGAAAAAAGGGTGCACGTTCTTTCCCTGGTTTCACGTACAGGTTTATGTCATGAAGATTTGGGTCAGCCGATGGTGGTATGCCCGACATAGCAGCGAATATCCTCTCTATCGCGCCGCTCCAGAGAACCACATTTCTATGCGCAAGTTTCCCAGAGATTAGACGCTCAAGCTTGTGTACTGTCAGGCGGCTCGCTACCACCACCTGTTTCGGTGGCCTGCTTATCAGCTCACCGGAGAAACACAATGCTGAAATCAGGCCTCGCTGCCTAGTTAACCCCAACGGCGCTTAAAGAACGAGTTTGGACATTCGTTCAAGTGTCTTAGAAATGAACTACCTGCGATTTATACAAGTGTTCACATGAGCGCTCTTTCTGGCATTTAACGGCAAACTCCTATAGTGCTTAACTGAAGCCTATCGAGCAGCACGCTAAGTTCTGCATCCCTATAGCGCCCCCTTCGCTACGCGCAACATAGGCAGAAATGCACCGGAGATGCATCGATACTTTGTCATCTTCCACGTCTTTAATGAAAGGACATAGCCATGTCTGCCATGGTCATTTTTGGCCTCATCGCCTCTGTTGCTCTCCTTTTTGCATTCGCAATGCTGAACTTGGACAAATGGACAGTCGAGGACTATCCGTACCAAATCCTAAACTTCATCGGTGCTGGCTTTCTAGCAGCCTCAGCCGCCAACCCATTCAACGCCGGTGTATTCTTCACCGAGCTCATCTGGTCTCTTTTTGGTCTGTACGGAATCATCCGAATCTATCTCGACCGTAAGAAGCAGCAGGCACAACGCTAACCTGCTCACATTCCTTTCCTGCCCCACCGCTTCTAAAAGAAAGAACCTTAACTCATGACTTTCGCCTTTGAAATCGGCATCATTGCTGGCATCCTCTTCGTCGTTGCCTACGGTCTCCTAAACTTCCGAGTAGTTACCGCCGACTCACCGTTATACCAATCTCTTAATTTCCTGGGTGCCACTGGCTTTGTCTACACTGCCATCTCCCCGTTCAACCCGGGATTGTTCATCGTTGAGTTCGTTTGGGCCGTTGTGGCGCTCTTCGGTCTGTGGAAAATTTTCACTCAGAAGAACACCAAGTCCCAAGTTTAAGAACGAATCTCAGAATTCTTACGCCAGCGGGTACGACGGTTCGCCCCAAGCCAAGCGGGTAAAGGGCTAGACTAAAAGATCGTCGAAAGTTGGGAGTAAGATGCCTACCCAAGATCAGCCACAGCATGTACAGCCCCAGCGCCGAGAAATAATTCTCAGCGCTGCGCTGAACACGATAACCCGAGAAGGCGTGGCCGGACTTTCGCTAAGAACTGTCGCTGCCGAAGCTCACGTCGCGCTAGGTTCTATCGCTTATTACTTTAATGACAAAGACGGGCTTATCAACGCTGCCTTCAAGGAATTCACTCAGCGATCGGTGATACAGTTCCAATCCTTCTATGAAGACGTAACCACTTTGGAGGAAGCCCGCGCCGCAACTGTATCTATGCTGTCCTCTACAGCTGGCTCCCGCACCGATACTATCTTGGGGAGCGAACTATATGCTCTTTCCCTTCGCCGGCCTCGGCACCGAATGATCCTTCTGGAGTGGACTCAAGCATGCCAGGACGTGATGCGCAAGTATTTCGACGAGGCCACTACCTTGGCCCTAGATGCGCTGTACGAAGGAGCAATCCTGCACCACTCCATGCACGTTGGCGAAACCTCCACGCAGCGCATTGCGCTCGCGATCGAACGCCTCACGCCACCAGCGTCCTTTATTTATCGCTGCGCATCGCACTAGCGCCCCACCCACCACCGGTATAAACTTGCACGGCTACCCAGCCACGGCAAGGAAAGGGGCGCGAGTCCATGGATCTGGTTCGCATTCTCATTACACGGTCGGCGCCGTATACGCCGTATTTCATCGCGGTACTTGTCCTGCAGGCCTTGTCAACAGCTGCCACGCTGTACCTTCCATCGCTTAATGCCAAGATCATCGATGAAGGTGTGTCTCAGGGCGATGTAGACTTCATCTGGCGCACCGGCGGCATCATGCTGGCCGTCGCGTTTGCCCAAGTCATCACCGCCATCGGCGCAGTTTGGTGCGGCAGCCGCACCGCCATGGGCGTCGGCCGAGATCTACGCGGCGAGGTCTTCCGCCACGTTAATTCCCTGTCCACTGAGGACATGAGCCGTTTTGGCACACCTACGCTTATTACCCGCGGCACCAATGACGTCCAGCAGGTGCAAATGGTCTACATGATGATGCTGAACTTCATGGTGACCGCACCCATCATGTCCATCGGCGGCATCATCATGGCCGTGCGCGAAGACGCCGGCTTGTCCTGGCTGGTGTGGGTATCCGTGGCGGTTTTGCTCGGTACCATCTCCGTTATCATTTCCCGCCTCATGCCGCTCTTCCGTTCCATGCAGGACAAGCTGGATTCCATCAATGGCACCCTGCGCGAGCAGATCACCGGCATCCGCGTGGTGCGCGCCTTCGTGCGCGAGGCCTATGAGTCCGAGCGCTTCACCGAAGAAAATAAAAATATCACCCGCCTGTCCTTGAACATCGGCCGGCTTTTCGTGGTGATGTTCCCGCTCATTACGGTGATCCTCAACGTGGCCACGGGCGCGGTCCTGTGGTTCGGCGGCCACCGCGTGGATGAGGGCTTAGTCAACGTCGGCTCGCTCACCGCATTCCTGCAGTACCTGCTCCAGATTCTGGCGGCGGTCATGATGGGCACCTTCATGGCGATGATGCTGCCGCGCGCCATTATCTGTGCCCGCCGTATCACCGAGGTACTCAAGCACGAGCCCTCCATTACTCCACCCAGCTCCACCACCTCTCCGGAGGCCTGCGCGGGCACGGTGGAATTTCGCAACGTGGGCTTTTCCTATGCCGGTGCGGATGCGCCGGTGCTAGAAGACATTTCCTTTACCGCTCAGCCCGGCACCACTACCGCCATCATCGGTTCAACGGGCTCAGGCAAGACCACCCTGGTTTCCCTCATCCCACGCCTGTACGTGCCGACGGAGGGCCAGGTGCTTATCGACGCCACCCCTACCACCTCCCTGGCCCGCCAGGACATCGTCCAGCGTGTATCTCTGGTTCCACAAAAGGCCTACCTATTTAGCGGCACGGTGGCCTCTAACCTGCGCCTCGGACGGCCCGAAGCCACCGATGAAGAGCTCTGGGAGGCGCTGCGCGTGGCCCAAGCTGACTTCGTTGAGGACCTAGATATGCCCATATCTCAAGGCGGCACGAATGTCTCCGGCGGCCAGCGCCAGCGCCTGTCCATCGCGCGCATGCTGTCTCTTATACACATCTCCGAGCCCACGAGACTCCTGAGCATCT
>ERZ1031176.123-NODE-123-length-14755-cov-6.791224_pt1 | contig 14755 bp, 15 predicted proteins | sample MGYA00518586_ERZ1031176 | MGnify/ENA primary metagenome ERZ1031176 (study PRJEB33718, sample SAMN03159775) | human skin metagenome | collected 2014-05-20 | study: EMG produced TPA metagenomics assembly of the PRJNA266117 data set (Human skin bacterial metagenome... | reverse complement strand
TGATCATCGCCGGGCGGCCACCGGTAAACGCAATCGCAATCGCCATGACCACCGAGGAGAACAAGCCGACGGCCGGGTCGACGCCGGCAAGGATGGAAAAGGCGATGGCCTCAGGGATCAGGGCCAGGGACACCGCCAGGCCAGCCAGGACCTCTGTGCGGATCCGGGCCGGGGAGGAAAACGCGTAACGGAAAGAGGCAATGACCCCGGTAGGGGCGTGTGCCTCCTCCGGGGAGGGGACAGGGCGCGGAGCCACCGTGCTAGCTTCAGTCATGAATATCCAATCGTGAGGGATTGCGTACCTGGGCGAACGCCCGAAAGAACTCCAACCCTCTAGTAACTTTAGGGTTGGGGATGGTGGTTACCGTAGCCGGGGTTTTACTTAACCGTCAACGCGGCCGCAGCGACCTATGAGCAACATCACCATGGAGGAGGACAGGTAGTGGAAGACAGTAGTTGCAAGATCGGTGAGGTCGTCGAGCGGACGGGGCTGTCGATTCCCACCCTGCGTCACTATGATCACGTCGGCCTGATTACGCCGTCGGAGCGCAGTCCCGGCGGGTTTAGGCTCTACAGCGAGGCTGATATACGTCGGGTCTTACTGGTGCGACGAATGAAACCGCTGGGATTCACCCTGGATCAGATGCGGGAGTTCCTTGAGGCTGCAGAGATCCTCCAAGCCGCAGGCGACCGACAGGATAACAGCGCCACGCAGCAGGAGCGAGACCATGCCGAGGCCACCCTCGCCAGCATTCGCGAGGAGACGCGTACCCGCTACGAAAAGCTACGCAAACAGATCTCCTATGCCGAGGAATTCCTCGACCTAGTCAATACCCTGGACTCCTAAGCCCTCCCCAATTTCACAGGGAAAAGGGGCCAGCCTGTCGGATACACTCCGTCGAGTCGCGTTCAAGATGAAGTGGAGAACGCGCGCGGCCTGTCCGGAGTAAATGGCGATAGTGCAGACGAATTCTGATATCTGTGCAAACGTCTTCTGACTCCGACACCTTCCGATGGGGATGGAGAACCGGGAAATGTCACTTATCTCGTCACTCAATCTAAGTATCGCAAACGGAAGCTTAGCCGTTGCTTGACGGGGTGGCTGTCGTCTCGTCCGCCCCCGTTGAAGACAAACAACGAGCCTCGCCCCATGGCATAGCCTGAGGGGGTGCTGTACGCCTTCATCGATGAGTCCGAACATAGAGACTTTCGACCGGGATGCTCAGCGCCGTCGCTACAGCCATCTTTACAACCACAGAGCCCTCACCATCGGGTATCTCCTAGAGTGCGTCAACGACTTCACACGGAGGGAGGGTGACCAAGCCCTCGCTTTCCTCGACGACCACTACACCGCGCCTGAAGGCCGCAAGGAGTTCATCCACTACAAGTCCCAGGGAACCTTCGGATACAAGAGCTCGAAGCGCCTACACATCGACGAACTGGACTTTTGCGACTCTAGGTCGATGCTTGGTCTGCAAGCTGCCGACCTCTGCACCTACGCCTACCAACGAACAGTGACTGCGCGTGACGCGGACCCTCGAGCCGTCGCCTTACAAAAACAACCTGTGGCAAGCCTCCGACATCGCAAGCAAGGGTCGGCAAAGAACCTGGCCCGTCCACCCCTAACTCCAGAAGCACGTAACCCCCGCACGTGGCGGGGGTCCGGCGATGTGGGGTTGTCCACGGAGGACAATCTCTACACTCCTGAATTTAGCCACCCAGCAGACACATGGTCAATCCCCCACGCTCAATTTCGAACCACAGATGACGTAGATTACCAGCATCTTCTGGCCAGATTTCCAACCCGAGCACTTCCACTTAATGCGCTTCACTTTCCCTCTAAGAGCGGCTAATACCTAGACACTTTTAGACACTTGGGACCAAAGCAAGAAAGCCCCAGGCCATTCACCTGGGGCTTACGTGGAGCTGGAGACGAGACTTGAACTCGCAACCTACGGTTTACAAGACCGTTGCGCTACCGATTGCGCCACTCCAGCACTGCGCGAAATCATACAAGGACAATCACCCTTGCGACAAAAGGGGCCTTATCCTCGCGCGGAGAAGCCCTGCCAGTTAGTGTGGCGGTGTGGCAACGGTGTTCAAAAATATGCGTGATTCGATGCGCACCACTAACCCGGTGGCAACCATCGACCAGGCGCGCACGTCTCCACCGCCGTCAGTCCTGGCGCCTGTCGACCTGACAGACCCGACCCAGGTCGCAGCGGTGATGACGATCGGCGCGCGCGTCGGCGAAATCCTCATTGCTAATGGCACGACTAGTTCGGATGCGAAGGCACAGATTCACGCCGTCACGTCCTCTTATGGTCTGCACTACTGCCATGTGGACATCACCATGAACACCATCACGATCAACTCTGTGATCGGCACCGTGCGCAAGCAGCCGCTGGGCGTGTTCCGTGTGGTCACGAACATGTCGGAGAATTACTCCAAGCTGCAGGAAGTTGACCGGTTGATCCGTTCGATCCGTGCCGGTGCGACTCCGCCGGAGATCGCTGAGAAGATCCTCGATGATCTTGATGCGGCGCCGCCGCCGTACCCACAGTGGGTGTCGGTGGCCGGCTGGTCGTTGATGGGTGCTGCTGTTTCTATTCTGCTCGGCGGTGACTGGTTGATGTCACTGCTGGGCGCGGTGACTGCGGCGCTGATCATCAGTATCAACACGTGGATGGGCAAGAAAGAGCTGCCGTACTTCTACCACTGCGTGGTCGGTGGATTCATGGCCACGGTGCCGGCGGCGCTGTTCTATTCGCTGGCTACCCGAGCAGGAACGTCGATCGTGCCCAGCCAGGTCATCGCTACCGGCATCGTCGTTTTGCTGGCTGGTTTGACGCTTGTCCAATCACTCCAGGACGGTGTGACGGGTTCACCGGTGACGGCCAGTGGTCGTTTTTTCCAGGCAATCCTGTTCACTGGTGCAATCATCGCCGGTGTGGCTGGGGGTATCCAGGTCGCGGACTTGCTCGGTGCAGGCTTGCCCCCGATTGAGACGCAGCCGCCGACCCCGTCGTATCAGTCCGCGATTGTCCGCAGCATGGGTGGTGTCTTCGCTGCTGCTGGCTTCGCGTTGGCGGTGTACGCGGAGATTCCCGCGATCGTCGCTACGGCTGCGACTGCCTTCTTGGGCGGCTTCACCTATTACGCGGTGCTCATTCCGTTCGGTTCTGGCCGATTGTTTGCCACCACGCTGTGTGCGGTCATGGTTGGTCTTGCTGGTGGTTTGATCGCTCGTCGTTATTTGATCGCGCCGCTGATCGTGGAAGTTGCCGGTGTCACACCTTTCTTGCCGGGCTCTGGCGTGTACCGAGGCATGTACGCCCTGCTCAATGACCAGACCGTGTTGGGCTTGAACAATATCTTCATCGCGGTGAGCACCTGTATGGCGTTGGCCGGTGGTGTGGTGCTCGGCGAGTGGATCGCACGTCGCATCCGCCGCCCGCAGATGTTCAACCCCTACCGCGCTTTCCGTGCTGCCGGCCGCATCACCTTCCAGCAGATTCAGCGCGCTGAACAGGCAGCTGTACGTCGTCGCGCCGAGCAGGTTGCCCGCAACCAGGCCAAGAAACAGGCCGCTTCGAAGCAGGCCCCGAACAAGCCGGCGAAGAAGCAACAACCGAAAAAGAACCTACTGGCAAAGAAGCACCCAGCCACCCCGCCCAGTACAAACGGCAATGGCGTAGAATAAACGGGTCAAAACTGTTCATCGTCAGGCAAGACCCTCAGGAGGTTTTTCGTGCCCCCAAAGATCACCGACAGCCGCCCCAATCCGGATGCCGCCGTCCACACGGTCGAGGAGCAGACTGCTTCCGGCGCGCGCCGGATCGTGGCCACCTACGCGGACGATCTTGTCGACGGTGTAACGCTCATGTGCATGCTCGGCATCGAGCCCGAGGGCTTGGTATTCAAGCAGTTCGCTGAAGACTTCGACGCCGAGATCGTTGAGTCCACGGAAGAGGGCAAGGCCGCAAAGAAGACGACCAAGAAGTCCAGCAAGAAGGCCACGAAGAAGGCAGCGAAGAAGTCCGCCAAGAAGACGGCGAAGAAGGCTGCCAAGAAAACGGCTAAGAAGACCACGAAGAAGACGGCCAAGAAGACGGCGAAGAAGGCTGCCAAGAAAACGGCTAAGAAGACCACGAAGAAGACGGCCAAGAAAGCTACCAAGTAGTTAGACAACGATGCGGGATAACCAGTTCGTCGTTGTTGCCAACCGTCTGCCGGTCGACCATGTCGCCGGGAAGTGGGTGGCATCCCCTGGTGGGCTCGTCGCGGCACTCGCCCCGGTTCTGCGCGCCAATAAGGGCTGCTGGGTGGGCTGGCCCGGTGAGCCTGACGCGGTTTTTGAGCCCTTCGATAACGACGGGATCACCCTTCACCCAGTCAAGCTCGACAGTGAGGACTTCCACCAGTTCTACGAAGGTTTTTCCAATTCAACTTTGTGGCCGCTGTACCACGATCTGATTGTCACGCCGGCCTATCATCGCTCCTGGTGGCAGCGGTACCGCTCGGTGAATGAGAAATTCGCTCGCGCGGCAGCCGAGGTCGCTGCCGAAGGTGCGACTGTGTGGGTGCAGGACTATCAGCTCCAGCTGGTGCCCGGCATGCTGCGTGAGTTGCGTCCCGATGTGACCATCGGTTTCTTCCTGCACATTCCTTTCCCCAGCCCGGACCTCTTCCGGCAGTTGCCGTGGCGTGCGGAAGTACTCCGCGGGCTTCAGGGCGCCGATTTGATCGGTTTCCAGCGCACACGCGACGAGCAGAATTTCCGCGAGCTTGCAAAAACAAGCAGCTTATCGACGCCACGTACCGGCACCTTCCCCATCTCCATCGACTCTGCTGAATTCGGCCCGGCGGCCCCGGAAGAAGTCGCGAAGGTGCGCAAATCCGTGGGCAACCCGACAACCCTCATGCTCGGTGTTGACCGTCTCGATTACACCAAGGGCATCCTGCAGCGTCTCACCGCCATCGAGGAACTCTTGGCGGAAGGACGTCTCGATTCTGTGGCGATGATTCAGGTGGCCACGCCTTCACGGGAGCGCATCGCTAGCTACAAGGAGACTCGCGCGGGCGTTGAAGAAGCAGTCGGGCGCATCAACGGTCGCTATGGCGAACTGGGCAAGCCAGTCGTCCATTACGAGCACCACTCGGTACCCAAATCCCAACTGCGGAACTACTACGCAGCCGCCGACATCATGCTGGTCACCCCGTTCAAGGACGGCATGAATCTGGTGGCTAAGGAGTACGTCGCCTGCCACCCAGAAGGTGACGGCGCACTCGTGCTCTCCGAATTCGCCGGTGCGTCAGTCGAGCTGAGCCAGGCTCACCTGTGCAACCCATTTGATGTGGAATCAGTGAAGGAAGCGATTGTGGGGGCCGTCGATAAGCAAGGCTCTCAGGCTGCGCGCGATGCGATGCTGGCGATGCACGCGCACGTCGCGGAACATGACGTCGCCCGCTGGGCTGATTCATTCCTTTCAGCATTGCGGGAGGTCGAACGATGAAACGCGCACTCGGATTGCTTTGCTTATTGCCGCTAGCTGCATGTTCCGCCGAGCCGAATCACGTCCTCGCGAACCGCACCTGGGAAGTCACCGCGATCTACTCCGACCCCGACACCCCAGGCGCAGTGCCCAGCGATGCGGCTGGCCGCGCGCTCATCGTCTTCGGCGCCGAATCCCTCAATGCCCGCACCGCGTGCGCCCCGCTTCAGGCAGGTGCCGAAATCAACGACGGGCAGCTCACCCTCAAAGGCGTCCGCGTCGGCGACGTCCGCGAAGACTGCATCGGCGGTTCCCGACGCGTCCACGAACAGCTCACTGGGCTGCTCACCGAAGGCGCCGAATTCGATATCAAGCACCTCACTGATGACGTGATCACGCTCAAATTGCGTGACGACGCCCTCGACCGCCCCACCATCAAACTCGTCGCCCAATGACACTTCCCAACCCCCACACAGCTCTCGACCGGCTCGCCGCCGCTGAATCCTTGCTCGTCTGTTTGGATTTCGACGGCACCATCTGTGAACTCAACCCCGACGCATACGCCGTGGTCCCCGACCCGCACGCGATCACCGCATTGAAAACGCTCGCCGAGCTGAAACGCACCGACGTGGCGATCCTATCCGGCCGGCACCTGGACGGCCTGCGCAAGGTATGCCCACTCGGCCCGCCAGTTACGCTCGTCGGCTCGCACGGTGCTGAACCCGCCAGCGGTGGCCCCGCGCTCAGCGCTGAGGACCGTGCGTACCTCGACCACATTCAGGACGAACTCGAGGGACTTATCCGCGACGCTGATGTCTCCCCGGCTTTCGTGGAAACCAAACCCTACCAGCGCGTCCTGCACGTCGCTGCGCTCGCTGAGACCGACCCTGACAAGGCCGCGGCGCTCCTCGCGCAAGCACTCGCTCTACCTCGCCACGGACGGTCGGTCACACCGGGCAATAATGTCGTGGAATTCTCCGCAACCGACATCACGAAGGGCGCTTGGCTCGCCGCTGAGAAGACCCGCTATGCCACCACCGTGTTCGCAGGTGATGACGTGACCGATGAAACAGCCCTTGGCGTGCTGAACAGCAGCAACGACATCGGCATTAAGGTCCGGCCAGCTACTGCAACTACTGAGACCGCTGCGAATTACCAGCTCAGCTCGGTTGAATCGGTCGCAACCTTCCTCACTGAGCTCGCGGCGGCGCGACAGGTGGCGCAATAGTTGTTCCCGGGCGGAATTCCGTGGGCAAGATGACCCGCTCCGGCGCGTCGTGCGGTGTGGGGGTTTCGGCGACGGCGGCGTCGATGAGCTTTGTTAGCACTTGGCCCACTGCCTCTCCCTTGCGCTTATTGGGTTGCACGACGGTGCTCAGACCACAGCTGAGTGCTTGTTCAACGCCATCGAAACCGGTGACCGAAATATCTTCGGGAACGCGCAGGCCAGCACTTTCGCAATAATCCAGCACGCCCAAAGCCATGGAATCCGTTGTGCACAGCACGGCGGTGAGGTCGGGGGCGAGGGTGAAAAGCTCCCTGGCTGCGTCGATGGCTGTATCGTGGTCGTTGAAGTGCCGCGTCACAATCGGCACGTCATCAAGTCCCGCCTCCGCGAAGACCTCGAGCGCGCCCTGGATACGCCCACGCTGCACGTGCATGTCTGCGCCAGCGACCTCATCGGGGGTCACCTCGCCCTCGCGTGATTCATCACGGAATAGGCGCTTACCCACGATGCCCACGCGCTTGTGCCCAGCCTCAACCAGCGCTCGCGCCGCAGGTTTGATCGCCTCTGCATCATCAATACCGACGTACGCAGTACCTTCGCTACCGACAGGATACGGCTGGTCACACACCACAACGGGCACACCCCGGGCAAGGACCGCGTCCAAATTCGGCTCGGATTGGGGGACAGAGTAGACCACGAAGGCGTCAACAAGCGCGGCCCCGATCAACGGACTGATTCCCGCACCCTGGCTGGGGCCCAGCGGAATCAGCGTCAACGCCTTGCCCGCGCCCGCTGAGCTCTCACTCAAACCTGCCAAGAAATCTATCGACGCCTGATCCTCAAACGCATACCCCAAATGCTCCGTCAAAATCACCCCGACAGCCCCCGCCTGCCGAGTCCGCAAACTCCGTGCCGTCGGATCCGGCCCCGTATAACCACGCGCCCGCGCCACCGCGAAAATCCGCTCCCGCAACTCCGGAGACAGCTGATCAGGGTGGTTGTACGCATTCGACACCGTCGTCCGCGACACCCCCACCTCCGCCGCGATCGATGCCAGCGTGCCACGTCTTTGCGTCATGTGGCTACTCTATACAGCGTGATTGTGAACCGCCGCACCATCGAGCACGACGGCATGCAGCGCCGCTTCACCGAAGTGCTCCCCGACACCCCTGCCCCCGACGCGCCCGTGATCCTTTTCCTGCACGGTTCGCTCCAATCCGGAAGCGTCGCCCGCCGGTTCACCGGCAACACCTTCGACGCGCTCGCCGACCGCGGCTGCACCGTCATCTACCCCGACGGCGTAGACAGGCACTTCAATGACCACCGCGTTGGCTTCCAGGAAAAAGCACGCCAATTGCTTATCGACGACACCTCCTTCCTCTCCTCCCTCATCCCCCGCTCGCATGGCCCCGTCATTGGCTGCGGGTTTTCCAATGGTGGCGCCATGATCCAGCGCTTCGCTCTCGAACGCCCTGGTGTGCTGGACGGCATCGCCTGCTTCGGTTCCGCGTGGCCCACTGACGACAACCTGCTGCCCGAAATCGCCGCGCTGATTCCCAACTGGGCCCCCACCCCCGTCCTCTGCGTCCAGGGCACTGCTGACCCGCTCGTCCCGTACGAAGGTGGCAGCTCTGGTATCGGTGATGCCAACCGTGGAACCGCCCGTTCCGCCATTGACTCGGCGCGCTATTTCGCACAGCTCAACAGCCTGAACCCGGAGCACCACACCTCTGCGTCCAGCGACGGCGTACGTGTCGACCGCTTCGGCCCCGGCGTGCCTGGCTCCCCCGCCCAAGCAGCAAACGTCGAGCTGTGGTCTATCGAAGGCATGGGTCATCTCGTCCCCAGCCCCAAGAAACTCGACGAAAAGATCGGGCCGGGGACGGACAAGGTGGTGGGGGCGGATCTGGTGGCGAATTTCTTCTCGCTCTAGCGTGCTCGCGAACCAGATCGAGAACCTACAGCGTGCGACCTATTTTTGGGTATTGGCGACGGCAGTATCAATAAGTTCCTTGAAACGCGGCGCCGCCCAACGGACGGTCAGCGGGTTGATGATGGAGGACGCAGTGACCAACGACTGGTCGGTCGCGGCGATCTCAGCTCCCTTCTCCACAGCTTTGATTCGAGAATACACCGGGTCTTTGTGCATTTCTTCGCGGTTAGCTTCGTCAGCATAGAAGGTGAAGATGAGATCAGAGCTGTTGAGCGCGTCGGCGTTCTCCTTGGAAATCTCGGCAGAATCGGTGCCCGGAACTTCTGGGAACTGCTTGTACACATCGTCGACCTTGAGGCCCAGGTTTGAAACAAATGCCACGCGCTGCTCCCCGGGTAGGAAGATGCCCAGGTTCTGAGGACCGTCGTTGTAGATATAGCTGAATGTGTAATTCTCGTACTCGGCTTCGGCGTTTTCCTTGAACGCCGCCTGAACATCGTCTTTTACCGCCTGCGCTTTCTCTGGCTCTCCGAGAGCCTTAGCGATGACGTCGACCTGCTGCTCCCACGTGATCTTCCACGGTTCCTTCTCATATGCCACAGTCGGCGCGATCTTAGACAGCTGGTCGTATTGCTCCTGGGTGATGCCCGACCACGGCGCGAGAATGACGTCGGGTTTATATCCGAGGATCTCTTCGACACTCAACGCATCGTCGCCTTCGAATTGTTGGGGCAGCTCGTCGCCGCGTTCTTCCACGGCCTCTTTGATCCATGGCAGGTATCCAGACTCGTCTGACCCCCAAGCGTAAGACTGGATCGCGACTGGGGTGTGCCCCATCGCAATCGCGATCTCCGCGGAGCCCTGACCGATCGTGACAATGCGCTCCGGCTTCTCTTTGATCTCGGCCGCACCCAACGCGTGCTCAATGGTGACTGGCTGGAAATCGCCTGCGGCGGATGGCGCAGAAGCACCTGGCACAGAGCTGGGTTCCGAATTTCCAGCCGTCTCGGTGTCTGCGGTGCAGGCGGTTAAAGCAGCTGCGGTCGCACAGACGACGGCTAGCAGGGCAAAGGGTTTCATTGCGGATCCTTCTATCATCCAATAGTTCGTTCGGTCAGGCTATCCTAACTGACAATAGTTCGTTCGGTCAGGCTATCCTAACTGACAATAGTTCGTTCGGTCAGGCTATCCTAACTGAACAATCCTCGTCTACACTACGTCTCATGACTACAGCGACGCGCACGCCTGCTCCGAGCCGTAGCCAGCACGTACCTAGCAAAATCGGTGCTCTCGCAGGTTTTCTCGCTTTGCTCGCAGTCGGTTTCATGCTCAGTCTCGCGGTTGGCTCGCGAAACATTCCGCTTCTCGACGTCTGGCACGCCCTCACCAACATCTCCACCCTGCGCCAGAATCTGGATTCGATCCCGCAGGACGAGCTCACCATCGCAGCACTCCGATTCCCGCGAACGCTGCTGGCCATCCTCGTTGGCACTGCCCTTGGAGTGGCGGGAGCCCTCATCCAGGGGCACACCCGCAACCCTTTGGCTGACCCCGGAATTCTTGGAGTCTCAGCCGGCGCAGCGTTGGCGGTCGTGCTTTCCTCCGTATTTCTCGGCGTCACCAGCATGTCCGGTTCCGCTGTGGCAGCTTTCATCGGCGCCGGGGTAGCAACGCTCCTCGTCTTTTATCTCGCTTCTGTCGGGAACGGCCATGTCAACCCACTCAACCTCGTGCTCGGAGGTGCTGCATTGTCCGCTGTCATGGGCGCGGTAACCACCACTTTCGTGCTTATCGACGAAAGCTCTCTCGACCAAATGCGTTTCTGGAACGCCGGTTCCGTAGCCGGCCGCGACCTCGACGTCTTCTGGGGTGTGCTGCCCTTCATCGGACTCGGCCTAGTTTTGGCATTCGCGACAGCGCCGGGACTGAACTTGCTCATTATGGGCGAAGATGTTGCTGGCTCTCTCGGTGTGAACGTGCAGCGAAGCCGCATGACGGGAATGACGCTCATTGCTCTCCTTGCCGGCGCGGCGACGGCAGCCGCAGGCCCGATCGGCTTCCTGGCTCTTGTCGTACCGCACATCGCCCGCGCGATTTGCGGGCCGGACTACCGCTGGATTCTTCCGTTGTCCGGAGTGATCGGAGCGAATCTCCTCGTGTACGCCGATATCGTCGGCCGTCTCATTGCCCGGCCCGCAGAGGTCCAGGTGGGAATCGTGCTCGCGTTCATCGGCGCCCCCTTCTTTATCTGGATGATGTACAAAAACCGGGTGATCTCGCTGTGACGGTGGGGGACGTGCGGGCGTCGATAAGCGTATGCGGGATGAGCGCGGTGTGGCGGCCTCGGCCGCTTCTTGCCACGCTCTCTCTCGCTCTCGTTGTTCTTTGCCTGTTCGCAGCAGCCCTCGCAGCCGGCGACTACACGCTCCCGCTGCCAACAATCGGCCAGGTGCTTCTCGGCGGAGGCGACGAAACTGACAGGCTAGTCGTGCTCGAGTGGCGCATGCCACGCGCCGCCACTGCCGTGGGTGTGGGGGCCGCACTGGGGCTCTCGGGCGCATTGCTGCAGTCCGTGACACGGAACCCTCTGGCCAGCCCGGATATTTTGGGCATCACGATGGGCGCCTCCGCTGCCGCGGTGACCGTCATCGCTGTAGGGACGGGAGGGGCAAGCGTAGTCACGTCTTGGCTAGGAGGTCTCGGCGTATCGGCAGCAGCGGGGGTGGGCGCGCTCGCATCCGCCCTGGTGATCTGGCTGTTGGCGCTCCGGCGAAAGGCGGATTCTTTCCGCCTTGTGCTTTTCGGCGTGATCATCAACGCGCTGCTCCAGTCGTACGTGAACTACCTACTGATCAGAGCAGATCTCCGCGACGCACAAACCGCGAGCTACTGGCTCACCGGCTCCCTCAACGCGGCGAACTGGCAGACAGCAGTTCCTGTTTTCGTGCTGCTCGCGGTGTTTGCGCCGCTGCTGGCCTGGATCAGCTTCCAATTCAAAGCCACCGAGCTTGGCCCGGACGTCGCTGCAAGCTTGGGGCAGAATCCGCGGTCCATCCAATTCGTTTTCGTGGCCGCTTCTGCGCTGCTCGCAGCGATGGCGGTCGCAGCAGCCGGCCCGATCGGGTTCGTGGCGTTCGTAGCGCCGCAGGTGGCTCTTCGGCTGTGCGGGGTCTCCGCGCCTCCACTCGCCGCGTCGGCATTGAGCGGAGCGTCGCTCGTAGTGGCATCCGACCTAGTTACCACCCATGCTCTGCCTGTCGCACTCCCGGTGGGCCTGCTCACCTCAGTGCTCGGCGGCAGCTTCCTTGTTTACTTGCTCATCCAAACCAATCGGAGGAATTCGATCTGATGGACGGCATCTCAGTGCAGAACCTACACGTGGCCTATGGCGCGAAAACAGTGATAGACGGCCTCAATGTTGGGATACCCGCGGGCAAGGTGACCACAGTCATCGGACCGAACGGCTGCGGCAAGTCGACAATGCTCAAGGCAGTGGGGCAACTGATCGAATCATCGGGGCAGATTCTTCTCGACGGCACAGACATTCGTTCCTTATCCCGCAAGAAACTAGCGACCCGCCTGGCGATGCTGCCTCAAAGCCCCACATCACCGGAAGGGTTACTGGTCAAAGACTTAGTCGGACGCGGACGCCACCCACACCAGTCCTGGTTCAAGCAGTGGTCATCGACCGACCAAGATGCCGTCGCCGAAGCTCTCGCCCAAACTGGGTCAGTCGAGCTCGCCGACCGCGCCGTTCATGAACTATCCGGTGGACAGCGCCAACGGGTGTGGATCTCCATGGTTCTCGCGCAGAGAACTCCAGTCATGTTCCTGGATGAGCCGACCACCTACCTGGACTTATCCGCCTCCATCGACGTTCTCAACCTCGTGCGGCGGCTCAACAGCGAGCTCGGACGTACCGTCGTCATGGTTCTCCACGACCTCAACCTCGCTGCACGCTACTCGGACCACCTTCTCGTGCTCCGTGACGGCATGCTCAAAGCCGAGGGTCCCCCCGCAGATGTGATCACTTCCCCACTCCTCCGCGAAGTCTTCGACTTAGAGGCGCTTGTGGAGGAAGACCCCGCTGTCGGTGGGCCGCTCATCATCCCTGCGGCTCCGGAGAAAGAGTGACGCGTGGCTACCTATCCTTCAGCAGCCTTCACTGACCGCTTCATTAATAACGTTCCCACCCGCGACGGCGCCGAAGTCTTCACCGCCGAGGTCACCGCCAACAATCAGATCGCGCCGCACGTGCGTGAAGTCACGTTCTACGCACCCGAGCTTTCCAGTTTCCGGGTGACCGGGCCCGATGAATTTTTCGGTTTGCTCATGCCACAGCCCGGTCAGAAGTATTCCCCCATTCCTCCCCGCACTACAGGGAACATCCGTGGGCATGTCGCATCGCTCCCCGACGAGACCCGCCCGGATTTGCGCTGGTACACAATCCGCCATCTGAACTGGCACGACAGCACCTTGTCCACGCAGATTGCCACGCATGGGGTACGCGACGCCACCAAGGCCTCCGGCCCGGGCCTGCGCTGGGCACTTTCTGCAAAACCCGGTGACAGGGTGGGAATCGTGGCGGCGAACGGACTATGGCACCGCCCTTCCTGTGCTCCTTTCAAGCGGGCGGAGCCGCAACTTCTCATCGGCGACGCTACCTCGGCGCCATCGATCCTGGGCATCTTAGAGTTCCTAGAGGAATTCCACCCGGAAGAATTGTCTCAGACTCATGTTGTGATGGTCTCGAAGTCCTCGGACGACCTCTCGCCGGAGCTCCACCACTGGAAATCGCGCGTGGCCAGCATGGACACTGTCTACGCCGACTATTGTGACCACATTTCAGCTCTCCTGCATTGCCTCATGTGCAAGCACCGCGTCGAGCAAACGCTTAACGATGTCCGCTACATCTACGCTTGCTGCGAATCCGCGTTAGCAAAACAAGCGCGGACCTTCGCCAAGGAAGAACTGGGATTGAACTCTAAGAATATCTTCTGGAGTCCATTCTGGATCCAGGGCCGTGCCCGGCCTTAAAGGATTAAGCGTCCCTTCTCATTGCGTGCGACGCTGGCGCGCGAACTCGCTGAGCACCACGCCCGCTGCGACGGAAGCATTGAGGGATTCGACCCAGTCCTCGGTGGGGATGGACATGATCACGTCGCAATTCTCGCGCACGAGACGCGAAATGCCCTTGCCTTCAGAGCCCACCACGATGACCACCGGGTCGGTGGCAGCGTGGAAGGTATCCAGGGTGTGCTCACCACCCGCATCCAAGCCAACGACCATGTAGCTGTTGTCCTTGAACTGCTTGATCGTGCGGGTGATATTCGTCGCGCGGGCCACCGGCAGACGTGCGGCGGTACCAGCGGAAGTACGCCACGCGACACCCGTGACCTGAGCTGAACGACGCTCCGGAATGATCACTCCGTGACCACCAAATGCCGCCGTCGAACGGATCACTGCGCCCAGATTGCGTGGGTCGGTGATATTGTCCAAGACGACGAACATGCCGGTCTGGCCACGCTCTTTGACCTGTGCAATGAGGTCGAAAACATCAGCGTATTTGTACGGCTGAATCTTCAGACCGATGCCCTGGTGCATGCCGTTGCCAGTCATGTTGTCCAGTTCCCGGCGCGGCACCTCGTGGACCGGGATGTGACGGGTGTTGGCGATCAAGACGGCCTCACTCAAACGATCGTCGTGACCGGTGCCCTGCGCAACGATCAGTGCTTCCGCCGGTACCTTTGCCTGCAGGCACTCAATGACCGGGTTACGGCCGACAACCAGGTCCGCCTGCTCGCGCTCGTGGCGGCCCTGATCACGACGCTGCCGTTCCAGCTTCCGCTTGTGCGCGGAGTGGTACACGCGGTCCTCAGCCTTCGGCGTCGGCCCCTTGCCGGCGAGACCACGGCGACGCTGGCCACCAGAACCCTTCGTGGAACCCTTCTTGTTTTTCTTCTGCTTATCGGGGCGCTCGTACGGTTTAGCCATTCTTCTTTATCCCTTCAGCTCCCACGTTGCACCATCTGCGGTGTCGGTGACATCAATGCCTGTCTCTTATACACATCTCCGAGCCCACGAGACTCCTGAGCATCT
>ERZ1031176.121-NODE-121-length-14831-cov-6.341094_pt1 | contig 14831 bp, 12 predicted proteins | sample MGYA00518586_ERZ1031176 | MGnify/ENA primary metagenome ERZ1031176 (study PRJEB33718, sample SAMN03159775) | human skin metagenome | collected 2014-05-20 | study: EMG produced TPA metagenomics assembly of the PRJNA266117 data set (Human skin bacterial metagenome... | reverse complement strand
ATGCTCAGGAGTCTCGTGGGCTCGGAGATGTGTATAAGAGACAGGTCATGAACTGCAGCCGTTTGGATAGCTGGTAGACGGAATCACCTTCAGGCATAGTGAAATACTAGGTTCTCGCTTTTAGGATTCTTCAACCATCGCTTGCAATCTCGCCGCAATTTCCTCGACACTCGGCGCCGCAGTCGCTACAGAAATCGCGAGTTCGAACCAGTCATCCGAAGAGGTGTGAGCTACGGGAACATCGTATGCACGCAGTAATAGCACCGTGAGCAGCACACGCGAGCGCTTATTCCCATCCACGAACGGGTGGGTTGAAATGATGCTGTCCATGAGCGCGGCCGCTTTCAACCACACCCCGGGATACAGATCCGTCTCTTCAAAAGTGAGCCAGGGGCGTTCCAACGCAGCGCCAAGGAGGCCCCGGTCAGCGACATGAAATCCGTGTTCTTCAAGCCACGGATTCACTGACTCCAGGCGCAGGGCGGAACGAGGATTCATCAAGCGTCCCGGAGGCGATTCATGAGGTCTTGGCGCGAATCAAAAAATGAGCTGAGTTCACGTTCTGCGAACTCGCGAGCAGTCTCGCGCTCAAAGCGCTCGCTGATCAGGTTTGCAATCACCTGTTGTTTCGAGGCTCCATCCATTTGAGCGAGAGCATCGAGCTTCTCGCCGACTTCAGGCGTCAACCGCAAATTCATGGCCATGAACAAAATGGTACCACGTTGGTACCAGTTGCGACCCGTCAATGATCGTCGAAATCAAGGTCCTCGCTCAGCTCCATCGCTTTGATCGCATCGGCGACAGTCCGTCCCCGCCACTTCGGTGTTGCAACAGTTTTTCCACCAATCTTCGCGCCACGCGGGGACGCGCCGGCACCATGATTCTTCAGCGTGAACGCAGCATCGCCATTGAGCTTTTCGACGGTCAACGGTGACAGCCTTCCCGCCCCCACCGCGTCAGTGAGAGCCCCGACGACCATGGTGAGCAGGTCGTCTTCGGTGGCAGTGCCCTCGGGGAAACCATCAAAGAATGTGGTCATGGTTTTGCCACCGCGGGTGAGGTGGGCGGCGAGGAGACCGTCGATAAGCACAACGAGCGCCCCAGCTGAACGCGTGGGCCCAGTGTCAGGCCATGGAAGCGCGGCGCCGTACGGGTTCGCGGGGTCGGTGACGGCCAGCACGTAGACCTTCGGCTCCTTGGTGCCCGATGGCCAACCGACGAGGTCATCCGAATCCTGGTACCCGCGCAGACGATCGATCGTCGCCGGCGTGGAGAACTGCGCCGCACCGAGGCCTTCCACCAGGTAGCCGCGCATGGCCTTTCCGGCCTCTTCGAATCCGGAAAGAGATTTATAGGCAAGGGCAAATCCGCCAACGACGTCTTCCGCGACGATGCTGCCGCGGGTGACCACGCCGTAGCGGTCCAGCCAGGCCTCGCCATGCGCGAGTGAACGCTGCGTGGGATCGGTGTCGGGTGCTGGTGTCGCAGCCCATCGGCCAGTCATATCGGGTGGGGTGACTGAGGCAAAGCTCGTGCGCCCAGAGCGGATCCGACTACGGGAGGGGCGGCGTTTCGCGCGATGTGCCGTCTTGCCGTGCTTGCCGCCCGCAAGGCGTGCACGGATCGGTGCGAAAGAATCAGGTGCGATGAGACCGGCTTCCACCAGGTCCCACATGGATTCGCAAAGTTCATCAGCAGTAGTCGTGGCTTCGCTCGCCGGGCCAAGGAGGTCAGTGAACAGATAGCCGCCACCGACGTTGAGCTTCTCCATGACCTGCTGCTGGGTAAGACTCAGCAACGGTTCCTCCGGGACCGGCATGAGCTGGGCGGCGTAGTCCGCGGGAAGAAGCATGATCCACGGATCACGCGCACCAGCCTTGCCGGCACCGACAATCTGGACCTCACCGGACAAGGTGAGCTCATCGAGCATCTCCGGGGAATAATCGCCGACACGGCTGGGCAGGATCATCGACTCCCAGGCGCTTGCCGGCAGGCGCACACCGGCAAGCTGCTCGATGACGCTGTAAACACCATCCGCCCCGCGGAGTACCGGCTGTTGACCAGCTGGTGCGACATTGAGCCACGCCGGCATGAAGCGGCCAAGCGCAGACTGGGACACCGGGCGGGTCTGCGCACGAGCGGCGGCGAGCGAACGGGTGCGCACGATGCGCAGGACCTCTGCCCCCATGTATTCCTGTTCCTCGACGCCCTGGCGGTAGCGGCCTTCGATAACTTTGCCATCATCGATGAGGCGACTGAGGGCCTCGTAGGCAGCGCCGACGGAGAGACCAAAAGCAGCAGCGAGGTCTCGCAGCGTGAACGGTCCGCGAGTGCGTACCCACCGGCTGACCAGCTGGCTCAACGCATCAGGGATCGTGGCCACTTGGGCGGCGATGCCCGGTGGGACGGGCACGCCAAGGCCGTCGCGAAGCAATGGTGCATCGGGTGCTTGGGCCAGGTGTTCGCACCCGCCAATGCGCACGGCCATCATGCGTTTGCCCAGGCTCTCTTCGAGTGCCGCGCGCGGGACGGAGGTGTATTGCTCCAGCTCATCGACCGGGATCGGCCCAACAATGCGGAGTGTGTCTGCGAACTGCTCGGAGGTCTCCGCCTTGCCCAGGCGGCGGAGGGAGTGGTCGACTTCTTCGATCACGTCGGCGTCGAGAAGCTCACGCAATTCAACTGTGCCGAGCAATTTCGCGAGCAATGAGGGATCGAGCGCGAGTGCCGCTGCGCGTTTTTCGGCGAGCGGGGTGTCTCCCTCATACATGAACGCGCCGGTGTAATTGAACAACAAGCTTGAGGCGAACGGGCTCGGCTGATCGGTGGTCACTTCCGCGACGCGCAGGCGACGGGTGGACAGATTACGCATGACGTCCTGCAGCGCGGGGAGATCGTAGACGTCCTGGAGGCACTCGCGAACCGTCTCCAAAATGATGGGGAAAGACGGGTAATTCCGTGCGACGTCCAGCAACTGCTCCGCGCGTTGACGCTGCTGCCACAGCGGTGCACGCTTCCCCGGATTCCGGCGCGGGAGGAGCAACGCGCGTGCGGCACACTCACGGAAGCGCGAGGCGAAGAGCGCGGAATTACCCACCTGTTCAGTGACAATGTCCGCGATCTCATCCGCATCGAATGCGAATATCGACGCATCCGGTTCCCGCTCCCCCTGTGGCAACCTCAACACGATCCCATCGTCGCCCGCGACGGCCTGGGCATCCATGCCGGTCTCCTGTGCCACGCGCCACCCGGTAGCCAGCGCCCACGCCGCGTTGACACCCTTGCCGAACGGTGTGTGCAGCACCACCCGCCAATCCCCCAGCTCATCCGTGAAGCGCTCAAGCACCAGCGTCTTCTCATCCGGCACGATGCCGGTGGCTTCCTCCTGCTCATCGAGGTACTTCAGCAGGTTGTCATGGGCGTAGGTGTCCAAGCTGGCGTCGATGATCGCGGGATCGCTCTTCGCTTCTCTGCGAAAGGCGCCGAGCGCCAGTCCAAGCTCGTATGGCCTGCCGAGCGCGTCGCCTGTCCAGAACGGCAGGCGCCCCGTGTGCCCCGGCGCGGGGCTGACCTGCACCTGGTCGCGGGTGATGTTCTCGATACGCCAACTGGAGGCACCGAGCGTGAACACGTCGCCAACGCGGGATTCGTAGACCATTTCCTCGTCGAGTTCGCCGACTCGCCGCGGAACTCCTCCTTCTGCCTCGGTGCCGACGAGGAATACACCGAACATGCCCCTGTCCGGGATCGTGCCGGCATTGGTCACCGCCACGCGCTGTGCACCGGGACGAGCTTTGAGTGTGGTGCCGTCAAGAATCGCGCGGGGGCGCAGTTCCGCGAAGTCGGTGGAGGGATAGATGCCGATGACCAGGTCGATGACCGCATCAAAGACCTCACGGGCGAGGTCACGGTAGGGCCAGGCGCGGGTGACGGTCTCATACCAGTCATCCAGCTCAAGATCTTCTACTGCGACGGCCGCGACGGTCTGTTGCGCCAAGACATCGAGCGGGCTTTTTGGAGTGTGTAGTTCCTCGATGAGGCCCTCCCGCATGCGCGGCACAGTCACCGCTGTTTGCACCAGATCAGAGCGATGCTTGGGGTAGAACGAGCCCTCGGAGACGGCACCGACGGAGTGCCCGGCGCGGCCCACGCGCTGCAGGCCCGATGCCACCGACGGTGGGGATTCCACTTGCACCACAAGGTCCACGGCCCCCATGTCGATGCCCAGCTCAAGTGAACTGGTGGACACTACTGCCTTGAGTGTGCCCTCCTTCAAAGCTGTCTCTGTGGCCTTGCGTTCTTCCTTGGACACGGAACCGTGGTGGGCACGCGCGATCACCGGTAGGGCTTCACCGGCGATATCTGTTGACTTCATCAGTTGCGCCGGCGGCCGACGCGTCTGGGGGCTGAGTGCCTCCGGGTTATGCTCCGCGGCCCAGATCTCATTGAGCCTGCTGGTCAGTCGCTCAGCCGTGCGACGGGAATTGACGAAGACGATCGTCGACTGATGCGCCATCACTTCTTGGTACAGCTGCGCCTCAATGTGTGGCCAGATCGAGGACTGCCCCGGGGTCGGTGGCGGAGCAAGGTCCTTCTTCTCTTCCGGCCCGTCCAAATTGAAGTCGAGCACGTCGTCGGAGATCGCCGAGGTGTCGATCACTGCATCCCCGATCGGCGAGCCCTCTTCCGGGACCGGCAGATCGCTCATGTCCTCGACGGGCACGTGGACATCGAGCTGCCATTTCTTCTCCGCGGGCGGATTCACGATCGTGGTGCGCTCGCCCAAGAAATTCGCCACCGCATCGAGTGGCCTCACCGTCGCGGACAGGCCGATGCGTTGGAAGTTTCCGGCTAGCCTGCGGAGACGCTCCAGGGAGAGCGCCAAGTGCACGCCGCGCTTCGTACCTGCGAGGGCGTGGATCTCATCGACAATGACGGTATCCACTGTTTTCAGGATTCCCGCCGCCTTGCTGGTGAGCATGAGGTACAGGCTCTCCGGGGTAGTGATGAGAATGTCCGGCGGTTTACGCGCTTGCCGGTTGCGCTCAGCCTGCGAGGTATCGCCGGAACGGACCGCCACGGATACATCTGGCAGATCCAGCCCCATGCGTTGAGCCACGCGTGCAATACCTGTCAATGGCGCACGGAGGTTGTTCTCCACGTCTACACCCAGGGCTTTCAGTGGGGAGATGTAGAGGACTTTGACCCCTGCACGCGTCCCTTGGGTGCTGCGCTGGAGAGCCGCGTTGTCGTCGAAATGCAGCGCTTGCTGCCCTGCACGATTCACCATCGAATTGAGCGACCAGAGGAACGCCGCCAGTGTCTTACCCGAACCAGTCGGGGCGACAACGAGGGTGTTCTCCCCCTCTGAAATAGATTTCCACGCTTGCTCCTGGACTGGCGTAGGCGCAGCAAAGACCTCTTCAAACCACGTTGCCACCTGCGGGTGGAAGCGGTCGAGTACGCGACCAGAATCCCCGCTCACGGCGTGGTTGGAAGAGTTGTCAGGCACGTCTTCACCTTAGACGGCCGGAACATAACACTTAACTTCCCACTACTTAACACTTGTGGGAAGTTAAGTGTTAAGTTCCATCACCAGTACTTTTCCATCATACGGTGAGCCGGTAACGCTGACGCGGTGAGCGCGCAGGCTCTGTTGGCTCCACAGTCCCATCGCCCACGAGCTGGTTGATCGCCTTTTGCACCGCAGTTCGACTTAACCCGGTAGCGCCAACAAGTTCCGTCGTCGACCACGACTCGCGCTCCGTGAAGAGTTTGGCAACTTGGTCCACAGCGGTGCCATGCCGTTCGGTCGGAGCCACCTTCCTCTTCCTAAACGTGACAGTGAAATCAGTCAATCGATCCGTGAAGATTGGTGGCGGCATGAGTGCTTCCTCGAGCGCACGGTTGATCGTGGCGATGCCAGAACCTCGATTTTCAGCGACCGGGCCGCCACCATCGAATGTGAGATCTTCGAGAAACGACGACAGACGGCGGTTTCTCGAGGAGCTAATGCCCGCCTCCCCAAGGTTCTCAACTGTGACGCCGCCGTACAGTCCACCGGGATTTGTAATTTCAAGCCGGTCCACGAACATGTTGATCTGAACCTGGCTACCCAAAGCGCTCGGCGAATAATCACGGTGCATCAAGGCGTTGACCAGCGCCTCCCTTACGGCAACGAGTGGATATTCAGGTAAATCAGTGCGGTAGACCTCGCCAATCACGCTGGCCGTACGCATATTTTTCTGCACAGTTGCAACCCCAGCTTCAACGAGCTCGGGAATCGTTCCCACGAGAGTAGCGCTATCGAGCAGCCTCTCCCCGACCGTGACATCTCCCTTTCCGGTGCCAGGAAAAAGCCCGAACGTGACCGTCAATCGCGGAAAGAACTCCTGCGGGTAATCCCCCATCGCCAGCAGTGCAGCCAGAGTCGGACGCCCATCCTTCATGATCCTCAAGCGACGCAGAGCTTGGTCTTCGCCGTCCGCGAAGGTCTTTGGCCGCCGCGATTTCTGTACAGCCAGGAAGTCGTGCAACTCCTCCTCAGATAAATCAGTGCGCTGAGCTTCCTCTACTGGCTCTTCATCCCAGCGCGGCTGAACTTCTTCCTCCAGAAGTCGGTCTACTTCATATTTGGTCAGCCTGCGCTCACCGTCACCGGTGCGAATGTAAGAGCCGTTATAACGCCCCTTGTCAGTGACGTAGCAAGGCTTATCTTCACGGTTCAGCGGAGCTACTTCGACCACGACCACAAAAGCGCCTTGATGCTTATGAATCTGAATTACCGGCCGCACAGCAGGGGTGAGTTCGTCGCAGCGAGAGGCAACCGCATCGCGGGCTTTCGCCGCATCGAAACCGTCAACTGGGACGAAACCATCCTCTTCACTCAAACCAATCAGCAAGATTCCGCCGTTGCCATTGGAAAAGGCGCTGAGAGTTTCGCGGATGTTCTTCCCTACTCCGCTTTTCACCTCAACGGCTTGTCCTTCTGTCCCAATGATTCTTAGTTCAGCAATGAGGCTTTCCAACTCATCGTCGGTCATCGTCCACCCTTCCCCTTTTCAACGGGCCACCTCTTGAAACCCAACATAACACCCTACTTAACACTTGTGGGATGTTATGTGGGAAGTTAAGTGTTATGTTGCGCCGCAGAAGTAGTCGGCCGCAGCACGCGAGGACACCGCGCACGCGGTAAGGTCTAGGCCATGACGGCAACGTACTCGGACTCACGGTTGACTAACCTCATTGCGCTTGGAACTGGCGAAATCCTCAAGGGGATTCGCGGAGTGGGATTGCTTCGCGGCCGCGAATTGGGCGAGGCAGGCGATGACCTTGCTCAGAACTGGATTGCGCGTGTCTTGGAGCAGCACCGCCCGGAGGACGGTTTCCTGTCGGAAGAAGCTGTAGATGACTTGTCACGCCTGGACAATTCGCGTGTGTGGATTGTGGATCCGCTCGACGGCACGAAAGAATTCGCCACCGGCCGCCAGGACTGGGCTGTGCACATTGCACTGGTGGAAAACGGTGTGCCGATCCATGCGGCAGTAGGCCTGCCGGACTTGGGCGTTGTGTTCAAGTCTTCTGATGTTCGCCACGTGGAGGGCCCGTACGCCCGCAAGATCGCTCTGTCCCACAACCGTCCGCCCGCTGTGGCAAAGTACGTCGCCGACAAGATGGGCTTTGAAGCTGCCGGCATTGGCTCCGCTGGTGCAAAGGCAATGCATGTCCTGCTCGGCGATTACGACGCATACATCCACGCCGGTGGGCAGTACGAGTGGGATCAGGCGGCACCGGTGGGCGTCGCTAAGGCAGCTGGCTTGCATGCCTCCCGCCTTGATGGCAGCGAGGTACTGTTCAACAACAAGGACACCTATATTCCTGACCTGCTGATTTGCCGCCCGGAGCTCGCAGAGGAGATCCTCGAGCATGTCGCCGCTTACAAGGCAGAGCACGGCAGCTACGAAGGCATCGTCAAATAAGCAACTAGACAGCGCCGCTTCAACCCAATAACCGCAAAGAGTGAGTGAATGACTGGGACTATCCCCACGCCCTATGAGGATCTGCTGCGTGAGATCCTCGAAACCGGCACCCCGAAATCTGACCGCACTGGTACGGGCACCATCAGTGTGTTCGGTAAACAGTTGCGTTATGACCTTGCGGATTCTTTCCCCCTGTTGACCACCAAGAAGGTGTACTTCAAGGGCGTTGTCGGCGAGCTGCTGTGGTTCCTCAAGGGCGATTCGAATGTGCGCTGGCTACAGGAGAACAACATCCGCATCTGGAATGAATGGGCGGATGAAAGCGGTGAACTGGGCCCGGTCTATGGCGTCCAGTGGCGTTCGTGGCCCACGCCGGACGGCCAACACATTGACCAGATTCAGAATGCGTTGGATCTACTGACAAAGGACCCGGAGTCGCGCCGCAATCTCGTCTCCGCGTGGAATGTGTCGGAGCTAGACAAGATGGCGCTCATGCCGTGCCACCTGCTCTTCCAGCTCTATGTCGCCGATGGCAAGCTGTCCATGCAGGTCTACCAGCGCTCCGCAGACATGTTCTTGGGTGTGCCGTTCAACATCGCTTCCTACGCGCTGCTCACCCACATGTTCGCGCAGCAGGCGGGCCTGGAGGTTGGCGAGCTTATTTGGACCGGCGGCGATTGCCACATCTACAACGACCACATTGAGCAGGTCAAAGAACAGCTCTCCCGCGAGCCTCGCCCGTATCCGCAGCTTGAACTAACCAAGACGGAGTCCATCTTCGACTACGGCTTCGACGACATCGCGGTCACCGGCTACGACCCGCACCCGACGATCACGGCGAAGGTCTCGGTCTAGCATGCTCGGCGCAATCTGGGCGCAGTCGCTCGATCGCATCATCGGCGACGGCGAAGATATGCCGTGGCACCTCCCGGAGGACCTTAAGCATTTCAAGGAGACCACGCTCGGCTGCCCCGTCATCATGGGCCGTCGCACGTGGGAGTCATTGCCATTCAAGCCACTTCCGGGTCGCACCAATATTGTCATTTCCTCACGGCAAACGGGCGAATGGTCGAGTGGCGCGGAGGTTCACCGCAAACTTCCGGCCCTGGACACCGACGCTTGGGTCATGGGCGGGGCACAACTCTACGAAGCCACCCTCGACCATGTCGACATCATTGAGCGCACGCTTATCGACGCCACACTCGCGCCCCTCCTCCCCCACAACGCCGTTTTGGCACCGCACGTGCCGGAGGAATTCGACTTGGTTCATGAATCCGAGTGGATCACATCTGAGCGTGGCCGCATCACCCTCGACGGTGCCGATGAGTCACCGCTGCGCTACCGCTTCCAACGATTTGAACGAAAGGCTTAAGATTTTGGCTACCACCCCTGAAACCACAGCACCTGTCACCGTCTTTGCTGCATCTTGGTGCCCGTACTGCAACGCGTTGATCGCGGACTTGAAGCGGGCGAAGCTTCCCGAAGGTGCCGTTGAGATCGTCGACGTCGAAGCACCTGGCGTGGATGTTGACGAGTGGATCAAGTCCGTCAACGACGGCAACCGCATCGTGCCCACCGTCCTCTACTCCGACGGCACACACGCCACCAACCCGCCAGCTGCCGACGTGTTGGCCAAGCTGGCGGATCTGAGCTAGCAATCTGAGCTAGCAAATCTGGATTAGTAGAACTGCAATTTACAGCGCGCGGATGGCACTCTATCTTTCAAAATTCGCGATTTTTGAAAGATAGAAGCTTAAGATGGGTCTCTAAATTGCAATCGACTTACCTGGAAAAACAGTGTCATGACCCACTATAAGCAGCTTAAACAGGTCTTCCATAGCCACCAGAACGGTGAAAAAATAGCTCAAGAGCAGTACGAGCTGCGGCTTTCCTCGCCATCGTCACTCACGTGGGACTTCAATGTGCGCGATTACCCCCTGTTTGTTGTTCATACAAACGATGTTGTGGAAGCCCTTGAACGGGTATGGGACAACGAGTCACGCATCGCTCCCAAATGGACATCGCTCCCAGACGTAGCAAAAAGCCACTATCTCAACGGCCTACTCGTTGAAGAGATCAAAGCTACAAACAGCATCGAAGGTATCCACTCCACACGACAAGAAATCGCAGAAGCACTCAAAGAGCCGCGGACCACCGCCCACAAACGTTTCCGCGAAATGGCAGCCCTCTACTCCTCGCTGCTCTTTCCTCATGACAAACAGCCGGTCTTTCCCCAAACGCCTCAAGCGCTTCGCTCGCTTTACGACGAGCTTCTGACCAACGAGATTGCCGATTCCGACAAGCCCGACGGCCAACTATTCCGTGCCCACTCCGTGTCGATTCATGACGGGCAGAAACAGATTCACACCGCTCCCGCAAACGAGGGCGAGATTGTGGCAAGAATTGAAACTTTCCTTGCTGCCCAGACGTCGAATAGCCACCGCCTCGTAAACGCCCTAATGGGGCATTTCATGTTCGAGTACACTCACCCGTTTTACGATGGCAACGGTCGCATCGGTCGCTTCCTGTTGGCCTTCGCCTTGATTGATGCACTGTCCGCTCCAACAGCGATGTCGATGTCTCACCAGTTCTCGCTGCAACGAGCCAAATACTATAAAGCGTTTGAGCAGGTAGAATCCCCTCTTAACCGAGGAGAGGGCACTTTCTTCCTGATGAGAATGCTCAACATTCTGACTGATGCCCAGCAACAACTAGATGAGTCTTTGTCCGAAAAACTCGCGTCACTCTCGTCCCTTCACCAGAAGGTAATGAAGGAATCCCTCCCCGAGCATCAAGCCCAAATCCTCTTCATTCTCGGCCAAGCAAAACTCTTCGGACCTAATGCGCCAGTGGCAATGAACGAGCTGCAACACTATCTCAAACGCTCATGGAACACGGTCCGCGAGCAGGTCTCAGATCTAGAGGATCTCAACTACGTGACTGCGGTAAAGAAACGCCCCCTAGAGTTGGCCCTGACATCGAAGGGACTCGAGCTCCTCGGGTTGGTCTAACCCATACGCCAAAACAAACGAAGTCCCGAGACATAACTAGAACTATGTCTCGAGACAACACATGGCGCCCCAGAGAGGAATCGAACCTCCGACACCGGCTTTAGGAGAGCCGTGCTCTATCCACTGAGCTACTAGGGCAACGAGAAGCTACGTTACCGCACCGACTTCTCACCACGAAAGACGTGTCCCGGACCGATACTGACCAGCCGCGAAAATCTACAGTCTCGCCAGCACCTGGTCGAGTGTCTCGTTGGCAGCTTGGATGGATTCTTCGGAGTCGTCTTTGACGACGATGTTGACGAAGGCTTCACCCTTCTCAGCGATCACGCTGTAAATCGTGGCTTTGGTCCCGTCGTCGAGCACAGAGTGCGAAACGATCGCACTCCCCTTGTCCGCGTCCCCCTCGAATGGATACTCCTCCTCTGTGACGTCTTGCCCGTATCCAGCCATTTCCGCTCTGTAGGAACTGCATGTTTCTGAGTCCAACTGCAGCTCAGTGCCTCCCGCATCCATGATCTCAGCTGCTTGCGCAAAGATCGTCAAACTGTCGGTGTCCAGGTCGGCCATCGAGAAATTATCGGGGCTCATCCTGTCACCATGGTAGGAATTGAACCCCGTCCGGATCGACTCCTCACATTCGGGAGGATCCACTTTCATATTTTCCACGGAGTTCTCCTCCTCCGCGTCCCGAGTCATCTGGATGAACTCCTCAATCTGCTCCGGGCTGCGCACGACGACGGGCTGACCCTTTTACGTGATGCCGTCGAGGATCGTCCGGTAGTCGATGCCCTTAGGGGGCGCGGAAGACTCAGAGCTACCGGAGGCTTCGGCTTGCTCGCTATTGGCGCTAATACCTTCTGCCTGGTGCTCCTGCTGCTGGGCAGTCTCGCCGTTTGAACCGCAGCCAGCAACAGACATGAGCAGCGCGGCGGCTCCGAGAGCTTTCAGAGTGCGGGATGGGGACAGGCTCCTAGGCATCATGCGCCCAATGGTAGGTGCCGGGAACCGTATTGGCCGAAGAAATCGCCCCACAAACCGAATTAGAACACAATCTTGTTTTCTAATTAGGCATGCCTTACCATTCAAAGGGTTACCTGAAACTAAGCATAGGCTTACTTATTGAAAGGTGGATCGTGAAGTTTCCACGCACACTCGCAGCACTGCTGTTTTCGTTCATCGCAGTGCTGGGGCTCGCCGGCTGCTCGTCCGATTCCAGCAACGGTGATACCGCCGGTTCTAATGGGGACAATAAAAATGGCGAGGCAGTTCTGACCGTCACCGACGCGGCTGGACGCACCGTCGACTTCGACAAGCAGCCGGAGCGTATTCTGCTCGGCGAAGGTCGAGGCATTTTCGCCACTTCGATCCTGCAGGACAATCCGTTTGAGAAGGTCGTCGCGTACGGCGATGACTTCGAAAAGGCAGCGCCAGCGATGCGCGAAAAGATCTTGGAGAAGTTCCCGGAGGCCAAGGACTTGCCACAGATCGGTTCGCTGCAGAAGGGCGATGTAACCGTGGAGAACCTCTTGGCACAGAAGCCGGATGTGGTTGTCATGACGCTGGACCAGAAGAAGGTCGCGGAGCAGAACGGCTTTTTGGCCGATATGGACGCTGTGGGCCTGAAGTACGTGTTCACTGACTTCCGCCAGGACCCGCTGAACAACACCGAGGTGTCCATGAAGCTCTTCGGAGATCTCTTCGGCAAGTCCGATCGCGCAGAAAGCTTCATCAAGTTCTACAACGACAAGGTCGCCGACATCACCGACCGCGTGGCAAAGACGACGGAGAAGCCCAATACCGTCGTGTGGATGGCGGCCGGTTTCAAGGACTGCTGCGCCATCGCAGGCGATGCCAACCTGGGCAAACTCGTCGACGCGGCAGGCGGCCATAATGTCGGACCGGAGATTCTCGGCACCGACGAAACAGAGATCACCGTCGAGAAGCTCGTGGAGGTCAATCCTGACAAGCTCATCGTCTCCGGCGGTGAGTGGGCGCGTGACCCGCAGAAGACCGACGCTTTCAGCCACGTCGAGCTGGGGTACAAAGCTGACGAGGCAGCGGCACGCGATTCCTTCGGCGGTCCGCTCAAGACCGCGGGTGTGGAGCAACTGACGGCCCCTAAGGAGGGCGATTTCTTCGCCGTCTACCATCAGTTCTACGACAGCCCGTATAACGTGTTCGCTCTCGAGACATTCGCCAAGTGGCTCCACCCCGAAGAATTTGAGGAGCTGGATCCGGCGAAGGACTTCGAAAATTTCCACGCCGAGTGGATGCCGATCGATTACAGCGGCACCTTCTTCCTCGACGGATACGAAGCCAAATAAGCGATAAGAAAAGAGCTCAATGACCACACGCGTAGCGCCCGACACCGACCTTGAGAAGGATTCGCCGGACCGTGCGATTGAAAACTACCGTCGCCGTGGCCGTCGTAAAGCAATCGCAATTGCTCTTCTTGTCCTCGGCGCGATCGCCAGTTTTCTCGTTGCGGTGGTCGTTGGGCCCATCGATCTTTCGCTTAGCGACGTCTTCCGCGCCGTCTTCGACCCCGACTCCGTCGATCAGCAGACTGAGACCGTCGTGCGCACTCTCCGCCTCCCGGCGGCGGTGATGGCGGTACTCGTAGGCGCGTCGTTGGGGCTGTCCGGCGCGCAAATGCAGACGATCCTGGACAACCCGTTGGCTGAACCGTTCACCCTCGGCATCTCAGCCGCGGCTGCTCTCGGCGCGGCGGTGTCCATCGTGATGGGCTGGACGCTCATCCTGAACGCGCAACTCAACCTCGCGCTCACCGCGGCGCTGTCTGCCCTGTTCGCGGTGCTGATCATCGCGGGCGCGGCGATCTGGCGCGGTGCGAGCGCGGAATCGATGATCCTGCTCGGCATCGCCCTGTCCTTCTTCTTCCAGGCAGTGCTCTCCTTGCTGCAGTACGTGGCCTCCAACGAGGCGCTGCAGCAGATCGTGTTCTGGACGATGGGCTCCATGCAGCGCGCGTCCTGGACCGCGAATATCGTGATCGCCGTCGTGCTCGCACTGGCGATCCCCTTCTGCTCCGTCAATTCGTGGCGCCTTACCGCTCTGTGTCTCGGCGACGACCGCGCCGCCGCGATGGGCATCAACGTCCAACGCTTGCGCGTGACCACCTTGTTGGTCGCATCGCTTTTAGCGGCCGCGTCTGTCGCATTCACAGGCATCATCGGCTTCATCGGCTTGGTCGGCCCACACATTGCGCGCATGATCGTCGGCGAGGACCAGAAATTCTTCCTTCCGGGCGCAGCTGCCGCCGGCGCAATGCTCATGAGCCTCGCCTACGCCGTGTCCTTGTCAATCATCCCCGGTGTGGCTATCCCCCTCGGTATCATCACCGCACTTGTCGGCGTACCGTTCTTCGTGTTCCTCATCTTCACCCGCTCGCGTGGAAGGAGTGCTTAAGCCCCATGGCCATCAGCGCAAAGAATCTCACCGTGCGGTACGGCCGGACGACCATCATCGACGACATGACCTTCGGCCCGCTCGAGGACGGCAAGATCACCGGCCTCATCGGCCCGAACGGCGCCGGCAAATCGACGCTGGTCAAGACCCTCGCCGGCATTAATAAGCCCTCCGCAGGCAGCAGCGACATCGTTGTTGACGGTCGCGCGCTTTCCGCTAAAGAGCGAGTGCAGGCAGTCGGCTACGTGCCGCAGGACATGCTCTCGCGCGCCACACTGACCGCTTTCGAGTCCGTCATGGTCTCCGCGCGTCGCCGCGGCGAGGGCAACGGCAACGCACTGCAGACGACCGCCGAGGTCATGCACCTGTCTCTTATACACATCTCCGAGCCCACGAGACTCCTGAGCATCTC
>ERZ1031176.118-NODE-118-length-14920-cov-5.653952_pt1 | contig 14920 bp, 14 predicted proteins | sample MGYA00518586_ERZ1031176 | MGnify/ENA primary metagenome ERZ1031176 (study PRJEB33718, sample SAMN03159775) | human skin metagenome | collected 2014-05-20 | study: EMG produced TPA metagenomics assembly of the PRJNA266117 data set (Human skin bacterial metagenome... | reverse complement strand
CAACCCGAAGGCTGCTGAGGTTCTCCGCGGTCTCTCCATCGCTCTCGGTGTGTTCGCTGGCCTGACCTTCCTGATCGCACCGGCTTACAACTTCGTCAAGTTCGGCCCGTTCGCCTAAGCCGCGATACGAAACTGACCATCACTTCAACTCTCAACTGTTAAGGAAAAAACATGCGCAAGTTCCGTAACGCAGCACTCGCAGCCGCAACCGCTACCGCTGTTGCTTTCGGTGGCACCGCCGTCGCTTCCGCTGAGCAGACCGCTGAGCCGACCGGCACCTCTTCCACCTTCACCTCCGGCTCCTCCGTTGAAGGTGGCGCCTCCTTCGGTGAGATCCTCGGCGCTTTCTTCACCGATGGTCTCCACGGCGTTGGCAAGATTACTGGTGGCGACCAGGAAGCTGACATGGACAACGTCTGGGGCAAGGAAGTCGTTGACACCGAGAACCCGCAGTGGGCTCTTCTGTGGCGCGACGCTGTCAACTGGACCGCTCTGGCTGCTGGCCTGGGCCTCGTCTTCGCAGCTGGCAACTGGGCTCTCCACGAGGGCTACCTGCCGCAGATTCCGTTCAACTTCAACGTGAAGCTGCCGTTCTAGTTTCCGCCGGCCCTGGGGCCAGCTACTAGATCTTTGAAAAGACCGCCTTCGGGCGGTCTTTTTCGTTGCGTGGGGTTTGCGGGATGTCCACTTCAGTGGACAAGGCCTTTTCACCGGCATGTGGTGGTGTCAAGATTGAAAACATGAACCAATTCACCGCGCTGCTCGGGGCACTCAAGGCCCCGCTCGACTTCCTGGAGCACTTCAACGCCCAGGAAGCATTCGACGCGGGCCTGGACCGCACGACGGTGAAGCGGTGGGAAACCATCCACAAGATCTACCTCGCCCCCACCAAGTGGAGCAGGCAACAAAAATATGCGGCGCAAGCGGCACGCAAGGCGGCATTCACAACGGACCAGCTCTGGGTCATCGAATCACGCATCAAGGACATCGCGGACGAAACCGAAAAATGGCAGCTGCGGCTGAAGCTGCTCGGAGTTGGTGGACGTTGCGAGACGCTCAAGCGCAAAGCCGCAGAGATCGTTCCCACGCAGAAGCAGCCGAAGCCGAAGGCGACGGTTGCGTTCGGCAAATCACGCGACGGCATGCGGCGACTTACCGCGACGGGAACAGAGGCGGATATGGCGGCGTTGGAATTCGCGCTGCGTCAACAGGTCTCGTCCAATGCGCCAGCGGGGCCGCAGATGCTGGAAACGCTGATGAGCATGCTCGGTTTGCGGTCCACGGATGCGAGGGCGCCAGCCGCACCAGCGGTGCCGCGACCGCTCGTGTTGATTCCGCTTCCGGAGTACATCAAGATCGTGCGCGGCGAAGGCGACGAAACGATCCTCGGCCTGACCGACGGCACCACGATCACGGGCGCGGACTACCTGGCCAAACACCACGGCAATGATCTCGAGGTGGCATTGTTCCACCCCCAGGAAGGTGCCGTGAACCTGTACCGCACGAGTCGTTTCGCTAACAGGAAGCAGCGCGACCTCGCCCGGGCAAGCTTATCGACGTGCCCCGTCCCCGACTGCCGCCACGCCTCCGACAACTGCGAAGTCCACCACATCAACCCGTGGTCACGTGGCGGTCAGACGAATATGTCGAACCTGGCGCCGCTGTGCAGATATCACAACCACACCAACGATGACGATCCACGGCGGAGGAACCGGGGCAGGATCGTCAAAATCAGGGGCAGACCTGTCTGGAAATCCCCGCGCGGGTACCCGGTGACCAATAAGGTTCACCCGTTCGGCGCGATGTCCCTGCTTTTCGGGGATTAACGCTCGGAGTCTGGGATCGTGAGGATCTCGTTACCGTCCTCGGTGATGAGAATGGTGTGCTCGAACTGTGCGGTGTATTCGCCGTCGCGGTTCTGGACGGTCCAGCCGTCATCCCAGATGTCGTATTCCAGCCCACCGAGGTTGATCATGGGCTCAACGGTGAGCGTCATGCCGGGTTCGAGGATGTCGGTGTACGCATCGGAATCGTAGTGCAGCACAACGAGCCCGTTGTGGAATGTCGGGCCGACACCATGGCCGGTGAAGTCGGTCACCACGTTGTAGCCAAACCGCTTGGCGTAGGACTCAATGACGCGACCGATCACGTTGATCTGACGACCAGGCTTGGCAGCGCGGATGCCACGCATGGTGGCTTCCTTGGTGCGTTCGACGAGCAGGCGGTGCTCCTCAGATACCTCGCCGGCCAGGAAGGTGGCATTGGTATCGCCGTGGACGCCGTTCTTGTAGGCGGTGACGTCGATATTGCAGATATCGCCGTCTTGGATGACGGTGGTATCCGGGATGCCGTGGCAGACAATCTCATTGAGCGAGGTGCAGCAGGACTTCTCAAAGCCGCGGTAGCCAAGCGTCGATGGGTATGCACCGTGGTCAAGCATGTACTCGTGGGCAATGCGGTCGATTTCGTCGGTGGTCACACCAGGCGCGACAGCAGCACCGGCAGCCTCCAGTGCGTTGGCGGCAATGCGGGAGGCCTCGCGCATCTTCTCAATGGTCTCTTCCGTCTGGATGAACGTCTCGCCAATATTTTCCTGGACGTCGTCCTTCCACGCGTACTCGGGGCGCTCGATCGACTCGGGCACGGTTCGGATCGGCGTGGGCTTTCCTGGGGTGAGTTTTCCGCGTGTATTCATGGGCCCCATGCTAGTCCCCTGCCGCTCCGGGAATTATTCGGCTCGGGGGCTTTCGGCTTCGTCGATATTGCGCAGCATGGCATCGGTGACGGCGACAGCAGCTTCAGACCCACCGCCGAGGACGATGAGGGTGGCAAAGGCAATGTCATCATCGCGGTAGCCGGTGAACCATGAGTGCGAGCCACCGTTGATCTCAGCCTCACCGGTCTTGCCGCGGATATCACCGCCGGCGCTCATGCCCGCTGCTGTACCACCGGGATTTGTCACGGCTTGCATCATGCGTTGCAGCTCGCCGATCGCGCGCGGGTCGGGCTTGGGCACGTCCTCGCTGGGCTTCGTGTCACGACCGGAGATCAGGTACGGCATCGGGGTGGAGCCGTGTGCTGCGGTCGCGGAAACAAGCGCCATGCCGAACGGGCTGGCCAAGTCGAGGCCCTGGCCGTAGCCAGCTTCAGTGCGGTCGAGCGGTTCCTCGCCTTCGGGGATGGAGCCAGTCAAGGATTCAAGGCCAGCGATTTGGTAGTCAACGCCCAAGCCAAATTGCTTTCCGACGTCCTTGAGCTCCCCCGGCGCCAACTTCGTCGAGATATCCGCAAACGTGGTGTTGCAGGACCGTGCGAAGGCGGTTTCCAACGGCACATTTCCCATACCGAAGCCGGCGTAGTTGGTCACGGTGCGCCCGTAGATATTCATGGTGCCCGGGCACGGAACAATCGAGTCTGGCGTCAATTCCTGGCGTTCAAGTCCGGCGTAGGACGTGAGAATCTTGAACGTCGAGCCGGGCGGGTACTGTCCCATCATCGCGGTGTTGCCGTCTTCATCGGCGGCTTTGGTCTGCGCAACAGCCAAGATTTCGCCTGTTGACGGCCTGATCGCAACGATCATCCCCTTCTGCCCATTGATCGGCTCCAGCGCTTTTTCAGCGGCGGTCTGGACCTTGTGGGACAGGCTGATGGTGATCGACGGGGACGGTGCTGCGTCGTGACGCTCAATGTCCTCGAGCTCATTTTTGTTCTCGTTGACAATCGCGACCTTCCAGCCAGCATCCCCCTCCAAATCCGTGCGGACTTCCTCGCCGATGCGCGCCATGATGTCAGGAGCGAACGTCGCATCGTTGGCCACCATGGACGCTTCCTCATTCAAACGCACGCCCTCGAGTCCGCCGACCGCACCTTCGACAGATTCACGCGACGTCAACGGAACCATCGCCACGGAGTAGACACCGGAAGCATCCGAGAGCTCCTTTTCAAGGGCACCAGCATCACGCGTGGGCACCGCGGGGTCTTTCTCGTGTGCTGCAGCAAGCGCATTCGAGATCGCCGCCGCAGTATTCGCCGTATCACCCATCACATTCGTGTCCACCAGCAAGCGGTACGCCACGCCCGGGCTGAGCAACGCCACACCATCAGAGGACACAACGCTCGCCTGCTCAGCGGGCACCGTCCGCAGCTCCAGGTGCTGGTTCGCGCCGAGGCGCGGGTGCAGGATCGACGGCTGCCAACGCACGGTCCAGTCGTCGTTTTGCTGTGTCAGCGTCATCGACGCGTCATATTTCACGTGACGGTCCCGCGGCAGCACCCAATCCAACGTGTAGTGCGCAGTAGCCAGGTTGTCCTGCTGGTCGACGTTATTCAGCGTCGCCGCCACACTCTCTGCCTGCAAACCACCAACGGACTGGGAAAGGGAGTCGGAGGCTTTGGCGGGGTCGTCGACAAGCGCTGCCATCTCTTCGTAATTGAAAGCTTGCAGCGCCTCCAAGAACTCCTCCGCGACAGGCTCCGCGGGGTTCGGCTTCGGCGTGCACGCAACAGCCCCAAACGCAATTGCAAGGACCGCAAGAAACGCCGAAAGCCGTGATGTCATGGGCGTAAAAATAGCAGCGCCGGATCGCCTACCGACGCTGCCACTCGCAGAACCCAAAAGTTCTACTTTGTAACCTTGACCTCCGCGCGAGCACCCTCGATTTCCTCGAGGCCCTCTTCTTCCGCGATGCGCTCAGCGTGAGCGATCAACGTCTCCACAATCTTCGACTCCGGCACAGTCTCCACAACCTCACCCTTGACGAAGATCTGGCCCTTACCGTTGCCCGACGCGACACCAAGATCCGCGTCACGAGCCTCACCCGGACCATTGACCACGCAACCCATCACTGCGACACGCAGCGGGTACTCCATACCCTCAAGGCCAGCGGTGACCTCCTCGGCCAGCTTGTACACATCCACCTGCGCGCGACCACACGACGGGCACGAGACGATCTCAAGCTTGCGCGGACGCAGATTCATCGACTGCAGAATCTGGTCGCCGACCTTGATCTCCTCCACCGGGTCAGCGGACAGGGAAACACGGATGGTGTCGCCGATCCCCTGGGAAAGCAGAGCACCGAACGCGACCGAAGACTTGATCGTGCCCATGAACTTCGGGCCCGCCTCCGTCACACCAAGGTGCAGCGGGTAATCCGTCTTCTCCGCGAGCTGGCGATACGCCTCAACCATCAGGACCGGGTCCGAGTGCTTCACAGAGATCGCGATATCGCCGAAGCCGTGCTCCTCGAACAGGCCAGCCTCCCAGATCGCAGACTCAACGAGCGCCTCCGGGGTCGCCTTGCCGTACTTTTCCAGCAGGCGCTTATCCAGCGAGCCACCGTTGACACCGATACGGATCGGGATGCCCGCATCGCCCGCAGCCTTCGCGACCTCCTTGACGCGGCCATCGAATTCCTTGATGTTGCCGGGGTTGACGCGCACGGCGGCACAGCCCGCGTCGATAGCCGCGAAGATGTACTTCGGCTGGAAGTGAATATCCGCAATCACCGGGATTGGCGACTTCTGCGCAATAGCCGGCAGCGCCTCCGCATCCACCGTCTTCGGGCACGCAACACGCACGATGTCGCAGCCCGTCGCCGTCAACTGCGCGATCTGCTGCAAGGTCGAGTTGATGTCGTGCGTCTTCGTCGTCGTCATCGACTGCACGGAAATCGGGTGATCAGACCCCACCCCCACATCACCGACGAAAAGCTGACGGGTCTTGCGACGCGGCGCGAGCGTCGGCGGCGGCCCTTCCGGAATGCCCAAACCGATAGGTTGATTCATAGCCACCAGATTAACACCGCCGACGCGTGAGTTAGCCGAAGAGGCGGACGGGGTTGGTCACATCGGCGATCATCACTAGGACACCAACGCCGAGGAGAAGCGCCGCCATCGTGTAGGTCAGCGGCATGAGCTTTTCGTAATTCACCGGACCGCCAGGCGGAAGACCACGCAGTCGACGCAGGCGGTCGCGGATCGCTTCGTACAGGACCACGACGATATGTCCACCGTCCAACGGTGGCAGCGGCACCAGGTTGAACAAAGCCAGGAAGAAATTCAGCGACGCGAGCAGCAAGAAGAAGATCGTCCACTGGCTCTGCTCTACCAATTCGCCGCCCGTGCGGGACGCGCCGATCACGCTGATCGGGCCTTCCACATCGCGCTCAGCACCGAAAATAGACTTAACGACGCCCGGCACCTTCCCCGGGAACTCCATCAACCCCCGCACGCTCGCTTTGAGCATCTCCCCCGACAACTGGCCTGCAGCCGGGACTGCTTCAACGGGGCCAAAGCGCCGCATCGCGTCTTTCACTGGGGCCCTCGACATACCGATCGCACCTGCTGCAAACGGCTGCCCTTCAGAGTTCAAACGGGTGACCTCATCGACCTGCACGGGCACGTCGAGAGCAGCACCGTCGCGCTCAACGCCCAGAACCACGGTTTGTCCTGGGCGCTCCAAGACATAGTCGCGCAACTGCACGAACGACTCGAGTTCTTCGCCATCAACCGCAAGGACCTTATCGCCCGGGCGCATGCCAGCAGCTGCAGCGGGGCCATCACCGGAACACTCAGCGAGCGAAGTTTCATCGACTTGGTCAGAGGTACAGCTCAACTCCCCTACCGTCGGTGTCCGGTCCGCATACGGGTTCGGAATTCCCGACGATACCGCCAGCAAGTAGATCACCATGAACCCCAGTAGCAGGTTCATCACGATGCCACCGCTCATCACCGCCACACGCTGCCACCACGGCTTGCGGTACATCGCGCGCGGTTCTTCTTCCGGGGTCAGCGGATCCATCGCGGTCATCCCCGCGATATCGCAAAACCCGCCAAAGGGAAGCGCAGCAATACCGTATTCAGTCTCGCCCTTCTTAACCGAGGCGACAGTCGGGCCGAAGCCAAGATAGAAACGCCGCACCCGCATGCCAAAAGCCTTCGCGATGAGCATGTGGCCAGCCTCATGCAGCGCGATCGACACCGCGATACACACGGCGAACAGAACGATGCCGAAAAGAAATGCGGGCATGGTGGGGGCTTTCTGAGTTTAGGGGGTGGCGTCGATAAGCGAATTGGCGCGACGCCGCGCCTGCGTTTCCACCTCGACGATTTCGTCGAACGATGACGGTACCACCGCGAAATCCGACGCTGAATCGAGCACCTCCGCCACGATGTCCACGATCTGCGGGAAGCGTATCCGACCCGCGAGGAACGCCGCAGCCGCCTCCTCGTTGGCCGCGTTGTACACAGCCGGGTACGTGCCGCGCGCCGCCGCAACTTCACGCGCGAGGCGCACAGCGGGGAACGCCTCCTCGTCGAGCGGCTCGAAGCGCCAATCGGACGCCTCCCGGAAGTCGAGCGCCGGCTGCGCGCCAGCCACGCGACCTGGCCACGCAAGCGCGTGCGCGATCGGCATCTTCATCGACGGCGGCGACGCCTGCGCGATCGTCGCACCATCAACGAAGGTGATCATCGAGTGCACGATCGACTGCGGGTGCACCACCACATCAATAATGTCCGGGGAGATGCCAAACAGCAGGGTCGCCTCGATCAGTTCGAGGCCTTTGTTGACCATCGTCGCGGAGTTCAGCGTGTTCATCTGCCCCATCGACCACGTCGGGTGCGCGGCGGCCTGCTCGGGCGTGACGTCCCACATTTGTTCGCGCGTCCAGCCGCGGAACGGCCCGCCGGAAGCGGTGAGCACGTAACGGTCCACCTCGTCTACGCGGCCCGCGCGCAGGCATTGGGCCATCGCAGAATGCTCCGAATCAACGGGGACGATCTCGCCGCCGGTTGCCGTGACTAGATCGCCGCCGGCAACCAACGACTCCTTGTTGGCCAGCGCGAGCACCGCGCCCTTGTCTAGGGTCGCCAGTGTCGATGCCAGCCCCAACGAGCCCACGAGCGCGTTGAGCACGACATCAGCGTCCGTCTCACGCACCAGCTCCTCCGCCGCATGCTCGCCGGCCCGCACAGGCTCGCCGAGAGCTTCCGCGACGACATCAGCAGACGCACGCTTTGCGACGCCCACCTGATCCCCCCTCAGCCCCAAAGCCCTCGCCTGCTCAATAATGACCTGCGGATCAGACCCGCCAGCAGCGATACCAACAACTTTGAACTGCTCCGGCGCCGCAGCGATCACTTCTAATGCCTGCGTACCGATCGAGCCCGTCGAACCGAGAATGAGAACTTTTCGCACCGTTCCATTCTCACACAGAGGCCCTGTAATTCCTGTCGGGGTCAAACAAACGTTGGCACCCCATCGACTTTCGGGGGGATGAATCGCAAGCAGTAAAGGCGGTGTGCCAATATAATGAACAAGAACTGATTCCACGCAAGGAGTGTGCTGTGAGCGCTAAGGACGATGCACCCCAGGTGTACAACGGTGTTTCCGAAGCTGATGTCCCGTCGGCAAAGCTTGGCTGGAGCGAATTTACCCCGAAGACCATCCAGATCGCTGGCTGGATCTCCGTGGTGTTCCTGCTTGGCATGAACTTCGGTAACCACCGCGGCCATGTTGAGACCATCTGGCTAGTCGCCACCGCCGCACTGATCGCTATCGGCTTGATCCTCTTCGCGCTGCGTCCGGAACTCTCCCAGGTGCGCACGCTTACCGCGCACAACAAGCCGGAGGGCCATGTCGAGCCGAATTGGACCTATGAGCAGCAGTCAATGACCGGCCGTTACGCTGAGCTGTCCGAGAGCCAGCTGCGTGCGCTCAACATTGATCCGGCATCGCAGGGCCGCTAAGAAGACATAAGAAAAACGCTCCGGGGTTTCATTCCCGGAGCGTTTTTGTTGTCTTAGGAGCCTGTTTGCTTCTCGTCTGCGGCGAGCTGGCCACACGCGGCAGCGATCTCTTGGCCCTTCGTATCACGCACGGTACATGTCACGCCCTGAGCAATAACACGACGAACGAACTCGTCCTGACGCTCACGTGGCGATGCATCCCACTTCGATCCCGGTGTCGGGTTCAACGGGATGAGGTTGACGTGAACCAGTGGCCCCAATGCGTCGTGAAGCTTGCGCCCCAGCATGTCCGCACGGAAATCGTGGTCGTTGATGTCGCGGATCAAGGCGTACTCGATCGACACGCGGCGACCAGTCTGGTCTGCGTAATAACGCGCAGCGGTCAACACGTCCTCGACACTGAAGCGGTTGTTCATCGGCACGAGGGTGTCACGCAGCTCATCGTCCGGGGTGTGGAGGGAGACAGCGAGGGTGACGTTCAGGCCTTCGTCGGCAAGCTTGCGGATCGCCGGTGCCAACCCCACCGTCGACACCGTCACGTTGCGCTGCGAAATTCCGAAGCCGTCCGGAGACGGCGACACAATCTGACGCACCGCCGACACGACGCGGTTGTAATTAGCCAGCGGCTCACCCATGCCCATGAACACGACATTGGTGAGGCGACCACCCTCAGCCTCCATCATCGCGGCAGCAGCACGCACCTGGTCGACGATCTCCGCCGTCGACAGGTTACGGTCCAGACCGCCCTGGCCAGTCGCGCAGAACGGGCACGCCATGCCGCAGCCAGCCTGCGAAGAAATACACAGCGTTGCACGACCCGGGTAACGCATCAGCACAGACTCGAGCAGAATGCCGTCGTGCAGGCGCCACAGGGTCTTAGTGGTATCGCCCTCATCAGTCTCCACGCTGCGGACCGGCGTGAGCAGACGCGGGAAGAGCGCATCCTTCACCAGTTCACGCTGCGCAGCAGGCAGATCTGTCATCGTCGACGGATCAGCTTCAAAGCGACCGTAGTAGTGGCGGGCGATCTGATCGGCGCGGAATTTGGGCAGGCCGAGCTCGGCTAATGCGTCGATACGCTCCTGCTTGTTCAGGTCCGCGAAGTGTTTCGGGGGCATCCCGCGCTTGGGCGAGAGCAACTGGATCTTCGGAAAATCACTCATGACGTGCCCCATTCTGGCACGTCGCACCGCGGTTTTCTAATCCGCGGCGGCTACAACACCACGACGTTCATCAGAAGCCACGTCGCTGCCGCTGCTGGCAAGATGCCGTCGAGGCGATCCATGAGACCACCGTGCCCCGGGATCATCCGCGACATGTCCTTGAGCCCAAGCTCGCGTTTGAACTGGCTTTCCACCAGATCGCCCAAGGTCGCGCACACGACGATGCCAAGGCCGAACACGAGTCCCGCCCACCACGGGCTGCCCAACAGATAGATACCGCTGAGCACACCGGCGATGGCGCCGAAACTCACGGAGCCGGCGAAGCCTTCCCATGATTTCTTCGGGCTCACCGCAGGTGCCATCGGGTGGGAGCCGAACAGCACGCCAGTGACATATCCGCCGACATCGGAGGCAACAACGCACAGCATGAACGTCACGATGAAGTGACTGCCAGCCGCACTGCCGGTCTCCAGCCTGGAGATCATCGCGGCGAAAGAGCCGAACAGCCCGATCCAAACAAGGATGAAGATGCTCACCGCCGTATCGCGCACATAGTTGCGCGGCGGGGTGTGTCGCCCATGGAAGAACAGCCGCGCGAACATGATCATTAGCGCACTGACGGTGAAGGTCGCGAGCAACCCGGGATAGCCGAACTGCCAGGTTGAGATGATCATGCATTGGCCGAGCACGATGACCACGAAGCGGTACACGCCGTATCCGGCCTCGCGGAGTCGAGTGAGCACTTCCCACATCGCCAGACCAACGGCGACGCACACCACCGGGTACCACATGACGGGGCCAACGTAGATGGCCACGAGCACGAGCGCCGCGAGCGCAACGCCAACAGCGATGGCGACGGGCAGGTTTCGTCCAGCAGAGTTTTTGGGGCGCAGCACGCGAACGCGTTTCGACGCTACGTCGTCACGCTCTCCGTCCTGCCGCGAATTCGTCACTGCTTAAACCTCGAGCAGCTCGGCTTCCTTGCGGGAAACCAGCTCGTCGATTTCGTCGACGTACTTGGAGGTGGTCTTGTCCAGCTCCTTCTCTGCTGCGTTGACCTCGTCCTCGCCTGCGTCGCCGTCTTTTTGGATTTTCTTCAGCGCTTCCATGCCGGAGCGGCGGACATTACGGATAGCGATCTTGCCGTCTTCGCCCTTCGCCTTGGCCTGCTTGACCAGATCACGGCGGCGCTCTTCGGTGAGCTGCGGGATGGTGACGCGGATGACGTGACCGTCGTCAGTCGGGTTGACACCGAGGTCGGAATTGCGAATCGCATTCTCGATTTCGCTCATGGTGGACGGGTCAAACGGCTTGATAATCAGCATGCGTGGCTCCGGGACAGAAACGGTAGCCATCTGGTTGATCGGGGTGGGTGCGCCGTAGAAGTCAGCCACAACACCGTTGAACATTGCCGGGTTGGCGCGTCCGGTACGGATGGTGACCAGTTCGTTGCGGGTGTGCTCTACGGAGCTGGTCATGCGGTCCTCGGCGTCGAGAAGTACGTCGTCGATCATGTTGTCATCCTTTCGCTATGTCTTCATCCAATTTAGCAGCGCATTGCTTATCGACGAACGACCCTCCTCCTACACTGTCACTTGCCATGCATCCCGCTTTTTCTTACCTCGCTGACTCACCTGCCCCGCGCGTTCCGGGCGGCCGGCTTGATGGGTGGATTATCCCTGCCAAGGACACTGCAGATGTGGCGGGGTGGCCGACGGGTTGGGGTAGTCCGAGGAGGCGTCGAGAAGCGCAAAAGACGAGCCCTTTTGTGGAATGGATGTTGCGCGAAGGTGCCGTGGTGCGCGGCAAAACCGTGACGTCGGAGCTGGGCGCGACGATCTATGCCGAGCGGGAAGATCTTCCGCTCTTGTCCTCCCCCGCCTATCCCGGCTGCACGCCGGGTGGGTCGTCAACGGGTGCGGCTGTGGTTGTAGCTGAAGGATTGTGCCGCGCCGCCCACGGCAGCGACGCAGGTGGCTCTTTGCGCGTGCCTGCTGCTGCGTGCGAGGTGGTGGGCTTCAAACCTGGCGGTGTCGCGGAGTCCGTCGATGGGTTCATCACCGCGACCGTCGCTGACCAAATTGCCGTGTGGGGCTGCGGATCCCGCGACCTTGAAGGGTTGACCGTCGGCGTACTCACTGCTCCCCTTTTCACCCCGGATGCGCACGTGGCTGCTGATCGTGTCGCTGTGGTGGAGCGCGTCGCCGAGGCCTTGTCCGATGTGTGCGACGTCCGCGAGCTCACGCCCTATGCCGACGCGACGCAGACCTACCAGCACTTCTCGACGCGCATCAAGCATGCCTTCGCCGATGCGGATCCTTTTGATAGCGCCTATATCGCGTGGCTGCGCAACCAAGGCCGGGCAGTCTCGCGCACCCAACTCGCGGAAGCCGCTCGCCATATTGCTGCGTTGCCGGAAATCCTGCGCATGCAGTGGGGTGTCGATGTCGTGCTCACCCCCATGATCTCCACCGATCCCCCGCCGTTGGGGTTCTTCCCATCGCTGTCTCCTGCCGACAGCTTCGAGGCCCAGACGCAATGGTCACCTTGGGGTTCCCTATTCAACCTGACGGGTGCTCCCGCGATCGCCGTCGGCCCAGTTCAGATTGGTGGGATCACGGTCGACGATGCGACAGTGCTTGAATGTGCTTCAGTGGTCGAGCCGATCGTGGCTGATTGGAAACTACAGCGCGCGGACTAGCACTGCGCCCGCGAAGACAAGCACGAGGCCCAGCACACGCACCGGCTTAAGCACGCTGCGTGGAGCCCCGAAGAGACCGAACCTCTCAATGATCTGGCCTGCAAGAATCGTACCTGCCAGAATTCCGATGACAGTCGCGCCCGTGCCGATCAGCGGTGACAATGTCGCTGCTCCCACCACGAAAATCGCGCCAAAGACACCGCCGAGCCACATCCACCACGGGCCAGGCTCAATGCCGGAAAGGAGAGCCGTGCGGGAATCCTTCAACAAAATGCTGAGCAGGAAGAGCAGCGTCACGCCGACGCCAAGATTGACAGCGCCCGCCTGAATGGAGCTGCCCAGGACTTCGCCGAGATAGCCGTTCGCGGCGGTCTGGCTTGCGGAGCACATGCCCATGAACACGCCGAATGTTCGCCACGCGGCGAGGGCACCAGGAGCGTGCGTGTCCCCTGCTGCGGTGGCATCCTTACCCACCACGTGGACAAGAACGATGCCTGCCACGACGATCAAGGCACCGAGCACGCGGGCAAAATTCACCGGTGTGACCGCAGCACCAAAGAGACCGAAATTATCGATCACCAATGCCATGATCACCTGCCCCAGAATCGGCAGGACGACCGTTTCCACACTGCCGATCTTGGGGAACAAGATCACGTTGCCGGTGATGAAGATGACACCCATGAGGCCGCCGATCCACACCCACCACGGCTCGCCAAAAGCTTGCGTGAGGTCAATTGACGGTCCTGTCGTCAGCGCCAAGACTCCAGCGAGAACAACAGCGCAGACGAACGCGATCAGAAACGAAATGAACGCCGCGGGAATCGGCGCACCAATACTGGCGCGCAGACGTGCATTCACCGCGGTTTGGGCGGGGATGACTGCACCCGCGCCCATGGCAGCTGCAGTTAACATTTACTGAACGAGCGTGCCGATCTGCTCACCCGACACCGCACGAGCGATATTGCCTTCCTTGAGCAGGTTGAACACCAAAATCGGCATCTTATTGTCCATGCACAGGCTGAAGGCGGTGGCATCGGCGACCTTAAGACCCTTCTCAATCGCCTCACGCGGGCTGATCTCGCTGTAGAACTCCGCGTCCGGGTTGGTGCGCGGGTCATCGGAGTACACGCCATCAACGGCCTTGGCCATCAAGAGCACCTCGCAGCCGATCTCCAGGGCACGCTGCGCAGCCGTGGTGTCGGTGGAGAAGTACGGCATACCCATGCCCGCACCGAAGATGACAACACGTCCCTTCTCCAGGTGGCGAGCAGCGCGCAGCGGCAAGTACGGCTCCGCGATCTGCGCCATGTTGATCGCTGTCTGCACACGGCAATCAACACCCAACTGCTGCAGGAAGTCCTGCAGCGCCAGACAATTCATCACGGTGCCTAGCATGCCCATGTAGTCCGAGCGAGCGCGGTCCATGCCACGCTGCGAGAGCTGCGCACCACGGAAGAAGTTGCCGCCACCGATGACCACAGCGACCTCGGCACCTTGCTCGACGACTTCAGCGATCTGCTTCGCCACGTTCTCAACCACATCCGGGTCGATGCCGACATTGCCACCGCCAAACATCTCGCCACCGAGCTTCAACATGACGCGCTTATACCCGTGGCGGCTCGTGGAATCCGTGTCGTTGCTGTTGACAGTCCCGTGGTCGGTCACCGAAAACTCCTTAATTAAAGCTGCGAAAATTCATCAACCGATTCTAGCGTGATGTGGGGGCGGCAAAAGAAAAGGATCTCAGTCCACCGTCGATAAGCGGTGCAACCGAGATCCTTCGTGCAAGCTAATGCTTACTGCTGGCCAACCTCGAAGCGGATGAAGTCAGTGACCTCAATGCCGTTCTCCTCAGCGAACTGACGGACGGTCTTCTTGGAATCAGCCAGGGACGGCTGCTCAAGCAGAGCGACATCCTTGAAGAAGCCACCCAGGCGGCCCTCGACGATCTTCTCGATCGCAGCCTCCGGCTTGCCCTCGCCGCGGGTGATCTCCTCCTGGACTGCACGCTCCTTCTCAACGACGTCAGCCGGGATGGACTCCTTGGACAGGTAACGAGCCTTCATCGCAGCGATCTGCAGAGCGACCTGGTGTGCAGCCTCAGCGCTGTCACCGGTGTAAGCGACGAGCACGCCAACAGCCGGCGGCAGGTCAGCAGCCTTCTGGTGCAGGTACACCTCGACCTTGTCGCCCTCGATGGTGGCGGCACGACGCAGCTCCAGCTTCTCGCCGATCTTGGCGGACAGAGCCTGCAGAGCGTCCTCAGCGGTCTGGCCGTTGACATCAGCGGAAGCGAGCTCCTCCGGGG
>ERZ1031176.116-NODE-116-length-14943-cov-6.923428_pt1 | contig 14943 bp, 16 predicted proteins | sample MGYA00518586_ERZ1031176 | MGnify/ENA primary metagenome ERZ1031176 (study PRJEB33718, sample SAMN03159775) | human skin metagenome | collected 2014-05-20 | study: EMG produced TPA metagenomics assembly of the PRJNA266117 data set (Human skin bacterial metagenome... | reverse complement strand
CGTCGGCGCCAACGGGTCCTCATTTGCCGGTGGGAGGAACGTGCGGTTCTGGCGGTGCGCTGCGTAGATCGCCCATTCACCGGTCAACGGGTCGCGGCGCATCCACGATTCAGTCTCCACCACCGGCAGGCCACGCTCATCGGCGGCGGTGCGGTCCGGGGTGCCGGGCTCGTCGAAGTAGATGAGCTCGCGGCCATCCGACAGATTCGTGCGAGTGATCTTGAGATCGGTCATGTGCTTAAGCGGCTTCCAGAGTCTCGGGGTTGAAAACAATCGGGCGCAGCCGTGCCCACGCGAAGAAAACCACGGCGGCAACGGCCAAAGCGATGCCCACCCACAGGTTATCGGCGGAATCCTTCGCGGCGCCGGTGTCAGCATTGACGCCCGGGTCCAGAACAAACGAACAAATGATGAGCACCAGGCCATAGATGGCCAGCAGAGCAGCGATGACATTGCGGATATCAAATGCTGCGGTGGCTGCCTTCGGCTTCGGCTCCTGTGCGGGATTTTGTCCCTGAGAATGTGCAGTAGTCATGTGAATCAGATCCTTAAATTGATCGAGAATCAGTGGCCGACATCAGCCGTTTAGAGGAACACCAGGTTGAGAGCAACAACGAGAACACCGGCGATGATGCCGAGCGGGATCGTGCGCTGGTACCAGGGGAGGGTGGCCTCGGAGGCGTCGACAAGCTGTTCCTTTGGGGTGACGCTGCGGACAAAGCCAACGAGCTCCTTGTCCGGCTTCGGGGCAGTGAACAGCGAAACGATGACGCTGACTGCGATGTCCACGACGAAAGCGAGGGAAGCTGCGACGAATGCGGTGCCCTGACCCGGAAGGGTGACCACTGGGTTCTCGCCCAGCGAGAGCGCCCAGAAGCAGATCGCTGCTGCGGTACCGGCGACCAGGCCGGACCAACCTGCATGCGGGGTCATGCGCTTCCAGAACATACCGAGGATGAAGGTGGCAAACAGCGGGGCGTTGAAGAAGCCGAACAGTGTTTGCAGGTAGTCCATGATGTTGCCGAAATTCGCAGCGAGCAGCGCGGTGAAAACAGCAATCACGGTCGCACCCACGGTGGCCAGACGGCCAACGCGCAAGTAGTAATCATCCTCACGGTCCTTGACCACATAGGTCTGCCACAGGTCGTAGCTGAACACGGTGTTGAACGACGAAATATTGGCGGCCATACCGGCCATGAATGCAGCCAACAGGCCAGCGATACCAACACCCAGCAGGCCGTTGGGGAGCAGGTCACGCATCAGGTACAGCACCGCGTCGTTCGGGTTTGCCGCACCCTCCATGATCGGGGTGACCAGAACAGAGGCGATCATGCCGGGCACGACCACGATGAATGGGATGAGCATCTTCGGGAAGGCGCCGATGATCGGAGTCTTGCGTGCCGACGCCAGCGAGTCCGACGCCATTGCGCGCTGGACCTCCACGAAGTTGGTGGTCCAATAACCGAAGGACAAAACGAAGCCCAAGCCGAAGACAATGCCCACGACAGACCACACCGGGTGCTCGAAACCGGACAGGCCCTGGCCAGGCCATGCGGAGAAGTGAGTCGGGTCATTGATGGATTCCTTCAGTCCGCTCCAGCCACCAACATGACGCAGACCGATGATGGTCAATGGCAAAAGCGCAGCGATGATGACGAAGAACTGCAGCACCTCGTTATAGATCGCGGCAGACAGACCACCGAGGGTGATGTAAGCCAAAACGATCACGGCAGCGACCACCAGGGTTGCCCACAACGGCCAGCCGAGCAGTGCTTCGACGACGGTGGCCAGCAGATACAGGTTCACACCAGCGATGAGCAGCTGCGCAACTGCGAAAGACAGAGCATTGACCAAGTGTGCGGCTGGACCGAAACGCTTGAGCATGAACTCCGGCACGGAACGGACCTTGGAGCCGTAGTAGAACGGCATCATCACAATGCCGAGGAAGATCATGGCGGGAACGGCACCGATCCAGAAATAGTGCATTGTCTGCACGCCGTATTCCACACCGTTGGCGGACATACCGATGATTTCCACCGCGCCCAAGTTGGCGGAGATGAAAGCTAGGCCAGTGATCCAGGCGGGCAGGCCACGGCCGGAGAGGAAGAAGTCGATGGAGGACGACACGCCGCGTTTAGCTGCCCAGCCAATGCCCAAGACAAAGGCGAAGAAGACAGCGACGAGGAGATAGTCGACCCAGGAGGCGTCGAGCCGCAAGGCGGTATCCATGTGCGGGAATCTCGCTTTCTAGTTTTCGTGTGTAATCGCCCGTACCGACCAGCCCACCGTCAGGTGGCCGCCGGGGTCGAGCACGGTCAGATCCTCGCCGGTGGCGAGTGCATTTGGGGGAGCAGTCATCGGTTCGACTGCTACGTGACGCTGCGGGGAGGTGAAGATCTGTGTCCACGGCAGATTCGCCGTAGCGGCCAGTTCCACACCGGTTCCGCTTGCATCCACCAAGCGTGCGACACGTGGCCGGTCGGGCACTGGGTCGTACCCGGCATCATCAAGCCACGTATCGCACATCTGGATGGGACTATTCGGCCAGGGCTCGAGTTCCCCGGTCGGGATGTTGCGTGCATCCAGCGGTTGTCGCTGCGCGATGGTGTGGTGCAAGGTGCATTCATCTGAATGCGCGCCTTGTGCCTCCAGGTAGGTGTGCACACCGAGTGCGCACGGGGCTGGTTCATCGGCGAGGTTCACCGCTGTCATGGATGCATCAAGGCCGTCGTCGGTGAGCTGGTAGTGCACGGTCAGCTCGATTGGCCAGGGCCAACCAGGCTCAGGGCCGAGCACGGTGCGCAGCGTTGCGTGATCATCGCCTGTAGCTGACCGGTCGATCTCAAAGATGCGGTGCACGGTGAAGCCGTGGAGTGCATGTCCGAGGTTCGGCTCGGTCACTTCAAGCGAATAGGTGGTGCCGCGGAAGGTGAAGGTCGCATCAGCGACGCGGTTCGGCCAAGGCGCGAGCACAATATTTGCAGCTTGCTGTGGGTGCGTGCCCTTTTCAAAGCTGCGTAGCAACGGACGTGAATCAACCGTAAGCGAACGAATTGCCGCACCGGAAGCAGAAACACTAGCTTCCACCGCGCCGCGCTTCAGCGTCACTTCGGGGACCAAGTGGTCAACATCCATACCCCGAATTATCCAACTGGATACCCCCGAACCAAAAATCTGTCCCGCAGATTCGGGGGATGAACCACAGCGATTCGGGGTTCTTCGCGCATGAGGGGCTCTGGCCTAGAATCGTGGCCATGACTTCTTCCGCATCTAATGTGCCATCCGCCCCGACGTCGCAGAACACCGCTCGCTCCGCTGAGCTTTTCGCGCGCGCCAAGGCCGTCACCCCAGGTGGCGTGAATTCGCCGGTGCGCGGCTTCGGTTCTGTGGGGGGACAAACACGCTTCATCAAGGAAGCGCACGGCTCGACGCTTATCGACGTCGACGGCAATTCCTACGTTGACCTCGTCGGTTCTTGGGGCCCGATGATTCACGGCAATACCCACCCGCAGATCGTTGAGGCTGTTGAGAAGGCCCTGAAAGATGGCTTGTCTTTCGGTGCGCCGACTGAGGCAGAGGTGCGATTGGCCGAGATGATTGTGGATCGCACCAGCGTGGAGCAGGTCCGCATGGTCAATTCCGGTACGGAGGCCACGATGAGTGCTGTGCGCCTGGCGCGTGGCTACACGGGCCGGTCGAAGATCCTGAAATTTGAGGGCTGCTACCACGGCCACGTGGATGCTTTGCTGGCATCTGCTGGTTCCGGTGTGGCCACCTTCGCGCTGCCGGATACCCCTGGTGTGACTGGTGCGCAGGCAGGCGACACGATCGTCGTGCCGTACAACGACCTTGATGCTGTGCGTGAGGCTTTTGCTGCTCACCCGGGTGAGATCGCCGCGATTATCACCGAGGCTGCTGCCGGCAATATGGGCACGGTCGCCCCGGTGGAGGGTTTTAACCAGGGGCTCAAGGACATTGCTCATGCTGATGGCGCGCTGCTGATCATCGACGAGGTCATGACTGGCTTCCGCACCTCCTACCAGGGTTGGTACGGCGTCGATCATGTCGCAGGTGACCTGACCACCTTTGGCAAGGTCGTTTCCGGTGGTCTGCCTGCTGCAGCTTTCGGTGGCCGCAAGGAGATCATGGAGAAGCTCGCGCCGACCGGTCCCGTTTATCAGGCAGGCACGCTGTCGGGTAATCCGGTGGCGATGGCGGCTGGTGCTGCGTCGCTAAGCCTTGCTTCTGAGGAGATCTACCCGCAGCTTTCCGCGAATGCCGACCGCATGGCTACCTTGCTGCACGAAGCGCTTGATCGCGCAGGTGTCGCACACAATATCCAGCGCGCAGCCACGATGTTCTCCGTGCGCTTCGCTGAAGGTCAGGGCAATAATTTCGCCGACATGAAGGCAGCGGACACGTTCCGCTACGCGCCCTTCTTCCACGCGCTTCTCGACGCAGGTGTGCACGCCGCCCCGAGCGCCTTCGAAACCTGGTTTGTGTCCACGGCTTTGACCGATGCAGACTTTGAAAAGATCGAACAGGCGCTGCGTCCTGCAGCTGAAGCAGCGGCGGCAGCCACACCGGACGCTTAAAACACACGGCGCGGAGAGGAACCCACCATGGCGAAAACCGTCGTGCACCTGGTGCGTCACGGGGAAGTGCACAACCCGGGCAAGATCCTGTATGGGCGGCTACCCGATTTTCACTTGAGTTCCCGCGGGCGCTCCATGGCGGCATGCACCGCGAAGAGCTTTGCGGGCCGGGACGTGGTGTACTTGGCGGCCTCCCCAATGGAGCGCGTGCAAGAAACCGCAGCGCCGATCGCGGAAGTGACCGGTCTGGAGATCCAGACTGACCGGGATCTGATCGAAGCTGGCAATATCTTCGAAGGCCTGCGCACCAAGGGTTTCCCGAATCAGCTGCTCAACCCGATCCGCTGGCGGCATATGACGAATCCGCTCAAGCCGAGCTGGGGTGAGCCGTACACGGAGATTCTCGAGCGCATGCAGCGTGCTGTTGCTGGTGCGCGCCGGGAAGCTGAAGGTCATGAGGCGATCTTGGTTTCGCATCAGTTGCCGATTGTGATGATGCAGCGTTGGGCCGCTGGCAAGCCTTTGGCTCACGCCTCCCGCCAGTGCGAACTTGCCAGCGTGACGTCCCTGGTTTTTGAAGGGGACACTTTGACCGATTGGACCTACGACGAGCCAGCGAGGGATATCTAATGGCTAACCGCCCCCGCAAAATCGCCGCACTGCTGTGCGCAGGCGCACTGTCCGCAACGACGTTGACGGCGTGCACGAGCCCGGATTCCGCTGAGACATTCTCCTTCCATTCGCCCGGTGGCCAGGTGGAGATCTTCTACGACGAGGACGAGCGTGCCCCGCTGGAGGATTTCTCCGGTGAATCCTTGATGGAGCCCGGCAAAGAAATCTCCCTGTCGGACTTCGAAGGTCAGATCGTCGTGCTCAACGCCTGGGGCCAATGGTGCGCCCCGTGCCGCGCGGAGGTCGACGACTTGGAAGAGGTGCAGCAGCATCTCGCTGACACTGGTGACGGCGGTACGCCAACTGGCACTGTGCTGGGCATCAATGTGCGCGACTACCAGCCGGAGATCGCTCGGGACTTCGTCACCGACAACGGCGTGACATACCCGTCGATCTATGACCCACCGTTCCGCACCGCCGGTGCGCTGGGCGGCATTCCTACCTCGGTGATTCCCACGACCGTGATCCTGGACAAGCAGCACCGTCCAGCCGCGGTGTTTCTGCGCGAGATCTCCGCCGATGACATCATCGAAGTCACCGACCGCTTGGCGGCTGAGGCAGAGGCGTAAATGGGACAGACTTTCGCCGACCTCGCCGCCTCCGGACCGCTGCTGCTGGGAATCCTCGCGGCGGCGCTCGCCGGGCTGGTGTCTTTCGCCTCCCCGTGCGTCGTCCCGCTCGTGCCGGGCTACATGTCATATCTCACCGGCATCGTCGGTGGGGAAGTGACCACTGAGAACGGTGAAGTAGCCGTGGGGCGCAAGCGCAAATGGGCGGTGGTCGGCGCTGCATGCCTGTTCATTCTCGGTTTCACCGTCGTCTTCCTGCTGGCCACCGTCACGGTGCTGGGGGCGATCAGCCTGATCAGGCTCAATGAAGAGACACTCATGCGCGCCGGCGGTGTGATCACCATCCTCATGGGACTGGTGTTCATGGGCAGTGTGCCCATGCTGCAGCGCGACACCCGCATGCAACCGAAGAAATGGGCGACCTGGCTTGGCGCGCCGCTGCTCGGCGGGGTCTTCGCGCTCGGCTGGACCCCGTGCTTGGGGCCCACGCTCGGCGCGGTGATCTCCGTGTCGGTGGGCACCGATGGGTTCACTGCCGTGCGCGGCATCATCCTGGTCGTCGCGTACTGCCTCGGCCTGGGCATTCCGTTCCTGCTCATGGCGCTCGGCTCCGCGCATGCGGTGGAGGCCATCGGTTTCCTGCGCAAGCACTCGCGTACTATCCAGATCATCGGCGGAGTGGCCATGATCGTGGTGGGCGTGCTGTTGCTCACCGGAGCATGGAACGTGTTCATCGGTTGGACCCGCCAATGGGTGGACGGCTACGGCACCACCTTGCTGTAGTTGTAACGGACGTGAAAATGATTCGGAAACGACATGCTTAACACCGCGATGACTTGGGCAAAGAAGCTCTGGCATTGGCTGACCAGTATGCGTACCGCGCTGGTCCTGCTGTTCCTGCTCGCGCTCATCTCCGTTCCGGGCGCACTTTTGCCGCAGCGTGAGATCAGCGAAAGCCAGGTCAACGAGTACCTGGAAGCCAACCCGGTGATGGGCAAGATCTACGACAAGCTCATGCTTTTCGACGTCTTCTCGTCCCCCGTCTTCGTCGCTCTGCTGACGCTTTTGATCATCTCCTTGATCGGCTGCATCATTCCGCGCTCGATCGATCACTACAAGGCATATAACGCGGATCCGACGCGTGCACCGAAATACCTGCAGCGCATGCCACACCACGCCACCGGCGAGGTGGACATGCCGGTCGAAGATGCAGTGGCACACGCGAAGCGCACCCTGCGCAAGTGGCGCGTCGCGCGTTATGAGCCTTCTGCCGATCGCGCCGGGGTAGTGTCCCTGTCCGCGGAGCGCGGCTACACCCGTGAGCTGGCGAACTTGTTGTTCCACATCTCCATCGTGGCGATCATCGCGATTTTCGCGTACGGCCGCATGGTCTTCTACGAAGGCCAGGTCATCATGGTCACCAATTCCGAATCGGAATATGCGGTGCCCGTGGAACAGACACGCGAGTTCTGCAATACGTCCCCAGCCAATTTTGATACCTTCCGCGCCGGACCGCTTTTCGACGGCACCGGTCTCACCCCCTTCTGCTTCGTCTCCCACGACTTCACCGCGGAATACTTGAATAACGGCCAGGCTGATTCCTTCGGTTCCCGTGTCTCTTTCGCAGAAGGCGATGAGATGGCTACCGACCCTGAGACTTGGGAGGACTACCGGCTGCAGGTCAACCACCCACTGCGCATCGGCGGTGACCGTGTCTACCTGCAGGGCCACGGTTTCGCCCCACAGATCACGGTGACGTGGCCGAATGGTGAATCCCGCACGCAGATGATCCAGTACCGCCCGACGGACCTGACTTTCTTCTTGTCCAACGGCGTGATGCGCTTTGATCCGCCGGCGGGCATGTACCCGGATCTTGGCGAGCGTCGCCAGCACCAGTTGGCCATCGAAGGTGTCTTTGCCCCGACTGCGCAGTGGACTGGTCCGAATGGTGACATGCTGCAGTCTGCGTTCCCGTCGATGAATGACCCGGCGGTCTCGCTCGATGTCTATGCCGGTGATGCCGGTCTGGATACGGGCCGCCCGCAGAATTTCTTCACTCTGGACCAAGCACTCATCGCAAACGGGCAGCTGCAGCGCGCCGACCGTGTGCATCTGGCCGCCGGGGAGGAAGCGCAGATTCCCACCGGTAAGAAGACACCGGAGGGCGAGGACGAGGTAGTCACCGTGCGTTTCGACGGTGCCGCTGAATACGCCAACTACCAGATCTCCCGCGACCCGACGCAGTTCTGGGCACTCGTGGCCACCACGATCATGCTCGGTTCACTGATCGGCTCACTGCTGATCAAGCGTCGTCGCGTGTGGGTGCGTTTCTATCCGAACGATGGTGGTACCGCCCGCGTGGAACTCGCCGGTCTTGCCCGCACCGACCGCGCCGGATGGGGCGGTGAATTCGATGACATCGTCGAAGAGATCCTGCATGGTCGTAGCACTGATACTGACGATGGCGCTGACGCTGACAGTTCCGGTCGTGCTGGCGGTGCCGATGAGCGCGACGATGACGAAGAAGAGTGGCACTAGCTTTTCTAGGTGGGTGACGTTCCCAACAGGGCATTTCACCCCCGTTGGCGCGTTTTCAACCTGAACACCTTGGCCGTTTTGGCGACGTGGAGTAGCGTAACTTTCATGCCCGTCAATACTTCCCTGGCCCAAGTGTCCGATCTGTCGCTGCGCACCGCATTCGCGGTCTACATCGTCGCGCTGATTCTGGCCTGCATCCACTACATGCGTTCACAGGCAGTGATTGATCTGCGCCGTGAACTAAAGGCAGAAGCCAAGGATCGTGAGCTCATCGCGGTTGGCGATGGGGGATCGACGGCGGTTGATGGCGTCGATAAGCAGGCTACTACTGCTGCGGACCTGGAAACCGCGCGTGAACGCTCCCGCAAAATGGCGGGCGCTGCGCAGGGCTTGATCTGGGTCGCGATTGCATTCCACGTGGTCGCCACCGTGACTCGTGGCCTTGCCGTGAGCCGTTTTCCCTTCGGAAATATGTACGAGTTCGTGCTCAGCTTCACTGCGATTGCGATGGTCGTGGCTGCCGTGATCATTCAGAAGAAGCGCTGGCACACGATGTGGCCGTGGCTGCTCGCCCCGGTGATCGTGCTGATCTTCTTGGATGCGACGGTGCTTTACGCTGAGGCCGCTCCGCTGGTGCCGGCACTGCAGTCGTTCTGGTACCCATTCCACGTTTCCACCGTGTCTATCGGTGCGTCGCTGGGTCTGATCTCCGGCATGTTCTCCCTGTTGTACCTGCTGCGTATCTGGCAGCCACGCGGTGAGGAAAAGGGCTTCTTCGGTGCGGTGGCTAAGCCGCTGCCGACGGCGAAGAAGCTGGACTCTTATGCATACAAGACCGCGATTGTCACCCTGCCGGTCTTCGGTATTGGCATCATGCTCGGCGCGATCTGGGGCGAGGTCGCCTGGGGCCGTTTCTGGGGCTGGGACCCGAAGGAGACCGTCGCGCTGATCACCTGGATTCTCTACGCGGCATACCTGCACGCACGCGCTACTGCTGGCTGGCGCAATTCGAAGGCGGCGTGGATTAACGTGGCGGCATTTGTCACCAGTATCTTCAACCTGTTCTTCATCAACCTGGTGGCTAGCGGCCTGCACTCTTATGCTGGTCTGAACTAGGTTTTCAGGAGTTCGTCGGGAGTGCTTTTCGCACTCCCGATTTTGCTTTTGGGGGCTGGACTAAGCGCACAGCGTGTAGTAAAAATTGTTTTCACTTATGTCTGTTGACAAGGAGATTTCACTTGCCTTCCCCTCGCAATAAAACCGGCAAACCCGCGAGCGATATCCCTGTCCTGATCAAGCTGGGCGCCACATTGGCGCAGCGGCGCCGTGAGGCTGGGCGCTTGCAGCAAGAAGTCGCCACCGCCGCAGGAGTCTCACGCTCAACGCTGCACACCATTGAGCACGGTGGTGCGGGCGTGCGATGGGAGAAGGTCGCCGCAGTCGCAGACGCGCTGGGGTTGACCATTAAGTGGGTGGAAAAGACAGATGTGGATGTTTCGACCGATGCATCCACTGATGCTTCCGCTGCTGCGGGGTCCGGGGAGAACGCTTAAGCTTTAAGACTGCTCCGGATCTGACCCGGTGTCCGGGTCTTCCGGCCGCTGCAAGCGTTCGCGTCGGAGCCGGCGCTCTTCCTCTTCGCGTGCTTTGCGCTCAGCTTCTTCTTTTGCGCGCCGCTCCTTAAAGCGGTTCTTCTCGATATTCCAGAGGAATTCCTCGTCATCATCCGGCCCCTTGATGGCCGGCGGCTGCTGTTGCTTATTCGGGCGCAGTGCACCGTAGCGCTCGTTGCTGCCAGGCCCGAACGCCCGCCACAGCATCCACACTGCGAGGATGACCAGAAGAATGAGAATGACGCGTCCCATGCCTCCACGATACTGGCAGGTGGTTGGTTTCCTCGATAACGGTTGGGGCGGGTACCCTCTACAGGCGTGACGGACTCAGCAGCACCTCAGACCAGCCACGACTCGACGGCCCCCGCCTTGGATGAATCGGTGCGCAAGCGCGCCAACCGTGCAGCCCTCGTTTATGGTGGGCTGCGTCTTGCGCTTTTCGTTGTGCTCACGGTGGTTATTCAGGCAGTAGCAGTGCTTATCGACGCCCCGATTCCCCTCGTCATGTCCGCCTTGCTTGCCCTGATCGTGGCATTCCCGCTGTCCATGCTGATCTTCTCTAAGCAGCGCGTTGCCGCTACCGAAGCAATGGCGATGTGGAATGAGCAGCGTCGTGCCCGCAAGCAGTGGGTCAACGACGAGCTGGCTGACCGCTAGATCCCTTTGCCGAAGAGCAAGGCGATGATGATCATCGCTGGCAGGGACGCGAACGTTGTGATGAAGACTGTGTCGCGTGCGACTGTTTCACCCGCCTGATAATTCGCGGTGTAGTTGTACACATTCTGTGCCGTGGGCAGCGCTGAGAGAATCACAGCGGCATAAAGCGCCGTTCCCTCCAGACCCGCTGCAAATCCCAAGAGCCAGGCAATCGCCGGCATGAATGCCAGCTTGAGTGCCGATGCCGTGATCGTGGCCGGACGGTCCGGGCCTTTCGCCAGCACGCTGCCGCCACGCAGGCTGGCGCCGAAACTCATCAGGATCATCGGGATGGAAGCCCCACCGAGAATCTCCAGCGGCTCCATCACCGGCGCAGGCACAGTCCACCCGGCAGCCGAGACCGCCAGGCCAGCCAGGGGAGCGACCACCACTGGGGCGGTAATGCCCGATTTCACGGCCCTAAGCACGTTCTGCTTGCGCGATCCGTCCGAATCCGGATTCACATCAAGCCCCGCGATGACAACAGGCGAGACGATCACCATCTGCATCAACAGCACCGGCGCCACGTATGTCGCATCACCGATGACATAGATCGCGATTGGAAGACCAATATTCACCGAGTTGAAATAGCTTGCCGACGCCGCCCCCGCCATCCGTGTCGGCACATCCGCCTTGAAGAACACAGCGGAAATGCCCCAGAACACCGCCATGGTCACCGCAGTAGCCAAAAAGACCACCACGACGACAGGGGAGAGAAATGTCGACGTATCTGACTTAGCCACCGTGGTGAACAGCAAAGAGGGGGAGGCCACCCAGTAGGCGACCCGATTGAACATCAGACGCTGCTCGCCCGGACCGATGACACCGCGGTGTGCCAAGACATATCCCGCGCTGATGACAACGAAGATGATGGCAAAGCCAGTGATGACATCTAACACGTATAAAAACTCCCAGCAGGGGTGTGCCCCCACGACTCAATTAAGCGCTACATATTGTCAGGGATATGCATTGTCCAGCCGAAACCGGTGTAAGGAACTGCCTCGCCCAAGGTCAGGAACGGCGAGCCAGCGATCAGGGCTCCAGCTAGGACGATCGCCCACACCAGCATTGCTCGGCCATTGGCACCGAGTACCGGGATCAGGTCTTTGCCAGTGGCACCGCGGTGGACCTTCAAGATCGAACCAAGTGCCAGCGGCAGTGCGATGAGCGCCAGCAGCGTCGGTGTGTAGGCCGCGCCAATGAAGACCGTGATCACAAAAGGTGTAAGCGTCAGGGCGATGAAGAGGCGGCGTGCTCGGACGTCGCCAAGCATGACTGCGAGTGTGCGCTTGCCTGCTTCCGTGTCCGTTGGAATATCGCGGATATTATTGGCCAAATTGATCGCAGCAGAGATCGCGCCAACGCCCACCGCGCAGCCGACGCCCACCCAAGAAATGTTGCCGACCTGCGTGTACTGCGTTCCCAGCACGGCAACGAGACCGAAGAAGATGAAGACAGACACCTCGCCGAAACCGCGGTAACCATACGGGTTCTTCCCACCGGTGTAGAACCATGCGGCGAGGATGCAGACGATGCCGACGAGGATCAGCCACGGCGCGCTGATGATCGCCAGGATCAGTCCAGCAACAGCAGCAATACCGAAAGAAATGAATGCCGCAAGCTTCACCTGCTCCGGACGCACAAGGCCAGATGCTGTGAGGCGTGTCGGACCTGTTCGGTCGTTATCTGTTCCGCGGATCCCGTCAGAATAGTCATTGGCGTAGTTGACACCGATGATCAAGCCCATCGCCACCACCAGCGCGAGCAAAGCCGCCGGCAGGCTCAGCCAGAACTCAAAAGCCGCGGCACCAGTACCCACGATCACGGGTGCGGCAGCGTTGAACCAGGTGTGCGGGCGGGCGGCCTGCCACCAATCTTTCGCAGTGGCCGCCCCGGCGTTATTACTGTTGTTATTCATTTCACCGGAGGATCCGGTGGTGTCATCGCTCTCACTCATGACAACCATCATGCACTCAAAGCGGGACCCAAGTGAAGCTCGACTAGAGTAACGCTTCATGTGGATCGACTATGCCGTCCGCCAAGTGCTGCACACTGCCGGAACGATTGCCCGCCAACCGGGCTTGCTTCTGGCTGCCCGCGCACCCCGGCTGTCGTTCCCCCAACTCGGTGAGGCCGGTGAGGATAAGACAGTCATTTCATTGACGTCTCACGGCAAGCGCCTTTCCACGTCTGTGTACTGTATTGCCTCCCTGCTCGTGGGAACTCGTCGTTTCCCGGTGATCCTCTGGCTCGATGAGGAGGATTACAACGGTCGTTGGCCCAAGGGCTTGCACCGTCTGCAGGAGCGCGGTTTGATCATTCGCTGCTCCGATGGCAAGTACGGGCCGCACACGAAGTACTTCGGCACCTTCCGTGAGATGGCTGGAACCGGTACACGCGTGATCACGGTTGATGACGACATGATGTACCCACGCTGGTTCGCCGAGAAACTGGTCAATGCCGCTGATGCGGATCCGCGCTGCGTGGTGGCTTATCGCGCACACACGATCACGCTCGATGAAAACGGCATGCGGCCATATAAGGAATGGCGCGCAACCAAGTCCACTACCCCCTCACATCGGCACTTTGCCACCGGTGTCTCGGGCGTTGCCTACCCGCCTTCCATGGTGGATTATGTTGCGCAGCAGGGAAGAGCATTCGAAGACAAGGCCTTGCGTGCCGACGATGTCTGGCTCAACCACTGCGCCCTCCGCTCCGACCACCTGGTCCGTCAGGTCTACCCACACCCGCGCGAGTTCTCCGTTATCCCGGCTAGCCAGCGTGAAGCACTCGTGCACCACAACCACTGGCGTGGTGGCAACGATGTGCAGATCGCGAAGACGTATACGGACGAGGACGTCGAGAAGCTGCAAGCTGCTTTACCGGTGGACTAGCTCCTTGATGGTGGCGTCCGAAATTATCCGCTGAGACAAAGCGGTGAATCTGTTTACATCGGCCACCCTGCCCACCCAAGGCCAAAACCTTGCAGCCAGGGCTTATAAACGCCCAGGCATACGGCCGATGTAAACAAATTCACTCCGCTGATGGAGTGCCCTGACTAGAACAGCTCGCGGACTGCCAAACGGTCGACCTTGCCCGGCCCGATGGTGGGCATCTCATCGATGTGGCGGAGATCCTTGGGCACTTGCCAGCGGGGGAGATCATCAAATGCCTCCATCAAGTCACTGACTGAAGCCGGACCTGTGTATGCAGCGCATACCTGGTGGCCGAAGCGCGGGTCGGGAATGCCCACGACGCAGGCAGCGGTGACACCGTCGATGCTCTGCATGAAGGATTCGAGGACTTCGGGCTGGAGCTTCAATCCACCGGTCTCAATGATGTTGTCCAGCCTGCCGGTGACACGCAAGATACCGTTGTCCAGCTCGCCGGCATCGGAGGTGGCGTACCAGCCGGGCTCGGCAAAGGCTTCATGATCGGGGATATTGCGGTAACCGCGGGCGATCATGGGCCCACCGAGGTAGATGCGGCCACCGCTGACACGGACCTGTGCCCCGGCAAGGGGAGTGCCGTTGTAGACGCAGCCACCCGATGTTTCTGATGATCCGTAGGTGGTCACCACATTGATGCGGAGTTTCTTTGCGGATTCGAGCAGCTTTGGGTCGATCATTCCGCCGCCGACAAGAACGGCGTCGAAAAGCCTGAGTGCTTCAATGCCGGTGAGCGTGCTCATGGTTTTGTCCAGCTGCATCGGGGCAAGAGAGGTGTACATGTGCTCACCGGTGGTGGCGAGTTCATCAGCGCGTGCAGCGAATTCACCGACGTGGAACCCGCTGGTGAGGTCCACAAATGCGGGCTCAACTCCCGCGACCATGCTGCGCACGATGACCTGCAGGCCAGCGATATGGTGCGCGGGCATGGCCAATAGCCACTGCCCAGGCCCGCCGAGGAATTGGTGGGTGGCATCCGCGCTGGAAATGAGGTTGACCGGTGAAAGCTCCGCGCCCTTTGGCGTGCCCGTCGATCCGGAGGTGGCTACCACCATGGCCACAGAATCATCGATCGACTGGCCCGCCCGCATCGTCGTACGCAGTGTTTCTGCCCGGTACCGGTCGTTCTTTGGCACCGGCAGGACCGCGCATTGCCCGGCGATCGCTGCTTCTAATTCCGGCATGATCGCCAGCGGGTCAGCGAGGTCAACGGGGAGCAATTCGAGCATGTTTAGCACGCGCGTCATCCTAGCGCGGGGGCGGGATCATGCGGTGATTGCGCCACCGTTGAATAGTTCTTCTAGTTTTTCAC
>ERZ1031176.115-NODE-115-length-14970-cov-6.450687_pt1 | contig 14970 bp, 18 predicted proteins | sample MGYA00518586_ERZ1031176 | MGnify/ENA primary metagenome ERZ1031176 (study PRJEB33718, sample SAMN03159775) | human skin metagenome | collected 2014-05-20 | study: EMG produced TPA metagenomics assembly of the PRJNA266117 data set (Human skin bacterial metagenome... | reverse complement strand
GGCAAGGACGTAGCCCTGGCACTCGACGTTGCTTCCTCCGAGTTCTTCAAGGACGGCAAGTATCACTTCGAGGGTGGCGAGCACACCGCTGAAGAAATGTGCAAGGTCTACGAGGGCCTCATTGACGAGTACCCGATCGTCTCCATCGAGGATCCGCTGCAGGAAGACGACTGGGATGGCTACACCACCCTGACTGCCGCTATTGGCGAAAAGGTGCAGATCGTCGGCGATGACTTCTTCGTCACCAACCCTGCTCGCCTGCAGGAAGGCATTGAGAAGAAGGCCGCTAACGCTCTGCTGGTAAAGGTCAACCAGATCGGCACCCTGACCGAGACCTTCGACGCAGTCGAGCTGGCTCACCGCAACGGCTACCGCACCATGATGTCCCACCGCTCCGGTGAGACCGAGGACACCACCATTGCAGACTTGGCTGTTGCTCTGAACTGCGGCCAGATCAAGACCGGTGCACCGGCTCGTTCCGAGCGCGTAGCTAAGTACAACCAGCTTCTGCGCATCGAGCAGGAGCTTGGCGACGGCGCAGTCTACGCCGGCCGCTCCGCTTTCCCGCGCTTTAAGGCTTAATCGCCTCCTTTCGTAGCGCCCTTGCATTGCCGCGGGGGCGCTTTCGCATGTCTAGGTATTGTTGCCAGGTTTGCTTCCAATTTACGGTCCGCGGCGCCAAAGGCCCTTGAGCACGGTCAATTTCGAAAGTGCCGTCCGAAAAGAGCCAGGCTACGTCCCCAGTGATGGGATCCATGATGTAGCGGGCCCTACCATCGGTCTTCACATTGTGGTGGTGCTGACAAAGGGCGACAAGATTATCGATACTCGTCGGTCCGCCGTCGGCATACTCCACCCGATGATCAAGCTGGCAGTAATGTGCCGGCATGGAACACCCCGGCCAACGGCACGTGGCATCGCGACCGTGGACCCATGTCCTGATTTGCTCGGTGGGGACGTAGGAGGATGTTTCTTCTGGGCACAACTCGCGAGTCATCGAGTAAGTGCTCAAGCGTTCGGTAAGAACGCACCATCCCGCCGACGGGATATATACCCGAGAAGCATCGTCACCCGCTGCATAGGTATTGATAACTACTTTTGTCTGGGTGCGATTAAAAATCAGCGCCTCCAAAGCCTCTGGCTTTGTGATGTTCTTCTTTCGCGCTGCTTTATCGATGTGCCGTGAAATAGCACTGGCGGTTGCTTTATCCGTTTTCAGGGTGATGGTGGCTTGGCCTTTAGAATAAGAAATGGAAACAGAGCGCTCGATTTCCTTCTCAATATCTGGCTTGAGAATGCCATCGATGTAATCGCGCAAGAATCTACGGATTTCAGATTCCGTGGGGACATGCTGAGCAGGTTCCTTCGGGGTGAGGAAGTCTGCAAGGGCGGCATCGACTAGTTGGATGCCCTCGGCGTCGTCGCCAAGCGGGGCAAGCTCGGCATCAATGACGTGCAGCCGCGGGAGGTCAAGAATCCAATGTTCGGTCTGTACTGCCGTGGTTAACGGCAACTCACGCATGCGCAGGTGCGAGCGCAGTGCGGATAAAACGCGCCAGTAGCTCAAGCCGACCCGCTTAGCTAAAGCAGCGGTAGTGCATTCGACATCGTCTTCTAATCGCGGAAGTACGGATTGGTATAGCTGCCAGGATTGAATGCGTTGGAGCATGCCCAAAATGCAAACTGTATCGTCGAGGTTATTGGTAGAAAAATAAGCTTTCTTTGGTGGTGCGTCGCTGGCTGTCACGGAAAGTTCCCCCTCTGGAATAAATCGCACACCCAATCGAATTTCTATCCTCAGTATAAGCCGCCTTGCTGGTTTGTGCAAGGCTTGAAGCGAAAGATTGTGCGAAATTTAGGAGGGGTCTAGTAGCTGAAAATTTTGTCAGCCACTGCCTCGAGTTCCTTATCGTCATATTTGTCACCGCAGGTGGCGAGGGAACCCACTCCAGCCATGTACATGGTAAAAAGCTTGTCTGGGAGGGGAGAGGACGCTGACATTTTAAGCTTTTCGTAGACGGGAGCGTATTTTCTGTCAAACTCTTCTAAATCGGGAACGAGCTCCTCAAATCCGCTGTCGCCATGGGTTAGCAAATATTTGGCATCGTCTAGAATCTGATCATTCTCGCAGGCAACAGCTCCAGCCTTCTTCAGGGTCGTGGCGTTGACCTCGTAGCTGGTGGGGCCGTCATCGGTATCGGAAGCGCCCGCGCCGAACACGTCCAGGTAAAAGTCCGGGATCGTGCCGTGTTCTTTTATGTGGTAAATGAAGCCGCTTTTGGTATTGAGGTCGTGGTTTCTGCTGGTGGTAGTTGTAGGAGCTTCGTTGCTGGTAGTGCTTTCGCTAGTGGGGGACTCCGCTTCGGTGGTGACTTCTTCTTTGTGGTCGGTCGAGCTGCACCCAGCAAGTAGGGCGCCTACAGCGGCTAGGAGGAGGAGACGCTTGAGTGGCATTACTATTCCTTAGGCGGGGAATACGGTTTGAAGCTCTAGCTGGAATGGATCGACTCAGCGACCTTTTCCAGTTCCTCATCGCTGAATTCGTCACCGCAAGACATCACGGCGCCGAGTGGGGTCATCGCTGCAGCCATGATTTTGTCAGAGTCCGGTGCGTCATCAGGGATGTCTAGCGCTTCAAAAACATCACGATATTTGTCATCAGAGCCGTCGACCGATGACATAAATGCTTCCCCAAATTTGTCGGTGTTTCCTCGGAAATATTCCTTCGAGATATCGAGCAATTCATCATTCTTGCAGGCAGCTTCGCCCGCTTTCTTGACAGAGTCTGCGTTGGTTTCAAAGCTTTCGGGCTGATCGTCTCCCTCGAGCTGGTCAGCATCATGGTTGATGTAATCATCCGGCAGGGTTTTATACTCCTTGAGGTAGTCGGCCATGCCGTCTTTAGTGTTTAGGTCGTAGCCGTCACCGTAGACGGGGTATTCGCCGTCTTGGGCGGAGGGGCTGCAGCTGGCGAGGAATAAGGTTGCGGTGAGAACGGGCAGGAGGCGTTTGAGGACATGAAAGTTCCTTCCTGGGCGGGAGAATTTCTTTTAGTGTATCCAAATTGCGCGTGCCACGTCCCTGTTACAGAAGTGACGGCGCTAGGATTAGAGGCCTATGGCACGCGAAAAGAAGACGCAGCGAAACCGGAGCCGTACTAGGGTTCCGGTAGCCTCGCGTGCTGCGGATATCCGTAAAGCTCAGCGTGCACAACTGAAGCAGAAACAGAAGCCGGACCGGATGAGTATTGCCGGAGTAGGCGTAATCGTAGCTATAGTGCTCGTTGTTTTGTTTGCTATCGCCATTCCGCTGCGCAATTACTACCACGGCCGATCCGAAATTGCCCGCCTCAATGAGTCAATCGCAGCCAAGCAGGATGAGAAAGCTGCTTTGCTGGAGAAGATTGATAAATATAAGTCCGATGAGTACATCAAGCAGGAGGCGCGGCGCCGATTCGGGGTTGTCGATGAGGGCGAGACCGCCTACCGCATCATTGACCCGCAGATTAAGCCGGATGACCAGCTCACTACAGATGGTCAGAAGGAAGAAGATTCTCGCGAATGGTACGAAGTTCTGTGGGATTCTGTAGCCGAGCCGCCTGAGGAAGGAGCTCCGTCCGAGCAGGTAAATCACCTTCCGATTGAGCCGGCGCCGGAAGAGAATCCAGATGTGCGATAATTGTCCGCATGACCGTCACTGATGCAGATATCGCTGTAGTAACTGAGCAATTGGGCCGCACTCCACGCGGGGTCCTAGAGGTTTCTTATCGCACGCCGGATGGGCAGCCCGCGGTAATTAAGACGGCACCCAAGCTTGCCGACGGCACCCCATTCCCGACCCTCTACTACCTCACCGACCCACGGCTTACGGCAGAAGCCTCACGCTTGGAGGTTGCTCACGTTATGAAGTGGATGGAAGCCCGCTTGGGTGAGGACGAGGAATTGGCTGCCGACTATCAGCGTGCCCACGAATACTTTTTGGCCAAGCGCAATGACATCGAAGACCTTGGCACCGATTTCTCCGGTGGCGGCATGCCCGATCGGGTGAAGTGTCTGCATGTGCTCATCGCGTACGCGCTTGCTGAAGGCTCACAGCATTTCCGTTTGGGAACTGAGGCGGTGGCCATGGCCGCCGACCACGGCAAGCTTCGAGGCTCTGCTATCCCGCAGGATTGGCCCAGCGTAGAGGATCTGGGGATTGACTTGGCCCAGTTCGATTTCTCTAACGCGGAATAGGAGGGCTGCTATGACTCGCGTTGCTGCGATTGATTGCGGTACCAATTCGATTCGCTTGCTCATCTCTGAAATTCAGGATGACGGCAAGGTCCGCGATATTACCCGCACCATGGAAATCATCCGCCTGGGAGAGGGGGTCGATGCCACTGGCGAAATCGCCCCTGCAGCTCTAGACCGCGCCCGCGTGGCCTTGGAAGGCTACGTGCGCCAGATGAAGTTTGAGAAGGTCACCCGCGTGCGGATGGTTGCTACCTCCGCTACCCGCGATGCCAAGAACCAACAGGAATTCTTCGACATGACCGCTGAGTTGCTCGGCCAAATTCAGCCTGGCGCACAGGCCGAGGTCGTCTCAGGTGAGGAAGAGGCTTTGTTGTCCTTTAATGGCGCCGTGGCCGATGTGGAGCCAGACCGGGGGCCATTCTGTGTTATCGATTTGGGTGGCGGTTCGACTGAGTTCGTCGTAGGCACCGCAGATGGCGATATCTTGGGCACCCACTCGGCCCGCATGGGATGCGTCAGGCTAACCGAACGCATCATGCGTACCGATCCGCCAACCGAGTCGGAGATTGAGATCGCTTCCGAGTACGTCGGCGAGCGCACGGCGGAAGTAGAGAAGATAGTACCTATTTCTAAGGCCCGTACCATCGTCGGCTGCGCAGGCACTTTTACCACTCTTTCTGCATTGGCTCAGGGCCTTGAGCGCTATGACGCCGATGCCATTCACGGGTCTGAGCTCCGCTTCGATGCCCTGCGCGTGCTTTTGCAGCAGCTTATTAGCCTGCCTTCCGACGTCCGCGCCCTCAACCCCGTCATTCACCCCGGCCGTGCCGATGTCATCGGCGGTGGGGCCGTAGCCGTCGAAGGCATCATGCAGCTCATCGAGCGCAATTGCGATGCGCGCAGCTTTTTCATCAGTGAAAAGGACATTCTCGATGGCATTATCGCTGGTCTGGCTGCGGAGGGTACCCCTCGTTAACTCCCGCAGGGTGAGGTGTCCTAAAATATTCCTTGCCCTTGCCCCCATAGCCCAATCGGCAGAGGCAGTCGACTTAAAATCGATTCAGTGTGGGTTCGAGTCCCACTGGGGGCACCATGTGAAGTCTCGAGACGTCTTTCTTGGAGGCGTCTCGAGACTTTTTGCGTCAGCATGTCTCCACAGCATTTATGCGGAAGCTTCACACAAAACTTCTAGCTAAATGGTAAGAATGTGGAACTTTATGGGGTGGTGTTTCGTTGAATGGGGTGAGATAGCTAATTTGCACCTCTCTTAGAAAGGACAACCGTGCGTTCAAGCAATCCGGTAATGAGTTCTCTGACCGAAAACAGTAGCCGCCAAAATCCTGGTTACGCGGACGCATCTACTCGTCCCATGACCGTGGATGATGTAGTGACCAAGACGGGCATAACCCTCGGCGTCATCATTGTCGCCGCAGCCATCAACTTCGCCTTGGGAATGCTAGTGAGCCCAGGTATCGCCATGGCCTTGACTCTGGTCGGTGGTATCGGTGGCTTCATTACCGTGCTCGTTGCCTCTTTTGGTAAGAAGTGGGGTTCTGCTGCAGTCACCCTGATTTATGCCGTATTTGAAGGCCTATTTGTCGGCGGCTTCTCCTTGATGTTCGCCAATGTCAATTTCCAGGGCGAGGGCGGCATGGCCATCATTGGTCAAGCGATTGTCGGCACCATCGGTGTCTTTATTGGCATGCTGATTGTGTATAAAACTGGCGCAGTGAAGGTGACCCCGAAGTTCACCAAAATTCTTTTCGGCCTGATTGCTGGCGTTGCTGTCATGGCGCTTGTTAACTTCTTGGGCGCGATTTTCTTTGATTTCAACCCGTTGCGCGATGGTGGTCCGATTGCCATCATCTTCTCGCTGGTCTGCATTGTTCTTGGTGCCCTGTCCTTCCTGACCGACTTTGATCAGGCTGACCGCATGATCCGCGCTGGTGCTCCCGCTAAGAACGCGTGGGGCGTTGCTCTGGGCCTCGCCGTGACCTTGGTCTGGCTCTACACTGAAATTCTCCGTCTGCTGAGCTATTTCCAGCGTGACTAACTGATTCTTTTGTACTGGCCCGCACTTCGGCGCGGGCCTTTTTGTTGCCGAGAATCGCTTACAAACGTGTAATTTCTGGGGTAATTCTGGGGGATAAAGTGAGGGTTTAACCTTCATTTGGTCTACAAAACCACTACCAGCGGTGATACAGCTAATGAGCAGGAAATTTCGCCTTTTGGACGTGATGGGTGTGACATATGGGACAAATAATTTTGTTAAATTGCCGTTAACCTTTGCGGTCGCGTAGAAAAATCTGGGTGCCTCATGCATGCTGTGTACCGGAACGGGAAATATGAAGTGAAAAGTTCTCTGTTTCACTCTTCCTGTTCCTCTCGTCAGGAAGTGAGTGCGCGAAGGATTGTTGTGAAGCGTCAGGTCACCGTAGCAACGTTGATGGTCAGCAGCACCGTTATGCTGAGCAGCTGCGTTGCAGACATCGGTACGAGGAGCGCGTCGGAGGAACCCACCAAGGTGGACGAATCTGGCGGCATTAGTTCGACCGACGGTGCAGGGGGAGCCAACGGGGACCCGGGGGATGACGCGGAAGGCAATCAGGGGGAAACGGCACACACTAATGGCGGGAAGAATGCGGACGGCGCCGGCCAACCGGGGGAGGCCGGCGCCACGGGGTCGGAAGACACTTCCGGCGTCCTACCGCCACTGGGGGAATTCGATCCCGCAGACCCGAGCTTCGAGCTTTTTGATCCGTGTACGGAGATTCCGTACGACAGATTAGAAGCTTCTGGTATACATCCTGAGCCTATTTCGGTTCATCGGGAGTCAGGATGGAGTTTTTGTGGATTTCGTGGTTCTGAGGCGAGGTATGGAGAAGCCTCTATCACTTTGGCGTCAAAGAATTTGGGGCTCGACCAAGAAACAATCAAATTTACCGGTGAACCAATATTCACAGGCGAGAATCTACCTCTCGTAGCGTATCCGGAAGATGGTCCTTTGGGCCGATATTGTTCGGCATTTCTAGAGACTAAAGGTGGAACAGTGAAAGTTAGCTTTTCCAATCTTCAAGAAGGAGCTGTAGAGACTTCCTGCGGAAATGCCGAGCAAATTTTTGAAGACCTTACAATGTAATTAAAAATCGGGGGAGCAATGAAACTGAGTAGTCAGAATCTTGAGCTGAATTCTATGGCAATTAATGAGTTTCAATCAAGAATTAGTGAAGTAGGAGCGGGGATAAATTCTCCACTTAATGCAGGCTTTTCTTCAGTTAATGGAATTGATCATGTAGGCGCGGTTCACCAGAGGGTTCTTGAGACTGACCCGGGATCTGCGTGTGAATCGATCAAGAACTTTTCAAAGCAATTGGAATGGTTGTACGACAGTCTCGGGCGGGAGGCTCGAGGTTTTCAAGCGCAGGAGGACGCGAATAGTCGGGGAATGGAGATCGCGGATGCGGGTGGGGATATCGGTATTGAGGCGATGCCGATTATGAACCAGCCGGAGCCGGGGTACAGCCCATTTGGGTTTTCTATGCCGGTGGTGAATGTCGGTACGGACATTGTGAAGCTGGCTACGGACCTAATGTCGACGCAGATTTGGAATGTGTCGGAGGCGAATGCGCGGTGGAGCTCGTTGGCGTCGGAAGTCGACGATATCGTTAGCGGGTTGCAGGAAGCAGCTGGGTCTTTGGAAGGCGAGAACGACAGCGAAGCCACGTCGAGGGCAGCGGCCAAGGTTAGGGAAGTGGCGGCGTCGGGAAGCCACTTTGTAGAAAATGCCAAGGTCATGGCGGAGAAACTGACTGGATTCCACGCCAAGCTGATGGGCATGCAGCCGACTGCGATGGCCATGGCGATGGAAGTGATGGCCATTCCAGAACCGGTCGAGCGCGAAATTGCGGAAAAGGCCGCATTGGCCGCATTGCAACCTGACCTGCAGCGCTTCGCGGTAGAAGCAATGCCGTACCAGCACGCTCTGATGGAACAATCGCCGGCGTCGGGAGGCGGCGGTGTCGACGCCGGCCTCGCTGGAGTTGATGGTGATGGGCAGCGCTACACCACCGATGCCGTGGTATGGCCAAAGAAGATTGCGGAAGCGATTGCGCGAGGTGAGTTGGGGCCGGGGAACTTCGACGTCGTCAATGGCAATGTGGACGGGCTTGAAGCGGTGGGGATGAGCCCACAGGAAATTGATGATTTTCACCAGCAGATGCATACTAGCGGCAGGAATGCGCTGGAAAGGCTTGGCCTGGGAGACCAGGTAGCCATCGGTGGGAATGAAGTGTCCACCCAAGGGGCGTCCGTGCCGAGTGTCGCTTCGCCGAACGGGGCGATGGGGCAGGTTCCTAGTGGTACAGCGCATCCGGTTGCCGCAGGAGCACATGGAGGCGCGCTTAATAACAGCGGTGCGATGGCGCCGGTAGCTACAGCGCAATCCGCCAATTCTGGGATGGCGCCGATGATGGCAGCCGGACGGCCCGGGGATGCGGGCCGCGGCGTACGCATCGGTCAGTCGCTACGAGGCGGAATTGGATCCGCTGCAGGAAATATAAGTCGCAGCGCCGATGTGGCGCGCGCCGGAAGAGGAGCGCAGTCGGGCCTGCACCTTGGACGCGGAGCCGGAGCGCCCTACGCCGGTGTCGGTTCAGGCGTGCGCGCTGGCCATAGCAATGCACTCGGCGGCGGTTCGAGCATGCGCGCTGGTCTTGGCAGCGGTGCAGGAAACGGTGCTGGTGCGGGCATGCGGCCTGGCGTAGGCGGCGGTGAAAGTGCCGCCGCGGCAGCGCGCGGTGGCAATGCAGGCCGTTCAACCGGAGGGGCGCGAGCCTATGGTCCAATGATGGGGATGCGCGGAGGTAAAGACAGTGAGAAAAAGCGCGTAAAGTCCGTCACCACGCAGGTCGAAAGGGACCCGAATAAGCGCGACCTCTTGGGGGAGCCGCCCGCTGTCGTGCCCGGTGTCATCGGGGATTGGGTGCGGGAAGTGAACCCAGAAAAATAGCATGAAAAAGGGCCGAGGATATCCCTCGGCCCTTCAAGCCTTATTACTGCTGTGGCAGTTCGGTGGCGGTACCGTTCAAGTGCGGCTGTGCTGGCTCTTCTGGAACACCGGACTCGACTACAGGTGCTTCCTCTTCAATAACGGTCTCGGGTGCGGAAGAGCTGGTCTCAGCATCTTTCTGCATCGGGGCCTCACCGGTGAAGGTGGAGGCATTTTCTACCTTGGAATCAGAATCCTGCTGGTTCGGTGGGTGGCAAGCAGCGAGGGAGAGGCCAGCGGTGAAGATCAGGCCAGCGGCGGCGAAACGGGAGAACTTCTTCATGGGGATGTGCTCTTTCTCCAGAGTAGTAAGTGGTTAAAAGTTTAGGACTCGCGTGGAGCAGCGGCCTTAGCAGAATCATACGGCGCTGCGGACTCGATGGTGACCGAAATGGTCTTGCCATTCGGAGCGGTGTACTCGCGGGTCTCGCCCTCTTGTGCGCCAAGGATGGCAGCGCCCAGCGGGGACTGCTCGGAATAGGTTTCTAGGTCCTTATTATCGGAAGCAGCGGCGCGGGTACCGATGAGGAAGGTCTCCTTATCGTCCTTGTCACCGTTGTAGTAAACGTGAACTACGGAACCGGTGTGGGCAACGCCCTCCTGAACAGCACCGCGCTCGGTGGTGGCATTCGCAAGAACCTCAGAAATCTGCTTAATGCGGGCCTCTTCCTGGTCCTGCATCTCACGTGCGGCGTCGTAACCGGCGTTCTCTTTGAGGTCGCCTTCCTCACGGCGCTCGTTGATTTCAGCCGCGACTACTGGGCGGTGGTCGATGAGCTCCTGCAGCTCGGCCTCGAGCTTCGCCTTGGTTTCTGGGGTGATGTACTGCTTTTGCTGCTCAGCCATTCTGCAACCTTCCGTAGATAGGAATTGTGGTCAAAGCCCCTGCTAATCCCTGGGGCTATAGGTAAAAGTGGAACCGGGCATATACCCAGTTCTAGGCGCTACAAATCCTAGCACACGCCGCTAGCGGCTTTCCGCGTAGTCAGGGTTATCCATATCCAAGTATTCGGGGATATTGCCGGAACAACCATAGGCCCCGCCAGCTACGGCACGAGCGTTGGTTGGGACGTCGACAGCGATGCGCTGGGTTTCGTTTCCGCCCGCGGGAACAGAGAATTCACGGCGGCCTACTTCGGACTTGGAATAGTCATAGGCTTGGACAATGCAGTAGGCATCTTTATCGGTGTGATTGCGGGTGACATCGACCCAAACGCGGGTGGAATCATCGCTCAAAACCTCCTGGGTCACGATGGACACCTGTGCGTTCACCCGCTCCTTTTCCTGGAAATACCGGAATCCGAAGAAAATAAGCGCGATAAAAATGGCGACAAAGATGAGCACCAGCGCCTTATTAGTCCAGCTACCAGAGTTCTTTTCAGAGGAGCCGCGGGAGCCGTAGCGGGCGGCTGAGCGAGAGTTTCCGGCGGAAGTCATGGCTTCCACTCTAGTCGAGGACCACGGTTTTCCAATTATCTACTAGGATAATCATCTGTTCAAAGAACCTAGATTAATAAGGGGATGGATTTTCAGTGAGCGATTTTCGCCTACTAGCTATCCACGCGCACCCAGACGATGAATCTTCCAAGGGTGCTGCAACCACCGCGCGCTATGCCGCAGAAGGCAATGAGGTTTTGGTGCTAACTTGTACCGGCGGCGAGCGCGGCGATGTGATTAACCCCGCCATGGATCGCCCGGGAATCAAGGAAAAGATGGGCGAGGTCCGCCGGGAAGAAATGGCTAACGCTGCGCGGGCACTGGGCGTACAACACCGCTGGCTGGGCCACGTTGATTCCGGATTGCCGGACCCGGTTGAAGGCAAGACTATGGAGGAATTACTGCCGGAGGGCTGTTTTGCGTTGCTGGGGGATGACACCGTCGCGCAGGAATACGTCCAGGTTATCCGTGAATTTCGACCACACGTCATTGTCACCTATGACGAAAATGGTGGCTACCCGCACCCAGACCATTTGATGGTGCACCGGGCTTCCATGATCGCGTGGGAGAAGGCCTGCGATGCCGAGTACCACCCAGAGCTGGGTAATCCGTGGGAGCCGCTGAAGCTGTACTATTCGCACGGCTTTGTTTATCAGCGCATGAAGATGTTCCATGATCTGCTCCTGGAAGAAGGTAATACCAGTCCTTATGGGCCAATGTTGGCGCGTTGGGACACCGCTTTTGGCGATATCATGGCGCGTGTAACCACCCAGGTGGAATGCGCGGATTACTTCAGCAATCGCGAGGAGGCCTTGCGGGCGCACGCCACGCAGATCGATCCGGCGGGTGCCTTCTTGGCGACGTCGGTGGAGGTACAGCAGCGCCTTTGGCCCACCGAGGAGTTTGAGCTGGCGAAGACCCGCGTTTCTACCTCCCTGCCAGAAAACGACCTTTTTGCCGGCATCGAAGAGAAAGAGGAGGCCTAAGACATGAGTATGTATGGCTCTTTCGTTCTGGCCGCACATGACGTATTTGTACTCGCCCAAGGAACTGAGGGCGCCGAAGGTGGCCCAATGGGCCCTGAATTTGGCAAAGCTTCGCCCATTGGCCTGCTGATCCTGGCGCTTATGGGAGTTGCGGTGTTGTTTGCGGGTTGGAATTTCCATCGCCGTTACTCACGCTTTCGCCGCCGCATGATGTTTGCGGAGGATCACGGAATCGATCCATTCGATGAGGAAGCCGTGGATAAGGCGATGAAGGAAGCCGGCATTTACGATAACCGCAAGAAGTCCATTTTCTAGGCGGATAGACTAATGAGCGTGAGTTCTCTCAAGCAGCTGGCCTACCCAGCGTATGAAGCCCGTCTGGCGCGCCTGATCAAGGGAAAGCCGCAGCCTAAGCACATAGCCATTATGGCCGACGGCAATCGTCGGTGGGCGCGTGAGGCTGGGTTTACCGATATCAGCCATGGTCACCGCCAAGGCGCGAAGAAGATCGGAGAGATGATCTCGTGGTGCCGCGATACTGATATCGAGGTGGTCACCATTTATTTGCTGTCCACAGAGAACCTGAAGCGCAGCGAACAGGAAGTAGAGCTGCTCTTTGACATCATCTCGGACGTGGTTACACACCTATCCCATAGCGACGTCGGCTGTCAGGTGCGCTTGGTTGGCCACCTCGACCTACTCCCAGATGATATTCGCCAGCGCATGGTGACGGCAGCGGCAGAAACCAAGGACAATACCGGGGTCATCGTCAATGTGGCGGTGGGCTATGGCGGGCGCCAAGAAATCGTGGACGCCGTGCAGAACTTGGTGCGTGCGGAAGCAGAGAAGGGAACTACCGCAGCGGAGATGGCGGACCGCGTCACCGCAGAATCCATTGGGGAGCACCTGTACACCAAGGGACTTCCTGACCCGGATTTGGTTATCCGCACCTCTGGTGAACAACGCCTGTCGGGCTTTCTCCTGTGGCAGGCCGCGTACTCCGAGATCTGGTTCACGGATACTTACTGGCCAGCATTCCGCAAGGTGGACTTCCTCCGCGCCTTGCGGGATTACTCCCAACGTTCGCGCCGCTTTGGCAAATAGGCTAGAGCTTGCGCATCCGTACCTGTTCCACCAAGTGATGCGAGCCCTTTTTCAGCACAAGGGAGGCTCGCACACGGGTGGGCAGGATATTTTCCACCAAATTCGGCAGGTTAATGGACTGCCAAATTTCGCGAGCTTGGGCGCGGGCTTCCTCATCGTTCATGTCTGCAAAGGCAGAGAAGTGGGCGTTGGGCTCGCGAAAAGCGGTGTGCCGCAGAGTAAGGAAGCGGTCGATATACCACTGCTCGATATCGTCGGTGCGGGCATCAACATATACCGAGAAATCAAAGAGGTCCGCCACGGTCAACGTGGGACTCGTCTGCAGTACGTTGAGCCCTTCCAGAATAAGGATGTCGGGCTGGTTTACTTCCTGGTATTCCCCGTCCACAATGTCATAGGAGATATGAGAATAAAGTGGCGCCTTGACCAGAGGCTTTCCTGATTTTACGTCCGTGACAAAGCGAAGGAGTGCACGCCGGTCATAGGATTCTGGAAATCCCTTGCGTTGCATGAGGCCGCGTTTCTTGAGGGTTTCGGTGGGGAAGAGGAAGCCGTCGGTAGTAACGAGCGCGACCTTGGGGTGGGAGTCCCAGCGTTGCAGGAGCACCTGAAGGAGGCGGGCAGTGGTGGATTTTCCCACTGCCACGGAGCCGGCCACACCGATGACAAAGGGAACGTGCGTCGGAGGGTTGCCTAAGAAGGACTCGGTAGCCGTGGTGAGCTGCTGGCGTGCCATGACCTGCATATGGATAAGGCGGGAGAGGGGGAGGTAGACATCAGCCACCTCATCCAAGTCGATGCGGTCTCCTAGGCCGCGAAGCTTTTCCACCTCGGTTTCCGTAAGCACCTGAGGCATGGATTTACGCAGTTCACGCCAGGTCTCGCGGTCAAAATCTAGGTAGGGACTCGAATCCAATGTGCGCGCCATGGCTCCATTGTTGCACTTGCATAATCTGTGGGTAAAAGTATGCCCCCTTAGGGAGCATGGCACGATAAGATATGCAGCATCCCATACCGCTTGATTTTGAGAAGGGGACCACACCTTTATGGCTTCTTTTACCTCTGACCTCCGCGACCTCGATCCGGACGTATTCGGCGCAATTCAGGGAGAGATTTCCCGTCAGCGCGAAACCCTGGAAATGATCGCCTCTGAGAACTTTGTGCCTCGCGCCGTGCTCCAGGCACAGGGCTCCGTGCTTACCAACAAGTACGCCGAGGGCTACCCGGGGCGCCGCTACTACGGTGGCTGCGAGCATGTCGACGTCGTGGAAGACCTAGCTCGCAGCCGCGCTAAGGAGCTCTTTGGTGCGGAATTCGCCAACGTTCAGCCGCACTCCGGTGCGCAGGCGAACGCAGCGGTGCTTTCCACCATCGCTGAGCCGGGCGACAAGATTTTGGGCCTGTCCCTGGCGCACGGCGGCCACCTTACCCACGGCATGAAGTTGAACTTCTCTGGCAAGCTTTATGATGTCGCTGCCTACGAGGTGGATCCAGAGACCATGCGTGTGGACATGGATAAGCTGCGCGAGCAGGCGCTGAAGGAAAAGCCGAAGGTCATTATCGGAGGCTGGTCTGCCTACCCGCGCACCATGGATTTCGCGGCCTTCCGTGAAATTGCTGATGAGGTCGGCGCTTACCTGTGGGTAGATATGGCCCACTTTGCTGGTCTCGTGGCGGCCGGCCTGCACCCGAGCCCAGTGCCTCACGCGGATATCGTGTCCACCACCGTGCATAAGACCCTGGGTGGCCCGCGCTCCGGCATGATTTTGGCCAAGCAGGATTACGCCAAGAAGATCAATTCTAACGTCTTCCCAGGCCAGCAGGGCGGACCGCTGATGCACGTGGTCGCAGCCAAGGCCATCGCCATGAAGATTGCCGCTACAGAGGAATTCAAGGAGCGCCAAGAACGCACCTTGGAGGGGGCTCGCATTCTGGCAGAGCGCCTTACCGCCGAAGATGCCAAGGCAGCTGGCGTGGACGTACTGACCGGCGGCACCGATGTGCACTTGGTCTTGGCGGACCTGCGCAATTCCGAATTGGATGGACAGCAGGCAGAGGATCTGCTGCACGAGGTAGGCATCACTGTTAACCGCAATGCCGTACCGAATGACCCGCGTCCGCCGATGGTCACCTCTGGCCTGCGCATTGGTACTTCTGCGCT